>Ga0255347_1000021_pt1 | contig 345233 bp, 307 predicted proteins | sample wastewater_treat_2_FD_192479 | JGI IMG/M metagenome (GOLD analysis project Ga0255347, IMG submission 192479) | Wastewater microbial communities from Lulu Island WWTP, Vancouver, Canada - plant24 | ecosystem: Engineered > WWTP > Wastewater > Unclassified | place: Canada: Vancouver, British...
TGGATTCCAAGGGCGAGTTGCTCATCACTATCATGTCGAGTCTTGCCCAGGAAGAGAGCCGTTCCATTTCTGAGAATGTTACCTGGGGACAGCGCAAGCGCATGGCGGACGGCAAGGTCAGCTTTGCATACAGTCGCTTCCTCGGTCTGGACAAGGATAAAGAAACGGGCAAGATCGTGGTCAATCCCGAACAGGCGGAGACGGTGCGGCTCATTTTCCATCTTTTCCTTGAGGGCATGACGCCGCATTCCATCGCCGCGGAACTGACGAGCAGGGGCATCAAAACGCCTGCGGGCAAGGATGTGTGGAACCAACAGACGGTGCGCCGGATGCTCTCGAACGAGAAGTACAAGGGAGATGCCCTTTTGCAGAAGGAGTTCACGGTGAACTTCCTGGAGAAGAAAATGAAAAAGAACGAGGGCGAGGTCCCGCAGTATTATGTGGAGGGCAACCACGAGGCGATCATCAGCCCTGCGGTGTTCGACATGGTGCAGGCGGAACTTGCCAAGCGCACGAAGGGCGGTTCACGGTACAGCGGCGTGAGCATCTTCTCCAACAAGATAAAATGCGCCGACTGCGGCGGCTGGTACGGCTCGAAGGTCTGGCATTCCACGGACAGGTACCGCAAGGTCATCTACCGCTGCAACCGAAAGTACAACGGCGATAAGTGCCAGACTCCCCACGTCACGGAGGACGAGGTCAAGGCGGCGTTCATATCGGCGTACAACCAACTGGTCACGGAAAAGAAGGAAATCATCGCCAATGCGGAGATCATCCGCAGGACGCTGTGCGTAACCGATGCCCTGCAGAAAGAGAAAAGTAAGCTGGAGGAAGAGATGGCGGTGCTTGTGGAAATGACGCAGAACATCGTGGCGGAGAACGCCCGCGTTGCACAGGATCAGGACGAGTACCAAAAACGCTATGACGGACTGGTCAAGCGGTACGATGAAGCCAAGGCTCGGTACGATGCAGTGATTGCAGCTATCTCCGCAAAGGAAGCGCAGAGCGAACGGCTGGCGAACTTCATCAAGACGCTGAAAGCACAGGCCGGCACCATCAGCGACTTTGACGGCAGCCTTTGGGGCGGCATGGTCGAGTATGTCACGGTGGGCAGGGACAAGGAAATCACGGTCACCTTCCGGGATGGAACTGAAATTCAGAGCTAAAAAATTTTAGAATCATTCTCAAATCTATTGACGAAAGGCCTTGCAGGTGGTACAATTGGGAATAGTTCTCATATTCGTGCAAGGAGGAGCTAATGAATTCACGGTCAAAGTACAAAACGAAGCAACGGGAAATATTGCTTGATTACTTCAAATTGGTTCCGGGAGTTCATATAACTGCAAGCGATGTTTGTGATTACTTAAAGGAACATGGTGCGCCAATAGGAAAATCAACGGTCTATCGCCAACTGGAGAGCCTTGTTGATGAAGGTGTCATCAACAAATATATCATTGACGGAAACAGTCCGGCCTGTTTTGAATATGTAGGTTCGGACGATCATGCGGATACAGATCTATGTTACCATTGCAAGTGCGAGAAGTGCGGTAAGCTGATCCATTTGCATTGCGATGAAATTGAGGAGATGCAGATACATCTGTTTTCAGAGCATCGGTTTAAGATGAATCCCATGCGTACCGTGTTCTATGGTCTGTGTGAGCAATGTCTGTGAGCATAGAACAATAATAATGCAGGAAGGAGGGAACGGCAATGCCGCATTTGCACATTATGAAAAATAAAAGACTTGCTGCCGGCATCATAGCTTTTTTGATGCTTTTTATCATGCTGTTCTCTGCTTCATTTATAGCTATCGAAGCTGACCACGACTGTACAGGCGAGGAATGCCCAATTTGTGCCTGTATTGCACAGTGCGAGAATACTCTTCATCAAATTGGCGATGGGGTAGTTGTTCAAGCGGCTGTTATTGTCCCTGTTGTCTTTATGCTAATTCTTGCGTTTCTGCTTGCGACTGATTTTCCGAAGGAAACGCTTATCTCAAGAAAAGTCCGTCTGAATAATTAAAAAGGCCTCCGTCAAGGGTGAACTGTGCCTGTTTTGGGGCACATCGCTTCTCCCTTGTATTTTTGCGTCCAAAATCAAAAATACGGAGGTTTTTATTGTGAAAAAATATCTTTCTATTCTTATTGCCGCCATTTTGATGGTTGGCTGCCTTTCTGCGTGCAGCTCCGGGAACAAGCAAACTGCAGCAAACAATGACAAAACTCAAGTCGTAACAACGATTTTCCCAGAATACGATTGGGTGATGAATATTCTTGGTGAGAATCCTGCCGGAGTCGAAGTCACCATGCTCCTCGATAGTGGTGTTGACCTTCATAGCTATCAGCCAACAGCAGACGACATCTTAAAAATATCCACCTGTGATCTGTTCATCTATGTCGGAGGAGAATCTGATGAATGGGTGGATGACGCTCTACAGGAAGCGACGAACAAGGACATGATCGTGATCAACCTGCTGGATGTTCTTGGCGATTCTGTCAAGGAGGAAGAAGTAGTCGAAGGAATGCAGGAAGAAGAACACGATCATGATTACGAAGAGGGCGATGAGCATGACGAAGATGAACATGAGTATGAGGACGGCGAAGTTGAATACGATGAACATGTTTGGCTGTCGCTAAAAAATGCATCGGTTTTAGTCCAGAAGATATCCGATGCCATTCAGACAATTGATCAGGATCATGCAGATACCTATAAAACGAACACTTCAGCCTATATAGAAAAACTGAATACTCTCGATGCGCAGTATCAGGAAGCGGTCGATGGCGCATCCTTCCATACGCTGCTTTTTGGTGACCGTTTTCCGTTCCGATATTTTGTTGATGATTACGGGCTTGACTATTATGCAGCTTTTGTAGGCTGTTCTGCGGAAACCGAGGCCAGCTTTGAAACCATTACTTTCCTTGCCGGAAAGGTCGATGAGCTTTCCCTGCCTGCGGTTATGACCATTGAGGGAACTGACCATCGGATTGCAGAGACAATCGTTCAAAACACACAGTCGAAGAACCAGCAGATTCTCACAATGGATTCCATGCAGTCTACCACGGCGAGAGATGTTCAGAACGGCACTACCTATCTTTCTGTTATGGAAACCAACCTGTCCGTCTTAAAGAATGCATTGAACTAAGGAGGCGGACATATGGCTTTACTCACCATTCAGAATCTGTCGCTTGGTTATGATTCGCACGCTATTGTGGAGAACCTCAACTTCTCTGTAAACACGGGAGACTATCTTTGCATCGTGGGAGAGAACGGTTCCGGCAAAACCACGCTTATGAAAACCCTGCTCCATCTGCAGGAGCCGGTCAGCGGTCAGATTCTGATTGGTGACCGGCTGAAGAAAAACGAAATCGGCTATCTGCCACAGCAGACAATCGTTCAAAAAGATTTCCCTGCATCCGTGAGAGAGATTGTTCTCTCCGGATGTCAGGGACGCTGTGGACTTAGACCATTCTATAACAAGAATGAGAAACAGCTTGCAGAAGATAATATGGAACGCATGGGCATATCCGCTCTTAGAAACCGCTGCTATCGGGAGCTCTCAGGCGGCCAGCAGCAACGGGTGCTTCTTGCGAGGGCACTGTGTGCGACCAGAAAAGTTCTGCTGCTTGATGAGCCGGTATCAGGACTTGATCCTAAAGCAACTGCGGAGATGTACTCTTTGATTGCCGACTTGAATCATGAGGGTATCACCATCATAATGATTTCCCATGATATTGCTGCGGCGGTGCGCTATGCCAGCCATATTCTTCATATTGGGACAACCGTGTTCTATGGAACAAGAGATGAGTATATGGAAAGCGATGCCGGGAAGTTCTTTCTGATGCAGCAGAAAGGCGGTGAAGCGTAATGCTTGATAAACTTGCTCTGTATCTGGAGTATCCGTTCGTTAGGTACGCACTGATTGTCGGAGTCCTGATTGCACTTTGCTCCTCGCTCCTGGGCGTTACGCTTGTGCTGAAAAGATTTTCATTTATCGGGGATGGGCTGTCCCATGTCGCATTTGGAGCGATGTCAATTGCAGCCGTTTTGAATCTGACCAATGATATGATGCTGGTGCTGCCGATCACGATCATCAGTGCGATTCTTCTTTTGAGAACGGGGCAAAATGCAAAAATCAAAGGCGATGCCGCTATTGCCATGATTTCCGTGGGGGCGTTGGCGTTTGGATATCTTATCATGAATATCTTTTCCACGTCATCAAATTTGTCTGGTGATGTTTGCAGTACGCTGTTTGGCTCGACCTCAATTCTGACGCTTACACAGAAGGAAGTATGGTTATGTACGGTGTTGTCGATTGCGGTGGTTATCATCTTCTTCCTGTTTTACAACAAGATTTTCGCCGTGACATTTGATGAGAACTTTTCTAAAGCCACGGGGACAAATGCGAATGCCTATAATCTTCTCATTGCAATCGTCATCGCAGTGATTATTGTTCTTGCAATGAACCTTGTAGGCTCGCTCCTGATTTCCGCATTGGTTATTTTCCCGGCGTTGTCTGCTATGCGGCTTTTCCGGAACTTCAGAGCAGTAACCATATGCTCGGCGGTATTATCCGTGATATGCGCTTTTTTGGGGATCATCATTTCCATATTGGCGGGGACGCCGGTTGGTTCAACAATCGTAGCCGTGGATGTTGCGGCGTTTGCAGTCTGCTATATAGCAGGCATGATAATGGGAGGTGTTCGTAAATGAGAAAATGGATCAGTCTGCTCCTTTGCCTTACTGTGATAGTCACATTGGCAGGGTGCGGAAATAATAATTCTTCTGGCAAGGCCGGGAATCAGCCGGCTGGTGTAAACGATGTGCTCGAGGCAGGCATGGCAGAAGAGGACAGCAAAAAAGCTGATATAGAAACTCAAAGTGCTGAATCTGATAACAGTGAAAATCGGCAGAATGGTGTAAACGAGAACGCACCGGAGCCTGATCCGATTGATGAGTCTGAAATAGCTGCGAATAGCACAGAAGGCATCGATGTGGATTTAACTGCGCTATCCAGCACAATGGTATATTCCGAGGTTTATAACATGATGGTCACGCCGGAGAACTATGTCGGCAAGACAGTAAAAATGGATGGCATATTCGCCTCCTACCATGACGAGAGTTCTGACAAGTATTATTTTGCCTGTATCATTTCAGATGCGACAGCCTGCTGCTCTCAGGGTATAGAGTTTGTGCTGACGGATGGGTATTCCTATCCAGATGATTACCCGGAAGAAGGCGGAGATGTCTGTGTGGTAGGTGTTTTTGATACCTACCAAGAAGGCGGTTATACTTACTGCACTTTAAGGAATGCGAGACTTGTCTAACATTTTGAAACTCACGGATATATGTAAAGGGCACTCGGCTGCGGTCGATTGTCTTTTTTTTCGTTAAGGGGTAGAAATGTTCATAAATCCGCGGTATAATAAATAACACTGTGAGTGCAATAAACCAACAAAAATGTCGTTAGAAACAACAGAGGGATTGAAATATGGTCAAGAACAATTTTGAAGTCGATGTCAAAGTAAAATGCATCGAAGCTGATATGACACAGGCAAAACTCGGAGAAGAAGTCGGCACAACGGGTCAGTATGTGAATCGGCTCATCAAGAAAGGCGATTCCATCGTGAATAAGACATTTGTGCAGATGCTCGAAGTTCTCGGCTACGATATTCAGCTTACCTATGTGAAGAAGGAAGAATCAAAATGAAGCAGATTAAGAATTCGGAGTACGAGGAATTTCAGAAGTATCTCCACGATAAAAATAATGGTCGCATACTGACGCCGGACGGTTTGCGATTTATCTGTCAGGCGAATGACTACGATCCAGAAAAAACAGGTAAGCATATGCTTGAAGTGATGGCACGGCAGCAGAGCGAACAAACAAGAGTATAAATTGGAGTTTCACGAGGAGAACGCAATGTACGCACAGGCAGCAGTAAAACCGAATCCCTTACTCCGTAACGGTGCATACGGCATCGTTATGAGGGGTGTGCAAAAATGCACACGGGGGTGTTCATCGTTAAGGGGTAGAAATAGGCTGCCGTTATGTTGTATCAAATTAGACACGGCAACAGACCTTGCCTGCGGGACAGGCCGGCTTTTGGCATTGATGGAAGGCTTCGGCTTTGATGTAATAGGCGTTGACTCAAGTGCGGAAATGCTTTGTGTTGCTCAAAACAACCTTTTGACGGCTAAAACCCGGCCTCTCCTGCTCTGTCAAAAAATGCAGGAACTTGATTTGTATGATACCGTAGATGCAGTTGTTTGTTCCTTGGACAGCATTAACCACCTTGTTGCTCCGAGGGATGTTATAAAAACATTCGAGCGTGTGGCGCTTTTCCTCAACCACGGCGGTATATTTATTTTTGATGTAAATACGCTCCATAAACACAAAAATATTCTTGCGGATAACTGTTTTATATATGATCTGGAGGACTTGTTTTGTGTATGGCAGAACAGTCTGGATGAAAAGACGGATACCGTTAATATTACTCTGGATTTTTTTGAAAAAGAGGGCAGGCTTTACAACCGCAGTACTCAGACAATTAACGAACGGGCTTATTCTTTTGAAGATTTGACCCTTTGGGTTGAGCAGTCAGGCTTAACGCTTTTGGAAATTTATGATGAATTAAAGCTCACACCCCCGGGGCAGGATTGCCAACGGGCGGTGTTTGTTGTTAGCAAAGGATAAACTATGGGTAAACTTGTAAGATGCATCGCATCGGACGGCTCTTTGAGTATTATGGCGGCGGATCTAACCGATGCCGTGGAGGAAGCACGCCTTATTCACGACACCTCCCCCGTGATTACCGCCGGCTTGGGGCGGCTTCTTACAGCTGCCTGTTTTATGGGTACAATGCTTAAAGCGTCCGATGACAGCGTTACGCTGCGCATTAACGGCGGCGGCCCCTCAGGCTCCATTATTGCCGTATCGGGCAGTTCGGGCAATGTGCGCGGTTATGCCGCCAACCCTTGGGTGGATTTGCCGCTGAATAAAAAGGGTAAATTGGATGTGAGCGGTGCCGTGGGTAAAGAGGGGAGCCTCACTGTAATGAAGGACTTGGGGCTTAAAGAACCCTATATCGGCAGTGTTTCCCTTGTATCCGGGGAGATTGCCGAAGATGTTACAAGTTATTTTGCCGTCAGTGAACAGACGCCTACGGTCTGCGCTTTGGGTGTGCTTATTTCAACCGATTTAAGTGTAAAGGCGGCGGGCGGCTTTCTTGTTCAGCTGCTTCCTTTTGCTCCGGAAAGCACAATTGAGGCGGTAGAGCGTTGTATTAATGATATTCCCCCGGTAACTGCGATGCTGGATTCCGGCCTTACTCCTGAAGAGATTTGCCGCAAGGTTCTCAAAGAGTTTGATCTTGAAGTTCTTCTTGAATCCGAGCCTCGTTATGTTTGCGATTGTTCCCTTGAACGTGTAATGCGGACTCTTAAAAGCCTGTCGCAAGAGGAGCTCGCCTCCATGTCGGAAGACGAGCGCACTGAGGTTATTTGCCATTTTTGCAATAAAAGGTATATTTTTACTCAGGAAGAAATAAAGATCTTAATCTCTTAAAAGATAAATAAATATTTTGTTCCCAAGTTTGTAAGTAATGGAAAAAGAAAAGTTTTTTAAATATGGCAAAAGGGAAATTGACTATCTTTGTTCTAAAGATGAAACCCTCGGTGCCGTTATTAAAAAAATCGGCTTTATTAAAAGACCGGTTATAGATGATTTGTTCATCGCTTTAGTCCACAGCATCTCAGGTCAGCAAATATCCACCGCTGCTCACAAAACCGTTTGGGATAGAATTATTTCCCGTTTTTCACCTCTGACTGCTGAAAGCATTAATTTTGCTTCGGAAGAAGAACTGCAAAGTTGCGGGATTTCAATGCGAAAGACCGCTTATATTAAAGAGATTGCCGCCGCAGTGATGCAGGGTAATCTTTGCCTTGAAGAAATAGCTCAATTGGATGATCAGCAGCTTAAGGACATGCTTTGCCGTCTTAAAGGTGTGGGCAACTGGACGGCTGAAATGCTTATGATTTTTTCACTTGAAAGGCCGGACGTTTTAAGTTATGACGATTTTGGAATACAAAAAGGGTTGCGTATGATTTACGGTCATAAAGAGCTGACAAAAGAACAATTTGAAATTTACGCGCAGCGCTATTCTCCCTTCGCTTCAGTGGCTTCCCTTTACATATGGGCGGTTGCAGGTGGAGCCTGCCCGGAACTTAAAGACCCGGGAACAAAAAAGTAATAAGTTGCGGGACGGAGAAATAAAATCTCAGTCCCGTTTTAATTCTGTTATAAAAACAGGCTGCGGCAAAAAATGCCGCAGCCCTTTTTGTTTTAAAAGCTATTTTTTGAGAAAAGAAAAGAAGTCAATAACGGTTTGATTAATAGCCCAAACTATGCTATTAAGGCTGGTAAAGAATTGAAGTACATCTCCTAAGGGGTTGTTCATTTCAGACTCACTAAGCAAATCACTGTAAAGGAAAGTTTCTTCCTCATAGCTCCATGTGTCGTTTTCTTTTATTGTAAACATTCTGAAGCCGCGGATATTGTCATTCCCATAGGAACGGTAAGTTATGCCGGGAGTCTGAATAAGGTCAATGCCGTTATCCATATGTACGATGAAGTTATTTACATGGTCATGACCGAAAGCTATACCCAGCACGTCGCCTCTCTCAGCCATAACTTCCACTTCATTGGTGTTATAGTTGGGCGGGCAGGGGAATTCCTGAAGCAGATTAGGTTCAACAGGTGCGCCTTCTCTCCACTTCATCAAAAAGCTGTCGTTTCTGCCGCTGTGGTACTTGGTAGGTTCATCGGTATTTATATTACCGGCCTGATCTCTGGGGGCAGGTTCCAAATAATCAAAAATCTCAGGGGGAACTATGTGTTGGAACACTAATGAGGGAACTTTGTATCCGGCCTCTTCTTCAAGAGCGACACTGGTTTTTCTGTACCATTCCACTTGGTCAGGGTAAACAATGTCATAGCCGCCGTTTGCGTGGTACATATTGGAGTCAATAAGCCAGATGTTAAACTTAATATCCGTGCCGTTTTTGCCGTAAATGGGGATGTTGCAGTTGCCGTAACCGTGGATGGAATCGTCAGCATTGTAGGTCAAGCAAGTGCCGTTTTCGTGATAGTGTTTCATCTGGGTTTCTTTAGTAACGCTGCGCTCCGCATCATGGTTACCGAAGGTGAAAGCATAGGGGATGCCGTAACGGGCCACGGGCGCTATCAACTGGCGAATGCCCGCTCTGTTGAGGATATCAGTATCCTGGGAAATATTGTCACCTGAAAACACAACCAGGTCGGGGCGAAGCTCACGGCATGCCCTGTCCATAAGCAAGAGCATTTTTCTGTGGGGCAGGACATTGTCCTGGCAGTCGGCAAATTGCAGTATTTTAAATCTGCCGTCAGAACTGAATTTGAGTTGAGTATCCGGCTTTTCTACCACTGCAAGGGCAGGAACAACTGCCAGGCATACAATAGTTAGTGCCAAAATAACCGAGAGAAATCTTTTCATTTTTACAACTCCTTTTATATAATCGGTGTTCTTGACCTCATATATTATAAAGCGGCAATAGAATAATGTCCATAGCAAGGGACAAAAAAACAGGCTGCGGCATTTTAATTTTACCGCAGCCCTTTTGGGTCTGAAATTGTTTATTTGAGGAAAGAGAAGAATTCACGAACGGTTTGGTCAATAGCCCAGGTGATGGTCTTAAGACTGATGAAAAATTGAATAGCATTCCCAAAGGGGTTGTTCATTTCGGACTCACTCAGCAAGTCGCGGTAAAGGAAAGTTTCTTCCTCATAGCTCCAGGGGTCGCTTTCGTTTATGGTGAACATTCTGAAGCCGCGGATATTGTCGTTCCCGTAAGCACGGTAAGTTATACCCGGAGTCTGAATAAGGTCGATTCCGTTTTCCATGTGTACAATATAGTTGTTTATATGGTCGTGACCGAAGGCAATGCCCAGCACGTCACCTCTTTCGGCCATAACTTCCACTTCATTGGTGTTGTAGTGCGGCGCACCGGGGAACTCCTGAAGAAGGTTAGGCTCAACCGGGGCGTCTTCTTTCCATTTCATCACGTAAGTTTCGCCTCTGCCCTTGTGGTATCTGGTGGGTTCCGTGGTGGTTATGTTGCCGTATTGATCTCTGGGGGCGGGTTCAAAATAATCAAAAACCTCTGGAGGTGCTATGTGTTGAAACACTAAAGAGGGGACCTTATATCCGGCCTCTTCTTCAAGAGCGACACTGGTTTTTTCTGTACCATTCCACCTGATCAGGATAAACTATGTCGTACCAGTCTTCAAGATACATGTTGGAGTCGATAAGCCAGATGTTAAACTTAATGTCAGTACCGTTCTTGCCGTAAATGGGGATGTTGCAGTTGCCGTAACCGTGGATGGAATCATCCGCATTGTAGGTCATGCAAATGCCGCTTTCATGATAGTGTTTCATCTGAGTTTCTTTTGTAACACTGCGTTCCGCATCATGGTTGCCGAAGGTAAAAGCGAAGGGGATACCGTAACGAGCAACGGGTGCTATCAGTTGACGAATGCTTGCCCTGTTAAGAACATCGTAATCCTGCACATTGTTGTCGCCCGAAAACACAACAAGGTCGGGGCGAAGCTCCCGGCAGGCTCTATCCATTAGCAAGAGCATCTTTCTGTGGGGCAGGACATGATCCTGGCAGTCGGCAAATTGCAGTATTTTAAATCTGCCGTCCGAACTGAATTTAAGCTTTGTGTCGGGTCTTTCCGTTACTGCAAATGACGGAACAACAGCCAGGCATACAAGGGTGAGTGCCAGTAAAATCGAAAGAAATCTTTTCATTCTTACAACTCCTTTAAAATAATCGGTGTTCATGACCTCGTATATTGTAAATCTGTAAAGGAAGAATGTCCACAGCGGAAGAAAAATAATCAGGCTGTGGCAAGAGTTCCACAGCCTTTTTGGCTATTAATTTAGTTATTTGAGGAAAGAAAAGAAATCACGTACGGTTTGATCAATAGCCCACAAGATGGTCTTAAGGCTTATGAGTTGTTGAATAAAATCTCCCAAGCGATTATTCATTTCGGACTCACTCAGCAAATCACGGTAAAGGAAAGTTTCTTCCTCATAGCTCCAGGGGTCGCTTTCTTTTATTGTGAACATCCTGAATCCGCGGATATTATCATTCCCATAGGCGCGGTAAGACATGCCGGGAGTCTGAATAAGGTCAATGCCGTTTTCCATGTGTATAATATAGTTGTTTATATGGTCGTGACCGAAGGCAATTCCCAGCACGTCTCCTCTTTCCGCCATAACTTCCACTTCATTGGTGTTGTAAGTGGGCGGACCGGGGAATTGCTGAAGAATATCAGGAGCAACAGGCGCACCTTCTTTCCATTTCATCACAAAAGTTTCGTCTCTGCCCTTGTGGTATCTTGTAGGCTCCGAGGTGGTTATATTGCCGTTCTCATCTCTGGGTGCGGGTTCAAAATAATCAAAAACCTCGGGAGGAGCTATGTGTTGAAAAACTAAAGAAGGCACTTTGTAACCGGCCTCTTCTTCAAGTGCGACACTGGTTTTTCTGTACCACTCTACCTGATCCGGGTAAACTATGTCGTACCAGTTTTCAAGATACATGTTGGAGTCGATAAGCCAGATATTAAACTTAATGTCAGTACCGTTCTTGCCGTAAATGGGGATGTTGCAGTTGCCGTAACCGTGGATGGAATCATCCGCATTGTAGGTCAAGCAAATGCCGCTTTCGTGATAATGCTTCATTATAGTTTCTTTAGTTACATTGCGTTCCGCATCATGGTTACCGAAAGTAAAAGCAAAGGGGATACCGTAACGTGCAACGGGTGCTATCAACTGACGAATGCTTGCTCTGTTAAGAACATCGTAACCTTGCACATCATTGTCGCCTGAAAAAACAACCAGGTCGGGGCGAAGCTCCCTACAGGCTCTATCCATTAGCAAGAGCATCTTTCTGTGAGGCCGGACATTATCCTGGCAGTCGGCAAATTGCAGTATTTTAAATCTGCCGTCCGAACTGAACTTTAGCTTTGTGTCGGGCCTTTCCGCTACCGCAAAGGCGGGAACAACCGCCAGGCATATGATAACCAGCGACAAGAGAATTGAGAGAAACCTTTTCATTTTTACAACTCCTTTTTTGAATTTATGTTCCTGCATTATATATATTGTAGAAATAAATTGGTCTAATGTCCATAGAAAGGGATAAAAATACCCTCAAAGATTGTTTAATACGGTTGCGGAAATGCCTTGTTCGCTGTAATCGTTAGAAAATCCGGATAACAGAAAATGTGGCAAAAATGGTATAAAAGTTTATCTTTTTTGTGTTGACAAGCTTTCTTGTTTATAGTATATTATACAGCGTCGCTGTTGGCGGCACACCCCTTGGGAGCATAGCTCAGCTGGTAGAGCACTTGCCTTACAAGCAAGGGGTCACAGGTTCGAGACCTGTTGTTCCCACCAGATGGCCCGGTAGTTCAGTTGGTTAGAACGCTAGCCTGTCACGCTAGAGGTCGACGGTTCGAGCCCGTTCCGGGTCGCCATTTTCCTGCCTCTGTAGCTCAGTCGGTAGAGCAGTGGACTGAAAATCCACGTGTCGTTGGTTCGATTCCGACCGGAGGCACCACATGCGGATGTAGCTCATCTGGTAGAGCGCCACCTTGCCAAGGTGGAGGTAGCGAGTTCGAGCCTCGTCATCCGCTCCAAAAGGACGCTGAAACATAATATGTTAAGCGTCCGATTTAGTCTAAAACCGTCTTGCAAACTCAGACGGTAAAAATATGGCGCCATAGCCAAGCGGTAAGGCAGAGGTCTGCAAAACCTCTATTCCCCAGTTCAAATCTGGGTGGCGCCTCCAAATTAATCATAATATTGATTCAATAAATCCACCCCAAAGGGTGGGTTTATTGTTTATATAAGAGAGGATGAAAAAACTTCGACCAAGTCTTTTTCTGGCGCAAATATTGTCAATAATATATGAAGCAATATATATTTCAAGCTATTCATATGGAATTATAATTGGTAATGATGTATAATTAGAACAATTTTAAAGACAATAAAGTTGTTAAAAACAGGAGGTTGAAAAATGCGCAAGTTTATCGTGGATACCGACACGGCTTCCGATGATGCGGCGGCGATAATGATGTTGGCGCTGTCGGAAGGCATCGAAATTATGGGTGTAACTGTCTTGGCAGGCAATGTAGGGGTTGAACAGGCGGCTAAAAATGCTCTGATGACACTTGAAGTCTGCGGTGTGGAAGCACCTGTTTACATGGGTGCCGAGCGGCCTCTGTTTCATGAACGCAAAGAGACAATAAGCGTTCACGGTATAGACGGCATGGGCGACAGAGATATTATCCATCCTGCACGGAACCCCGAAGAAGGAAGAGCCGTTGATTTTATTTTGGATTGTGTTAAAAAATATCCGGATGAAATCGAAATAGCGGTTTTAGGGCCGGCCACAAACATAGCATTGGCTGTCCTTACCGACAGGGAGGCGATGAAACGGGTAAAGCGAATATGGTCCATGGGGACTCCGGGGTTCGGCCCCGGCAACGCCACACCCGTATCGGAATTCAATGTGTTTATAGATGCTGAAGCCTATGCAATTATGCTGGATTCAGGCTCACCTATCACAATAGCGGGGTTTGACCTCTGTGTAGGGGATATAGGAATTGACCGGTATGAGTTGGCATATCTGGCATCCGGGAGCAAGGTCGCAAAGTTCCTGACCGAAGCCACCGCCGAACTTCTGAACTTCAACATTAAAACCAGAGGAGTTCATATGGTGGATTTACCCGATGCGGTGGCGGTAGCTGTAGCTCTGTGGCCGGAAATTGTAAAGGGTTCGGCACGCTGCTATTGTCATTGCTGTACCGAAAGCGGCCCCGCCTACGGACAGGTTATCTTCTTTCAGGAGGGTAAGACCTACGAGGCGTTGCCTGAGATAAGCGGTTTTAATGCCGATGTTATAACGGAAATAGATGACAAAATGTTTACCGATAAGTTCATGAGTTTAATAAGCGGCAGTAAATTTTAGAATTTTGGAGGTAGTTTTACATGAAAAAGCTTACAATTTTACACTCAAACGATATGCATGGAGATTTTCTGGCTGAGAAAATTGATGATAACCTGGTGGGCGGAGTCTCTATGCTTTCCGGTTATATCGGCAAGGTGCGCGAAAAAGAAAAAAATGTAATCTACGCTATTGCGGGGGATATGTTCAGAGGCTCAATAATAGATGCGGAATATAAGGGTATTTCCACCATAGAGATAATGAATGCTCTTTCGCCGGACATAGTCACCCTCGGTAATCATGAGATTGACTATGGTATAGCTCATCTTCTTTTCATCGAAAAATGTGCCCAATTCCCCATAACAAATGCAAACCTGTATATCAAAACCAACGGTGCCAGGCTGTTTTCTCCTTATAAGATAATAGAGATTGACGGCATGAGGATCCTGTTTATAGGATTGATAACGGAAGAAGTCCTGGCACAGGCAAAGCAGGATCCCTTGATAGGCGCTCTTATAGATACAACGGATGCGGCTAAGGAAGTCGGACGCATATGTAATGCCTACAAAGCGATAGATATTGATTTTACCGTCCTTTTAACTCATATAGGTTACGAAGAGGATTTAAAACTTGCAGAGCTCCTTAACCCGGAATGGGGCGTAGACCTTATAATCGGCGGCCACTCACACACCTTTATGGAACAGCCTGCGAAAGTGAATGACATACTCATAGCTCATGCGGGTACGGGGACCGATGTAGTCGGCCACTTTGACATAATAGTAAACACTGACACCAATAGCGTTGAGTCATATGAGTGGAAATTGGTGCCGATAGACGATACCCACTGCCCGAGAGACTTACAGCTGGAAGAACTCATAGAAAAATATAAAGCGGTTACGGACAAGAAATATGCTCATATAGTGACTCGCTTTACCCGCACACTTACTCACCCGCAGCGAAATACGGAAACAGCTCTCGGGAATTTGTTTGCCGACATATTTAAAGAGAGCTTGGGGTTGGATATAATGCTTTTGGGCTCCGGAAGCATTAGAAACAAGCAACTCGGTGCCTTGGTGGATTACGGCAAGCTGAAAGAAACTTTCCCCTACGACGACGGTATATACATGATGAAAATTAACGGCGCCAAGTTTAAGAAGATGATGAAATATATGTTGAGAGACGAGGCGTTTTTAGGCACAACAGAATTCTATCAGCTTTCAAAAGGGCTTAAATTGGTGTATTCAAAGAGTAAAAGAGAATTTGAAAGCATAGCCTATAACGGCAAAGAAATTGAAGACAATGATGTATTTACAGTCGGGATGCAGAATTTTCATTTCAGCAACCTGGAGGATTTTTTAGGCATCAGTTTTAAAGAAGTTGAGGAAATTCAAAAGCCGAGAATAGTATCTACTTCATGTCTGGATGTGATTGAAGAATACCTGAGCAGCAACCAACTCTTGGACAGCGATGTTGAAGGCAGGATAGAAATCATAGATTAGTTAATTGCGGCTATAATTCTATTTAAATCATGCCGAATTCAAAACGATAATTTTATTGAGCCAACTTTGCTCCCTTCCCGGTTTTTAACTGAAGGCGAGTGATTTGGCTCGCTTTTTTGGAGAGATTTCAGCTTTATCTTTTCCAACTTTATTCAACACTTTTTCTTAGACCGGCCTTTCCTCTTTGTAATCCAAGGCCACGACGGCGTACCTCTCTTTATAGGGGTTGTAAACCGGCCCTGACGGCCAAATAAATATATGTTGGGCCATAACAGCGGGGGCTGTCTCTGATTCAGGGACAGCCCCTAATCTTGTTTAAATTGACAATATATATGAATTTCCATAAAATATGTGGGAGACGGATTATTTATGCCAAAGGAGTAGGGATGAAGAAAATTACTGCCCGTCATATCGCAGCTGCCGCTGTTGCCGCCTTGCCGGTTGCGTTGTTTACCGTTGCAGGTTTTTCTTTGAGGCTTAATACGGCCTATTACGAACTTGAAAGTGAAAAGATTGACAAACCGTTGCGTATTGTCTTCTTGTCCGACCTTCATGACGCCGAGTTCGGTGAACGACAGGAACAACTTATTAATGCTGTCAAATTCGTCGCTCCGGATTTTATTGTTTATGGCGGTGACATTCTGGTTGATGATATGCCCAATACCCGTTCAGTGTTTTTACTTTCCGGGCTCAAGGGCCTGTGCCCGGCTTTTGCAGTGGCAGGAAATCACGAGGTAAAAACCGGAAATCTAAGTTGCTGTAAAGCGCAATTTGCATACTACGGTGTGCAGATGCTTGAAGGTAATTGCATAATAACAGAAATTAATGGTCAGCCCCTTGAAATAGGGGGTCTTGAAGATTATTACATAGGCAAAAAAGAGTTCTCGCGTCAGATACGATATTTTCAGAAATATGAGCCTGAAAACTACTCGATTTTGATATCCCATCGACCGGAACTAAAAACTCAGTATGAGAAAATGCGGTTTGATTTAATTCTTTCCGGTCACGCCCACGGGGGACAATGGCGTATTCCCGGTATACTTAACGGATTCTATGCACCGGGACAGGGCTTTTTCCCAAATCGAGCAGGAGGCCTGTATTCTATTGGTAAAGCAAACCATATTGTAGGCCGAGGACTTTCTAAAATACATATGGGTTTTAGATTTTATAATCCGCCTGAAATTGTGGTGATTGATATAGTTCCGAAATTATAGTTTCAGTTCTCGGAATTCTTTAACGTTTTCAGTTATGCGTGAAAAAAGCCCCGCACCAAACATTGAGTGCGGGGCTTTTGCTGAGTAATATTTATGCTGCGTTGTTCATAGCGAAGTTGGTCGGGTTTTTTCTTGGGAATTCGCCTGCAGGTACACCCATCGACATTGCGGTGTAAATTGCAACGTGTTTGTTCTTAACAGCTTTGCCGTTTTCGATAAAGTTGGTTGAACCATATACAAGAAGAGGAACATTTGCATTGCTGTGAGAACCGCTTGTGTATTCATATCGGCCGTCTTTATAAGCTATGGCACCGGTCTCGTGGTCGGCGGTAACAACAACTAAAGTTTCACCGTCGTTTTCAGCAAACTCGAGTGCGGCGGCAACCGTGTTGTCAAGTTCTCGAACACAGGCAACCGTCTCTTCTCTTTTGTTGCTGTGGGAGAATTTGTCGATATGCGCTCCTTCAATCATGATAAAGAAGCCGTTGTCGTTGTCAAGCAGTTCAAAAGCCTTGACTGACATCTGCGTAAGGGTGGGTGTGTCATTGGCAGGGTTCGACTTCCAAAGTTCATTTGAATCAAATTGTGCGAAACTTCTGGAGTCACTCTGTAGGGCGTTCATCTGCGTGGCGTTGTTAATGTAGGTGAAACCCGCCGCTTCAGCTTCCTCAGGGGTAGTGATTCCGTTGGCGGCTCCCCAAATTAAATCAATATCGGAAGCGATTTGTTGGGCAGCAATATCATTCTGATTGCTTCTGGCACTGGTATGGGCAGAAAATGTAGCAGGCGTAGCGCCGCCGGTGGAGTCGGTTGTAATGACACCTGTTTTCATCCCTTTTTCAATAGCTATTTCAGTAAGATTGGTTGGGACTTCATACCAGCCAAAAATGTCATAAGAGAAAACTCCTACAGTGGCGTTTAAGGTGCGTATCCCGCAAGACAAGGCGGTACCTCCGGCGGCCGAGTCCGTAACAACACCGCCCAAAGCACTCGTTTTTGATTGCCCTCGCAATGGCATGGTTTCCATCACAAGGTCTATGCCCAGATCAGCTTTAGTCATTTCAAGGTGATTCTCACCCATGCCGTCACCTATAATGAAGATGACGTTCTTAACCAAGTCACGCTCCTCGGGCGTAGGTGTAAGTCCTGCAACTACAGACACAATCAAGGATAGTGTACTTATGAGAGCAAGAACTTTCTTGAACAAGGGACCGATTTTGGGGATGAATTGTGCTATTACACTCAATTCCATATTATTACCTCCTCAATATTCTTTATATTATATTAAGTATAAATCTCCGCCGGTAAAAGTCAAGACTGACGGCGGAGACAATTATAATATGCCTGAAATATGTTTTTAAGCTTTTAGCCTCAAATTGAATTACATCCAATCACCGTAACGGCGAATGTAGAATTTTTTAATAATCTGAACAAGTATAAAATATCCTGCCAACAGTGCGGCCAACCAGGGCAAAAAGCTCAACGGAAGTTTTTGCATATCAAGCCCTGTGGCAAAATCCGTGAAAGACACCACTAAGGCTATTAATGTAACAAGTATGGTGGAAATCAGTAGCGGGCGTGAAGCAAGGCTTTGGATAAAGGGGATTTTTGCGGTGCGTATCATGTGTATAACCAGAACCTGAGAAACCGTTCCGAACAAAAACCATCCGCATTGGAACAATGGTGCCGATTCCGGAGAGTTAGCCCCTATAACCCACCACAGTATTGCAAAGCACAAAAGGTCGAAAATTGAACTGACAGGTCCCATGTAGGCCATAAAGGTTTTTATTGACTTTGTTTCCCAGCGCCGGGGTTTCAATTTATATTCTTTGTCAACCTTGTCAAAGGGGATTCCCAACTGTGAAAAGTCACAAAGCAGATTATGCGTAAGGATCTGTATAGGCAACATAGGTAAGAAGGGGAGAAAAATACTTGAGAGCAATACTGAAATCATATTGCCGAAATTTCCGCTTGCAGCCATTTTAATGTATCTTATGATATTGCCGAAGGTTTGGCGGCCTTCCAGAACACCTTCTTCCAATACCATCAAATCTTTTTCCAACAAAACAATATCTGCGGTCTCTTTGGCTATATCTACAGCGCTGTCTACCGAGATGCCTACATCTGATTGACGCAGGGCAAGGGAATCATTTATTCCGTCCCCCATATATCCGACAGTGTGTCCCGCGGTTTGAAAAGCTTTAACAACACGTTTTTTTTGGGTCGGAGACAGTTTAGCAAATATATCACAGGTTCTGACCGCTAAAAGCAGTTCCGAGTCGTCCATGGCTTCCACATCGCTGCCGGTGAGCATTTCCTCAGTGTTTACGCCGACCTTACCGCAAACTTTAAGGGCTACCCCTTCGCTGTCGCCCGTCAAAACTACCGTGCGAACCCCATGTTCCGCAAGAGCCGTTATAGCGGCTTTGGAACTCTCTTTAGGAGGGTCAAGGAAACCCACAAAGCCCAAGAGTACCATATCTTTTTCATCAGCTACGCTGAAAGCACCGCTGCCGGGCACCTCGTTTTTTTGAGCAACCGCAATCATGCGCAAACCGTCACGATTATGCTTTTCATAAACCGCCATTGCCCTTTGGCGCATTTCTTCATTCATGGGCATAACACTGCCGTCAATTTCCAGAAAGGAAGAAATTGCCATCATTTCTTCAACTGCGCCCTTTGTAATGAGTTGCCGCTTTCCGTTATTGTCGGAGAGTACGACGCTCATTCTCCGGCGGGAAAAATCAAAGGGAATCTCATCTTCCCTGGTATAATTCATCAAAACCGATGACAGATTATTCTCTTCAGCTTTGTTTATAACCGCAAGGTCAAGCAGATTTTTTAACCCTGTCTGAAAATAACTGTTCAGATAGGCATGGCGCAAAATACGGGTATCATCCTCGCCTAACAGATTCATGAATTTGACAAGTACAATCCTGTCTTGCGTTAAAGTGCCGGTCTTATCCGTACAGAGTATATCCATTTCGCCAAAAGTTTGAATTGCACCCAAAGTTTTGACAATCACCTTATGCTTTGCCATAGAGGCGGCTCCTCTGGCAAGTGTGGAAGTGATAATCACCGGAAGCATCTCCGGAGTAAGACCGACAGCAATACTTATGGCAAAAAGCAATGAGCCGGTCCAGTCATTTTTTCTAAAACCGTTTATGATAAGAACAACCGGAACTATGGCAAGCATCATACGTACAAGCAATTTGCTGACAGAATCCACACCCTTTTCGAAGCTCGTTTTGGCTCTGTCGCCGGAAAGGGATTTTGCCATTGAGCCGAAAAAAGTGTCGTTGCCTGTCGCCAAAGCTACGGCGGTTGCGCTTCCGCTTACGATGTTGGAACCCATAAGTCCTATGTTCAGCAGGTCGCTCAACCCGGTTATTTCATCGTTTTGAGCATCGCCGAACTTTTCAACCGGGCGTGATTCGCCGGTCAATGCCGATTGAGCTACGAATGTGTCTTTTGTTGTCAAAAAACGAACATCGGCAGGTATCATATCGCCGGCTGAGAGTCTCACAATGTCTCCGGGAACAACTTCGTCCATAAGTATTTCCGTCAGGCTTCCGTCCCTGAAAACATCCGCCTTGTTGGAAACCATCTTGTTTAGTTTTTCCGCCGCAGTGTTTGATTTTTGGGTTTGTATAAATGCCACAAGGCTGGAAATAAAAACCAAAGCAAGTATTATGGATACGGTCAAATAATCGGGTTTTGAGGTTGCCCACACATCGGTGAAAAATGTGACCGCCGCAACAAGTATCAGGATGAGGTTAAAAGGATTAATAACCGCCTCCAATAACCTGCGAAAAGTGGTGTTTTTATTGTCTACGGTTATAACATTCGGCCCGTAGTTGTCCTGCCTGATTTCGACTTCTTCCTGCGTTAATCCTTCCCGGCTTGCGTAAAGATGCGTAAAAAGCTCATCCACATCCATAGCCGCATAACCCCGCAGCCTGGTTTCCGTTTTAATCTGTGCTTCCCTTGCCTGCTTTTTGCGTGAAAGTTTTCTTAAAGGCATTATGCCGTCCCTCCTTTAAGTTTTTACGCGGCAAAAAGACCGCCGTAATATTTTCGGCGGTCTTACACGCAGAGGGATAAACCACTCAATCGGGTAGCTGTGGAGAAAACAGCCTGCGATCGGCGCCGAAAATATAAAATATTTTGCCGCTGAATTTTGCTGATTGCTGCGTACTTCGATGATCGCCTTCTATTGTCTCCACCACCTTTTAAATTGGAGTAAAAGATATTTTGTCCGCACGTATATTAACACGCCGCAATTATTTTTGTCAACAAACTTATTCATAAAAATTCACATTGACTTTCGCAATATAATGCCGCTTAACACCGCTTTTCTTAAAAAATTTGGACAACAGGGACAAAAAAATGTTATACTTTTGACTCAGGGTTGCAGCCTGTCAGCCAATATACCTGTCAGCCAATATAATTAAAATGACGAAATAAAACATAGAGGTAAAAGATATGAAAAAAATTGTTGTTGCAGGGGGAGGACACGGCGGGATAGCGGCGGCGTCTCTGCTTGCAAGAGCGGGGTATGACGTAACGGTCTATGAAAAGAACGCGGAGGAAAATATGGGTTACGACTGGACCGATATTTTTGCGCCCGGAGCGTTGAAAACTGCGGGCTTTCCTCCGGTACCGGAAGAAAAATATACATACAAGGACAATATGACCTTTTACGGCCCGGGCTTCCGCACGGCGCTGCGTCAGGATATACCGGCGGATAAGCTTGAAATAAAGATGGAACGCCGTGATATATATGCGCATATCATTTCAGCCGCACGCACCAACGGGGCAAAGTTTGAGTTCAACTGCGGCGTGCTCGGACCGATGACGCTCGGAAACCGTGTGGTCGGCATAAAAACCGAAAACGGCGAAGTGTACGCCGATCTTGTGATTGATGCCTGCGGAATTGATTCTCCGGTCAAAAAGGGGCTTCCGGCAGTATGCGGAGTAAACGGGGAGACCGGAAAAAACAACCGATTTTATGTTTACAGGGCGTTTTACAACAGAACCGGAGAGGGAGAGGTCAAGGATAAATATAAGGTCTGCCTGTTTTCGGAGGGCAAGCTCGGTATAGGCTGGATAGCCACCGAGGAAGAATATACAGATGTTCTGATAGGCAGGTTTGAACCGTTTGACCTCGAGGAAGCGAAGAGAACCACGGATTATTACCGTGAAAGCAACCCGTCAATAGGCACAGAGCTTAAAAGAGGCGGCAGTTTTGTCTCGATACCGGTGCGCCAGCCGCTGTCGAGGCTCGTCTGCGACGGGTACGCGGCGATAGGCGACAGCGCATATATGACGGTGCCGATTATCGGCTCGGGAATAGCCAACAGCTTTAAGGCGGCTAAAATGCTGTTTAATGTTATAAAAAAGGATTCCGGCGGCGCGTATTCGCAGGACACGCTTTGGGATTATCAGGTCAAATATTATAAGGAGCTCGGCGCAGGCTTTGCGGTTCTCGCTTGTGTAAAAGAGGCGCTTACGGTGCTTACGCCCGACGAGGCTGATTATCTGTTCGATAGCGGTGTTATAAACGCAAAGGATATGTCAATAGATGCGGACAGCACCGATATTATGAAAATAGTCAGCGGCAACAAGCCCAACGACATAAAGAAAAAGGTGACCGGCGTTGTAAAGGATTCCGTGCTGTTTAAGAAAATGCTCCCGGTGGGTAAAAAAATAACGGCGGTCGCCTCGGTAACTGCGGCGATGCCGAAAAGATATTCGAAAACCGCCGTTGACAAGTGGGTTTCCGCCTACGAAAAAGCGATTTCAATGAAAATATAGAGATATGTTATTGCTCGTTATTGCTCGGTTTTCCGCTTGCGGCAGTAAATCTTATTGATGCCGCTTTACCGAGGTTTTGATTGGCATTTGCTGAAAAAAGATATTTTTCCCGACTTTCGCATTCTATTGATTTTTGACCGGCTTTTTTATACAATCAATTCGGCTTCATCAAGCAAAAAGAGGGGGCAGACTAATGTCTCTGATGTCAAACATAGAAAAGGCATATCCCAAGTTGTCGAAGGGGCAAAAGCGCATTGCCGACTATATACTCAAGCACTACGAAAAGGCGGCTTTTATGACTGCCGCCAATTTGGGTAAGGCTGTCAATGTGAGTGAGTCAACGGTTGTGCGTTTTGCAACGGAAATCGGTTTTGACGGTTATCCGGGGTTGCAGAATGCCCTTCGTGAGCTTATAAAAAGCCGATTGACAAGTGTGCAGCGTATGGAGGTCGCAAATGTTAATATCAATGAGACAAATGTGTTGGATAAGGCTCTTTTGTCCGATATTGATTTAATTCGTGCCACTCTTGAACAGGTTTCACGTGAGGAGTTTGCCGCCGGGGTAAAGGCAATCAACAAGGCAAAACGGATTTACATTTTAGGGGTAAGGAGTTCCGCTTCTTTAGCAAGTTTTCTTGCCTTTTATTTTAACTTATTATGTGAGAATGTAACCCTTGTAGACTCCGCAAGCGCCTCTTCCATGTTTGAACAGCTTTATAGAATAGGTCCCGAGGATGTTTGTATTGCTATCAGTTTTCCCCGTTATTCAAAGCAAACCGTCAATGCTCTGCGTTTTGTAAAAGACAGGGGAGCCGTTATCATATCCATTACGGACAGCGCCGCTTCTCCCATTGCACAACAGGCGACTTATCTTCTGCTTGCCCGTTCAAGCATGGTTTCCTTTGCGGATTCCCTTGTGGCGCCCCTCAGTTTAATAAATGCGTTGATAGCCGCCGTTGCCCATAGCGGAAGTGAGCAGGTGCAAACCAACCTTCATGCTTTGGAAAAAATCTGGGATGAATATCAGGTTTATCAAACTCAGCAGGAAGACGAGGAGGAATAAACCGCTAATGGGTAGTCTTCTTATCGTAGGTGCCGGACCGGCGGGATTAATGGCGTCGGGAACAGCGGCGGCGGCCGGGTGGCGGGTAGTTGTTGCTGAGCGCAACGACAGACCGGCACGGAAGCTTATGATTACAGGCAAAGGCCGGTGCAACGTAACAAACAATTGTGAAAAGATTGAGGATTTGGTAGCTAATATACCGGTTAACGGCAGGTTTTTATACAGCGCTTTTTCCTCTTTTATGCCGTCGGATACCATCCGATTTTTTGAAAGCAGGGGAGTAGCCCTGAAAACGGAAAGAGGCAACCGTGTTTTTCCGCAATCGGATAAAGCCACAGATATAGTGGATGCTCTCGTGTCCTATGCGAATGAAAACGGCGCCGAATTTGAAAAGGTCAGAGTGACCGATTTGATTATTGAACAAAAGAAAGTTAAGGGTGTCTCAACGGCGGAAGGCCGTACCCTTTTTGCAGATAGGGTTATCATTGCTACCGGCGGAGTGTCTTACTCCGCCACAGGCTCAACTGGTGACGGATACAGCCTTGCACGGCAAGCGGGTCACAGCATTATTGAACCTAAGCCTTCCTTAGTGCCTCTCAATGCTCATGATTGGTTTTGTCCGGCTTTACAAGGTCTGTCATTACGAAATGTTGCCGTGAGCGTGTATGACAATAAAACAAAAAAGACAATCTTTCGTGACTTCGGTGAACTGCTGTTTACTCACTTCGGTATTTCCGGCCCCATCGCCCTGAGTGCAAGTTCCCATATGAGAGAAATGCTGGAAGAACGTTACGTGTTTGAGATTGACTTGAAACCCGCTCTAACATACGAACAGTTGGACCTGAGAATACTCCGGGACTTTGAAAAGAATAAAAGCAGAAATTTTATTAATGCACTGAACAATTTGCTTCCTAAAAAAATGGTTCCGGTTGTTGTAAAACTTTGCGGCATAGAGCCCGGTCTGCGTGTCAGTCAGGTAACAAAGGAACAACGCAAAACCTTGGTCAACATCTTAAAATCATTCAAAGTCACCATAAGCGGATTTCGGCCGATTGATGAGGCGATAATAACTTCGGGCGGGATTAAAACGGAAGAGATTAACCCCAAAACAATGGAGTCAAAACTATGCTCAGGTCTCTTTTTTGCCGGTGAAGTTATAGATGTCGACGCATACACCGGCGGCTTTAATTTGCAGATTGCCTTTTCTACCGGTTATTTGGCGGGGAAGAACTTATAGAATGTGTAAGGGGATGATTTAATGCCTGTAAACATAGCGATAGACGGTCCTGCAGGAGCAGGGAAGAGCAGCGTATCCAAATTGGTTGCAAAAGAGTTAGACTATATCTATGTTGACACGGGAGCGTTGTACCGTGCCGTAGGTCTGTATGCCCTGAACACGGGTGCCGATACAAAAAATGCGGCAGAAGTGGAAGCAACTCTGCCGGCAATAAAAGTTGAACTGAAATTCCTGGAGGGGGAACAAAGGGTATATCTTAACGGGAACGATGTTTCGGAGGCAATAAGAGCGCCGGAGGCTTCAATGGCCGCTTCCGATGTGTCAGCCGTTCCCGCCGTAAGAGCATTTTTGTTTGACCTTCAAAGGAATATTGCTGCGGAAAACAACTGCGTTATGGACGGCCGCGACATTGGCACCGTGGTTTTACCCGACGCACAGATAAAGATTTTTCTGACCGCATCGCCGGAAGAAAGAGCGGGTCGCCGCTACAGAGAACTTATCGCTAAAGGGGCAGAGGTTGATTTTCAACAAGTGCTTGAAGAGATGAAGCAACGGGATTTTAATGACTCCAACCGTGCAGTTGCACCGCTTAAGCCTGCGGAAGATGCCGCTATAATTGATACAACGGGATTTTCTTTGCAAGAGAGTGCGGGACTTCTAATTAAACATATCAGGAAGAACTTAAAATGACAGGGTTTGATTACAAGGTGTTCAAAAATTATAAATTAGCTACTGTGTCGGAACCCCCGTTTAAGCTTTTTCTGCACATCCTTTTTCGCATCACAGCCCTTTGGGAGGAAAAATATTGCAACTGAAATTAGCAAAAACCGCCGGATTTTGTTTCGGGGTTGACAGAGCGGTTAATATGATTTATCAACTGTTGGAACAGGGGGAAAAGGTCTGTACTCTGGGGCCGATTATTCATAATCCTCAGGTTATTGATGATCTGGAAAAGCGGGGAGTAAAAATTGTGGAGCGTCCCGAGGAGGTACCGGCAGGCTCAAAACTTGTTGTAAGAACTCACGGTATCGCAAAATCGCTTATGGAAGAATTTTCAGAATCGGGAGCGGACATATGCGATGCCACCTGCCCCTTTGTAAAAAAAATCCATTCGATTGTTTCTGCAAAGTCATCCGCTGACATACCTGTTTTAATTGCGGGTGACAAAGACCACCCCGAGGTCATCGGTATTAAAGGCTATTGCCGCGGACCTGTACATATTTTTAACAGCAAAGACGAGTTGGAAAAGCTTTTGAAAGAATGTCCGGAATATGCAGAGTTAAAAGTGCTGGTCGTAGCACAAACAACTTTTCATGTTGAGGAATGGAGGGCTTGTGCGGACCTCTTAAATTCACTATGTACAAATGCGGTTATATTTGATACAATATGCAATGCGACTCAAGATAGGCAAAGTGAGGCCATTGAGCTTTCAAAGGCTTCCGATGTTATGATTATCATCGGCGGCCGCCATAGCTCAAACACCGCAAAACTCAAATCCGTTTGTGAAGAAAATTGCCGGACCTATCACATAGAAACGGCTAATGAGCTTTTCGGCATCGACTTTTCCTCTTGCTTGTCTATAGGCGTTACGGCGGGGGCATCTACTCCTGCCGGGATTATAAAGGAGGTACTGAAAACAATGTCCGACATTCTCAATGGCGATCTCATCGAAAAAGAGGAGACTGCGGTGCAACCTGAAACTGAGACAGTTGAAGAAGTTGCAACGGCACAGCCCGCTCCGGCGGAACCCGCAGCGGAAGAAGCGCCGGTAGCTGAATCTGCGGCAACCACACCCGAAGTAGAGGAGGTGTCAGTAAAGGCGGAATCCGCATCCGGTGAAGATCAGTCATTTTCCGAAGCTCTGGAAGAGAATCTTAAAAACATGAGCACGGATCAAAAAGTTGTCGGTATTGTTACTGCGGTTTCTCCGGCGGAAATTCAGGTAGATATCGGCAGAAAACACACGGGCTATGTTCCCTTTGACGAATACACCTCGGATTCGACATGTGATTTGACTGAAGAAGTCAAAATCGGCGATGAGCTTGAACTTATTATCCTTAAAACCAATGATGCCGAAGGCACGACTATGCTTTCCAAACTCAAATGCGATGCCTTACGCTCCTGGTTTGATATCGTCGAGGCGGAAAATACCGACCGTATTTTTGAAGGCGTAGTAACCGATGTTATCAGAGGCGGCGTGCTTGCCGTTACCGACGGCGTGAAGGTCTTTATTCCGGCTTCTTTAGCCACTGCGTCAAGGAGCGAGCCTATTGATCAGCTGAAAAACAAAAAAGTCAGTTTTAAAATTATTGAGGTTAACAAACAGCGCAGACGTGCGGTCGGTTCTGTTAAAGCCGCTTTAAGAGCTATCAGAAATGAAGCTGCTGAAGCGTTCTGGGAACAAGCCGCAGTGGGTCAGAAGTTCACCGGTAAGGTAAAGTCAATGACCAGCTATGGCGCTTTTGTGGATTTGGGCGAATTGGACGGTATGATTCACATTTCCGAACTGTCCTGGCATCGCATAAAAGAACCTTCAGAAGTAGTCAGCATAGGCGATACGGTTGAGGTCTATATTAAAGATCTTGACCGGGAAAAAGGCAGAATTTCACTTGGCTACAAAAAAGCGGAAGACAATCCTTGGGAGATTTTGCGCCGCGATTATCCCGTTGGCAGCGTAGTGGAAGCGGAAATTGTGGGTATGCCCGCATTCGGCGCTTTTGCAAGGATTATCCCCGGTGTAGAAGGGCTTATTCATATATCTCAGATTGCCAACCGTCACATTGAAAAGCCTCAGGACGAGCTTAAAATGGGGCAAACGGTTACCGTTAAAATAATCGGCATCGATTTTGAACGGCGCCGTGCAAGCCTTTCTATCCGTGCTTTGTTGGATCCCTTGGAGGGAGAAGAAGAGGCAACCGAAAGTGAAGGCGCTCTTGTAGAGGTAACGGAAGGGGAAAAATCCCTTGTAGAAGTTGCCGAAACGGAGAAGTCTCTTGTGGAGACAGGCACAGCTGAGGAAGCAGCAGTTCCCGCAGAAGAAGCGGCTCCTGTTGAAGAAGCAGTTCCCGCAGAGGAAGCGGCTCCTGTTGAGGAAGCAGCTCCCGTTGAGGAAGCGGTTCCTGTAGAGGAAGCGGCTCCTGTAGAGGAAGCGGCTACTGTAGAGGAAGCGGCTCCCGTAGAGGAAGCAGCTCCTGTAGAGGAAGCAGCACCTGTAGAAGAAGAGGCTCCTGTTGAAGAAGCCGCTACTGAGGAAGAGTAAACTCCTTTTGGTTCTTATAACATAGCTTACACGGTTTAAAAATCTCGCTTATCTTTACCGATAAGCGGGATTTTTTATGCAAAACACATAGCAAAAGTTTTTAACAAAAAACAGTATGGTTTAATTTTGGGATTTGGCGGAAGTAGTTTCATCCCCATAAACTGAAGGCTTAAAAAACTGAGTTTGTTAATGTTTTATACTCTGCAAAAATGCCGGCCGATACTGTAGCCGCCACCAAATCCGCTGTAGAACCTTCATACATAATAATTACATTATAACCGTTGTCCGGATTGTCAGCATTTAATTTATATGTTAAAATCCGAAATAGATAAATTAACAAGCAGGTAAATAATTTGCAGTTGTTCTGAGAGGAAGTTTTAGAATATGAAAAAACACCTTTTGCCTGAGAACGGACAATTCTACAAGGCTAATATGCATTGCCATACAAATCTTTCCGACGGATGGCTTACGCCGGAAGAGGTAAAAAAAGCATACTCCGAAAAGGGCTACTCAATCGTCGCATTTACAGACCACGAAAATCTCTTTTATCACAACGACCTTTCCGATAAAAACTTTCTTGCCATAAACGGATTCGAGGCCGATATAAGCCAAAGAATTTGCTCCGACAATAATTATATAAAATGCTATCATTTTAACGCCTTTGCTCTTTTCCCTGCGGACAGAGGCCCTTTACCGCAAAAAACCGAATATGACGATATTGATGCCATTAATGACTATATTGCCAAATTAAATAAACAGGGTTTTCTTGTTTGCTACAATCATCCCTACTGGTCCTTGCAAACTTTGGATGATTACAGGTATCTTAAAGGAATTTTTGCTTGCGAAATTTTTAATTATTGCAGTTACATGGTTGACGGAATTGACGGCAATAACACCCATGTTTACGACACTTTGCTTCGACTCGGCCACAGAATTTACTGTATGGCTACGGATGATAATCACAACCGGGGAGTTTCCGGAGTGTCATTTGCCGATTCTTTCGGAGGCTTTATAATGATTAAGGCTGAAGAATTAACCTATTCCTGTATTATGAACGCTATACAAAAGGGCGATTTTTACGCATCAGCCGGCCCGGAGATAAATGAACTTTGGGTGGAGGATAATACTGTCACGGTTACTACCTCCCCATGTGCTCATATAGCTTTAAGCACATCGGGCAGAAGGGGAGAACGGATAGTTGCCGACAATTGCAAACCTTTAGAACATGCAGTTTTCAAACTTAATCCTGCTGATACTTTCTTCAGGCTTGAGGTGACGGATGAAAAGGGGCTCAGAGCCAACACAAGGGCCTATTTCCTTGATGAAATATAAATAAGCGTTTTTCTGTTTTATAAATAAAATATTAAGCTTAGACCTCAAAAACAAACGAGCGTGCTTTTATCGGCACGCTCCGTTTGTCTTTGTAAATTATTCTTTTACCTTGTTGTCCAGGTTAACCAGTTGAAAGCTGAATGAAGTAAATACTTAATCCAATCAAAACCTGTGCGCTGAAGTATGTAATCGGGTTGGCATGGCGGCTTATTTTATAAGCTCCGTTTGTAAAAGCTTCCAGTGCAAGGATTGCGTCGGAAGCGATAAAGAGCAAGGAGCCTGACACAATACAAATTGCCGCACCTATTCCTGCGATTCCGCCGTTTTTGGAAACCGAAACGGCAAGAGCAACGGAAAAAACAAACATGGTGATTATTATGAGAATATACGCAAGAACCGGTACAAGACCTTCTCCCGGCGAGACTTTTAGTTTTATTCCTATAATGACAATAATCAAAGAGATAGCGAAAACTGCGGCAACTAAAAGACCGATTTTCAGCGGTGTTAACGCAGATATATCTGTGAGCATAAAAATAAATGCAGCTGTATAAAAAATATGCCCTATAAGAAAACTGCCGACACCTATAACAAAACGGCGGCTTTTTACGTCCAGGCTAAGTGAATAGTCGCCGAAAGCACCGAAGGCGGCCCCTATTGTAATCAGCACGGCATATGTGCCGTAGCCGCCCGAGGCCAGTGCCGCAAAGATTCCGATAATCACGAACATAACCGCACAGCTTGTTTTTGCAGCAAGTCTTTTTGATCCGCCGCTGAGAAGCGGTGAGAACATATAAAAGGCAACCATTATCAGCTCGAGTATTACGGAGATTATAAGTAACGTTTTCAATGCAATCTCTCCTTATCATTATTTAACAAATTTACCGCTGTGTATAGGCTCAATATTCTTTTTACCCCATTCCAAAATACTGCGAATTACTCGTTCGGATTTGATGTATGTTTTTAACAACCCGTGTACACCGTTGAGTATTGAATCAACCGGAGGATCCGACTCCGGCTTCATCTTTACTTTGTTGCCCGAGAATGTAAATGTCAGATTCCTTGCACAAACGCATTCCTGCGGCCGAATACTCAGCATAAGAGTATTGCTGTTTTTCCATGCGGCGCTGGCAAATGCGGTAAACGGTGCATCCATAAGCCTCATTTTTGATTTTCGCCACTGCCCGTCAAGTCCGCATTCAATACTGTTTTTTTCGTCCTCTTCACGCCACGAGAAGATTAATGTATCAGGTTTAAAAACAAACTCAACATCGGTAATATTGCCCGCCTTATCTTTTGACATGAATGTTGCCGCTGCGGGCAAAACACTTACTTGAAAATTCATTAAAGTCAGCAGATGTTTTTTTCTGAAAGCAATACGCCTGTTGCTTATGCGGCTTTCAAGTTCACTCCGATATTCGGAGAAAAGCGGTGCGTACTCCGAATCAAGAAATGCCTCCTTGAAAGTATCGCTCGGCTCACTGTCGGGTTGCTCATCAACAAAGCTTTCCGGAAAGTAACTTGACATAACGGAACTGTGAGCGGCATTTATATCTCCGCCGATAACTACCGTGACCGCATCGTAGTTTTTATAAATTTCGGCAACCTGGCCGAATACACCGTCAAACCGTATTATGGGGTTTTTACCTTCACGTACCCAAACCCCGTAGCCGTAACCTAAATCTTCTTCGTTATCCGATTTCGGCACTTTGCGATTAACAGAGGTTTGCGCTACCCATTCAGAAGGTATAATTTGCTTATTATCGTACACTCCGTCATTCAAAAGGCACAGAGCTATTTTTGCAAAGTCGGTTGCGGAAAGGAAGATTCCCCAACCTCCCGCCTCAACTCCGTTGTGGTCACATTCCCAAAACGGTACCGGAATCCCCAAGGGCTCAAAAAGCCTCGGTGTAAGAAATTCTACTGTAGAAATACCCGTGACCTTTCGCAGCATGGCAAGGGCAATATGAAAGCATTCGTTTACATAAGAGAATTTTTCCCCCGGTGCAGAGTCGGACTTGGATTTCATAAAAATATCAATCCAGTCGCTTTTTACTTTATTCTCCAGCGGAGAAATATTTCTGCCGGCGGTGAGCGAAATAAGATGTTTTAGTGTAACTTTTTTAAGATTGTCGTCACTTTTGGCGGGTACGGCTTCCGGAAAATAATCCGCAACTTTGTCGTCAAGGGAAATCAACCCTTCACATACCGCAAAGCCTATTGCTATAGCGGTAATGCTCTTGCTTACCGAATACATGGCGTGGGGTTCGACGGCGGAATACGGCTTTTTAAACCACTGTACGGCAACTTTACCATGCCGTATTACCATAAAACCGTGACATTCGGTTTGCTTTATTTCCCGTAGCAGTTCAAGCATTTTTTCTGATGAAATCCCGACCTCTTCGGGTATAATTGCAAAAGGCAATTCCGATGAAACAGTTGCGGACATAAAATTTGACTTCCTTTCCGATTCCGGTATAAAGAAAAAATTACATAACTTCCGGCTTCGGCCCTTCCTTTGCCGTCTTTCTCATTTCCGTAAGCTCTGTGAATACTTCTTCTTTAAGTATACCCGTATAATTATCAAACATCAATGTAATCGCGGCAAGTATATTCCCGACAACGCCGCAAAGGCTGAAAAGCGTATATATGCCCCGCAGTGTATCGTTGCTTTGGACAGGCTTAATTTTGCTGCCGGGTGCTTTCGGTTTGTATGCTATCATTTCAAAAAGTCCGTTATAAAGATTTACTTTCAACAAGCTGTTAAGCTTGCCGATAACGCTTTGAGCGCCGCTGAGCAGGCCGTCGTAACGCATAGGCTCACCGTAATTCTTTCTGGCATACCACTCCATGTAGTCGGTGGAATCTGCCACCAATATTCTTCTTGCAGCGCCTTGCGCTGCGTTTGGCATACCCGCAAGACCGATGAGTAGTCCTATAATATATCTTTTACTGCGGATTGATTTTACATCGAAGCGAATGTTAAACAGTGACATCAGCACATAGAATATTCCGGTGTACGCATATCCGCCGGCCATCATATTCCGTGCAGAAACTCGGTTGCCTACAAACGGTACCGCAAAAAGTCCTATATAAGAGAGGGCACCGCTAATTGCATCGATAATTGCCTTCATGCCGTAGTCATCAAAAACATCATCGTATAAATAGGGGAGAGTATCATATGTTACTTTTCTGATTGTTTCGAACAATGAAGAAATCTGAAGAATAACAAAAGGACGGTTGTGTAACAGCATACTGATACTTTTTTTGTCCCATTTAATTTTTTCGATTTTCTCAGGTTGGTCATATGATTGAATAATAAACTCTCTTTGTTCATCAATTGTAAAATACGGAGCATACATGCAGGCAATGCCCAAAACACAAAAGCCGAAAGCGACAAAGAAATATAGCCATTGCTGCCGGTGAACATCATCGGTTGAGCCCACAACTATAGGAATGAGCCAACCGGGAAGCATTGAGCCGAGTGTTGCCGCAAGCGATGAAGCCGTGTAAAAGTTTTTTCTGTCCTTCGGATCCGTCACGAGCTTGAGAGCAAGAGCGCCAAGGGCAATGTCGTAAAAAGTGTCGCAAATCGAAAAAATCATGCCGAGGAAGAAAACCCATATAAAGTTGAACATTGACGACTCGGACGGCACAATAAACAGCAGCAGGGAAGTTATTGCGAACGGCATCGGCGTAACTGAAAGTGCACGCCTTATATTGCTTTGCTTACCGGGGGCCGAAGGTGTGTCATACAAAGCGCCTGCAATCGGGGGCACAATAAAACTGAGAATTGTGGATACATTGCCCTTAAGCAAAAGCTTTTTGTTGTCAATACCCATAAAGTTGCGGTTGAATTTATCGGCGTAGGTATCAATACTGTCCTGCCCCATACAGTTGCCGAATATTCCTCCCGCATAGCCCATCTGCTCTTTATAACTGACTGATTTTGCGGAAAACAAATTGTTTTTATATTCAATTATTTTTTGCTTTACCTTCATACCGCCACTCCCCACATTTCTTTGTTGGATTTTCACACATTAAACTGCGGATAATGCTTTCAGGCAAGTAATTTGTTCGGAAAGATTACAGGTTTTGATGCGGTTAAGCAGTCAAGTATGTAATATCTTTATATTATATCCAATATTACAGCATAAATAATATCAAGGCAAGACAGAATATGAGCATTTTTCAGCCGCTTCGGCAAGTATATTCCCGTTCAGAAGCGGAACAACGAAAGCGGTGGAGTCATCAAAACCGCGTGTTGTGAGGGCTTGAAAAACTTCAAAATCAAGTATTTTGTTGAATAAAATACAAAGCAGTGGTAAAATAAAACCGATGGCTGGAGGACTTTTTCGAGCTCTTTGCAGAAACACTTGACAATTCACAATTAAACGCACAAAATGAACTTGGGTTTGAAAATATTAAAAGAAAGGCTTGGTTGATATGGCAAATGTTAAGCTTCCTCACTTAAAGGCAAATGTTGATCTTTCTGAACTGCTTATTCAATTCTTTGCTTATCTGGATTTTGATGACGATAATGATAATGACGATGACGATGACGATAACGATGATTACGGCTGGGGTGACTTGCGTGAAGACGCTCCGGAAAGTGCAAAAATTGCCTATCAGAAATATCTTGAAGAGAAAAAAAGACTTGCAAAACTCGGAATTAGAGCTTAGCGACTAAAACTTAATAAAATGACCGGGGGCTGTAGCAAAATGGAAATTCTGCTACAGCCCCTGATGCGATAGTTATTTTAGTGTTGGATGATTAGTACATTCCGCCGCCCTGGGCAGCCATTGCAGCCGCAGCCGCCGCATCAGCCTCTTTGTCGGGTTTTTCCGCTACAAGGCTCTCTGTGGTGAGCATCATTGCTGCGATGGAGGCTGCATTTTGCAGAGCGGACCTTACCACTTTAGTGGGGTCAATTATGCCGGCTTCGCCCATGTCGGTGTACTTATCCTTGGCAAAGTCGTAACCGTAACCTTTTTTGTTCGCCGCTAAAACGTTATTTACGATTACGGAGCCTTCCAGACCGGCGTTTTCGGCAATCTGGCGCATCGGGGACTCAAGGGCCTTTAACACCAGACGAACGCCCGTCTTCTCGTCTGCGTCATCGGTTTCAAGCAGTTTCTCAACTTCGGATACTACGTTGAGCAGAGCTACGCCGCCGCCGGGCAGGCTGCCTTCTTCAACAGCCGCTTTTGTTGCCGCCAAAGCGTCTTCGATACGCAGTTTCTTTTCCTTCATCTCGGTTTCGGTAGCGGCGCCTACGCGAATAACCGCTACACCGCCGGAAAGTTTAGCCAGTCTTTCCTGAAGTTTTTCTCTGTCAAAGTCGGAGGTTGTGTTTTCAATCTGAGATTTGATTTGTGCAATCCGGGCATTGATAGCGTCTTTTTCGCCCGCACCGTCAACAATGATGGTGTCTTCTTTAGAAACCTTAACCTGCTTGGCTTTTCCGAGCTGCTCAATTTCAGTCTCTTTGAGTTCCAGGCCGAGGTCGGAGGTAATTACTTCGCCGCCGGTGAGGATGGCAATATCCTGAAGCATTTCTTTGCGCCTGTCGCCAAAGCCGGGGGCCTTAACGGCTACGCAGGTGAATGTGCCTCTGAGCTTGTTGACAAGGATGGTGGAAAGGGCTTCGCCTTCCAAATCTTCCGCTACGATGACAAGCTTTTTGCCGGACTGAAGAATTTTTTCCAGCAGGGGAAGAATTTCCTGAATATTTGAAATCTTCTTGTCGGTAATCAGAATGTAAGCGTCATCAATGACCGCTTCCATCTTCTCGGTATCGGTTACCATGTAGGGTGAAATATAGCCGCGGTCAAACTGCATGCCTTCAACCACGTCGGAGTCGGTAATCGCAATTTTGCTTTCTTCAACAGTGATAACGCCGTCAGCGGTGACTTTTTCCATCGCATCGGCAATAATCTCGCCCAGTTCTTCATCGCCGGAAGAAATGGTGGCAATTCTTGCAATATCCTTGCTGTCTTTAACGGGTTTTGAGTTGGCTTGTAATGCGGCAACAGCCACATCAACCGCTTTTTGGATGCCTTTTTTTACAACCATCGGGTTAGCGCCGGCTGTAACGTTCTTCATCCCGTCATGAATAAGCGTCTGAGCCAACAAGGTGGCGGTGGTTGTTCCGTCGCCTGCCACGTCGTTAGTCTTGGTAGCGACTTCTTTAATGAGCTGAGCGCCCATATCTTCAAAAGCGTCTTCCAACTCAATTTCTTTTGCAATGGTAACACCGTCATTTGTAATCAGGGGAGAGCCGTACTTTTTATCAAGCACAACGTTGCGCCCCTTGGGGCCCAATGTGATTTTAACGGTATCGGCAAGCTTGTCTACACCTGAAAGCAAAGCTTTGCGTGCGTCTTCGCCGTAAATAATTTGTTTAGCCATTCTTTAAATCCTCCTAATAATATTATTCTACAATTGCGAGAATGTCGCTCTGGCGTACGATGGTGTACTCCTCTTTGTTGAGCTTTACCTCGGTGCCGGAGTATTTGCTTGTGATTACCTTGTCCCCGGGTTTGACATACATGGTAACTTCTTTGCCGTCAACAAGGCCGCCGGGGCCTACGGAAAGAACTTCCGCAATCTGCGGCTTTTCCTGAGCGGAAGCGGCCAGTATAATACCGCTGCTTGTGGTTTCTTCCACATCAATGAGTTTGACAACAACGCGATCGGCAAGTGGTTTGATGGTCATTTGAGTATTCCTCCCTCTAATGTTTGGCAGTGTAAGACTGCCTTCCTTTAATTTTAGCACTCAACAATAGCGAGTGCTAATTCATATTCTAATAGCTTAGTCCTTAAAAATCAAGGTATATTTGAAATGTTAACAAATATGTTACAAATAAGCCTTCGAAAATGAGCTTTTACCCGTTATCTATTGTAATAAAAACCCTCCCGTGTTATTCTTTGTATGTATTTAACACGGCTATTAAACAGCCCTATTGGAGTATCTTAATGCGTATCGGTGTATCAACATCCTGTTTTTATCCTATGGAAACGGAGCTGTCTTTCCAGACCTTGGCCGAACAAGGGGTGGAAGTGTGTGAGGTTTTCTTCAACACCTGGTCTGAGCTTGAAGAACCTATACTGAGGCGTTTGCTGAAGATAAAAGACGAATACGCTATTCATGTGCCCGCCGTGCATCCCTTTTTCTCCTTTGCCGAACATTATCTTTTGTTCAGTGAATACGAGCGGCGTTTTTATGATGCCTTGGATTTATTTGAAAAATACTTTGAAGCGGCTCAGGCATTAGGAGCGAAAATACTTATAATACACGGGGCCAAGGCAAATACTCCCGTTGACGACAAACTCTATTTTGAGCGTTTTGCCAAGCTTATGGAACGCGGAAAGCCCTACGGAGTTCGTGTCGCTCAAGAAAATGTGGTGCACTATCTCAGCGAATCTCCCGGTTTTTTAGCTGCAATGGGTGAATACATAGGTGATGATTTTTCGGTCGTTCTGGACATAAAGCAGGCGCTCAGGGCGGGCCGCTGTGTAAATGAATACATAGAAACACTGCCTGAAAGTATTGTCCATGTGCATTTGAGCGACTATACCCCCGCAAAGGATTGTGTTCCGCCCGGGGAAGGGGAGTTTGATTTTAAGCAATTTTTCAAGCGTATGGAAGAAATTAAATACGGCGGCGAATACATAGTTGAACTGTACAGGCACAGCTTTACCGATGAAAAGAGTCCCGCCCGATCGGCGGATTTTCTTAGCAAATATTTGCATAAAAACATGTAAATCGGAACGGCGCAGCGGCTTTGTTTTGTCTTGCAATTGAAAATCTTTATGTTATTATTTAATCAGATATTACTATACTATGTGATAACGGCGTAAGAGTTTGGAGTGTGATTCGTTTTGAAATGTCCCTTTTGCTCCTATGAAGAAAGCAAGGTCATAGACTCCCGTCCCACGGACGAAGGGGAGCGTATCCGGCGCAGGCGTGAATGCATAAAGTGCGGCAAGCGTTTCACTTCCTATGAGGTAATTGAAACAGTCCCTATTGTAGTAATAAAAAGAGATAAGTCCCGGCAGGTTTTCGACAGAGTAAAACTTCTTAACGGTATGCTGCGCGCCTGTGAAAAGCGTGAGGTTTCCATTGAAACGTTGGAAAAAGCCGTGGCGGAGATAGAAATGGCAATTCAAAACTCTTTGGACCGGGAGATAACAACTGTTGCTATAGGCGAACTTGCAATGGAAAAACTCAGGGCCATAGACGAGGTGGCCTATGTGCGTTTTGCCTCCGTTTACCGGGATTTTAAGGATATTAACTCCTTTATGGATGAGCTTAACAGGATGAAAAGTGAAAAATAAAACCGAATAAACAAAAAAATAGGGGGGTGCATTTATGCGCCCCCTTTATCAATTTACAATATTTTTAACTTTGATATTTTGCCAAAATCGTTTTAAGCGGTTTGCATACTGCATAGGCTGCAACTGCTCCGAGTACGGCTTCCGGAATACCGCTTGTAAGAACTGTTCCTCCAAGAACATCTAAAATCAGGTCATAAGAAAAACCCAGAGCGTCAGAAAAAGGTTTGCCGAAAAACAGAAAAATTCCGCCCACTACAAGAATTGTGTTGGTCATGGAACCTAAAAAGCCGCTTATGCCGTAAACAAGGGCATCTTTTTTATCAAGGTTTGCCAAGATTTTACTAAGCAGACGAAAACTCAGGCCGGTTACAACTCCGATGAGAATTCTGGGTATAAAGCAGATTGCCAAACTCCAGAAGTTGCCGGAAACTTCTCCTACACTGTAAAAAGGCGAGAAGACAAAGGCTGTAGGACCGGGGGGAGTAAAGGTCATTACTATCAGGCTGAACAGCCCGAAGAAAAAGCCCATGGCCGCACCGGGGACGGTACCTAAAAGCAGGGCGGTTATTATTACGGGTATGTGGGATAGTGTAGCTACGATAGGCCCGAATGCCGGTAGTGAACCCAGTGATGTGAAGCAGACAATTGCTTCAATAGCCAGAAGCATGGAGAATTGCGCCAAAAAAAGTACGGATTTTCTCGGTGCGGGTTTTGCTGACATTTTTATCCTCCTTGCTGCTGCTCCTCATAGATGGAGAGGATGCAACGCAAAATTTGATAATAATGGCGTTAGTATGTTTTTATGTTCTTTTCGTAAATTATTCTCAGGCCTTCAAGTATTAACTCACGATTAAAGATTATCTCCCGTTTGCAACTTCTTATAATACCCTCGGCTAAGCCGCCCGTGGCGACAATGCTTGCCGCTTTTTCTTTAATTTCTTCCTCTATCCTGTCGCAAAGACCGTCAATCATTGCGGCGGTACCGAACACTGTGCCGGACTGCATGGAATCCACTGTGTTTTTACCTACAACACGTGCCGGTGCGGTAAGGTGGATGTTGGGCAATTGCGAGGTTTTAGAGGCAAGAGCCTCAAGAGAAATTGATACCCCCGCCGCTATGGTGCAGCCGCAAAAATCACCGTTTTTATCCACTAAACTTATCTTTGTGGCGGTACCCAAATCTACCACAAGGCAGGGGAGGGGATAAAGATTTGCGGCGGCTACCGCACCTGCAACCAGGTCGGAGCCAACCTGAGCCGGATTGTCAATCAGAATATTCAGTCCCGTTTTAGTGCCGGGCCCCAAAATTATGGCATTTTTGCCGGTTATCATACGCAAGGCGGAAGCCATCTCTGCGGTGAGTTCGGGCACAACGGAACTCATAATTGAACAACTGAAGGAATACGCCTGAATACCGTGAAGTTTTAAAATGTCGAGTATTTCCACAGCGTATTGATCTGCAGTTTTACGGCGATCGGTGGCAAGCCGGGTAACTAATAAGAGCTCCTTGCCACGGTAGGCACCAAGGTTTATATTAGTATTGCCCATATCAACAGTAAGCAACATATTCTCACCGCCTGAAGCTGAAAATTTGTGTGTGTGCATTATAACTCACTATCTTTTTCAAATCAAGGCAGTTTATACTCACATACTAAAAGTACACGGCGGCTATGTATTAACAAATATAGTTGAAAAATTTGTCCGCTGTGGTATTATTAATCATACAGAGTGTAAGAGGAGTGTATAAAATGTCGAAGATCAAAGAAAAAGGCAAAGGCTTTTTAGGTGAATTTAAAGCTTTTTTGATGAGAGGTAATGTTATTGATTTGGCGGTCGGTGTGATTATCGGCGCCGCTTTTAAAGCCATTGTCGATTCCCTTGTGGCTAACATTATTATGCCGGTCATCAGTATTCTCACGGGGGATATCGATTTTTCCAACATGTACGTTGTGTTAAAAGGCGAGGTGCCGGAGGGCGCCACCCTTGCCGCCGCCCAGGAAGCCGGGGCTATTACACTTAACTACGGCCTGCTTGTTAGCGCTGTTATTAACTTTGTCGTTATTGGTTTTGTGATCTTTTTAATTGTTAAAGTCGCAAATAAAACGTCGGAAAAAATTAATAAGGGCAAGCCGGAAGAAGCGCCCACAGTTAAAACCTGCCCCTTCTGCAAGTTGGAAATAAATATTGAAGCCACCAGGTGCCCCAATTGCACATCCGAACTAAGCGAATAATTAATTCAGGATTGGATTTGATAATATGCGTATAGGATTTATCGGTACGGGCAACATGGCAACGGCCATGATAAAAGGTATTCTCAAGGCACAGGCCGCTAAACCTGAAGAAATTATTGCCTATGATATAGACGGCAAAAAGCTTGAACAGGTTCAAGCCGCTTTCACTATAAATACGGCCGCTTCGGCGGTAGAGACGGCGGGAAAAAGCGATGTGCTGTTTTTGGCGGTCAAGCCTGCCGACTTTCCCGAATTGCTGTGCCGATTGAATGAAACTCTCAGAAAAAAGAATCCTCTGATTATTTCCGTTGCTGCGGGGACTGCCCTTGATTACATATCTTCCTTTTTGGATTATGATGCATCACTTGTTCGCATTATGCCCAATATTAATGCTACGGTAGGGGAAGCTATGACAGCCTATTGCACCAACGGAAGGCCTGATGAACAGCAAGTAAAGACCGTGGAGCGGCTCTGCTCATCTTTCGGTAAGATTATTGCACTGGATGAAAAATACTTCCCGATTTTCGGTGTGCTGGCGGGTGCGGCTCCGGCTTTTTCATATCTGTTTATTGATGAATTGGCGAGGGCAGCCGTAAAACTCGGCATGAACAAAAAACAGGCTCTCGAGATTGCGGCGCAAACCGTACTCGGCAGTGCAAAACTTGTGGCCGAAAGTGATGAACACCCGTTTGAACTTATTGATAAAGTCTGCTCGCCCGGCGGAATTACCATTGAAGGCGTTACGGCTCTGCAGGAGTTCGGCTTTTCCAACGCCATAACCCAGGCCGTGAGAAAGGCTTATGAAAAGGACTCAAAACTTTCGGGCGAAAAAAAATAGTTTTTTGAACATGCGGCAACAGGGGATGTTCTTCTGTTGCCGTTAAAATTATATGAAATCAGAAAGGGGTATTTTATTGCTGACCTGTATTATGCTCGATTCTCTGCAAAAGGTGTTTTCCGACCAAAAGCCTGAGGGTGAGGCTTTAAATGGTGTTTCATTATTAAAAAATGAGCGCCTCTCTTTTCAGACCGCCCTGTATTGGAGCGGCAAAAATGAAGGTTCTTTCACTGTTCGGGTTGAAGGGAAGTTAGCTTCTTTTGTCAAAGCTTACCTGGTGAAAGAAATTCCTTCCGCCTTACCCGTATATGAAGACCGTGACGATTTTTATCTGCGTGATACGCCCGGTTTTTATCCGGATTTACTTTTACCTTTGAATAATTCATTTACTTTAGAGCCTGAAAAGTGGCGCAGCCTTTGGTTTGAATTGGATCCCGCCGGCAAAATCAAGGCCGGAGAGTATGACATTAAAATAATAATTGAGTCTGAAGATAAAATTCTTGCAAGTGAAGTTCTGAAAGCTGAGGTAATCAACGCCGACTTGCCTGAGCAGACTCTTATTCACACGAACTGGTTCCATACGGATTGCCTTGCTACATATTATGGCGTCAAAGTTTTTAGCGATGAATATTGGCGGATAACGGAGAATTTTGTAAAGAACGCCGTGCGCCACGGCATCAATATGATTTTAACTCCGCTTTTTACACCTCCGTTGGATACCAAGGTGGGAGGGGAGCGCCCAACGGTTCAGTTGGTAGATGTTTATCTGAATAACGGCGAATACAGCTTCGGTTTTGATAACCTTAAAAAATGGATAGATATGTGCCTTCGCTGCGGCGTTGAGTATTTTGAGATGTCCCACTTTTTCACCCAATGGGGAGCAAAGAATGCACCGAAAATAATGGCTCAGACCGATAAGGGTGAAAAAATGATTTTCGGCTGGAAAACTATGGCCGGCGGGAAAAAGTATACCGAGTTTTTAAGCATTTTCTCTGTTTCATTAAGGAACTTCCTTAATGAAACCGGTGTTGAAGAACGCTGCTTTTTCCATGTGTCCGACGAACCCTCAATTTTACAGTTAAGGACTTACAAAGCGAGGGCTGCTCTGATTGAAAGGCTGTTTCCCGGCTCGCCGGTTATTGACGCTCTGTCTGACTTCAAGTTCTTCAAAAGCGGGGCGGTTAAAACTCCCATCCCCTCCAGTAATCATATAGAACCGTTTATCGGCAATGTGCCCGAACTGTGGACTTACTATTGTTGCGGTCAGCACAGGGAATATGTATCCAACCGTTTCTTTTCTATGCCTTCTTTACGCAACCGTATATTGGGTTTACAGTTGTATAAGTTCGATGTAAAGGGCTTTTTGCAATGGGGTCATAATTTCTGGTATTCTCAATATTCGATAAGGGAGATAAATCCGTTTGAAGAGAGCGATGCCGGCAAAGCTTTTCCATCCGGTGATGCCTATGTTGTGTACCCCGGCGAAGACGGCAAGCCGCTTAATTCCCTGCGTCTTAAAGTGTTCTATGACGCCTTGCAGGACTTAAGAGCACTGCAGCTTTTAGAAAGTCTTATAGGCCGAGAGAAAGTTATAGCCATACTTGAAGAAGGGCTGGAAACATCAATTACTTTCAAAGAATATCCTCATGAGGATGCCTGGCTGTTAAACAAGCGTGCCCGAATTAATGCTGAGATTAAAAAGGCGATTGGCTAAACAAATGCCGTATCGGCAAAAAAATCGACCGCTCCGAACAAAATCGGGGCGGTCAAATCTTAGTGTTTATTAGTAAGGATTAGCCTATTACTCAATAATCGTAGTTCGGGTAGAAAGGTTCTTTACGGACTTGATGATGCTCCCGAACGGCTTCCTTAATGCTTTCGGGCATTTTTTCTTCAGTGACAAAGGCGGTCATATAACCGCCCGCATTCTCTATTCTGAACCGGATAAAGTAACCGCCGGTATTGCTGAAGTATGACAGATGTGCGTTGGATGCGATTTCGTCTACAAGAGCTTTATCGTTAATCTCGTATGCACCGCTGAAACTTCCGTAGCCGGAATCAATTTGACTCCATGCCGCAACAAAATGATGTGACGGATTATCATAGCTTTCATAAATACTGTCACTTGTTTTTACAGCGGAAATAATCCGGGCGGAAACAAAACTGCCGTCATCATCCGTATCAAACAGTGTCAAAAGATTTTCGGAACGTAAAAACTCCAAGGTGGCCTTCATGTCTCGGGTAATGGGGAAACCGTAGCAACCGTAGCCGAAGGGAACGCGTTCAAAAGCCATATCTTTAGCGTTTGCTTCTGCTCCCGTCTCCATCTCAGCTTCAGTATCAATTTCCGTTTCCGTCTCTGTCCGCATCTCTGTATCTGTACCGAACGCATCGAAAAACTGCCCTTTATGTTGAAACGAAATAACTCCTAAAGCTGGTTCTTCCGGGTGGTACCGCTGTTCTGCCGTTTGTTTTTGCAAATCTTCGGCCAACGCCGCAAGCAACTCAAGGCGTTTATCAAGGCTTAATTGAATCACGGTGTATTTGTTTAAATTGCTTGAATAAAATGTAATGTCCGTTTGCTCCGATTGAAAAAAGTCCTTTGCCGCCAATATAGCGTTTAAATCCTTATCCGAAAGCGGTTGCGTGAGAACCTGGCTGACAAGCTCTTTGTACCTGTCCGTTTCTTCCAGCGTCAGTAATTGAGTCATTGTAGATGATTTTAATACGGTATAAGCACGGGTCAATTCTCTCCCGTTTTTAAGTTTGTAACGGATTTTAAAATAACTTTCTACAGCCTGCTCTTCAGCGGGCAGGCCGCTGTTGCGGGCGGAAAGTTCAAGCCTGCCGTCATCGATTATTTTTTTATGGAGAGCGGTGATCTTTTGTAAATCTCCATCGCTCTTAAAACCCTCAACAGGTCTGTTTATTCTGAAAGTGAAAATGTACTCGGTGTTCCCGAATTCTACGGACATCGGCTCAGCTATGTTCCAGCTGGTTAAAGGGGTAACTTCTACACTTTCTATCCTGTCGATTTCCGGTATCCTGTAGGAATAACCGAAGAGGCCGGTGGCAAAAATGAGTACAATCAAGAGGGAAAGGCCCAAGTGTATCGGAAGTTTTTTGAAACCCCGTAGCCACTCTTTGAAGTTCCTGATAAAGACAAAATCCGCCAAAGCGTAGATTACGGTGAAAATCGCAACACCTGCAACTATAGCTATTGCTAAATTGGGAATAGCATTCACACAGATGCTCACGGCAAAAAAGCCGAATACAAACACGGATATAAAATTAAGCCATTTGTTTGTACCGAAAAATCCGGCGATTTCCGCCTTCCTTCTTTTGTAAACCGAAAGACCGACCCCGAACATTATGACCGCCGCTGCAAGCCAAATAATAACTCCGGACCATTGCGGCGCTGTCCACTCAAAGGGAAGGTCCTTACTTTCCCTTGAAAGAGCACCTGTCTTAGCCAAATCTTTAAAAAGAAAAAGGATGGGATTGAGAAAGCCGGCTTTTGTTAAAAGTGAATTGGTTCCGGTATCATAATAGTAAAAATAATTGCCGAAAGGCGCCCCCCAAGTAAGTTTCTTCATAAGTTGCTCGATGCTGAAAATCAGCATGGTTGGAGAAAGCATCAGAATGCCGGAAAATGCTATTCCTTCCGCAATTGTTCCCACTCCGCTGATAACCGCCGCAGTCAGGCTGAAAGTGAAAAAAGAAAGTGAGCAGTAGCCGCCTATATAAAAAAGAATTGCGCTCCACAGCTCCTTTGAAGAACCGAAAACGGAAATGTTGATAAAAAGACAAATAAGAAATGGTATGGCAATAGAAACCGTCATCATCAACAGCCCGGAAAGGTATCTTGCAAAATACTGGTTTCCTCTCGTAATTCCCAAACTGTAATAAACATTTACGGTTTTTTTGCTGTTAATAAAGCGGAACATGAGTACCGCCAATAAAATTGAAACTACGATTATCAAAAAATGAATGGCGACATTTGCGAATACCGCTTCAAAATCGTTGAATACTACATATTTGTATAAATCTGTTATTACGTTTTCCCGATTAGTTATTCCCGGCCCTGTTAAATCAGCTTCAACATAGCCGTAATAACCCATCTTAAATCTGGTAATAAACAGGAAGCAGGAAAGGGGAGCAATCCCAATCAAGGCAATCGTATTCAAAAGGGGCAGGATAAAGTTACCCTTTAGTGCGTTTAAAAAGGTAAAAGCAAAGGTACTAATCGAAGATTTTTGTGAGGTCATAACCCGTACCCTCCATTTCTTCTAAAAATATTTCTTCAAGTGAAAGTGTAAAGACCTCAAAAAGTGCCGGATTCATGGCTCGAAGTTTGGCTTCAACCTCCCCGTTATCTCCTTCGGCGGTTAAAGTTATTATCCTTCCGTCTTTAGTAAAACTCTTCAAAGCGATGCCGTCAAAATCCGTTCTTTCCATGTCCTTTTCAAAGGCTAACCTGAATTTGCGTCTGCTGCCGCTTATTTCATCAACCGCCTTGTCCAGCACAATTTTTTGACCGTTTATTAAACCTATATGGTCGCAGATATCGCCAAGCTCATGCAGGTTGTGAGATGAAATTATAACAGTGCACTCTTTTTCAGACACGTATTCCAGCAACAGCTTTTTTGACATATTGCGTTTTGCCGGATCCAAACCGTCAAAAATTTCATCCAAAAGCAGAACTTCCGGGTGTGTGGCCATGCTCAGCACCAGTTCCGCCTGCCTTTGCATACCCTTTGAAAAACCGTTAAGCCGTTTTGTTTTATCAAGCCCGAACAGCTCTGTGAGTTTTTCAAAGGTATTTTCATTAAATTTAGGGTAGTAGCCCTTGTAAAAACGAGCCATCTTTGACATATTTGCATAGGGTTGAAAATACAGGTCGTCCGGCACATAAAACAGGCGCTGTTTCATTTTAGCGTTTTCGTAGACATTTTCTCCGTGGATTCTGACTTCGCCCTCTTCAGGTTTATAGACTCCGGCAGCAGTTTTGAGCAAAGTGGTTTTACCTGCACCGTTGTAGCCTACCAAACCGTAAACTGAGCCCTTCTTTACGGAAAAGCTGATTCCGCTCAATGCGGTAAAGTTGCCGAATTTTTTTGTTACATTGATTACCTCTACCATCTTACCGCTCCTTTGTTTAAACATTTTGAATAACTTTTTTCTAAAAAGGCTGTGTGATGTTAAAATTACTTGTTTGCCGGCGGCAGGCATTCTAAAACTCTGAGGGGGTCTGCCCCTTTACTGATTATCTCAAAAGGTTCCGCAGTTGCGGGAACAAACAGACAGTCTCCGGCCTTAACATCTTCACCGGCAATCCTGCCTTCGCCGGCAACTACCACCAAGGCTGAAGGTTTATTTAAGCATCCGTGTGAAAAACTTTTTTTGACTGAATATTCATTGAGGGCAAAGCAGGGGGTGTGTTCATAACCGATTATTTGTCGGATATCGGCGCCGCTGCCCGTTGCAATTTCTTTAGGGGTTAATCTGAATGCGTCAAGAAGCGCTTTTTCGGAATAATTGATATAGTTGAAACAGTCAAACATTCTTTCAAACCCCAGCCCTTGATGACACATAAAATCCGGTAACTTCTCACCGAGAGTATTACACTTTTCAAGGCTTATTGTGTAATCGGTGGGTTCCTGTATTTCAAGCAAAAAGCAGCCGGGGCCGATAGCGTGAGGAGTGCCTCCCGTAATTAAATATACTTCCCCCGGTTTTACGGGGATTTTGTGCATAAGAGCCTCCATCCCTTTAATATCCTGTGCATCGAACAGTTCTTTAAGCTGTTGAGGGCTTACATCTTGCTTAAAACCCAATAGGATATAGGGCTCTTCACCGTCAATTTCTCTGCCGCCCAGAATATACCATGCCTCGGTTTTTCCGTAATCGGAATTAAACAGCTCCCTTGCCGCTTTTTTATCCGGGTGAACCTGAACGGGCAGGCGTTCTGCGGAATCCAAAAATTTGGTAAGTACGCCAAAATGGATGCCGAAATCTTCTATATGCTCTTCCCCCAAAAAACTTTCGGGGCTTTCTTCAATTAAGTCTTTTAGGTATGCTGTGGTTCCGCCGGGCAATTTTACTTTGCTGAGCCCCTCAAATTCATGTTGGTTTTCGTGGGGCGGGTTGTTGGCCAGCACAACTGAAGCCAGCCAATCCTCGGGAAAATAACCGTCCTTGGGCGTGCTCCCTCTTAATTCGTCCAGCAATGCTCCGCCCAGGTAGATTCGATAAACCCTGTTTTCCGTCATTTTTAAAGGGAATAATGAACTCATGAATAGAACCCTCCTGTCAAGAATCTTTGGTTCATAATATTCTAACCGTGACGGAAATGCAATACTTCTTTATGAACCACTTGTAAACAATTTCAGCTTATTCTATAATACTTCCCGGTGCATTTTTTGTTCCGCTTCGTGATTATTGCAGGTATTATCATTGACGGCGTTTTATTCCTTATAATAAAGGTTTTATGAGGGAAACTGAAAAATAAATATTTTGGGGGCAAATGATGGCTGATAATTTGGGGAACACCAAGTACAACGGCGTATGGTCCTTGCTTCTTACACCTTTTCATGAGGACAGATCAATTGATTTTAAAGTTCTTGAACAGTACACTCAATGGCAGGCGGCGCAAAAACCTCATCACCTTTTTGCCGTTTGCGGCTCGGCCGAAATGATAAGTTTAAACCTGGAGGAGCGTTTAAAAGTCGCCGCAACGGTTGTTAAAAATGCCGGAAAAATTCCCGTCTGTGCCACTGCGAACCTTGAACCTTCATGGTTTGCTCAGGTTGATGAGGTTAAACGCATGGAGGCTGCCGGTGTTTCTACCCTCGTGTTTGTTACAAAGGGATATGGAGACGACCGGGATCGCATGTTTACATACCTTGCCGAGTTGGCCGGGCACACTACATTACCGATTATGCTTTACGAATGCCCCTCTTTTTCTCCCCATATGATGGATGCCCGAACTTACGGCAAACTGGTGGCTACCGGCCGTTTTGTGGCAATAAAGGATACCACCTGCACTATGCCTTTGATAAAGGAAAAAATTCAGGTGCAGGGTGATTCCAGCGTTTTGCAGGCAAATATTCCTTATTTGCTTGAGGCTTACAAATCCGGAGCACGGGGTGTTTGCGCCACAACTACAACTTGCGGTACGGCACTTTTTGTCAAGATGTGGGATGAGTTCATTAAAGGCGACCTCGAAAAAGCGCGAGTTACCCATCAGCATATCTGTATACTTGATAACGCATTAGAGGGCGGATTCTCCGCTACTGCTAAATATCTTATCAACCTTCAAGGTATACCCATGAATTGGTACACTCGCGGAAATCAATCGCTTAATGCACAAAAACTGCATGCACTCGAAGTATGGTATGAATGGGCAAAAGAATATGGGATAATGAAATAGCAGGATAGTTCCAAAGTAATAACTACTGCCGGTGTGCAGTGTGTTGCGCATCCGCAACGGGAAAAGACAAAGAATACATTTTTGAATAAAGGGAGGAAGACATGAAAAATAAGGTGTTTCTTATCGGCAGCGCCCACTTGGACCCCGTGTGGCTTTGGCGTAAAACTGAAGGCTTTGCGGAAATTAAGTCAACATTTCGTTCAGCCCTTGACAGAATGAATGAATTCCCCGGCTACGTGTTCACCGCATCTTCCGCTTCTTATTACAAATGGATTGAGCAAAGTGAACCGGAGATGTTCGAAGAAATAAAACGGCGGATAGAAGAAGGGCGCTGGATTTTGGCCGGCGGGCTTTGGGTTCAGCCGGACTGTAACATACCGTCAGGTGAGTCTTTTGCCCGTCATATGTTGTATTCGCAAAGGTATTATCTTGAAAAGTTCGGCAGGATATGTGAATTCGGTTATAATGTCGATTCTTTCGGCCATAACGGAATGCTGCCTCAGCTGCTTAAACACGGCGGAATGAATGCTTATGTTTTTATGCGGCCGGACAAGGTGGAAAATTCCGCACTTCCGACAGGTCTTTTTATATGGCAATCTCCTGACGGCAGCCGGGCTTTAACTTTTAGGCTGACCATGAGTTACGGAGATGACGGTTTTTCAAAAGATAAGTATCCCGAATATGAGGAATTGAGTAAATATGAAGCCAAAGCCCTTGAAATGATGAAAAACGCCAATGAGCTTGACATGCCGCTTATGAGCTTTTACGGTGTCGGCAATCACGGAGGCGGGCCAACCGTGCGTCATCTTTCAGTTCTTGAAAGAGTTGTGGAAGAAAATGACGGCGCCGTTTGTTTTGCAGGTCCCTCGGCATATTTTGAGCATGTTAGGGAAAAGGCAGATGTTTCCGCACTTCCGGTTGTTACCGGCGACTTGCAGCATCATGCCAGCGGCTGTTATGCGGCTAACAGTACAATAAAGAGGAAAAATCGAAAAACGGAAAATCTGCTTATTTCAGCCGAAAAATATGATTGGCTTTCAAATCGTCTGACAGGCTCAAAACTTAGGACAGCGGATTTTGCCTATGCCTGGGAAAAGGTGATGTTCAACCAATTCCATGACATCCTCACAGGCTGTTCAATTCGCAGTGCTTATGAGGAAGCATATAACTCATACGGATTTGCCTGCGATACCGCTTGGGAGGCGGGTAATTTTGCCATGCAAAAAATATCATGGCGAGTTAATACCAAAAAGCTGTTTGAAAAACCGGGTAAAGAAGACGGTGAAAGACTGTTTGCAGAAAACGGTGAAGGGGAACCTTCCGTAGCTTTTAACCCTCATTCTTTCTCCATAAAAGCGCCGATATATATTCCCTACATTGCAAAAGAAGTATGTGATGCCGAAGGTAACTCTATTCCGTTTCAGATTGTCAGGGCGGAAAAGACAAACGGTCTTGACAAATATGAAACACTGATTATGGCGGATATTCCGGCTTTGGGTTGGTCAACTCATTATGTTTACCGCAAAAACGGTGAGGCTGCAAAAACTTCTGCTTCCGTCAGCGCAGAGGATTGCCTCCTTGAAAATGACCTTGTTTGTATAAAGTTTGATAAACATACAGGGTGGATAAAGAGTTATTATGATAAGCAACGGCAAAAGGAACTGATTAAGCCTGATTTTGCAAAACCCGTTGTTATTCGTGACGACAAACCGGATACCTGGTCCCACGGAATTTTTGAGTTCAGAGAAGAAATCGGAACTTTTACCGACGCGGAACTTGAAGTCATTGAAGACGGTCCGATTCGTGCCGCAATCCGTGTAATATCAAAATATAATAATTCAAAACTCATTCAGGATTTCTATTTGTATGAAGGTTCCAAAGAATTGGAAGTTAAATGTTTTTTGAACTTCGGTGAGGAGTTAAAGATTCTAAAATTATCTTTCCCCGTCGCCAAAAGTGACGGCAATGCAACATACTCAATGGCCTACGGCTTTATAACAAAACCGGCGGACGGTTTGGAAGAACATGCTCATGCCTGGGTTGATGTGTGTGATGAAAACGGGGAGGGGATTGCCCTTCTCAACGACAGTAAGTACAGCTTTCATGTTAAAGATAATAATTTACACATGGCGGTTGCCAGGGGTTGCGGTTTTGCAGACCATTACGGTGTCAGGGATAACAGACTTCAGTTCCAGGACCAGGGCGAACAATTCTTCAACTATGTGATAATGCCGCATGAGCTCAAGGATTATGCGCCAATTGTTAAGCGTGCTGCTATCCTCAATCAGCCGCCTGAGCTTATTCGCGAAACTCATCATGACGGCCCGCTGGATACCGTATTTGAAGGTATCCGCATTTCCGCTGAAAACTGTATTGCGGAGGTTATAAAGGGGGCTGAAGACGGGCAGGGAACAGTTGTCCGACTTTTTGAAACCGCCGGTAAGCGCACAAAGGCTACGATCGAACTGCCTTTGTTAAACACAACATTCAGCGCTGAATTTAATCCTCAAGAGATAAAGACTTTCTTAATTCCCAATGACGGCGGAGATCCTGAGGAAGTCAACTTCTTAGAAATTAAACCGTAATATGTAAACCGAAACTCGAACCGGGGGGGGGATTCTCTTATGGAAAAATCCGGCAAATCGCTTGCATTGGTGTCCGCACTACTCTGTACGGCAATTTTAATAACTCATACTTGCTGGCCGGTGCAGGCGCTTTCCGACAATGTAGTGATAAACGGAAAAAGTGATGCTCAACCTCAAAGTTTCACGGAGGACGGGCATAAGAGCGGCACGTTTTCCGTGGTGCCCGAGGTTCCCTGTTCCAAAGCACTGGAAAAGCTTGAAGTCGATAAAGAAAATCGTAGACCCGATTGGGCACAGTCTTCAAACTTGTCCGGAAAAGGTACCGCTTCTATTAAAAAGACGGGTGAAAAAGAAGATGATGCGACAGGTAAACCGATTGAAGCAATAAAAGCGTTTATCGAGATTGCTAGATCCGGTATTAACAATCTAACTCCTTATCTGGTGGATGTGGGCGACGGTATTCAGGAAATTTACTTTGATTATGAGGATGATGAAGGAAACAAACATACCTCTATGTCAGGTATTTATTATGACGAAGAGAAGCAACTGCTTTACGGAAAAGATGACACCGGTATTTACGCCCTCGGCTTCGACTTTGATATCCGGCATCTTACTATTTATGCCGCACAAAACTGCTGGAACCGTAATATGGGCTTTATGGAGCTTTATGATTACCTTGCACCCCTCGTTAATTATGACTACCTTACCTTGCGTGTTAAATTTGAATATGCGAAAAAAGATTGGCTTATTCAGTTTTGGAAAGGCCGTTATATTATTACGATGGGTGCAGAGGTAGGTATTTATAACAAACCTCAAGATCGGCTTATAGACTTTTACGATTGTGCCGGTGATGAGGATATGATGCCCATGTCAATGCGGTTGAAGCTTGGGAATGCGGTTTTAATCGACAGAGAAATGCAGTTAAGTTGGTGGCAAACCGGATTTCGCCTCGGCCCGCTTTATCCTCCTTTTATGCTCACGCTTGAAAGTACCATCGTTTTCCCGAATGGCGAAATGCGCAAAGCCTTTACCGACTCGGTTGATAAGCTTGTAAATTCAGATACGACCTACACCGTGGACGGTAATACAGTCAGTCTGATTTGGTAAAAAAAGAAAAACGGCGGGATGTCCCCGCCGTTTCTTAATTGGTAAGAGTGATATTTTACTGTTAAAACTGAGCTTTAAGGGCTTTCAAAAAATTGTCGTTTTGATTAGCCTTTCTCTTTTGCGGTCCCTTGATTCTGCCGCCTCCTCTGCGCACTTTTTGTGAAATATGCCGGCTCGTCAGTAGAGTGCCTATGTTTTTGTCGCTGTACACCATGCCGTCCTGGTTAAGGGCAACGGCCCCTCTTGCCAGGCACATGGCGGCAAGCCCGTAGTCTTGAGTAATAACAATATCTCCTTTTTGTACGGCATTAACCAGAGCAAAATCCACACTGTCTTTACCTTGAGCAACGGTTACGGTCTTTGCACCTTCTTTTTCAAAAACATGGGCGGTGTCACAGAAAATGATGCACTCAATTCCCGCCTCTTTGGCGGCATTAACGGCCTGTTCCACCACCGGGCAACCGTCCGCATCGATAAGTACCCTCATTTTATTTATTGACGGATAATTCCGTCCTGCTCCTCTAAAACTGTTTTTATAAAGTTCGGCAAGCCGGCTTCAAAATTTACGCCTAACCGAGGGTCTGTGCCCTCAAGTCCGGTGCGTTTTATGCTCCCGCAGGTGAAATCTACTGCGATTTCAACCGCCCTTGCCAATGGCTTGCCGCAAATAAGTGCTGCAAGTAGGGCGCTGGCAAAAATATCCCCCGTACCGTGGAACAGCCCGGGAATTGTTGGTGAAAAAGCGTAGCTTATTTCGCCTTTTGCGCTGTCATATGCGGCGGCTCCAAGCTGATTTTCCTCAAAACTGACGCCGGTCAGGACTACTTTGGTCGGGCCGAGGTTGGCTAAGCGTTTAAGCAAACCCTCAATATATTCCTTCTCATAGGGAGGCTCAATATATTTTTCGCCGGAAAGCAAGGCGGCTTCTGTCATGTTCGGTGTAATAAAATCCGCTTTGGCGCACAGCTCTCTCATTTCCTCTGCAAAACTTAAGTCAAATAATGAATACATTTTGCCGTTATCCGCCATTGCGGGGTCTACCATGACCAGTGTTTCATCCCTCTTAAACTCATCAATAAAATCTTTCACAATTTCAATCTGTTTTTGTGAACCTAAGAAACCGCTGTAAATTGCGTCAAAAGAAATTCCCAATTCTTTCCAGTGGGCGGCTATGGGACGCATATCCTCGGTTAAGTCCCGATATGTATAATTTTCAAGCCCTCCCGTTTGTGTGGAAAGCACTGCAGTCGGCATTGCCGCCACTTCTATCCCCACGGAGGAAATAACCGGCAGAGCTACTGTAAGGGAGCACTTTCCCACGCCGGAAATATCATGTATTGCCGCTACTCGTTTTTGTCGGTTCACAGGCGTTAACTCCTCTGAGTAAAGTGTTATTTTACTGACAAAAATATATCACGGTAAAAGAATTATTGCAAGATTAAGACTGATATATAATCGGCTAAAAATCTGTAATACAAATTACTGCTGATTTTACGGCGTTTTTATCTGAATTCTGTTTGCTACTTATCGGGTGCCGTGTTAAAATGAAATAAAGTTTATCTGAAAATGTTTTCGGAGGTTTGTCGGTGGATATTGAGAAAATTGTAAGCCGGGTTGACCACACTCTCTTGGCACAGACGGCTACTTGGGAGGAAATAAAAAAGCTTTGCGAAGAGGGGATAAATTATAAAACCGCAAGTGTGTGTATACCTCCGGTTTTTGTCAAAGAGGCTGCAGCTTTTTTGGAAGAAAGATTGCCGGTTTGTACGGTTGTCGGCTTCCCAAACGGTTACTCGACCACTGATTCTAAACTTTTTGAAACTGAAAACGCCCTCAAAAACGGTGCGGATGAAATTGACATGGTGATACATGTCGGCGCAGTTAAAGTTGAAGATTATGACTGTATTCTTAATGAAATTAAGAACATTAAAAAAATCTGCGGTAAAAAGATTTTAAAAGTAATTATTGAATCCTGTCTTTTAAGCAGAGAAGAGAAGATTAAAATGTGTGAAATTGTTACCGCAGCCAGAGCTGATTATATAAAAACTTCCACAGGCTTTTCTACAGGCGGTGCAACCGTACAGGATATCAAGCTCTTTGCCGAGCATGTGGGCAAAAACGTTAAGATAAAGGCCGCCGGCGGAATAAGAACCCTCGAAGATGCCCAAACCTTTATTGAACTCGGTTGTTCAAGATTGGGGACTAGCTCAATAGTAAGAATTTTAAAGGCGGAAGAGTGGCGGGGTTATTAAATTTTTGTTGTGCATCAAAGGACAGGGGAGCCAAAATTGATAAAGCGCGTTTTTATAATAGTTTTTGACAGTTTCGGGATAGGGGAATTGCCCGACGCCGAATTATACGGTGACTCCGGTTCAAATACCTTACTTTCCGTATCCAAATCAGTGAAATTCAACGCCCCCATACTCGGCCGTTTGGGCCTGTTTAACATTGACGGTGTTGAGACAGGTAAGCCGGAAAATGAACCGATAGGCTGTTATGCCCGTTTGAGTGAAAAATCAGCCGGTAAAGATACCGTCACAGGCCACTGGGAGATTGCAGGTCTTGTATCGGAAAAATCGATGCCTACTTTTCCCAACGGCTTCCCCGAATCGGTGATAAAAGAATTTGAAAGGGTAACGGGCAGAAAAACTCTGTGCAATCTGCCTTACTCGGGTACTGAGGTGATAGCGGATTACGGATTGGAGCATGTCAAAACCGGTTCTCCCATTGTATACACTTCTGCGGACAGCGTTTTTCAAATCGCCGCCCATGAGGAGGTCATACCTCTTGATGAACTTTACGATATTTGCCGCAAAGCGCGCAAGCTTTTAAACGGAGATTTTGCGGTGGGCAGAGTTATCGCACGCCCCTTTATCGGTGAGTATCCCGATTTTAAGAGAACGGCTAACAGGCACGATTACTCTCTGGAACCACCGGGCCCCACACTTTTGGATTTGCTCAAAGAAAAAGGGTTGGAAACAATAGCAATCGGTAAAATTAACGATATTTTTGCCGGAAAGGGTATAACTCATTCTTCTTCCGCAAAAAGCAATTTGGACGCAATGACACAAACCGTTGAACTGCTTAACCGTGACTTTAACGGCCTTTGCTTTGTTAATCTTGTGGATTTTGATATGCTCTACGGCCATCGCAACGATATTGACGGTTATGCTGAAGCAGTCAGCGAAGCCGATGAGCAACTGGAAATATTTATGCGGGGAATGAGAGAAGAAGACCTGCTGATTGTTACCGCTGACCACGGCTGTGACCCGGGGACTGAAAGTACTGACCATTCCAGGGAATATGTTCCTCTGCTCATGTTCGGTGAAAGCATAAAGAGCGGTGTTAATCTCGGGACAAGAGAAACCTTTGCGGATATATCCGCTACGGTGTTGGAAATATTCTCATTAGACAACCCTTTAGCAGGGAACAGTGTTTTGAGTAAAATAATAAAAACAGATTGATTGGGGGCAAGCTAGTGTTAAAATGCACTTGGCCGCCTGCTTTATAAAGTCCGCTATACTCCGTATATAATGACTGTGAGGTTTATTTGTGGATTACTCAAGATTGATAAAAGAGGCTGTCAAAGCCAGAGAATTTTCCTACTCGCCTTATTCAAACTTCTCCGTAGGTGCCGCCTTGTTGGCTGAAGACGGCCGCATATTTACGGGCTGTAATATTGAGTGTGCCTCTTCTTCTCCTACCGCCTGTGCGGAGCGCACCGCCTTTTTCTCTGCTGTTTCTCAAGGGATAAAAAAGTTTAATGCCATTGCCATAGTCGGCGGTAAGACGGGTGAGCCTTTGCGGGACTACTGTTCACCCTGCGGGGTCTGCCGTCAGGTTATGCGGGAGTTTTGTTCACCTGCGGATTTTAAGATAATAATTGCAAAGTCGGAAGAGGATTATATTGTTAAAACTTTGGAGGATTTATTACCTTTAGGGTTTGGCCCTGAAAATCTTTGATTGATTAGTAAATAATAGAAAAAGAACGAGCGGTTCTCGTGTTCACTCAATATAGCATATAAAATATAACGGTTAAAAATGAAGGAGGACTGAAGATGCGTATTAACGACATTATCAAGGCTAAAAGGGACGGTGCTATTCTTTCTACGGAAGAAATAGACTTTATTATTGACGGTTGCGTATCCGGCGAGATACCGGACTACCAGCTTTCCGCTTTGCTTATGGCAATTTACTTCAAAGGTATGAACAGCCGGGAAACTGCGGATTTAACCATGGCCATGGTAAACTCCGGCGAAACGGCGGATCTTTCCGGAATTCAAGGCCTTAAAGTTGACAAACACTCCACCGGCGGTGTGGGGGATAAAACCACTCTTATTGTGGCTCCTATTGCGGCCGCTTGCGGTGTTAAAGTGGCAAAAATGTCCGGCAGAGGTCTTGGCCACACCGGCGGCACGGTGGACAAATTGGAATCAATTCCCGGTTTCAGGGTTGAACTGAAAAAAGAGGAGTTTGTAGATATTGTCAATCGGGTGGGTTTGTGTGTAGTCGGTCAATCCGGCAACTTTGCTCCGGCAGACAAAAAACTCTACGCTCTCAGGGATGTCACCGCTACGGTAGAGTCAATCCCTTTGATTGCATCCAGTATAATGAGTAAAAAAATTGCTTCAGGCGCCGACCGTATTTTGCTGGACGTGAAGGTGGGAAGCGGCTCTTTTATGAAGACTCTTGAGCAAGCCCGCCGCTTGGCAACCGTAATGGTGTCGATAGGCGAGAGCCTGAGCCGCAGAACTCTTGCACTAATTACAAATATGGATGTGCCCTTGGGCAATGCAATCGGCAACTCGTTGGAAGTAATAGAGGCAGTTAACACTCTAAAGGGCAGCGGCCCTTCCGACCTGACAGAGCTTTGTCTTGCCTTGGCTGCCAATATGCTTTATATTGCGGACAAGGGTACGCAGTCGGCCTGCCTCGAAATGGCAAAATATGCCTTGTACAACGGAGCGGCCTTTGAGTGCCTTAAAAAGATGGTGGCCGCTCAAGGGGGAGATATTTCATATATTGAAGAAACCGACAAGTTCCCGAATGCCTGCTATTACAGAACCGTAGTAGCAACAAACAGCGGTTATATCACCCGTATGGATGCCGAAAGCTGCGGAGTAGCATCAGCCATTTTAGGCGCAGGCAGGGCTAAGAAAGAAGATAAGATAGACTATGCTGCAGGTATAGTTTTAGAAAACAAAACCGGTGCGCAGATTAAAAGAGGGGAACCTTTGGCAACACTCTATGCAGAGCGGGAAGATGTTTTTGATAAAGCCGCCGAAGTTTTCCTGAATGCGGTGGAAATAGGCCCGCAACCGCCTGAAAGTAAAGGGCTTATTTTAGGCAGGGTTGAAAAGTCTTAAGTGGTTTGGTAAACATAATGTATTTGTAAAAACTGAAAGGGGTAGGGGGCAAATGGAACAATATCAAAACTTTAAACTGTCTGTCTATTGTAATGTTCATGATGTGATGAGCATGCCGGGCGACTATCAGGACTTTCTTCAGGATATTGCGTTTTTTCAAAAACACTTGAAACTGTCAAAGGTTTACATTGAAACTTACCGCGGAGACACCGTTGATTCCGCAAAACTCTTACAGGTCAAAGATTTCTTCAACCGTGCGGGAATTGAAACTGCAACAGGTATTACCAACATCAACATTAAGACAGGCAAGGGCAACATATCGGAGACTATGTGCTACACGGATGCTGAACAGCTTGAGGATCTTGAGCGGCTGTTTAAGCGTATGGCTACCGAGTTCAATGAGATAATGATTGACGACTTTCTGAGTACCAGTTGTACATGTGAAACCTGCCGTGAAGCAAAGGGCAAACGGACTTGGGAACAGTTCCGCTTGGATAAAATGACCGAGGTCTGCCGTGACCGGATGATTGCCCCCGCACGTGCGGCGAACCCTAAGGTGAAAATCACAATCAAATATCCTACATGGATGCATTCGTTTCAGCGGTTGGGATATAATACCGAAACTCAGCCTTTCCTGTTTGACGAGACCTATTCCGGCACGGAAACACGGCATACGACCTATTCGTTTTTCCGAAACCCGCGGTATACTTCCTATTCGCTTATCCGCTGGCTGCAGTCATGCCCTCCGCACAACAACCGCGGCGGCTGGTTTGACCCATATCTTTGTCACAATCCGCTCAACAGCTACATTGAGCAAGCATATCTGACGCTGTTTGCCAAACCGGAGGAAATGACGCTCTATTGCTATAACATCCTGAAGGATACCAAGTTTATCCCGTTGCTCGGACATGAACTTACGCAGATAGACAAATTCCTCGGTGCACTTGGTAAGCCGACAGGCGTAAAAACCTATATCCCTTATCACAGCGACGGGGAGGGCAATGTGTATGACTTTTTGGGCATGTGCGGCGTACCCTGTGACCCGGTAGCGATATTCCCTGAAGAATCCTGCACGGTACTGTTGACCGCATCTTCGGCAACGGATAAAGACGTGCTGTCCCGGGTAAAGAAACATTTGCTCGCCGGCAACGACGTGGCCTTTACCGCAGGTTTTGTCAGGCTGATGCAGGATAAAGGTTTAGAGGAATTTAATGCCATGCGTCTGCCGGGCACCGCAATGCGCAGCAACTATTTCGGTGCATTTGAGGGCTGCTGGGATGCGGCGGTGCGTTATAACTACTCGGGCAAAGAAATCGGGATGCCCGTTGCGGACTGGAAACTCAACGACTGCGATTATAAGGCCGCCATGTTTACCGAAAGCATGCCGAACCCGCTTGTGACCTATAACAAATACGGAAACGGCAGGGCGTATTTTATCAATATTCCCGACGATTATGCCGACCTTTATTGGTTGCCTGACACGGTGCTGGACAAATACCGTATGCATCTTTCCCGTGCGCTGCCCGTACGTATTGAGGGTCAGGCTAAAGTTGCACTGTTCCCTTATGATAACAACACCTTTGTGCTGCAAAACTTTCTTGAACACGGCACTGTGGTGCGGGTGTACATTAAGGGTGACGTGAAAGAACTCGCGAGACTCAATGGCGGCGAAAATGTAAAAAGACTGTATCAAGTGAGCGGCGAAAGTGTGTTTGAACTTGCCGTTTTGCCCGGTTGTCATGTGCCGTTAGCATGGCGGTAAATGCCTGTGAGGCATATTTAAAGCGCAACCTATGAAGTAGCACAGTTTTGAAAACCGTAATAAGCCGATTGAACGTGAATATTGGTAATAATTTATCCGAGGAAGATATAATATGAGCCTTTTTAAATTAATTCAAAGAATAGTAACGGAGTTTGCACTGATTATCAGTGTCATTGCCTCGGTCTTGGTGCCGGGTGTATCGCAAGGCAATACGGTTAGAATTATGTTGAGCCATCCCTGTCAGCGTTTTGACAGCTGGGGAACCAGCGGCGCCTGGTGGTCACAGCATGTAGGTAATTCGGCGGTAGACGAACAGGTAGCCGAGCTTCTCTTTGATAAAGAATCGGGTCTCGGACTCCAGATTTACCGATACAATATCGGAGGCGGTGAGGCGGAAAACCCTAACTCGCGCATATGGGGCAACTGGACAAAGACGGAAAGCTTCTATGTGCTAAATGAACAGACGGGTAAGTATGAACTCGATTTCAGCCGCGATGCCAATGCCCGTAAAATGATGGACCTTGCAGTGCAAAAAGGTGCAACCGGAATCATCCTTTTTTGCAACAGCCCGCATTTTTCCATGACTGCCAGCGGTCAGGCATCGGGCGGACTGACGGCAAACAGCTCCAACCTTCCTCGCGAAAATTATCAGGAGTTTGTAGATTATGTGCTCGCCGTGGCGGATCATTTTGTCAGTCTCGGTTACCCGATTCGGGCCGTTTCGCCAATCAACGAACCCCAGTGGGGATGGGGCGGCGAGTGGGTAGGGCAGGAGGGCTGTCACTATTCGCCGGAAGAAACAGTTGACCTGCTTGAACTTTTTGCAATAAATATGATTAAACGCCGTTCGCCATATGCACTAAGCGGGCCGGAAAACGGGGCTATGTCAAAAGATTGGTTTGATTACCAGAAAAAGTACTTTTTAAGCCCTATCCTGAATTATTACTGCAATACCTACAGCGGTCATTCCTATTGGATGGACAATGACATCGAGGGTAAACGGGAGGCCGGCAGACGCTTTGCCTTGCATTTCCCCGGTAAGAAGTTTGAGATGAGTGAATGGTGTGAACTGCCATGTAAACTTGACTCCAACTCTATTGACAGCGCACTCTATATGGCAAATATCATACAGCAGGATTTAACCCTGTTAAATGCCGCATCGTGGCAGTCATGGACTGCTGTCAGCCGGCATAAAGAAACCGGCGGGACCGTCATCAGCGACACCTTGCTGCGAGTGGACCCGGCATATACTGCCGTGCGGTACAATAAACGTTATTTTGCTTACCGTCACTTTACGTCAAATGTGGAACCCGGAGCGGTTCGCGTTCGTGTCCATACCGGCGATTTGCTAAGTGAGATTGCCGCTGTGGCGTTCAAAAACTGCGGCAAACTCACCCTTGTACTTATTAACAATGAAGAAGTTGATACCCTTGTCCAACTCAAAAACACCGGCGCTCATATGCGGGTTTTCACCACAGATGCAGTGCGTAATTATGAACAGACCTATGACGGTGCATGCCTCAGTGCGCTTTCTCTACCCGCAAGAAGCATCACCACCGTGGTTATAAAAACGGGAATCTGAGTCCGCTGTTTCCGTTCATTCTCGGTGTAGCAGAACTGAATATTAACATGAACATTGAAACGGGTTGTTTAGAAAAATATCAATACTGCGAGAAGAACTATATTGAAAGATGCAGATATAATGTATATTGAACGGTGGCAGGAATGAACTGTAGGAGGGAAAGAATATGATGCTTTTTAAATTGCTTCAAAAAAAAGTACCGGAGTTAGCAATAATCATCGGTATACTTCTCTCAATCTTAGTGCCGGGGGCATCGCAGTCGAACACAATCCAAGTAATGGAAAATCAAACCTGTCAGCGCTTTGACGGTTGGGGAACCAGCGGCGCCTGGTGGTCGCAGTTTGTCGGTAATTCAGCGGTCGACGAACAGGTAGCCGAGCTTCTCTTTGATAAAGAATCGGGTCTCGGACTCCAAATATACCGATACAATATCGGCGGCGGTGAGGCGGAAAACCCGAATACCCGCATATGGGACCGTTGGAGAAGGACAGAAAGCTTCTATACCCTCAATGAACAGACGGGCAAGTATGAGTTCGATTTCAGCCGTGATGCCAACGCCCGTAAAATGATGGACCTTGCAGTACAAAACGGCGCAACCGGAATCATTCTTTTTTGCGTCAGCCCGCATTTTTCCATGACTGCCAGCGGTCATGCGTCGGGCGGACTGACGGAAAACAGTTCCAATCTTCCTCGCGAAAATTATCAGGAGTTTGTCGATTATGTGCTTACCGTGGCGGATCATTTTGTCAGTCTCGGCTACCCTATTCGGGCCGTTTCGCCAATCAACGAACCTCAGTGGGGTTGGGGCGGCGAATGGGTAGGGCAGGAGGGTTGCCACTATTCGCCTGAAGAAACAGTTGACCTGCTTGAACTTTTTGCAATAAATATGATTAAACGCCGTTCGCCATATGCCTTAAGCGGGCCGGAAAACGGGGCTATGTCAAAAGATTGGTTTGATTACCAGAAAAAGTACTTTTTAAGTCCCATCCTGAATTATTACTGCAATACCTACAGCGGTCATTCTTATTGGATGGACAATGATATCGAGGGTAAACGGGAGGCCGGCAGACGCTTTGCCTTATGTTTCCCCGGTAAGAAGTTTGAGATGAGTGAATGGTGCGAACTGCCATGTAAACTTGATTCCAACTCTATTGACAGTGCACTCTATATGGCAAATATCATACAGCAAGATTTAACCCTGTTAAATGCCACATCGTGGCAGTCATGGACTGCTGTCAGCCGGCATAAAGAAACCGGCGGGACCGTCATCAGCGACACCTTGCTGCGAGTGGACCCGGCATATACTGCCGTGCGGTACAATAAACGTTATTTTGCTTACCGTCACTTTACGTCAAATGTGGAACCCGGAGCGGTTCGCGTCCGTGTCCATACCGGCGATTTGCTAAGTGAGATTGCCGCTGTGGCGTTCAAAAACTGCGGCAAACTTACCCTTGTACTGATTAACAATGAAGAAGCTGATACCCCTGTCCGACTCAAAAACACCGGCGAGCACATGCAGGTTTTCACCACAGATGCAGTGCGTAATTATGAACAGACCTATGACGGTGAATGCCTCAGTGAGCTTTCTCTACCCGCAAGAAGCATCACCACCGTGGTTATAAATACGATTGTCTGAGGCTGTTGTTTCCATATTATAAAATCAGCAAAAACATCAAAACAGTTTTTTAAAGGTCGTCAGTGTGGCTAAGAAAAATAAAAAGCGGAAGGTGCTCCAATTCCTTCCGCTTTTTTTGTCTTATATTTTAACAATCAGTGATCGTTTTTTACAGAAGCACGTAACATTTCAACAATCTCTTTTGTGTCCCTTGCAATGACAAGTTCCTCGTTGGTAGGAATGACATAGACCTTAACTTTTGATTCCGGTAAAGAAAGCTCACCCTCTTTGCCTTTGATAAGTTCTTTGTTCAATTCTTCGTCGATTTTTATTCCCAAGTATGAAAGGTTGTTGCAAACATGGGAACGCAGATCAAAAGTGTTTTCACCAATGCCCCCGGTAAATACGATTGCATCTACACCGTTTAAGGCGGCAACATAACTGCCGATAAACTTTCGGATTTGATAGCGCTGCATAGATCTTGCCAAGGCGGCTCTTTTATTCCCGGTGTTCATGGCGGCAATCAGATCCCGGTCATCGCTGGAGATTCCGGAAATTCCAAACATACCCGACTTTTTATTGAGGATGGTGTCCGTTTCCTCGGGTGTCCAACCTTCTTTTTCCTGCAAATAAAGCACTGCGGAAGGGTCAATACCGCCGCTTCTGGTGCCCATCATAAAACCGTCAAGGGGGGTCAATCCCATGCTTGTGTCAATCACCTTGCCGTTTTTTATAGCGGATATTGAGCAACCGTTACCCAAGTGGCAGGTTATTAACTTGAGTGTTTCAATATCTTTATCCATCAGTTTTGCACATCTCTGGCTGACAAACCTGTGGGAAGCGCCGTGAAAACCGTATTTGCGAAGTTTGTATTTTTCGTAATACTCATAAGGAATAGCGAACATATAGGCTTCAGGCGGCATTGTGGAATGAAAAGCGTTGTCAAAAACCACTACACCCGGTACTTCGTTACCGAGCACATTGCGGCAGGCACGTATTCCCTGAATATGCGCGGGGTTATGTAATGGCGCCAGGTCACTAAGCTCTCCTATGGCATCTATGACCTCGTCGGTAATCAAAACGCTGGCGTTAAAAACCGAGCCGCCCTGAACAACCCGGTGTCCGACGGCCACAATCTCTTTCATATCGTCAATAACCTTACACTCTCCGGAGGTTAGCACTCTTTCTACCTCTTTAAAAGCTTCAGTGTGGGTGTTAAGGGTTATGTCGTAGGAAACCTTACAACCAAGGTGGTTTGAAGCGGTGACTTTGCCGCCGAGGCCTATTCTTTCGCAAATGCCCTTAGCCAGAACCACTTCATTGGTCATGCTTATCAGTTGATACTTCATCGAAGAACTGCCTGCATTGATTACAAGAATTTTCAAATTATCCGCCTCCATTAATAGTTGAATTTGTATTAAACTTGATATATTATATATAAATAACGGCGGGAATACAACCACAAACCCGCTAAATTGAGAGAAGGGGTATGAAAATGAAAGACTTTTTTCCATCTGTTCCGGTTGTTCGCTATGAAGGTCCGAAGTCCGGAAACCCGTTTTCATTTCGCTATTATAATCCTGAAGAAAACATCGGCGGTAAATCAATGCGCGAGCATTTAAGGTTTGCCGTTTCTTATTGGCACACTCTTTGCGGGGAAGGAACGGATATGTTCGGCTCAGGTACGGCGGACAAAAGTTTTGGAGGCACTGCTCCAATGGAAGTGGCCAGAAATAAAGCCCTTGCCTGCTTTGAGATCCTGGACAAGCTTTCAATTGATTACTTTTGTTTTCATGACAGGGATATTGCCCCCGAAGGTGAAACTCTCAGTGAAACGAATGCGAGACTTGACGAAATAGTTCCCTTTGTTCAGGACTTAATGAAAAAGGGTAATAAAAAGTTGCTCTGGGGTACCGCAAACTGTTTCAGCAATCCGAGATATATGCACGGAGCCGGTACGGCATGTAATCCTGAAGTCTTTGCTTTTGCTGCCGCACAGATTAAAAAGGCTCTTGAAATAACCGTTAAACTCGGTGGCGAGGGCTATGTGTTTTGGGGAGGAAGAGAAGGTTATGAAACACTGCTCAACACCGATATGGAGTTGGAACTTGACAATCTGGCGCGTTTGCTCCGCTTGGCTGTGGATTACGGCAGAAGTATCGGCTTTAAAGGCTTCTATTATATAGAGCCTAAGCCAAAAGAGCCCACAAAACATCAGTATGATTTTGATGTTGCTTCCGTGTTGGCCTTTTTGCGCCGCTACGGGCTTGAAAAGGATTTTAAAATGAATGTGGAAGCTAATCATGCTACTTTAGCTCAACACAGTTTTCAACATGAATTACGCATGGCACGCATCAACGGCGCTTTCGGTTCCATTGATGCCAATCAGGGTGATATGCTTTTGGGATGGGATACCGACCAGTTCCCCACAAATGTTTATGAAACCACCCTTTGTATGCTTGAAGTATTAAAAGCCGGAGGCTTTACCCATGGAGGTCTGAATTTTGATGCCAAAGCGCGCAGAGGCTCTTTTACTCATGAGGATATTTTCCACGCATATATAGCCGGTATGGACGCCTTTGCTCTCGGCTTACGCTTTGCCGTAAGAATAATTGAAGACGGCAGGTTGGATGAGTTTGTGGAAAAACGTTATTCCGGCTACAAAAACGGTATCGGTGCCGACATAATCAGCGGTAAAGCGACGATGGCGGATTTGGAAGCCTATGCGCTTAACAAGGGTGATGTTCTGGATTGCCTTGAAAGCGGTAGACAGGAATATCTGGAAAATCTTATAAACAATTTGATGTTCGAGCTATAATTTTTATCCTTTAGATGTTGCCTGTTACTTTTTACGCATTACTACATAATGACGGAGGTAAGAATGAAGTATTTACTCGGTATTGATATCGGAACATCGGGTACAAAAACAGTGCTGTTTAAGCAAAACGGAGAACCTGTTGCTTCCTCCACAAAAGACTATCCGCTGTTTCAGCCCGCCAACGGTTATGCTGAGCAGGAACCCGAGCATTGGTGGGAAGCGGCTGTTTGTACCGTCTCGGATGTTCTGAAAAAGAGCGGTGTGAACGCCGGGGATATAGCCGGAATAGGTCTGTCCGGTCAAATGCACGGCCTTGTAATGCTTGATGAAAACGGCGATGTATTACGCCGCTCAATTATCTGGTGTGACCAGAGGACAGCCGCTCAGTGCGAAGAGATAACACGAAGAGTAGGGGCGAACCGCCTTATTGAGATTACGGCAAACCCGGCATTGACGGGTTTTACGGCTTCAAAGATTTTGTGGGTGCGTGCAAACGAACCTGAAGTATATGAAAAGTGCAGGCATATCCTTCTGCCGAAAGATTACATAAGGTATAAACTTACGGGCGAATTTGCGACGGAAGTTTCCGATGCCTCGGGAATGCAGTTGTTGGATGTACCCAAGCGCCGATGGTCTGAAGAAGTGCTCACAAAACTTGAAATTGATATACGCCTTTTGGCTAAGGTTTATGAATCCCCGGATATAACGGGCAAAATTTCCAAAGATGTTGCACGGCTTACCGGACTTAAAGAGGGTACTCCCGTTGTAGGCGGGGCAGGAGATAATGCGGCGGCAGCCGTGGGTACCGGAGTCGTGAAAGACGGTAAAGGCTTCACGACAATCGGAACAAGCGGAGTAGTTTATGCCCACACATCAGAACTCTCCATTGACGCAAAGGGGCGTGTTCATACCTTCTGCTGTGCCGTTCCCGGTGCATGGCATGTTATGGGTGTTACCCAAAGTGCAGGGCTTTCCCGCAAATGGTTCCGTGATAACTTCTGTCTTTCCGAGATTGAGGCTGCAAAAGAAACGGGTTTAGACAGCTATGACCTTATGGATATGAAAACTGCAAACTCGCCTATAGGAGCAAATAGGCTACTTTACTTACCTTATCTGATGGGGGAGCGCACGCCTCATTTGGATGCGAATGCAAGGGGCGTTTTCTTCGGTCTATCAGCCATGCATACAAAAAGCGATTTGCTGCGTGCGGTGATAGAGGGCGTTTCGTTCTCCCTTAAAGACTGTCTTTCGGTTTTGCATGAAATGGGTATCTCCGTGGATAATATGGCTCTCTGCGGCGGAGGGGCTGCAAGTGTTCTATGGCGTCAACTGCTCGCGGATGTTTACGGTTGCCCGGTTAATACAATCGCCTCACCTGAAGGCCCCGCTTTGGGTGTTGCCCTTTTAGCGGCTGTAGGCACGGGGATATATTCCGATGTTGAGGAAGCCAGCTCCGCTGTAATCGAATATGGTCCCGTTTTAACTCCGGTGGCTGAAAATACAAAAGAATATGCAAACTATTACGAACTTTATAGACAACTTTATCGCGATCTGAAAAACAGCTTTGCCCGTTTAGGAACACTCTAAGAGCTTGAGTTGGAATAAGGCTTAAAATCTTGGTAATGCCAAAAAGCGCCCTGATTTTAATTTACGAAGGATAATGGTGTGAAAACAGCCGGAATAGTAGCTGAATATAACCCTTTTCATTTAGGGCATGCCTATCATCTTGAACAAACCAAATCATTCGGAGCTACACATACGGTAGCGGTTATGAGCGGTAACTTTGTTCAGCGTGGTGAACCTGCTTTTGCTTTAAAACAGTCCCGCGTTAAGGCCGCCCTTGCCTGCGGTGTGGATTTGGTAATAGAACTGCCTCTGCCTTGGGCCTGTTCGGGAGCTGAGACTTTTGCTAAAGGTGCGGTGGGGCTGCTTAACGCACTGGGATTTTTGGACTGTCTCAGCTTTGGCAGTGAAAGCGGGGATGTAGAATTGTTGCAAAAAGCGGCCCGGGCTGTTGATTCGGAGGAACTGAACGGCAGTGTGATTAAAGATTATATTGATAGCGGAATGACCTTTGCCGCCGCAAGAGAAACTGCTGTTGCCGAGCTTTACGGGGATGAATTGTCTCAACTGCTCAAAACACCGAATGATATTCTTGCGGTGGAATATATCAGGGCGCTTGACACTTTGGGTTCCGGACTTGTTCCGTTGGCTGTCAAACGAAGAGGAGCCGGACATAATGAAGAAAAAGTTTGCGGCGGCTTTGCCAGTGCCTCACGGATACGGGAAAGTATTGTGGTCGGAAACGCATATGAAACCTTGCTCCCGCCAGCGTCTTATAACTCAATTCAAAGTGAATTGGAAGAAAAACGGGCTCCTGCCATATATGAGCGGCTTGAGACGGCGGTCTTGTATTCCATGCGCTCAAAGTCTCCAGAAGAAATTGCCGATGCACCTGATGTATCTGAGGGTATTGAGAACAGAATAGCCAAGGCTGCAAAAGAAGCGCTTACTCTGGAGGAACTGTTTTCAAAGACAAAAACAAAACGTTATACTCATGTGAGAATTAGGCGCATTGTCTTATGCAGTTTTTTGGGGATAAAAAAAGAAGATAATGAGGGTATGCCCCCATATATCCGTGTTTTAGGTTTCGGAACGGAAGGAAAAAAGCTGCTGAGGAAAGCAAGAAAATCGGCATCACTGCCGATAATTATGAAGTCTTCCGATATTCTGAAACTCGATGAAAATGCAAAACATATCTTCGATTTGGAATGCCGCAGTACCGATATATATGCTTTGGCTCTGCCCCGGGTATTGCCCTGCGGGCTTGAGCGGAAACTGACGCCGGTTATTTTTGAGAATGAGGAATGACATGCAGCTTGAAATAAGGTCACAAAAAAAGGCCGAAAAAGTCTCCGTGAATATGGGGGATAATCTTTTAAACGTGTTAACCGACCGTGGTTATGATGTTAATGCTGTATGCGGCGGTAACGGAAGCTGCTTTAAGTGCAAAGTTAAAGTGCTGTATCCGCAAATTAAACCGACTGAAAGAGAAATAAAAAATCTGTCTAGTGAAGAAGTTGAGTCGGGTATACGTTTAGCCTGCGGAGTTGTGTTAAATGAAAATACGGGCGTAGAGATTATTTCCGCCGGTAAGATTAACGTGCTGCAACCTGCAAAGGGAAAAACTGTAAATAAGAGCGGTAAAATCAGGGCAGTTGCAGATATTGGCACAACAACTGTGGTCTGTGCCCTTATAGGTGAAAGTAACGAGATTATCGGCACCGTAGGCGAAAAAAACAGACAGGCGGTTTATGGCGCCGATGTGATTTCAAGGATTAAATATGTGATTAACGGCGGCTTACCGGAGCTGCATCGGGTTTTAATTGAGCAAATCGGCTCATTACTGGTGGAACTGATGAGAACTCACGGTGTAAAAACTTTGGAAGACTTGACCGTGGCGGGCAACACTACCATGATGCACTTGTTCTTCAACCGTGATTGTTCCGGCATGGGCTTTGCTCCTTATACTGCGGATTTTCTCTCTTCACAAACGGCAAAAGGCAAAGACCTCGGTTTGGATCTGGATATCACGGTACGCTCTTTGCCATGCATAGCGGCTTTTGCCGGAGCGGATTTAACTGCCGGTATTGTCAGTGAATGCCGTGACAGTGAAAAATACACCTTGCTGATCGATTTGGGTACCAATGCGGAATTGGCGTTGTTCAATTCAAAACAGTTCCTGGTTTCTTCCGCTGCGGCAGGCCCCGCCTTTGAAGGCGCCGGAATTAAGCAGGGAATGGCGGCGATACCCGGGGCTATAAGCTCCTTTGAACTCCTCGGCGGTTTCGGCAGAATAAAAACAATCGGTAATGAAGTTCCTGTCGGAATCTGCGGCTCGGGCCTGATTGACGTGGTGGCGGAACTGTTAAATAACAATATGATTGACGAAACCGGTTTTTTAAAGACCGGTCCTTCCTATGAGATTTATGACGATGTAAGCATATATGCTGAAGATATTCGTGAAATTCAGCTTGCTAAAGCTGCCATAGCCTCGGCAATTGATATGCTTATTGTAAACGCGGGGTTAAAAGAAAGCGGCATTGAACGGGTGCTGATAAGCGGCGGATTCGGCAGCTTTATTAATGCCCGAAATGCCGCCGGAATAGGTCTTATTCCCCATGAATTGCACAAGAGAACAGCCGCAGCGGGCAATACATGCCTCACAGGGGCTATACTTTGCTCCGCAAATCCGGATAAAATGGCATTAGCCGAAAAAATTGCCGCAACCGCCAATTATGTGGATTTGGCCGGCAGCACCGAGTTTGCTCAAAGATATGTGGATAACATTATGTTTTAATTCTAGCACTGTATATCAGTTTTGTTGTTCCGCATCCGTTTGTAAAGTTTTCCCTTCGCAACAGTCTCCTTCAACACCGGTGAGGAGTACCTTGTAAAGCTTGCCTTTTTCCAGTTCCTTACCTTTTATAATAACCGGCGTGTAATTGGGCGTGAAGCCAACGGTAGCTTTTGTTGCGGTGGCTTCTTCCGCCAGAATTATAACGGTTTTTCCGACCTGTTTTTTAAGGAAGTTATCCCTCATGCTTTGTGCAGCTGCGAGCATTTTGCGGCTGCGCTCTTCTTTTTCCTTTTTACTGATTTGATCCGGCATCTCAGCCGCCTTTGTACCGGGCCGAGGAGAGTAGGGGAAAACATGAACTTTCGCAAAACTGATTCTATTTACGAAGGCAAGCGATTCATCAAACTCTTCTCTTGCCTCCCCGGGAAAACCCACTATGACATCGGTGGTCAGGGAGCAATCGGGAAAAGTGCTGCGAAGTGTTTGACAAAGGCTTTCATACATTACTGTGGTATATTTTCTATTCATCCTTTTTAATGTTTTATCACATCCGCTTTGTAACGACAAATGAAAATGGGGACAGAGCTTCGGATATTTACTTAATTGCTCAATCAAACCTTCGGTCATCCTGTCCGGTTCTAAAGAACCCAGGCGTATTCGGCTTATTCCATCAAAAGAAGAGGCCAGTTCAACTGCGTCGGTAAGGGAATAAGAACTCTTTCTGCCGAAGGTTGTGAGGTTTATACCTACAAATACTATTTCCTTAAAACCGGCTGTTTCAAGTGCATTAATCTCAGCCTTAACCTTTTCAAGGTCCTTTGAGCGCACTGGGCCTCTTGCGGTGGGGATAATACAATATGAGCAATAGTTATCACAGCCTTCCTGAATTTTCACCGCTGCCCTCGTCCGTTCCTGAAAAGCTGAAATACCGCAATCGCACAAAATGGTGTCATGACACAGTTCATGGGGAATAATGTTTGATAAATGTTGCCTTGTTAAAGAATGTTCGTTCAATAAACGGGGCAAATCTGGGTAGTTGCTATTCCCTATAACTATATCCGCCTCGGGGAGATCTTTTGCTATCTCGGGGTAAACTTGTGGCAAACAGCCGGTCAGAATGACAACGCTCTGCGGATGCTTGCGTTTAAAACTTCTTACAGTTTGTCTGGTTTTACGGTCGCTTTCAGCAGTAACTGTGCAGGAGTTAACAACATACACATCCGCAGATTCTTTCGGCTGTACAACCTCAAACCCTTCATTAGACAATAATTCCATACAAAGTTGTGTATCATATTGATTAACTTTGCACCCAAGTGTAAAAAATGCAACTTTCACTTAAAAATCTCCCGTTAAAAGTATAGAGTTATTTTAGGAATTATGATTATCAGAAAGAGAAAATTGTAATAAAAAAATCGGTCAGGGAAAAAATATGTTCCGTACTTATTGTAAAGCACGGGGGAATCGTTTACAATAGAAACTACAAAAGACTTGATAATGAAGTGGAGGCTTTCTCTTGTCCCTTGAACTGATTGATAAGTGTACGGATGGCTTTATTTCATCCGAAGTAATGGAAAAAACATTGAGTGATACCCTCAAAGCCAAGGAGCAATTGAGTGCCGGCACGGGAGCCGGTGCCGATTATCTCGGTTGGACGGATCTTCCTTTAAATTATGATAAGGCGGAGTTTTCAGCAATTAAGACTGCAGCAAAAAAGATTGCTGAACATTCCGAGGTTTTTGTAGTTATCGGAATAGGCGGCTCTTATCTCGGCGCACGTGCGGTAATAGAGTCTATAAAAACCTGTTATCACAACGATTTGCATGGTAAAAATCCTGCGGTTTATTTTGCGGGCAATTCTATTTCGCCCTCTGAACTTTCTGCTGTTCTTAAAATATGCAGGGATAAAGACTTTTCCATTAATGTGATTTCAAAGTCGGGGACAACAACCGAACCGGCCATAGCATTCCGTGCTTTTAGAAATTTACTCCACGAAAAGTACGGTGAAGAAGCGGCAGTAGAGCGTATTTTTATTACAACAGATAAATCAAGAGGAACTCTTAAGCAATTGGCCGATAAAGCCGGATATCAGACTTTTGTCGTGCCTGATGATATCGGCGGCAGGTATTCCGTCCTTACTGCCGTCGGTTTGTTGCCTATAGCGGTTGCGGGGGTGGACATTGATGCGCTGATGCAAGGTGCGGCGGCGGCAAGAAAAGAATATTTAACCCCCGATATTTCTGAAAACGCCTGTTACCGTTATGCGGCTTTACGTAACGCCCTTTACCGCAGCGGAAAAAAAATTGAAATGCTTACCTGTTTTGAACCCTCTTTTACTATGATGGGGGAATGGTTCAAACAGCTTTTCGGTGAAAGTGAAGGGAAAGACGGCAAGGGTATTTTCCCTGCTTCCGCTATGTTTTCTACGGACTTGCATTCCATGGGTCAATATGTTCAGCAAGGCGAACGCATTCTGTTTGAAACCCATGTGGTTTTTGAAGACACCGGCGAGGATATTATTTTACCCGCCGATATCACGGATGCCGATGGCCTGAATTTCCTTGCCGGCAAACCTCTGTCTCAAATTAACCGCAAGGCTTTTAAGGGAACTCTTATTGCCCACTATGACGGCGGAGTACCATGTATTGTCCTTAGTTTACCTAAAATGGACGAATATAACCTCGGCTGGCTTATTTACTTTTTCGAAAAAGCCTGCGGCATTTCCGGTTACGTGCTTGGTGTTAATCCCTTTGACCAGCCGGGGGTAGAGATGTACAAAAAAAATATGTTTGCACTTTTAGGTAAACCGGGTTTTGAAGATTTATGCGAAGAATTGGAAGAAAGACTTTCTATAATAAAATGAGGGGGTAATCAAAAAATGATTTCTTTAATTGTAGGTAAGAAAGGTTCAGGTAAAACAAAAAAACTGATTGAAATGGTAAACAATGCTGTTGTCGATGCTAAAGGCAACATCATATGCATAGAGAAAGAGTCAAAACTCACCCATGATATTAACTACCGTGCACGCTTAATTGATACCGACCGTTTCAGCATTTTCGGTTATGGCGAGTTTTTCGGTTTTTTGTGCGGGATTTGTGCGGGTGATTATGATATAACTGATATTTTTGTTGATGCCACACTTCGAATTGGCGGCAGGGATTATTCCGAACTCACTGAATTTATGAAAAAGGTTGACAGGTTAGGCCAACTGACAGACACTGATTTTGTTTTCACTGTTTCCGCTTCCGCCGACGAATTGCCGCCGGAGATATTTGAGTTTTGTAAAGAAATATAGTTACTTGTTTCAATAAGTAGTATTGTTAAAAAATGTGATATAACGGTATTATTTTTCGCCTTGTAGCTGAAAAAATGAAATTTGGTTGTTCAAATTTCTTGACAAGGTGCGAATCGGTGTATATAATAACCGTCGTGTGCGTTGAGGTATGTCATGATTATCGATGTAGAAAATGTATTCCATGAAGAAGGACTTGAGGTTCCTTTTGACTATTTGATTGATTTAACATATTTTTGCATCGGCACCGAAAAACCCTTTTCAAAACCTGTTCCCGTCACCGGCCGTGTGTTTAACAGGGTAGGGATTGTTACCTTAGAGGCTTCGGCACGGGTAGAAATGGCCACCTTTTGTGACCGATGTGCTGAAGAGGTAAAAACGGCATTTGATGCCAAAGTTTCTCGCATTCTTGTAAAAGAACCTGCCGTGGAGGCGAATGATGATTATTATCCCATTGACAGTTGGGATTTGGACTTGGACATACCGGTGATGGAAGAGATTTTTTTAGAAATGCCCACCAAGGTTTTGTGTATGCTTGACTGTAAGGGTGTATGCCCCGGGTGCGGAAAAAACCTTAATGAAGACCAATGCGACTGCAAAAAGGCGATAGACCCGCGTTTGGAATCGCTCAGGCAGCTTTTGGATAGTAACAACTAGAGTTTTCAGCAATTTAAGGAGGTGCTCATATGGCGGTGCCAAAAAGACGGGTATCAAAAACAAAAAGGGACACGAGGCGTTCAAGCGTTTGGAAGCTCGAAGCTCCTGAACTTGTAAAATGCAATCAATGCGGCGAATTCAGAAGACCTCACAGAATTTGCCCGGAGTGCGGTTATTACAAGGGCAAGCAATACCTTAATAAAGAGGCCTAAGCCGTAATTACGGCTTAGGTTGCGCAATCGAGGGTAGGGGGGAGTAGTATGTTTACTACATTCTTCTCTGCCTTTTGGTTTATTAAGCGTTAATTTCTTGATTTGCTTAGTGTTAGTGACAGGAACTTCTTAATTTGTTCTCAGGGAGGTTGCCAATGGCCGTTATTATTAATAATGTTATAGTCGGCTCCCCTTGTCATCGAAAAGGGATTTGTCCCGGAGATACACTTGTTTCAATTGACGGTGAGACTATCGACGATGTGCTGGATTATCGTTATTATGCCGTGAATAAAAATCCCGTTTTCGAATTGATAACTAAGGATGGTAAAAAACGTGTAATTAAGCTGAGAAAAAAAGAGGATGAAGACCCCGGGTTGGAATTTGAAACCTATTTAATGGATAAACAACACAGATGCAGAAATAAATGTATGTTCTGCTTTATCGACCAACTTCCCTCCGGCTTGCGGGAAAGTCTTTATTTCAAGGATGATGATTCCCGGCTGTCTTTTCTTTTCGGTAACTATATTACTCTGACAAATCTAACCGACCGCGAAGCGGAACGAATAATAAAAATGCGAATCAGTCCGGTAAATGTTTCCGTTCACACTATGAATCCCGGTTTACGCAGTAAAATGATGGGTAATCCCGAGGCGGGGGAAAGCTTAAAGTATTTAACCCTGTTTGCACAGGCGGGAATAAGGCTAAACTCTCAACTTGTACTTTGTCCCGGCATTAATGACGGTGATGAGCTTCGCAACAGTTTATCGGAGTTGGGGAAACTTGGAACCTCCCTTCAAAGTATAGCTGCAGTACCGGTGGGTCTGACCGGCTACCGCGAAAACCTGCCGAAACTCAGACCCTTTGACAAACAAGGTGCTTCTGCAGTTATAGATATTATTGATGAATTTAATCAATCATATTGCGGCGAATGCGGAGAGAGCATTGCTTTTGCTGCGGACGAGTTCTATCTTTTAGCGGAACGGCCCGTGCCTTCCGCAAGCACTTACGGCGAGTTTCACCAACTGGAAAACGGAGTGGGCCTTTGGGCGCTTTTCAGGGATGAATGTTGTCGTTTGATTAACGAGAAGAGAGAAAATGCGGACTTGCCTAATGAAACATTATCCGAGCGAAGTGTTTCGATTGTAACGGGTGAAGTTGCCTATCCGCTCATTCGTGAACTGGTTGACGAAGTTGTAAATAAATGGCATAATTTAAAGGTTAAAACATACCCGATTAAGAATCATTTTTTTGGCGGTGAAATCACTGTGGCCGGCCTTATTACCGGCAGCGATATTGTCGACCAGCTCAAGGGATTGTCATTAGGAGAAGAGCTTTTAATCCCTGCCGTAGCGTTGCGGCGAGAAGGCGATATGTTTTTAGACAGCATGACATTGTCGGAGTTGTCTGAAAAACTCGGAGTTAAGGTAAGAACGGTTCCGGTGAATGCGGATGATTTTTTAACTGCACTGCTGTACGAAGAATAAATTAACCCGTTGATAACGGTTCGGAGTATTTAAATGGCAAAACCTGTAGTTGCAATAGTTGGTCGCCCGAATGTCGGCAAGTCGACTCTTTTTAACAAACTTGTCGGCAGCAGGTTGTCTATTGTTGACGACACCCCGGGTGTTACAAGAGACAGAATTTACGGCGATTGCGAGTGGCTCGGCCGTCAATTCCTTTTGGTAGATACGGGGGGAATAGAGCCTTTTTCGGATGATATAATCTTGTCGCAAATGCGCCGTCAGGCTCAGCTTGCCGTGGAGACAGCCGATGTTATTGTTTTTGTGACCAATTTGCGTGATGGCGTTATGCCGGCGGACCAGGAAGTTGCGGATATGCTCCAACGCAGCGGTAAACCCGTGGTGCTTTGCGTCAACAAGTGCGATACTGTGGGACATGTGCCTGTGGAACTTTATGAGTTTTATAATCTCGGTTTAGGTGACCCTATGCCCGTGTCCTCCATACACGGTCACGGTACCGGCGATTTGCTTGATGCAGTTCTTGAGTTAATACCCCGGTTTAAAGAGGCGGAGGAAGAGGGAGAGGCAATCAAAGTCGCAATAATCGGTAAGCCTAATACCGGAAAATCTTCTCTTGTAAATGCGGTGGCGGGTGAGGAACGTGTAATTGTTTCAGATATTGCCGGTACCACCCGGGACGCTACGGATACCGAGGTTGAAAATGAGCACGGAAAGTTTGTGCTGATAGATACCGCCGGACTGAGACGAAAAAGCAAGGTGGATGAATCCATTGAAAAATATGCCGTCATCCGTGCAAAAATGGCTGTTGAACGCGCTGCGGTCTGTGTGATCATGCTTGATGCAACTGAAGGTTTTACCGAGCAGGATTCAAAAGTGGCAGGTTTGGCTCATGAGGCGGGGAAAGCCTGTATAATAGCTGTAAACAAGTGGGATCTGGTTGAAAAAGACGGAAAAACTATGGACAGCTACCGTAAGGACCTTATGAATGACTTTGCCTTTATGTCTTATGCTCCCATCATCTTTATTTCCGCAAAAACGGGGCAACGCTTAGATCGTCTGTTTGAACTTATTAAGTATACCGACAACCAAAACGCCATGCGTATTTCCACGGGCAAACTTAATGAAGTTTTAGCTTTTGCCACTGCCAGAGTTCAACCGCCCACAGATAAGGGCAGGAGACTCAAAATTTATTATATTACTCAGGCTTCTACAAGACCTCCGACTTTTGTGTGTTTTGTCAACAGCAAAGAGCTGTTCCATTACAGCTATCAAAGATACATAGAGAACCAAATCAGAGAAGTATTCGGCTTGGAAGGCACACCTGTTCGAATTGTTGTCAGGGAAAGGGAAGAAAAGCAATGATTATTATGGGTGTAGACCCCGGCTATGCCATTGTCGGTTACGGTGTAGTGGAATATAAGAATAATCATTTTTCAGTACTGGATTACGGAGTAATAACTACTTCCAGCGATTTGCCTTTTAACGAAAGACTTGAGTGTATTTACAATGATTTTTGCGATGTAATTAAAAGAAACAATCCGGTTGCCGTTGCCGTTGAAAAGCTCTATTACAACAATAACGCCAAAACCGTTATTGATGTCAGTCAGGCAAGAGGTGTTTTGGTTCTGGCTGCACAAAAAAACTCGCTAAAAATCGGCGAATATACTCCGCTTCAGGTAAAACAAAGTGTTGTCGGCTATGGAAGGGCAGAGAAAAAACAGGTGCAGGAGATGACAAGGATTCTGCTTAATCTTGAAAAAATTCCCAAGCCGGATGATGCTGCAGATGCCTTAGCGCTTGCTATTTGCCACGCTCATTGCAGCGGTTCATTAATCTATAACGGCTTACATTAGGGGAGAGATAAAATGTTTTACAGTGTTACGGGACAAATACTGTTCAAAGATGAAGGCAGTGTGGCTGTAGATTGCGGAGGAGTGGGCTACCTTTGCTTGTCCTCCTATAACACAACCTGCCGACTTGGGGCGGTCGGTTCAGTCGTGACACTATTTACTCATCTCAATGTACGGGAAGGTTCCATGGAGCTTTTCGGTTTTCTTGATAAACGGGAATTGGAATGTTTTAAACAGCTTATTACTGTTACAGGTGTCGGACCCAGAGCGGGGTTGGCGGTTCTTTCACATCTGACACCGGATAAGCTTGCACTTTGTATAGCAACGGGAGATGTAAAAACAATAACCGGCGCTCAGGGAATAGGCCCTAAATTGGCACAGCGTATAGTACTTGAGCTAAAAGACAAACTGCAAACCGGTTTTAGCGATGAGGTTGTGACGGGTGATATCCTGTCCGCAGGTGTTGCCTCTCAGGCGGGAGCAAGTGCCGAGGCTATAAGTGCTCTTGTAGCTCTCGGGTATAGCCAATCGGAGGCGAGTATTGCCGTCAGCCGTCTGGACAGTTCGCTGACTACGGAAGAGTTAATTAAACAGGCCCTCAAAGCTATAAGTAAAAAATAGGTCCCTTTTTAGTGAGGTAAAAGTATGGCAGACAATAATGACATGAGGTTAACCGCCCCTGAATATATGCAGGAAGACTCGGATTTGGAGCTGACCTTGCGGCCACGTACTCTTGGAGAGTATGTGGGTCAGGAAAAGGTGAAGGAGAATTTAAGTATATATATTCAGGCCGCAAGGCAAAGGGGAGAACCCTTGGATCATGTCTTACTTTACGGCCCCCCGGGTTTAGGTAAGACTACCCTTGCGGGCATAATTGCTAATGAGATGGGGGTGAACATCCGTGTAACTTCCGGACCGGCAATCGAAAAACCCGGCGACTTGGCGGCTCTCTTAACCAACCTGAATGAGGGCGACATATTATTTATTGACGAGGTTCATCGTCTTTCACGGAATGTTGAAGAAGTTCTGTACCCCGCCATGGAGGACAGAGCGATAGATATAATTATCGGCAAGGGGCCTTCCGCTCGTTCCATAAGGCTTGATTTACCGAATTTTACTCTTGTAGGAGCTACCACAAGAGCGGGTCAATTGAGTGCGCCGTTGCGGGACAGATTTGGCGTTATTTTCAGGTTGGAATTGTATTCCGCCGAGGAACTGGCAAGAATTATTAATCGAAGTGCAGGTATACTTGATATTGAAATTGAATATGACGGTTCGGTTGAAATCGCCTCAAGAGCAAGAGGGACCCCCCGTATAGCAAACCGCTTGTTGAAACGCGCCAGAGATTTTGCTCAAGTTATGGGGGACGGAGTCATAACTCATGATGGCGCCAAGCTTGCTTTAGACCGAATGGAGATTGATGAACTTGGACTTGACTCCATCGACAGGCTCATTCTGACTTCGATGATTAAAAACTATAACGGCGGTCCTGTCGGGCTTGACACGATAGCCGCCGCTATCGGCGAAGAATCTATAACAATAGAAGATGTATATGAACCCTATCTTATGCAGATAGGCTTTTTGAGCCGAACCCCCCGCGGGCGAATGGTAACGCCTGCCGGGTATGCCCACGTCGGGGCCTTACCCGATGCACAGCAAAGGTTTGACATATAGAAAATTATAGGAGGTAAATTATGGGACGTTTATTTGGTACTGACGGCGTTCGGGGAGTAGCTAACTCGGAGCTGACTTGCGAACTTTCAATGAAAATCGGCAGAGCGGCCGCAATGGTTTTAGCCGGAGAAATCGGTACAAAGCCTAAAGTTCTTATCGGTATGGACACAAGGGCTTCCTCGGAAATGCTTGAGGCGGCCATCACAGCCGGTCTTTGTTCGGTTGGTGTGGATGTACTTCTCCTCGGTGTCTTACCAACCCCGGCAGTGGCATTTCTTGTAAAAAAATACGGATACGATGCGGGCATAATGATCTCGGCTTCTCATAACCCTTTTGAATATAACGGTATAAAAATATTTCAGTCCGAAGGCTATAAACTGCCGGATCAGCTGGAAGAGAAGATTGAAAGAATAATTTTAGATGATACGGCTGTCCCTCCAGCAATTGTGGGGGAGGGAGTAGGCAGGGTTTCCACATCGGAGATGCCGATTTTTGACTATATTGAGCACATAACTTCTGCGGCGGAAACCTCTTTTGAGGGGATGAAAATTGCTTTGGACTGTGCTAATGGCGCCGCAAGTATAACGGCTCCGGAACTGTTTATGCGGCTCGGCGCCGAGTGCCTTGTTATTCATAATGAGCCGAACGGAGTGAACATAAACAGCGGATGCGGTTCCACTCACCTTGATTCGTTAAAAGCTTTTGTTCTGGAAAACGGTTGTATGGCCGGTTTTGCCTTTGACGGGGATGCCGACAGGCTGCTGGCTGTTGATGAAAAAGGCAATGTTGTCGACGGTGATAAAATAATCGCAATCTGCTCTAAAGGGCTGAAAACCGCCGGAAAGCTGCGTAAAAATACCGCTGTTGTAACGGTAATGAGCAATATGGGGTTCTTTAAGTTCTGTGAAGAGCAGGAAATTAATTGTGAAACTACAAAAGTCGGCGACCGCTATGTGCTTGAAAAGATGTTGGAAGACAATTTGAGTATCGGCGGGGAGCAGTCCGGCCATGTTATCTTTCTTGACTATGCCACCACCGGTGACGGTCAGTTGACTGCGGTAAAACTTTTGGAAGTTATGAAGAAAACCGGCAAAAGGCTTTCCGACCTTGCAAGTATAATGCAGGTATATCCTCAGGTATTAATTAATGTAAAAGTGTCGAATATGGGTAAAGTGCGTTATTCCTCCGATAATGAAATTCAAAAGGCTATTTCGGAAGCTGAAAGAATCTTAGGTGACGACGGCCGTGTTTTGGTAAGGGTGTCCGGCACTGAACCCCTTGTAAGAGTTATGCTTGAAGGTAAGGATGAAGCGCTGATAAGTGAGCTTGCTGAAGAAATTGCGGAAGTTGTAAGGGAAAGACTTATTTAAGGGGTCCTTTTATTATAGTATGAGATATTCCGATGCGTGGACTGATTATGAGTTGTTGGATTGTTCCGACGGAGAACGTTTGGAGCGCTGGGGAGAAATTATTCTTGTCCGGCCTGACCCTCAGGTTATCTGGAAGACGAGAAAAACTCATCCCCTTTGGGATAGCCCGCATGCCAGATATAATCGTTCAAGCAAGGGAGGAGGCGCCTGGTCATTCTACAGTAATGTTCCCGAATCTTGGCACATAAAGTATCGCAACTTAACTTTTCTCGTAAGGCCGACGGGCTTTAAACATACAGGGCTCTTCCCCGAACAGGCGGTTAATTGGGATTTTTTTACCGAAGTTATTCAAGGTTCAAAGCGACCACTGAAGGTTTTGAACCTTTTTGCCTATACAGGCGGAGCAACGGCGGCCTGTGTTAAGGCGGGAGCACATACCGTACATGTGGATGCGGCAAAAGGGATGGTCAGTTGGGCGCGTGAGAATGCAGCTTTGTCCGCGGTTCCTAACGACCTGACTCGCTGGATTGTTGACGATTGTGCTAAGTTTGTAAAAAAAGAGATGCGCCGGGGCAACACCTATGACATTATTATTATGGATCCGCCCTCATATGGCAGGGGACCCGGCGGAGAAATATGGAAGCTTGAAAATGAAATTTATTCCCTGATAAGTGATTGTGCCGCTCTGTTAGGCGACAAATCCTTATTGTTTGCCATTAACTCGTACACGACCGGCCTTTCTCCCGGAGCGATTGAGTATATGCTGAATACCGCTGTTACAGCATGTTTTGGAGGTGCTGTCAGGGCTGAGGAGATTGGTATCCCCGTCACCGCCACCGGCAATATTTTACCTTGTGGCGCAACTTCATTTTGGCTGAGCGACAACAATGCTTACCTGCAAAGTTCTTGGAGTAGTAAATGAACGAACATATCATAAACTTTGAAAATGTTAACTTTACTTATGATTCACAGGAAGATTGTAATTCTCCCGTGTTGCGTAATTTGTCTTTATCTATTGATAAAGGTGAATTTGTAGCGGTACTCGGTCACAACGGATCAGGTAAATCAACTTTGGCAAAATTGACCAATGCCATATTGATTCCGAGCAGCGGAACAGTAACTGTGAACGGTTTGGACACAAAAAATGACGACAATACAAACGCAATAAGGCAAACTGTGGGCATGGTGTTTCAAAATCCGGACAATCAGATTGTCGCCACTATTGTGGAGGATGACGTGGCTTTCGGACCTGAAAATCTCGGAGTGCCGCCGGCACAAATCAGACAACGCGTAGATGAGGCTCTTGCTGCCGTCGGTATGTATGAATACCGTGACCGGGAGCCGCATAAACTTTCCGGAGGTCAAAAGCAGCGTGTGGCCATTGCCGGGATTCTGGCTATGCAGACGGATTGTATGGTTTTGGACGAGCCTACCGCAATGCTTGACCCGAGGGGCAGGGCGGAGGTGCTTAATACCGTTTTAGAACTTAATAGAGAAAAAGATATTACGGTGATTTACATTACCCATTTTATGGACGAGGCTGTAGAGGCAAACAGGGTATTGGTAATGGATAATGGAGAAATAGTCCTTGACGGGACCCCGAAAGAGGTCTTTTCGCAAGTCGAACTTTTGCAGTCAATCGGTCTTGATGTTCCTCAAGCTTCTGAACTGTGCTACCTTATGAAAAAAGAGGGCCTGCCCCTACCGAATGATGTGTTGAATGCACAGGAGTGCATAGATGCCCTTGTTGCTGCTTTGGAGGAATACAGATGTCCGTAATTTCTATAACCGGATTAACTCATTTTTATAACAAGGGTACTCCTTTTGAATCCGTGGCGATTCATGATATTAACCTCGAGATTCAAAAAGGGGAACTTCTTGCAATAATTGGGCACACAGGTTCCGGTAAGAGTACTCTTATACAGCATTTCAACGGCCTTCTTAAACCTGACAAGGGCGTTGTCAAATTTAACGGCAGCGATATTTGGGAGAACAAAAAACATATCAGAGAGGTCAGATTTAATGTTGGCCTTTGTTTTCAATATCCTGAATATCAACTTTTTGAAGAAACGGTTTACAAAGATATAGCATTCGGCCCTCAAAACATGAAGCTTGATGAAAGCGAGATTGATCGACGGGTTCGTAAGGCGGCGGAGTTTGTCGGTTTAAAAGATGAGCTTTTAGAAAAATCTCCATTTGATTTATCCGGCGGAGAAAAAAGAAGAGCGGCAATAGCGGGGGTTCTGGCTATGGAACCCTCTGTCTTGATAATGGATGAGCCGACTGCGGGCTTGGATCCCCGCGGCAGAGAAAAGATAATTCAACTTATTAAGAAATACAGAGAAGAAACAGGCAGTACAGTGGTGCTTGTATCCCACAGTATGGAAGATGTGGCACGACTGGCGGATAGAATTCTTGTTATGGAAAACGGCTCGCCGGTTATGCTTTCTTCGGTAAAATCGGTATTTTCACAAAGATCGCGCTTAGTTTCCATGGGGCTGAATGTGCCTCAAATCGCACAGGTGTTTTCCGGCCTGCGTTCGCGCGGATTGCCAGTATCGGCAGATATTTTTACGGTTGAAGAAGGGGTTAAGGAACTCCTCCGTGTTTCACAAGGGAGGGGAATACAGTGATAAAAGATATTACAATCGGACAGTATTTCCCCGGCAATTCCGTCTTGCACAGACTGGATTCCCGCATGAAACTTGTGTTGACATTAATGTTGATTGTGGCGGTTTTTCTTTGCCGCGGATTTTATTCTTTGGGTCTTGTTTTTATCCTCACACTTTTGCTTGTGCTCCTTTCACGTGTTCCGGTAAAGACGGTTGCTAAAAGTGTCAGACCGATTGTTTTTATTGTAATATTTACCGCAGTTTTGAATGTTTTCTATACTTCGGGCGGAAGTTGGACCTATCAGTTCTGGATTTTCAAAATTTCTGAAAAAGGCGTTATGATGGCTGTCTTTATGGCGGTCAGAATTGTTTGTCTGGTAGTAATCAGCTCTCTGTTAACGTATACTACCACACCGACCGCTCTGACCGACGCTATGGAGAGACTTATGTCACCGTTGACTGTTCTGAAAATTGATGTTCATACCTTAGCCATGATGATGACCTTGGCGCTTCGTTTCATTCCGACGCTTATCGAAGAAATTGACCGGATTATGAGTGCACAAAAGGCAAGAGGTGCAGACTGGGAAAGCGGCTCTTTGGTCAGCAGAGCTAAAGCGTTAATACCTGTACTTATCCCGCTTTTTGTTTCATCCTTCCGAAGAGCATACGAACTTGCATTTGCCATGGAGTGCCGCTGTTATACCGGCGGAAAAGGCAGAACCAGGATGAAACAAATGAAGATAAGATTTTCAGATATAGCGGCGCTGATTTTTGTTTGCCTGATAATTGCAGCCATAGTCTTGATGGACCTTTTTCTTAGCAAGGTGCTGTTATGAGAAATTTGCTGTTTGCCATAGCCTTTGACGGTGCGAACTACCATGGATGGCAGGTTCAAACTAACGGTATTTCGGTACAGGAGACAGTGCAGGATGCTCTGGAAAAAGTATGCGGAAAACGGGAAAATATAATCGGATGTTCAAGAACTGATGCCGGTGTTCACGCAAATATGTATTGTTTTAATATGCGCACGGAGTCTTCTATCTCTTGTAATCGTTTCATTGGCGCTTTAAATGCAAATTTGCCTGAAGATATTGCGGTCAGCAACTGTATAGAAGTTGCTTATGATTTTCATGCGCGTTACCATTGCACTTCAAAAGAATATATTTATAATATTTGGAACGCCTATTATCCGAATCCTTTTTTAACTAAGTTTTCATATCAATACAAACACCGTCTTGATGAAAAATCCATGCAAAATCAAGCCTTAGACTTTATAGGAAAGTATGACTATGCAAGTTTTTGTTCCGCTAACAGCAAGGTCAGGGACACGGTGCGTGATGTTAAGAAGTTTTCAGTAGAAAGAGACGGCAATCTTATAACGCTGAGTGTGGAGGCGGACGGATTTTTATATAATATGGTGCGCATTATGATAGGAACTCTGATTAGAATAGAAGAGGACAGGATTCCGAGGGGGAGTATTAAATCCATATTACAAAGCGGAGACCGTTCACGGGCGGGTGTAACCGTTCCAGCAAAGGGACTCTTCCTGAATCGTGTGAATTATCCGGAGATTAATATTGAGAGCTGAAAGATAAAAGAGGAATGCTCTATGAAAGTAAAAGATTCCAAAAACACAAAAAAAAGAATGAAAAGTTCTGACCGGGCACATCCTCGGGGGCAAGGCAATAAAAACAGAGCCAATGATGGACAGTCCTATCCCGGCAACAGGCAGGACAACTCGAAAGGACCGGTAAAGAGGCAACCGGCAAAATCGGTAAGCAAAGGAAATCGGCAAAGCAAAAAAGTAATAGTTGCCCGGATTCTTTCGTTTTTTGTTTTGGTTGCTGCAGTATTCACTTCAGTTTTTTCGTTGTGGCTCTATTTTACCGGCACACATATTTCAAGTGCTAAAAAAGAATTTATGGCCATAATTTCCGTATCTGAAAAAGGGAAAGGTTATCCTTTTGAGTTTGAGCAAACCGGATCCTCGTCAGCCAGAATGCTCGGCTCATGCCTTGGATTATTGGATTCGGACTCATTGACAATTTTGAACTCCACTGCAAAGGAAATTACTTCTTTACGCCACTCTTATGCCAATGCTCAAATGGAAGGCTGCAAAAAAAAGGCCGTGATTTTTGACAGGGGAGGCCGAGCATTGGAAGTGGTCGGCTTCTCCGGCAGTTTAATAAAAAAAACAACCGGTAATGATATATTAACGGCAACAGTGGGGGAACGGGGACAGGTTGGTGTTGCTACCAAGTCCGACACCGCCCAAAGTGAGTTTATCGTGTATGAAAAAGACGGTAATGAAATGTTCAGGTGGGAGTGCGCATCGGAAAGAATTTCTTCCGTTGCCATATCTGACAACGGTAAATTTGCTGCGGTATGTGTAATCGGTTCTGAGGACGCACAGTTATATTCCAAACTTCACATCTTTGATTTTAAAAAGGATTCACCGATTGCTTCTTACACATATCCTGAAACAGCTTTACTGAAAACGACTTTTGGCAGTGAAGGTTATGTTTTGACGGTAGGCAACAATCTTTTTTCTACGGTGAACTTCAAAAGAGGAGAGAAAAAGGATTATCCCTTCGGCTCCGGGGAACTTGCGGGCTTTAATTTTGCTGAAGACGGAAAGACGGCGCTTGTTGTCTCCGCTTTCGGTGACAGTAATAATGCAGAACTTTCAGTCTATTCACACAAAGCTAAACTTCTTTACAAAGAAAAGCTTGAGGCTGAAGTACGGTTTGTGGGCTGTGACGAAACATATACTTCAATTTTAACACAAGATAATGTACTTTCATTCAATAATAAGGGGAAGCTTGTCGGTAAAACTAAGGCTGAAAAATATTCCGAAAAAACGATTGCTGCCGGAAAAAACATCTATTTGATTGAAAAGGGACTTGTTCAGCGTTTTTCCGCAATTAGTGACATTGATTAAGTTGGCGGCAGCTTGTTGTGTGTGTTATAATTGGAACGACAAAGGGGTGAGACAATGATACATATGATAGATATAGTTTTGGTTTTATTGTTTGCGGTGATGGTCATCTACGGTATTAAAGAAGGCTTTGTTCGCATGGCGCTGAACACAGTAGCTGTTTTTGTCGCTTTTATAATTGCAAAAACATTAAGTCCCGGCTTTGCATCCGCCTTTTATAACACATTTCTGAGTGAACGGGTTTATGAATCTATTCAGTATAAACTTGCAGTCTCAGGCAACTCCGGACAAGCGGCAAAGCAAGCAGCGGCGGTTTTGGAGTCGATACCGGAATTTGCCGCAAATATAGCAAATTCGATCGGAATAGATTTTAACGGTCTTACAGGTCAGGTTAAGCAAATGGAACTGTCCGGAGCTTCTTTGGCCCGGGATTTGACCGACAAGGTTGCCGCCCCGATTCTGACCGCTGTGATGCAAGTGGTAATGTTTGTTGTTTTATTGATTGTTTCCTATCTGATATTATTGGTTGTAATTAGAATTGTTGACAGAGTCTTTAAACTGCCTGTTCTAAAAACTGCTAATCGCTTTCTTGGCGGTATATTCGGTGTTGTTAAAGGCGGAGTATTGGTATTCTTAATTTGCGTTGTTCTTGGCTTATTATTCGGCTCAGGCGGAGATTCCTTTATATCAAAATCGGTTGAGTCTTCCTATTTAGTTGATTTTGTTAATGGAATTGCCGATCTTAAGGAAGGCTTTAAAGTCTAATATGAGAATCGGTTAAATTGATTTAGAAAATATTAAGGGAGTTTTTACATGAAAGATTTATTTAAAGGCAGTCTCACAGTTCCTAATTTATTAACCGTAATAAGGATTCTTTTAATACCTGTTTTTGCGGCGCTTTTTTACAATGACAATTTAGGCTGGGCCTTAGTGGTATTGTTTATTTCAGGCCTTACTGATTTACTGGATGGTAAAATTGCCCGCAGGTTTAATCAAGTCAGTGCTTTGGGCAAAATACTCGACCCGATTGCGGATAAACTCACTCAGATTACTATTGCCGTAATGCTTTTCTTTGAGTTCAATAGAGCACAGAATACAATCCTGAAAGCGTTCAGCTGGGTATTTCTGCTTTTTCTTCTAAAAGAGGGTATAATGCTTGTGGGCGGTGCCGTTATGTTGGCAAAAGGAATCAGACCCGGAGCCTCTGAAATTGTCGGCAAGGTTGCGACCCTTGTTTTTTACTGTGTAATGTTAATTATAATCGGTTTCGGCCCTGAAGTTGGAGCATTGGCAAAATATAATCCCGAATCGACCTTAATTTTACCGGATTGGCTATTGATCGTAATGGTTAGTGTTTCAGTAATTCTTGCTTTTGCCGCTTTTATCAGCTATTTGCCGGAAATAATCCGTCAATTCAAAGAAGATGCCCGGGAGAAAAAGAACAAATAATGTTCCCGGCTCAAGAAATAAGGAGAAATCTTAACATCTATGAAACGAGTTATGTGTTCAAAATGCAAAATAAGACCTGCGATGTTTTTTGTCAGCCGAGTTGAGGCGGGTAAAACAACGCAGGAAGGTTATTGTATTAAATGTGCAATGGAGCAAAATATCGGTCCGATTAAGCAGATAATGCAGAGTATGGGCGTGTCCGAAGAAGATTTTGAGGAGATGAACGACCAATTAACCGCTTTTATTGAAAATGCGGAGGAGAACGGTTTTGAACCCGGTGGAGCAGGTACCTTACCTATATTTCAGTCTTTTGCCGCACCTGAGAAAGATAGTGAAGATGATAAATTGCCTTTTGGAGAAGTATTTTCCCGTGAGAATGATTCGTTGGATTACGAGGATGAAGAAAGCTCCGGAACTAAAAAGAAGAGTAAAGCAAAAGGGCGCAAAGAGCGTAAGCGCAAGTTCCTCTCCTTATACTGTGTCGATTTAACCGCAAAGGCAAGGGAAGGTAAGATTGACAGGATAATTGGCAGAGAAGATGAAATATACAGAACTGTTCAAATCCTTTGCAGACGAACAAAAAATAACCCCTGCTTAATCGGCGAACCGGGTGTCGGTAAAACCGCCATTGCCGAGGGCCTTGCTCTACGTATCGCAAATGAGCAAGTGCCTGCAAAGTTGGCTAAAAAAGAAATTCACCTTTTGGATTTAACGGCTTTAGTGGCCGGGACTCAGTTCCGCGGTCAGTTTGAAAGCCGGGTAAAAGGGCTGGTGGATGAGGTAAAGGCGGAAGGCAACATTATTCTGTTCATTGACGAGGTGCACAACCTGGTAGGAACCGGTGATGCGGAAGGTTCGATGAATGCCGCCAATATTCTGAAACCCTCACTGTCCAGAGGTGAATTGCAGATTATCGGCGCCACTACCTTCAACGAGTATCGCAAATATATTGAAAAAGATGCTGCTTTGGAAAGACGCCTGCAACCTGTAAAGATTGAAGAACCGTCTATTGAAGATACCTATAGTATGCTTTTGGGAATCAAGGATTACTATGAGGACTATCACAGAGTTTCCGTCAGTGACTCATTGGTGCTCAAGGCGGTACAACTGTCCGAACGATATATAAATGACCGTTTTCTGCCGGATAAAGCCATCGATTTGCTGGACGAGGCTTGTACCTGTGCAAACCTTCGCAATAAAAACATAAGCGAATGGGAGATAGCGGATAACAGGCTTGCCGAGCTTAAGTTGGAATATGAGCAGGCCGCAGAGAATATGGAAGAAGCCGATTTTGAGGAAACGGCACGTATTAAGGAAGAAATTTCTCCCCTTGAAGAACAGATGGAACACCTGAAAGAGCTCGCCTCCGATAATTCAGTGACCGAAGAAGATTTGGCCACAGTTATCCAATTATGGACAGGTATTCCGGCACAAAAGATTGTGGAAAGCGATTTGAGAAAACTCGCCGATTTGGAGCACAATCTTAAACAAAAGATTATCGGTCAAGACGAGGCTGTGGAACTTGTTGCAGCGGCAATCCGCCGCGGTCGTGTTAGAATTAATCCGCGTCACAGACCCTCTTCTTTCATATTTGTGGGCCCTACGGGCGTGGGTAAAACCGAACTTGTAAAACAGCTTGCCAACGAGCTTTTTGACACTCCCGAAACGCTGATAAGGCTCGACATGTCCGAGTTTATGGAAAAACACTCCGTTTCACGGATTATCGGCTCTCCTCCGGGATATGTAGGTTATGATGAGGCAGGTCAGCTTACTGAAAAAGTACGCAGAAAACCCTATTCTGTATTACTTTTCGATGAAATTGAAAAAGCTCATCCCGACGTGATGAATATTCTTCTGCAAATTTTGGACGAAGGCAAAATAACCGATGCTCAAGGCAGAACCGTCAGCTTTGAAAATACTGTAATCATAATGACCTCCAATGCCGGCAGTGATAAAAAGGAGTCTGCTCTCGGGTTTGAAAAAAGTCAAGCGGATGCATCTAAAGAAAAGGCTATGAAAGCACTTTCGGAATTCCTGCGCCCGGAGTTTTTAGGCAGGGTGGATGAAATCGCTTTCTTCAATCCTTTGACCCTCGAAGACTATGAGCGCATAGCGGTTCTGATGCTTAAAGAGCTTGTCGAACCTTTGAAAGATAAGGGGATTGAGTTTGCATGGAAAGATGATGTTCCAAAGCTCTTGGCGAAGCAGGTTGAGGGCGGAATCAGAGGTGCCAGAGATTTACGCAATTTGATAAGGCGAAAGGTTGAAGATAAAATTGCCTCGCTTATTGTGGATAATATGTCAAAACCTGTCAAAACCGCTTTTTTACAGGTTGAAGACGGTGATGTGGCGTTAATCTCGTCTTGATTTATTTCGACTGAGTTTGAAATGGCAATACGGGCGGAACCGTTAGTAGTTCCGCCCGCATCTTTTTATTAAAATTCAAATTTAAAAAACTAATACATTTCTTCATCTTCGTCGGTAATTCTGCTTTTAATCTCGGCAAGCAATTCTTCCAAAGTCGTCAGTTGCTTTTTGGCTCTTTTTCTAAAATTAGGGTAAACACTTATTAAGCGGTTAATCCTCTTTTTACCTTTTTGGCTTAATGTAGCATTGTCATCTTTCTGATCTCCCATAAAGGCAAAAAGATCGCCGAGTTGTTCACTTATATCGGTACGCCATTCGGCAAACCGTTCCGCACGTCTTGTGGTTGAAGTCTGAATATTGTCAAATGTAATGTCCACATTATTTTTTAAATCGTTGGCAACTTTTGTCATTCTTTCGCTGAGTTTGCGTACCTTATCCATAACCTTTCTAACATCCATAGCATTGCGAACGGCATTTGCCACATCAATAGCGAAGATGATGAGCATTATGGCAAGAACAATATACAGTTTCTGTGGATTGTCGTGCGGAAAGATTCTTTCTGCAAAACCTGAAACAAAAGGATGAACCAAGTATACGAAAATAAGTGAAAAAATACCCCAATAGATTGTGTGCTGAAGACAAATTCGTCCCTGAATGTTGAAAGGCTTGTTGCTGTAGTCCCACCACCGGGCGTGGAACAGCTTTTCCATCACATAACTCGTAATAAATTCAACAAGGTCCGAAACCGCCATGCCGACCACGCAAACTAAAAGGGGAGTGAAGGAAACGGCTTTTTCAAAAACGGTATAATTCAGAGAAAGCTTGCTCAAGGGTACGAGGATAACGATCATCACCATGGCGCCGGCGCCGTAAATCGGACAAATAGGGCCGGTTAAAAAGCCGCGATTAATCCACTTGCGCTCACCTAATGAGCAATAAATAGACTCAATAAGCCAGCCTAAGGCGCTGTAAAAAAAATAATAGGTTAGTAACTGAGAAAAGTAAAACATAATTGACTCCGGTTATAATCAAGTTTTTGCATCTTTTAAAAGATTGCTGACATTTTTTTTGAAACTTTGTCTAAAAGAAGGTGACAGGGATATAAGAAGTTCTATTGCGGCACAATACTTATCAGCAAGGCTGACAACAAAGGCCTCTTTGCACGACGGAGGCGTTAAGGTGAGCGGCCACATGTGCCTTAGAATTATATTCTTTGTTTTTTTATCAACTTTCCCCTTGCCTAAAAGTGACTCGGCATTATTTAATGCAAATTTCGGATGCAAATAACCGTGTGGGCGGTGACACCAATCGTTTTCACGCCAGTCGTAGTAGTACAGATCATGTAGGAGGGCGGCGCGTGCTGCGGTTTTTTTATCAAGCCTGAGCTTGCTGCAAACAAGAAATGTCAAATACGAAACAGTGACAACATGCTTTAGACGGTCAAATTCCAAATGCTGCTCGTAATTACCTAATGATTGGACCTGGGGAGTGTTGAAGAGATCGGATACATATGAGAAATAATCCGTTTCTCTTAAAATCTCTAAAGATTGAGCGGTTATATATGCCCGATAAATTCTTCCCAAAACCTCACCTCTGCACCTGTTCTGTATCAACAAAGCCGCCGTGTCACAATAACCGGCGGCTTTGCTTGATGGCGGAGAGCAAGGGATTCGAACCCTCGAAGCCGTTTTGCGACTTACACGATTTCCAGTCGTGCTCCTTAGACCAACTCGGACAACTCTCCATCTGTGCACTTTTCTTTGGCGCCCGCACATAATAACAAAAGTTTAAAAGAAAATCAAGCCTTTTATTACCACTGAAAATCGTTGATAAAATAATCCGATTTAAAAATAAAGAATAAAACAGTTAATAATTTATTTTTTACGATAAAATTTTTATGAAAATAAAATAGCATGAAACTAAAAAATAAGCATTATAATTCCGCAATGGAAGAAATGCTGTCAAGTCGGATGACTAATTTGAGAAAAAATAAAAAAATGCTTGACAGTCTCTTGCAATCTGCATTATACTAACGATGGAGTCAATATAGGAGAATATTGATAAAATTATCCAATTTATTCAGCTAATTATTAACTTTCGTTGTAAACATTATTCGGAGGTGTTTTTATGAGTCAGCTTAAAAAAGTCCTGAGTGTCCTTCTGAGTGTCGTTATGCTGCTGACGGTTATTCCTTTCAGCGCATATGCGGCGCATGCAGACTATACCCAGGCGGGCGGGTACGATTTATGTGACGACCCTTATGTAACACCCGCTCAGGCAGCATCCATGCTTCTTGACATGGTTGACGCAAAACTTGCGGAGGAGAATCTTACCGTCCCGATTGACATCTATGTTGGAAGTAAGACGCTTGATTTCAGGTCCATTGACCAGGCTACATCGTCTATAACGGATTTTTGGAACTGGACTTGGGTAACCATTGCTTTTGCGATTCTTAACTTCGGCGATATAGAAAAAATGAACATGCATTGGATTGAGAACTGCCCAAAACGCACTCAAGCCGGTAAAACCGATATGGACGTAGTAATGGCTCTTGTTGCTTTTATGCGTGATAACTATGAGCGTATCGGCAAAATAGTTGACGACACTTTTAATTATGGGTTCGTTACCAGGGTTACTACTCTCCCGGATGAACTTCACGATGTCCCGGGAACAGCTAAAAAAGCAGTTTTGAAAGCTCTTAACGACAATGTTGAGCCCCCTCCCGGTACTACGGTTGATGCATCGGTTACGCAGCTGCTTGAAGGCTTTCTGGTAGGTGAGCAGGATCCTGAGACCGGAAAATATGACGGGTTTATCCCCGGAATGATGGGAAAAATCAACATTAACAACAATGCCTACGATTTTCTTACAGACATACTTAATGCTGCTATGAGTGATGTCGTTGTTCCCATGCTTTCCGAACTTCTTTTAGGACTTGCCGGTGTCAAATTTACCCCGGAATATCCCGGCGGTAACCCGGATGATGCCGAAAATCTCGACATGATTATTGGCATCCTTACTGAAATAGTCGGTGAAATCCCTTATGGCCCCGGTGACTTGGATACTCCGCTTGCTCAAATGAGTGCAGCTCTCCGCTATATGTTTGTTGACGGCGGTTTGGACATGTTTTTCTATATTGATAATACCGGCCTTCACATAACGCAGGCGGCTGTTGATATGATTGAAAACTTGTTGCGCGGAGCATTGACTCTCTTGCCCGGCCTTGGTTTTCTTAAAAACACCAAAAATTTCCCGACTGAAGATGAAGTAATGGCTATGGAAACCCCCGAACTCTATGCCACCGTATTCAAAATACTCTTTAACGAATTTATTGAATTTGCGGATATCCCCGATAGTGCTACCAGTGTCCGGTCAGTTTTCACTTACCTTCTGGTAGGTTTGGCAAAAGATGTTCTGCCCGAAACAAACTATGATGCCATGCTAAAGGCGGGGATTATTAACCCCAATGGAGACGGTGTGTTTGTTGTGGGTGCCAGATTGGCGGCCTATTATCTGAGCGGTCTGTTGCCAATTGATATTCCGCTCAATGTTACTTTTGACCAACTAATTGAACATCTATTTAATTGGTTTATTTCAACATACGGCGGCCTCTTTTATACCGGAGACTTTTCACCTGACGATACTGTTTGGCAAAAACTTGACAAACTGATATTCAGTATTATTCCGCGCAACTGGTTGCCCTCCCATATCATCGGCTCCGAGTATCTGGTTAAAGAGTGGCTCATTGGCAACATCCTTAATTTTGATTATGTTGGCCTCATGAGCATTATAAAGCGTAATCCTACTTCCGAATTAAACGGTAGTATGGTTACAGCTTTACTTAACACGGTAGCCCGTCTGCTCAAAGCGATGCTCGGTAATAAAACAATTCTTCCTTTCGACCTTCCAACTTTTGAGTCTGTTTTCACTAAAGTGAATTTTAGAGCCCTAATTCAAAATCTTTCAGAAAACCTTTCAGTGTACGGCTTGGCTTTGTTCGGCGACTTGTTCCCCCTTATAATGCAGTTTATGGGTATCTGGAGTAAGGAAACATATATCCGAAAAGCGCCCGCCGGTTCACCTATGAAGAGTATTCAGGAACTGCAGGATTTAGCTGATGCTTATATGCCCAGAAACCTTAACGAAGAACTTCAGTATTTTGAACCCGGCTATCACTTCTTCGGACCTGAAGACTTCGCCGAACTTCGTAACTACTACAACTTTAAAGAGGCGCTCGACGAAGTCAATAATCTGATTTCCGCTTATAATGATGACCCTGAGTCATTGAACTTGCAGGCAAACACTGATGCCGCCTACAGACTTACATATTACTATAATAAGCTGCAAATGAGAGCGGAGCTTGTTGTGACACAACTGACAAATGAACTTATCAGAACTAATGATCTGGAGCTGATTGCGGGAGACTATACTGTTGCATCATGGAGTGCATTCCAAACAGCTTACAATTTTGCTATGCAAGTCCGCGGGGATGCGATAACTCATATGCCCGGTATTCGCCAATCGACTATTTCCGCAGCAAGGCAACAACTTTTTAAGGCGGTAAAAGGCCTTGCCGACTTCCAGCCCTATGCCGACTACACTCAGTTAGATCTGTATATAAACGAAGCTATCAACACATTGGCAAATCTGCCGGATGATCAGTTTACTCCCGAAAGTATTCAGGATCTTGTAGATGCCCTTGCTATTGCTCAGGACTTGGATAGAACTCTTACTTATGATCAACAGGCAACTGTCGACGACGTAGCTGCCCAACTTTATACAACAATTTATGGTCTTGTTTACATTTTGGCACCGGCCCTTAATCCCATTCCGAACTCTGTTCGAGACTTTTGGGGGAATATGATTACACCTGTCATCAACCCTACCAGACGCTTCATTTACGGTTTGGCAGAAGGCGGCTACAATAGTAGATACTTTACAACTGTTGGCGGAGCTTCAACCTCTGTTCAGTCCACTGCTCAAGGTATGGGTACCGGTACAAGAGTTCGCTTAATGTTCCAAGGCCTTTTGATGGCAGACTACAGGGTGGTATTATTCGGTGATGTTAACGGTGACGGTAACATAGACGACGGTGACGGCGGACAGATTGTTGACTATGAGAACTTCTTGTATAACTGGAACAGAGATGCAGACAAGCGTTTTGCCGCTGATGTTAACGGAGACGGTAACATTGATGCCCTAGATGCAGTGATTATATCCGATTACGTGAATTACCTGGTTGCAATTAACCAAACCACCGGAGAAGCTACCCCGGTTGTGTAAAAAGCTTTTACTTTTAGAAAAGTGTTTATTTATTATATTTGCTCGTCAACAAGAAGTTGGCGAGCAAATGTTTTATATGCCTCTTTTGCTTGCCTTGTTTAAAGCGCCTATGTTATAATCAGCGGGCGAGTTAATATTATAAAAAAGGAGAATGTTTTATGTATCAGTTTCCCATTGGAGTAATAATCGACAGTTTTCGTACAGACATTAAGACCGCAGTAAAGAAGGCGGCGGAAGTTGGCGCACAAGGGATACAAGTCTACTCCACAAGGGGTGAAATGGCTCCGGAAAATCTTACCACTTCAAAACGTAAAGAGTTTGCTTCTCTCGTCGCTGAAAACGGATTGGTTATTTCTGCCCTCTGTGGAGACTTAGGCGGGGGCGGCTTCACCGTAAAGGAAAACAATCCGGATAAAATAAAGCGTTCCAAAGATATTCTCTATCTTGCAAAGGAGCTTGGTACTGATGTTGTCACAACCCATATAGGTGTTGTGCCGGAAGATGTGAATCATGACCGCTATAAAATTTTACAGGAGGCTTGCCATGAACTTGCGGAGTTTGCAGATTCTTTAGAGGCTCATTTTGCTATAGAAACCGGTCCGGAAACCTCGGCCGTACTTAAAACTTTTTTGGACTCTCTCGAATCAAAAGGTGTTGCTGTCAATCTCGATCCCGCTAACTTGGTTATGGTAACAGGGGATGACCCTGTTGGCGCAGTGTATAATCTTAGAGATTATATTGTTCACACTCATGCAAAAGACGGACGTCAGATATGGTATCAGGATCCTGAAGTTGTTTATGGTATAAAGAAGCCGGTAATTATTAGAGAAAACTCATTTGAGGAGTTGCCGTTAGGTGAGGGTGATGTTGATTGGCCGAAGTACTTGGCTGCCCTTGAAGATATCGGTTTTAAAGGATTTTTGACGATTGAGAGAGAAGTCGGCGATAACCCGGAAGAAGATATTCGTAACGCGGTATTATTCTTAAAGAAGCAATTGGCATAAAGGGGATAAAATATGAAAACTTGTATAAGCAGTTACAGCTTTAACAGATTGTTGCAATCAGGCGAGTACACGCAACTGAGCCTTGTAAAACTGGTTAAAGAAATGGGCTTTGATGCTATTGAATTTACCGATTTAATTGTGCCGGAGAACATGAGAAAAGCCGATTATGCAACTCAAATTCGTGAAGAATGTGACAAGTTCTGTTTACCCGTAGCAAATTACACCGTAGGCGCTGAACTCCTTGGCTGTAGTGATTTTGATGAAGAGATAGCAAGAATTTGCGAACAAGTGGATACTGCGGTGATTTTAGGCGCAAAGGGTCTGCGTCATGATGCCAGCGGAGGATTTAAAGGTGAAGAGAGAAGTTTCAAAAGCTTTGAACAGGCTCTCCCTATCCTTGCAAAAGGTTGCAAAGCTGTAACCGGGTATGCCGCATCAAAGGGTGTTGTAACTATGGTCGAAAATCACGGCTATTTTTGCCAGGATAGTGACCGTGTTGAAAAACTGGTTGCCGCCGTAGCCGACAAGAATTTTGGCGTACTTATTGATATGGGCAACTTCCTTTGTGCGGATGAGGCTCCCGAGTTTGCAGTAGGCCGTTTGGCATCTTATGCTAAACATGTCCACTGTAAAGATTTTCATTTAAAAAGCGGCAGAGGTGTAGACCCTGGCAACGGATTTTTCAGAAGCCGTGCAGGGAACTACCTGAGAGGTTCTATTATAGGCCACGGTGATGTGCCGGTTCTTCAGTGTTTGTCCGTACTGGGAATGAGCGGATATAACGGTTATGTCAGTATTGAGTTTGAGGGAATGGAAGAAAACCTGATGGCTATAGAAATCGGTCTGAACAACCTTGAAAACTACATTGAACTGGCTGAATTCTGCTGAACTTTATTTTATGACGGGCGTAAGACATTACGCCCGTCTTTTTTACATTGATTGTACAAACAATATTGTCATTGATGATTAAATGTTATCTTTTGAGATTTAATTGAGGAATATTTAACCTTACTTGAAACGAAAAATACTTAAAAATGATTGACAACGTTCAGGGGATTTGTTATTATACCTCTGCGCGTTTTTTGCCGGGTTATCGGCAAAGTATGACCGACGAAATGGGCCATTAGCTCAGTTGGTTAGAGCAACCGGCTCATAACCGGTTGGTCCGGGGTTCGAGTCCCTGATGGCCCACCATTTTTAATAGGGGCATAGCTCAGTTGGTAGAGCAGCGGTCTCCAAAACCGCGTGCCGAGGGTTCAAGTCCTTCTGCCCCTGCCATTTTTAGGCCGCCGTAAAACTCCTGTTTTATGGCGGCTTATTTTTTTGTTCTTTCTCGATTAAGAGTATTAAAGAGCTGTCTTAATATTTCGATTACTATATTATTATGCGCTTTATAATAATTTAGTGTTGACAACTACAATATTGTCGTTTAGAATTAATATAATGAACATGGACATGCTAAAATCTTGTTCATAATATTTTTAATCAAGGAGGAACAATATGTATTGTAAAAATTGTGGAACTGCTCTCGATCCTGCAGCGGCTGTATGCGTAAATTGCGGATGCCCCAAAGGTCAAGGTGCGGCGTTCTGCCATAACTGTGCCGCTGCAACTGCTCCCGGTGCTGTTGTTTGCACAAACTGCGGTGTTTCGCTGGTTTCACCCGTACAGGACTCAGCGCAGGCTCCTGCTCAGACCGGTCAAAAGTCAAAAATGACAGCAGGTTTATTGGGCATATTCGTTGGTTCATTTGGAGTGCATAATTTTTATCTTGGTTTTACAAACAAGGCTATCTTACAAATTGTTTTGACAATTGTTACCTGCGGCGCGGCAGGTCTTTGGGGCTTCATTGAAGGCATAATGATCCTGACCGGCTCCATTAACAAAGATGCAAACGGCACTCCTCTTGCTGATTAATTGAGTTAGTAAACAACAAACTCCCGGCTTTGGCCGGGAGTTTGTTTTATAGCATATATTCTTATTCAACAAAAGCATTCTCTATTGCTTTGACTGTGCTGTCTACATCCGCCTCAACAACCAGAATAGAAATATCCGTCTCCGACGTTGTAATCATCCTTATATCAGCATTTGCTGAAGAAGCGGCGCTGAACACAGCGGCGGCAACACCCGGTTTGCCTCGCATGCTGCTGCCGAAGAGAGAGATTTTGCAATTTCCGCTGCTGGCGGTAATTTTCAGCCCGGTGTTCAGGCTACGCAGTTGGGCGGCTATTTCAAGAATTTTGCCAAAGTCATTATCCGACACGGTAAAAGATAAACTGGAATGTGCACCGCTTGGCGGGGATTGTGAAATCATGTCTACATCAATATCCGCTTCTGCAATTTTATTAAAGATGTCCGCAATCAATTTAATGTCGGCAGGGGAGTCGTTTAAAGAAATAAGGGTAACATCCTGCGTTACATTTAATTGTTCAATAATACTCATAGTGCGCTTCCTCCTTTATTGAGAAACCAAATCGTTCATGTTATACATGCCCGGCTCTTTTCCAATCAAAAATATTGCGGCGTTAACGGCTCCGGCTGCAAAAATCTGTTTGCTCCCCGCACTGTGACGCAGACTGACAATTTCATCGTGACCGGCAAAGATTATCTCATGTTCACCGGTAACTGTACCTCCGCGCACTGCATGGATGCCGATTTCATTTTTTCCGCGTTTAACTCTTTTGCTATGTCTTTCGAAAACAAAATCGGGCTTTTCGCTAAGTTCTTCTTCTATTGCATTTGCCAACATAAGGGCTGTTCCGCTGGGCGCATCTATTTTTTGATTATGGTGCATTTCCACTATCTCTATATCAAAACTGCCGCCCAGAACCTTTGTTGCCATTTTGGCAAGCTGTGTTAATAAACTTACACCGATAGACATGTTGGCACTGAAAAATACGGGGATGACTTTTGAAACTTCATGAATTAAAGCTTGCTCCTCTTCGCTAAGGCCTGTTGTCGCTATGATAACAGGTGTCTTTTTCTGTTTGGCATATTCCAACAAGGCGGGGATAGCGCCGGGGTGCGAAAAGTCTATAATGACATCTGCGTTCCCTTTAAATTGCTCAAAGCTTTCAAAAATCGGGAATCCCAAATCGACGGAGGCTATTTTATCAATTCCGGCAACTATTTTACAATCTTCTCGCTCATTAACGCATTGCGCAACCGCTCGTCCCATTTTTCCGGAGCAACCGTTGAGCAATATATTAATTTTTGAACTCATACCATCATCTCTCAATCAAACGGATAAATCTTAGAGAAGACCATGCTTAACCAATGTCGCACGCAGCTTTAAGCGGTTTTTGTCGTTTAACGGTGCAAGGGGCATACGGCAGGGGCCGACCGGTATTCCCATCATAACCATAGCTTCTTTACAGCAAATCGGGTTAACGTCCAAAAACAGGTCATTGCAAAGGTCTAAATACTTTAATTGGAGTTCTGCGCTCTCAAAGGCATTGCCTGCGAGGTAGGAGGCGGCTATGTCATGTGCTACTTTGGGCAAGATATTTGCAATAACGGAAATAACGCCTTTTGCCCCGAGGGACATAAAAGCGGTAATCTGGTCATCGTTGCCGGAGTAAACGGCTAAATCATCGCCGCATAGGCAAATTGTTTTAGCTAAGGCGGAGATATCACCGTTAGCTTCTTTTGCTCCGACAATCTTCGGATTGCGGGAAAGAGCATAATAAGTTTCGGGTGTTATATTAAGACCTGTTCTGCTCGGAACATTGTAGGTGATTATTGGAGTGCTGACTCTGTCCGCTAAGTAATTATAATGGGCAATCAAACCGTCTTGAGAAGTCTTGTTGTAATAAGGGGTGACAACAAGCAGGCCGTCAACGCCGGCGGCCTCCGCCTCGTTTGAAAGTGTTACAGCATAGTCGGTATCGTTACTGCCGGTTCCCGCTATGACCGGTACACGGCCGGCGGTATGTTCAACAGCCACTTTAATAGCTTGAGAGTGTTCTTCATGGTTCAAAGTAGAAGCTTCACCCGTAGTACCGCAGATGATTATTGCATCAGTACCGTTTTCTATCTGAAAATCAATCAGGTTTTCCAACAACTCATAGTTAACCTTATTGTCTTCATCAAAGGGGGTAACAATAGCGACACCCGCTCCGGTAAAAAGAATTTTTTTCATATGATAAGCCTCCCATAAAAAGAATCAGTATAGTCACCGTGTTTAGTCCAAATATCCCTGCGCACAAAGAAGTTCCGCCATCAATACTGCGCCGCCGGCTGCCCCTCTCAGGGTGTTATGGGACAAGCAGACAAATTTATAATCGAACTGGCTGTCTTCCCGCAAACGACCTAAGGAAACCGCCATGCCGCCCTCTAAATCTCTGTGCAGACGGGTTTGCGGCATATTATCTTCCTCAAAATAGTGCAAAAATCTTTTTGGCGCATTCGGCAGTTCAAGTTCTTGTGGCAAACCTTTAAACTCATCCCAAATCTTTAAGATATCATCTTTCTTAGGTTTGTTTTCAAAACGAACAAAAACCGCTCCCATATGACCGTCTGTAACGGGAACACGAATACACTGCGCCGTGAAGCGAGGGGAGTCTGCAAGCTCAATTTTTTCATTTAAAACTTTACCCCAAATCTTCAAGGGTTCCTTTTCAGATTTTTCTTCTTCACCGCCGATATAGGGGATAACATTATCCACCATCTCCGGCCAAGTCTCAAAAGTTTTACCGGCTCCGGAAATAGCTTGATAAGTGCAAACTACAACATCTTTGATGCCGAACTCGTTTAAGGGATACAGGGCCGGCACATAGCTTTGCAGTGAACAGTTTGATTTAACCGCAATAAAGCCGCGCTTTGTCGCAAGTCTTTTTCTTTGGGCAGTTATGACGGCGGAATGTTCATGATTAAGTTCGGGAATAATCATCGGAACATCGGGCGTGAATCTGTGTGCACTGTTGTTGGAGATAACGGGACATTCTTCCTTGGCATAAGCCTCTTCCAAGGCTTTAACTTCATCTTTAGGCATATCTACAGCACAAAACACAAAGTCAACACCTGCGGCAATTTTCTTTATATCTGCCACGGCATCCATAACAATCAAATCTGCCAGATTCTCCGGCACATCACCGGATAAGCTCCAACGGTTATTCAGGGCTTCCTTGTAGCTTTTTCCGGCAGACCTGGGGCTTGCAGCTAAAATTTTCACATTAAACCAAGGGTGTTCAGCCAACAGGCGAGCGAATCTTTGCCCCACCATACCTGTAGCACCGACAATGCCGACGTTGTATTTTTTCATTTGACATACCTCACATGTTTTATTTTCTTATTGTAAAACCGCTACGGTTAATCTATAATTGTTGACACACAAAAGTGTCAACAATCTTCCATTTTATTCAAGAAATTATATCATTCACATTCTATCAAGTCAAATACTTTATAGTAAGGGTTGAGAAAACTCGGCGGATAGCAGCGAGTTTTGAAAGTTTATGGAAAAAAGTCTTTTTAATTTTGAACTTCCGCAGGAACTTATTGCCCAACAACCCCTTCAGCAGAGGGATTCTTCAAGGCTTTTGGTTCTTAATAAATCAACAGGTGCAATACAGCATTATGTTTTTTCAGAAATTATCAATTTCTTAAATCCCGGTGACTGTTTAATTCTTAACGATACAAGAGTTCTCCCTGCAAGGCTTTACGGAGTTGCGAAGGATACCGGTGCAAGGGTAGAGTTTCTGCTTCTTAAGCAAGTGGAAGAAAAAACATGGGAAGCACTTGCGGGGCCGGGACGTAAAGCAAAGCCGGGTCGCATCTTTATTTTCGGTGACGGAACCTTTAAAGGTGAAGTTCTTTCAGTCAATTCTGACGGCAACAGAATCATAAAGTTTTTTTATGAGGGAAACTTTTTCGAAATATTGGATAAAACGGGCGAAATGCCTTTGCCTCATTACATCACGGAAAAACTCAATGAAAAAGAACGCTATCAAACGGTATATTCAAAAGATTTGGGCAGTGCAGCCGCCCCTACTGCCGGTCTCCACTTTACACCCGAACTTTTAAAGCGAATAGAATCAAAAGGTGTGAAAATCGGTTTTGTTACCTTGCATGTGGGCTTGGGAACATTTCGGCCTGTTAAGTCGGAAAACATTGAAGACCATAAAATGCATTCAGAGTTTTTCAGAATTCCATCTTCAACCGCTCAATTAGTTAACTCTACAAAAATGCAAGGTTCAAAGGTTGTAGCAGTCGGAACTACCTGTTGCCGTGTGCTTGAGTCAACAATGAGAAAATACGGCAACATACAAGCCTGCGAAGATAATACCGATATTTTTATATATCCCGGTTTTAAATTTGAATGTGTTGACGCCTTGATAACAAATTTCCATCTGCCCGAAAGTACCTTGATTATGCTTGTTTGCGCCTTTGGCGGATATGAAAATGCAATGAATGCATATAAAATTGCTGTTGAAGAAAAATACCGTTTTTTCAGTTTCGGCGATTCAATGTTTGTCTTTTGAAGGATATAATTGAGGAAAAAATAGCCGGAAACCAATGATTAATTTAGGTTCCCGGTTTTTCTTTTTTCTGATTGCTATTTTACTTTATCGTTTTCAAGGCTAGCAAAACGAGGGAGAAACTGATAAAGTTTGGCTTATCTTGAAAACAATGCTAGAAGGTTTATTTTGTTTCCATGACTAAAAAGGAGAACCTATTAATTGTATTATAATTATGTATTTGTCTTTAAATTATAACACTCAGAAATTTAAGGAAGGTGATGGTGTTTAGTTTGTCTTTTTAGCACTGCCATTTTTTTCTAAATGGGATAAGAACTCTCTTTCGCTTGGAGTGATATAAGGGTCGAGAAGTTGCCAAAGAACAGCTACATCACGCTCAGTTGCTTTTCTAAAAGCAGAAAGAAAGACACGCTCTTCGGCTGTAGTGTCACTCTTGTAACGAGGAATGTCGGTAAGTCCAAGAAGATAGTCTGTTGATATATTTAATGCTTTTGCAATGTTTGCTAAAATCTCCACATTTGGAGATTTGTTGACACCAGTAACATAACGACTTATGGTTGCCTCTTTTGTGTCTGCTGCATCTGCAAGCCATTTCTGCGAAATCCCTCGCTCATCAAGTATCCTTTTAAGTGTTTTTGCAAATTCAGTCATTTCCATACCTCCTGTCACTATAATTATAGTTTTCTTATCCTGAAAAGCAAGTTTTTACGGAGCATAATTTGTTATCTTATGAGACGCTAAAAATGTGTTCAGTAATCGTATTGTTGAAAGTTGAAATATTATGATATAATAAATAATAAATTTTAATATATGTGATTAAGTACTTAGAAAGATTATATCCTTGAATTCTGCAAGTTCAAGCGTTTCTATTTTAATACTAATTACTGATAATTCGGAGGAATTATTTTTGAAGATTTTGAAAGTGTCCGGACAGGCAAGGCGAGGAGAGTTTGTAACCCCTCACGGTACAATTCAAACACCTGCATTTATGAATGTGGCAACCCAAGGCGCCATAAAAGGTGCGCTTTCGGCGTATGATTTAAAGGAAATACACTGTCAGGTGCAGTTGTGTAATACTTATCATCTGCACTTGCGTCCCGGTGATGAAACAATCAAAGCCCTTGGCGGACTGCATGAATTCACCGGATGGGAGGGGCCGATACTGACCGATAGCGGCGGGTTTCAGGTTTTCTCACTGGCGGCACTGCGCAAAATTAAAGAAGAAGGCGTATATTTTGCTTCTCACATTGACGGAGCCCGAATTTTTATGGGACCGGAAGAGAGTATTCGTATCCAGTCTAACCTCGGTTCAACTATCGCAATGGCTTTTGATGAGTGCATAGAGAACCCGGCAGAGTATGAATATACAAAGCTTTCCTGTGAGAGAACTCTGCGCTGGCTTTACCGCTGTAAAGAAGAAATGGAACGTCTTAACAGCTTGAGCGATACTTTAAATAAAAAACAGATGCTATTCGGCATTAATCAAGGTGCAACCTTTGTAGATTTACGGGAAGACAATATGCAGCGAATAGCACAACTTGATTTGGACGGTTATGCCATCGGCGGTTTGGCTGTCGGCGAACCTAAGGAAGAAATGTACAAGATTGTTTCGGCAGTTACACCGTTGATGCCTGCGGAAAAGCCGCGATACCTTATGGGCGTGGGCACACCGGGCAATATTTTAGAATGTGTTGAACGGGGGATTGACCTTTTTGACTGCGTTTTGCCTTCAAGAAACGCAAGACACGGCCATCTTTTTACATGGCAGGGGATAATAAATCTCAGCAATGCAAAGTATAAGCTTGATGACAATGCTATTGATTCAGGCTGTACCTGTCCCGTTTGTGCACGATATTCAAGGGCTTATATTCATCATCTTTTTAAGGCTAAAGAAATGTTGGCAATGCGCCTGTCGGTTTTGCACAATCTGTTTTTTTACAATAGACTTATGCAGCTTATTCGGGATAATTTGGAAGAGGGCACATTCGAAACATTTAAACAGCAATATACCGATTTGTTGGATATACGAATATAACTTTAAACGGCCCTTGCAAAAGGGCAACTCTGTGTTATAATTAACGCATTATATTTTGGAGGTCAAACATATATGAATTTTTACACCCTGTTCGCTCCTGCCGGGCAAACGGCTGCCGGCGGAGGTAAAAGCTCGCTATCTATGATTTTGCTCATGGGCGGAATGTTTGCTGTAATGTATTTTGCGATGATAAGACCGCAGAAGAAAAAGCAAAACGCCGATAAAGAGATGCGTGAAAACCTGCAGGTAGGTGATGAGATTACTACTATTGGCGGAATAGTCGGCAGAATTGTTACCCTTAAAGAAGATTCAATCATTATTGAAACCGGCGCTGACAGAAACAAAATAAGGGTTACCCGTTGGGCTGTAAGCACCAATAACACCGCAGCGGAAAAAGCTGAGGCTGAGCGGCAGGCGGCAAAGGAAGCTCAGGAAGCCGAGAGAGCGGCAAAAATTGAAGAAGCAAGAGCAAAAAGCAAAGCTGAAAGAAGAAAATCAAAAAAGAATAAAGACGAATAACTTGCTTACCGCAGGCTGTTTGCCTGCGGTTTTGTAACTCTTACATACTTGTGTGCTGTAAAAGTGAAAAGGGGCATGCCTTTTGAGAATGAAGTTTAAGACTATTAGTTGTATTTTTCTGTCATTAGTTTTCTTATTGGGGATTTTTACGCCGACAGTTTCGGCTCGGGCGCCTCAACCGGGAGCCTTAAAGTGCAGGGAAGACGGCTCCTTTACTATTCTGCAGTTTACAGATACTCAAGATACCCATCTTCCTTCACCGAATATGATTAGTCTTTTGCAAAAAGCCATGGATGAAGTTAAGCCTGACCTTGTCGTATTTACGGGTGACCAGTTGAAAAATTATGACTCCGATTTTAAGTACGGAGGTCATGATTGGAAGTCAAGGAAGGCATTGACCGCCATTATTAAACCTGTCGTTTTGCGCGGGATTCCCTTTGCCGTTGCATTTGGCAACCACGACTCTTTGCTGGATTATTCCCTTGAAGAACAAGTCCGTTTTTTACAAAAGTTTCCCGGTTGCCTTGTTATTGATGAAGGGCCGGACGTTAGCGGATGCGGTAACTATAACTTGCCCGTTCTTAATAGCGCCGGAGAGGGGTTCGCGCTTAACCTCTATTTTTTAGACTCAAATCAATCCCTTGTTTTGCCTGACCAGATTGAATATTATCGGCAAATGAGTGATGCCTTAAAAACACAAAATGGCGGAGTGTCGGTGCCTTCAATAGAGTTCCAACATATAGTTCCTCATTCCGACGATCTTATTGATGCGTTTGCCGAGCAGGGAGATGTGTTTGCAAGTTTCTTCGGCCACAATCACTACCGCAGTGATTCTTTCACTGAACAGGGAATAGAGTTCTTTTTCACGCCTACAGCAGGATTCTATGAATTCGGCCCGGATAGGGAAAGGGGGGCGAGGGTTATCAAGTATAATGAAAATGCTCCGCGTACTGTCGAAACTTATGTGCTGACCTTTAATGATTTGTTTGACGATAACCCTATTACCGACTGCCGATATATGCTCTTTACAATCGGTGAAATGGACGGGGACCCCTGGCCGGTTGTAGTTAAAGTTGTAACAACGGTTGCAAAAGCCTTTTTTTATTTTCAAGAGGCCACATGCGGCAGACCTATAGCTGCTCTTGCTGAATTGATGCAATTTTTCGGTTTTGATATCGGTTTATTTAATCAATAAATAACCTGAATAAATGAAAGAATTTTGTCTGCCCCAACTTCTTTTAATGTCGGTTCTCAACAGCCCGTTTGATTGAATTCAACGGGTTGTTGTGTTATACTCTGAACGCTTTATTGTTGCATAAGAAAGCATATTCTGTTTTTCAGGAGTATTATGCCCATGAAACTGCTTTATAAAACAAGTGTTAAAAGTACTTTGGTCTTATTCCTCACGCTAACTATTCTAACACTCGGTTTTTCCGGCTGTGCTAAAAAGGCCGAACGTGTTTCAGTGCAAACTTATAAGATATCCGACCTTAATGAATACAAACAATCCGTTCCCGACAAACGTTTGCATACTTGCGGTAATAGTCCGGCTTCGCTGGAATATTTAACAAAGTCCGGCTTGCTTGAAATGTATTTTGATAAAGTAAGTTACAGTATATCAATACGTGAAACACTTACAAAAGACTATTGGCATACACTGCCTTGTATATCGAGTGAAGGTACCGGGAGTTATGACTACTCCGCAGCGCCTGCTGTCATTACAGTTGTAAACGGTGCAGATACTTATTATTTGAATACTCAGGACAACTCGGTTGCCTATGGCAATGTAAAAACTTCAATCCCCGAATCATCCGGTTCCGGTCTGCTTGTGAGTTACATTATTACACCGGACAGAGAAACTGCGGAAAAGACTGACTACTCCGCATCTGATATTGCGTTTCTGCTAAAAATCGAGTATATGCTTCAAGACGGCAGTCTTTTCGTTTCTTGCAATTATGAAAACTTGTCCGGCAATAATGATGCGGTCATTAAAGAAATATCACTCTTAAACCATTTCGGGTCTGTGCAGTTTGCCGAGAAAGGTGATTTTTTTCTTTTGCCCGACGAGAGCGGTGCGGTGCTTGATATTTCTAACTCGGGCTTGAAGTTTGAGGAAACCTCTTTTGCTGTTTACGGAAATGATTTTGCGATCAATGATACCGGTGATTACAAAAACGCATTGATTCCCGCATTCGGGATTAAGAAAGGAAGCGGGGGCTTTGCTGCGCTGATTTTGTCAGGGGCGGAAAGGGCAAGGATTGTTGCAACTCCCGGCACAAATGGCGAGTTTAACACCTTAAATGCGGTTTTCAACGCAACCGCTGTGCTGGATGTTGAAAAAAACGACAAGGTGAAAAGATATGTCGAAAACCTTTCCGGTACGGGGGAACTCAAACTTTGTCTGCGGTTTGTTTCGGGCGGCAATGCGGCCTATGCCGGTATGGCAGCCGTATGCCGTGAACAACTGACAAGGGAGGGCATACTCTCCTCGAAAACAGTGGAGACGGATGGCGACTTGCCGCTTAATTTAAGTGTTATAGGTGCGGCGGATAGAAATCTGACTAAGAGAATACCGTTACGCCTGCCCTCAAATCTTACTACTTTTGAACAAGCAGAGGATTTAATCACAAGGCTAAAAGCAAAGGGTGTAAACAATATTAACCTTCGTTATAAAGGCGCCCTTGAGGGAGGTATAAACCAGACTGACTTAAAAATTGCAGGTATTAAATGGTCTTTAGGCGGTAAAAAAGGTCTTAACTCTTTGGCGGAGAATATGAAAACCCAAAAGATGAATCTGTTTTTGGATATCAATATTCTTTCAGATCGAACACCTCGTATAGGTTTGATAAAAAAATATGCATCAACCATTACCGGAGAACGTGTTTGTGTAGAAAGTACGCCGGAATTAACTTCATGTACCGGGTATGCAGGTTACTCGCGGGCTCTTTTACCTTTGAAAGGGCTTGAGAGTGCCATTCTCAGGACATTAACAAAATATAAAGAAATTTCATCTATGGGTTTCTGTATAAACGATGGTGCCGGGATATTATACGGTGACTTTTCGAAAGACGGATTTGACAGAAAAAAAGCGGTTTCGGAACTATCCGGCCGATTAGCTTCACTTGCAACGGAAAAGAAAATGATGGTTGATACCGGTAATTTTTATGCTCTCAAAAACGCAAATATAATAGTAAATTTACCCATGCCCCTGAATACTGATGAAGCGGGCGACTTGAATTATAGATATGTGCCTTTCTTACAGCTCATATTGCACGGTACTGTAGATTATTCGGGTAAACCCATAAACTATACCCTCGACTGTACGAATGGCCCGGTTGATTCCGCAGAAATTATGTTTCGTTCTGCGGAGGGGAAAAATCAAAAAGACTTGCAAGATATGTTGTTGAAATATTTAGAATACGGCGCTTGTCCTGCTTATGAACTGACCTATGAAAACCCAAACGAAGGTGAAGGCGGCATAGGCAAGTTTTACTACGATGACTGGGCAAAGCAAATTGTAGATTATTACAAAAAGGCTCACAGCGCTTTATCGGATTTAAGAGATGTCCGTATGATTAAACACAGTTGTGTTCAGCCCGGGGTCTTCTGTTCAGAGTACGAAGGCGGCAGGATGATATATGTAAACTATACAGAACAAGATGTTGACTTGGGCGGTATTACCGTTGCTGCCGGAGGGTTTATAAGTCTGTAAGAAAAAGGCTCCGGTTTTCACCGGGGCTCTTTTTACAGTGTGCTCAAATCATATGGAGTTTGTTGGTATACAAAATAATTCAACCAGTTCGAAAACAGGAGGCTTGCCGCTTCTCTCCAGTTCATAATCGGTTTTTGTGAACTGTCATTATTCGGAAAATAGTTTTGGGGCAGCTTAATGGGCAGTCCCTTTTTTATGTCCCTGAAGTATTCGTTGGCCAAAGTGTTTCGGTCATATTCTGAATGACCGGTGACAAAAAACTTTCGGCAAGCCATATCCGAAACGATGTGAACCCCCGCAATATCGGAATAAGACAAGATCTGTAAGTCTTTTACTTTTGCTATATCTCCGCGGCGTATTTCGGTGTATCTGGAGTGGGGAACCTGAAATTCATCATTAAATCCGCGCATAAGCGGATGAAGCGAGTCAAGGGAGCGATGGGGGAACACGCCGAAAATTTTCTCATCAAGCTTGTATTTCGGTAAACCGTAATGATAATACAAGCCGGCTTGGGCTCCCCAGCAGATGTGGAAAGTGGAATAAACATTGCTTTTGCTCCACGCAAGAATTTCGCAGAGTTCCTCCCAGTAATCCACTTCTTCAAAATCCAAAAGTTCAACAGGTGCGCCCGTTACGACAAGGCCGTCAAATTTCTGGTCCTTTATATCGTCAAAAAACTTATAGAATTTCAGCATGTGCTCCGCAGATGTGTTTTTTGACACATGCGTGGCGGTTTGAAGCAGGTCAACTTCCACCTGCAGGGGAGTGTTACTGAGCAGGCGCAGGATTTGCGTTTCCGTTTCAATCTTTGTCGGCATCAGGTTTAATATTAAAATTCGCAGAGGCCGAATATCCTGTTGCAAAGCACGGGTTTCAGTTATAACAAAAATATTCTCTTTTTCCAAAGCGTCATGCGCAGGTAATTGATTGTCAATTTTAATTGGCATATCCGTTCTCCCAAACTAAAAAGAACTTAAATTAAGCGGTTTTCCCCGCTATTATATCACGGTAGTTTTGCGTCTTCAAGAAAAATACTGCTGCTTTAGTTAAGTATATAAATAATCTGTTGTAAGAATTAAAAGAATAAAGATAAATCTCCAAAGACAAATCTCTTTTAAAAAATGCTTGACATTAAATAGGGGTTAATATATTATATTCAAGCGCTAAATGCGAATGCGATCCATTAGCTCAGTCGGCAGAGCACTTGACTTTTAATCAAGGTGTCCGGCGTTCGAATCGCCGATGGATCACCAGTGCTGAGCCCCAAAAGTCCGTTAAGGGCCTTTGGGGCTTTAGTATATTTCAGATTTCGGCCCGAATGTTTTTTCCAAGTTGTTTGAGATTTTAAATTACCTCGTTTTATCGGGAGGTTATGATGAATAAACTGTTAAACGGTAAAACTCATGTGATATGGGATTGGAACGGCACCCTGCTTGATGATGTGGGGGCTGCACTTATGACGGTAAATAATATGCTTTTAGCAAGAGGTATGCGGGCGATTGACCTTAAGGAATATTATAGTTATATTGACATTCCCATAAAAAGGTTTTATGAACGCATATTTGATTTAGAACGGGAAGATTATGATTCCATTCTTAGAGAATACAACGCAGGTTATCAAAACAATTTAAGTAAGTTCGGCCTGACAAAAGGCGTAACTTCGGTCTTGGAACATTTGAAAAACAGCGGTGTCAGTCAGGCTGTGGTTTCTTCGAGCGAGAGCGAACAGTTGAAAAGAAATATTAGAAAGTTTGCCGTTGAGCACTACTTTGATGTGATAATCGGCTCCGATGATTTTTTAGCGGGAAGCAAACTTGACCGCGCCGGAAAGTACTTAAGTGAATTTCAAATTGAACCGTCTAAAGTTTTACTTATCGGTGACCTGACGCATGACTGTGAAATTGCCTATGAGTTGGGAATGGAGTGCGTGCTTATTTCATCGGGACATCAGAGTGAAGAAATGCTTCGCCGCAGCGGAGCGCCCGTAATAAGCGCAATGGAAGAATTACTTTATTAAGATAAAAAATGATGCCGCCAAGGAGTTGTAAAAACCCGGGCGGCATTTTTGTTTTTGTTTTAATTTGGCCTGTTTACCACATTGATAGGTTTGCCTTGCATAAATGCCCTCAGGTTATCGTGTAAAATGCCCATAAGCCGCTTTCTGGTCTCAAATCCGGCCCAGGCTATGTGGGGGGTGATATGGCACTTGTCGCTGCTTAAAAGCGGGTTGCCGGCTTCAGGCGGCTCTTTTCTCATAACGTCAAGACCGGCGCCTGCAATAATACCGTCATTCAGTGCGTTAATTAAAGCGCCCTCATCTACAACTCCGCCTCTTGAAGTGTTTATAAAGTATGCGGTGGGTTTCATCTTGGCAAAAAAAGAAGCGTTGGCCATTTTTTCCGTTTCCGAAGTTAGAGGGCAGTGCATGCTCACGAAGTCGGAATTGTTCAATAATTCATCAAGTTCGGCAAATCTGAAATTCTCGCTGTTTAAACTGTAATCCGGGCGGGGAGTATTGGCGATTACATTCATTCCGAACGCATAGGCAATATTTGCCACAGCCTGCCCTATGCTGCCGAAGCCTATAATGCCCAAGGTCTTATTGTTTAGTTCAGTCAGGGGACTTTTCCAAAAGCAAAAATGCTTATCCTTAACCCAGTCGCCGTCTTTTACCGCCCTATCGTGAAGTCCGACTCTATTTGTCCATTCAAGTATGTGTGCAAATGTCATCTGCGCTACGGCGGCAGTGCTGTAAGAGGGAATATTAGTCACCGGCACACCGAGCTTGGCGGCAAACTCTATGTCAACCGCATTGTAGCCTGTGCTGAGCAGCCCGACATAACGCAGTGCCTTCATTTCAGACAGAACATCGGCGCCTAAAACGGTTTTGTTGGTAAAAACAATTTCACAATCCCTTGTCCGTTCAACAATTTCTTCGGGTTTAGTGAAATCAAATATTTTGTATGTACCGTACTGTGAGAGCCATTCCCACGATAAATCACCGGGGTTAGTGGTGTAACCGTCCAATACTGCAATTCTCATTAAAACACGCTCCTTCAGTTCGTCGTTAATCTTAACTGTTTTCAATTCATGGCTAATCCGGCGCAAAATAGAGCTGCACAAAACACATCGGGCATTAGGGATGCTACAAGCCATAACCTGCGTTTTTGGCTTTGCTCCAATCTTTCTTCCATTAGAAGCTGCATCGTAAAGCCTAAGATGAGCTTTTTGTCCCAATTTTTAACCAATGTACGCAACAAATCAAAGCTTATACCCTTGTCAAGTTGTTTTGTCAGCTGCGCAATACGTTCCGAAGTGTCGGCGGTTATAAGCTGTATGGAGTCCTCAAGCAGGTTGAAGCAGAAATCATTATATAAATAAACATTCCGCGGGTTTAAATCAAGAATGTCGGCAGCGGCTTCTCCGCAAGCAAGGGCTCTCGTGCAGGGGATAAAGGGGTCGGTTCCCCATTCCTGCCAAAATTCGGTAATGTTTTTTAGTCCCATTCTTTCAAAACGGTTGTCGGTCGGCAAGATACAGAATATCTGACTGAGTTTATGGAAAATAAAGTCTTCCATAAGCTCAAAATATTTTGTTTCTCCTTTATCAAAAGTATAAAGACAGCCCTCATAATGTCTGAATGTCTTATATGTATCAATGTAACCCTGTTTGATATTATTCAGACTCATTTCTTTGTCAAAAAGTGCTACACCGCCAAAACGCCCTTCGTTAAGCGGCTTTTTGCTGCGGACATAGTAAATCATGGCATTGTTTTCTTTTAGCTTTTGAACAGCCAGGTTTCCAATGTTAATAGCGACAATTTCGGTAGCCCCCCTGTCAATAGCCATCTGAACGGGCATATTGTCCGAATATCCGCCATCGATAAATTTTGTTTGGCCGATTTTATATGAACGAATTAAAGGAAAAATAGAGGCGCTCGCTATAATATAGTCAATCACCTCACCCTGAGGGATTTGGTCGATAAAAAGCTCAAATCTTTTTTTATAAGGGAATTTGGTGGTTACCAGTCCGAAATCAATGTGGGAATTGCGTATTTGCTCTTCATTTACTATAGTTTCCAGAACATTGCGCAAAGGCGAAAAATCTGCCCCTCCTTTGAAGAGCGCTTCCTTGGCAAGGCTGCGGATATAATCCTCCTGTTCTTCATCTTCTTCAGCATTTTCATCTGCAAACTGAGCGAATACTTTGCCCATATTGATATTGCTCCAAAGATCCATTGCCTCTTCAAATTTATCCGAAGCCATTAAAGCGCCGTTAAATGAACCGACGGAGGTCCCGGTTACGATATCCGGTTTAAAGCCGAGTTCCCGCAGAGCCTGCCAGGCTCCGATCTGGTATCCGCCCTTTGCACCGCCGCCGCTTAAAACAACCGCTTTCTTTGCAGACAAAATTATCCTCTCCTTCAAACTTGGTCAGCCTGAATATATGCACCTACCGAATTATAACATATTTTTCCCAAGTTAAATATCGGTTTAATTATAACATTTATTTTTATGATTAATTTTGAAGCATTTGTAAACAACATCAGCAGATATTAAAAAGTTGACCCCGATGTTAAAATAATATAAAATTTACTTTGATTTTAAATCATAGTTTAACGGATACCTGTTTTTTGGTGAGTTCTGAAAAAGATTAAATAAAAGGTGAGTGACATGACCGATTTAACAACTCTTAAAAACAACATTATTGGCGGACATTATGAAGAAAAGCTGGCATCTGTTTATCTGTCGGCGGAAAGCGTCGCCGAACAGAGGGCACGCATTGCCAAGTTGCTTGACGGCTTTGCCGCAACTTACGGTTCACAGCGGCAAGTGGAGATTTTCAGCGCGCCCGGCAGAACGGAAATATGCGGCAATCATACCGACCACAACCACGGAAAGGTTCTTGCTGCAAGCGTTAATCTTGACGCACTGGCGGTGGTATCCTACAGTGATGAAGAGATTGTACGCTTCAAAGCACAGTATAATGAGTATGAAATTGCTCCCGTCAGCCTGTCCGACCTTGAGCCGAAAGAGGAAGAACACGCAACTTCCGCCGCTTTGGTACGCGGTGTCTGTGCCGAGTTTAAAAGAAGAGGATATAAAATCGGCGGGTTTAACGCTTTTTCCGCCTCCGATGTTTTGAGAGGTTCGGGAGTATCATCTTCCGCCTCTTTTGAGGTGCTTATCGGTACGATCTTAAACCACCTTTTTAATGACGGAACAGTTGACCCGGTAGAAATTGCTCAGATAGGGCAAGTGGCGGAAAACAAATTCTTCGGCAAGCCCTGCGGACTTATGGATCAAACGGCAAGTGCTGTAGGCGGTTTTGTCACGATTGATTTTGAAAATCCTCAAAATCCCGTGATAGAAAAGATCAGCTTTGATTTTACCTCTTGCGGTCATGCGCTTGTTATAGTGAATACCGGGGGCGACCATGCCGGGTTAACGGAAGAATATGCCGCTGTCAGAAGAGAAATGGAAAAGGTTGCAAATGTTTTCGGCAAACAAACTCTCCGTGAAGTACCGGTTGAATGCTTTGAGAAAAATCTGAAGAAAATTCGTGAAGAAGCCGGTGATAGGGCGCTGATGCGTGCCATGCATTTCTTTGCGGAAAACAACAGAGTAGCACTCCAAGTGGAAGCGCTAAAAGCAGGCGACTTTGAGAAGTTTAAGAAAATCGTTATTGAAAGCGGACATTCTTCTTACATGTATAATCAAAACATTTATCTTAATAACAGGCCTTCTTTCCAGCCGGTTTCCGTAGCGCTTTGCTTAAGTGAAAAACTCCTTAGCGGTAAAGGGGCTTGGAGAGTTCACGGAGGCGGTTTTGCGGGTACTATCCAAGCATTTGTTCCGAAAGCTCAGCTGAAATCCTATACGGATGAGATGAGCGCTGTTTTTGGCGAAAACTCATGCTTTGTTTTGGATGTAAGACCGGTTGGCGGCGTTAAGCTTATTTAATAAAAACAGGAGGACTCTAATAATTTGTCAGAGCATAATAAACTGCAAAATTTAATATTAAAGCTTGTCGGAGCGGCGGGTGTTTCAGGTGCGGAATCCGGAGCAAGTAAGGTTGCGGCTGAAGAGCTGTCCCGCTTTATGAATGTCAATACGGACACTCTCGGCAATGTAGTCGGAACCGTCGGTGAAACCGGTCCGGTAATTTTGTTGGACGCTCATATTGACCAGATAGGTATGATAGTCACCGGCATAGATGATGAGGGCTTTATTAAGGTTGACAAGTGCGGCGGCATGGATATAAGGGGTTTAGCAGCTCAAGAAGTTATTGTTTGGGGTAAAAAGCCGCTTAAAGGCGTTGTTACTTCAATACCGCCCCATCTTTCCAACTCGGACGATGCTAAAACGGCAAAAAAGATTACCGACCTGAGTATTGATGTCGGTATGACTGCCGAAAAGGCTAAAATAACAATTCGCCCCGGCGACAGAGTAACACTAAGCGGAAATGCTCAATGCCTTATGGGGGATAAAATATGTTCGCCGGCACTTGATGACCGTGTCGGAGTTGCCGCAATTTTACGCAGCCTTGAACTGTTAGAGGGTAGAAAAATCGCTTGCAAGCTCGTTGTACAATTTTCCGTGCAGGAAGAAACGGGCGGCTCGGGTGCAAAAACAGGTTCTTATAACTCCGAGGCGGAGGAATGCATAACTGTTGATGTCAGTTTTGCGTCCGCGCCGGGAATACCGGAGGAAAAATGCGGAGATTTGGGCAAGGGCCCTATGTTGGGTGTTGCACCCATACTTGATGAATCTATGTTTAAAACGATGGAAAAGATTGCCATAGCCGAAAATATCCCTTATCAGGTTGAGGTGATGGGTGCAAGAACAGGTACAAATGCCGACAGTATTCAAACAACAAAGGCGGGCATTAAAACAGCGCTTTTGTCTATACCTTTGAGGAATATGCATACACCGACCGAGATTATAAGCCTTGCGGATGTTGAAAATACAGCCCGGCTTATTGCTGCATATATACTGAACAGGGAGGGCAAAAATGAATAATACACTTAAGGATTTATGTTCCCTATACGGCGGTTCCGGCCGGGAAGAAAATGTCAGGGAGTATATAATTGAGCAAATTAAGGATTTTGCCCGATATTCCGTTGACCCTTTGGGAAATATAATTGCATTCAAAAAAGGTGCAAATACGCCTGAAAATAAGGTTATGCTGGCAGCCCACATGGATGAGGTCGGTTTTATTGTTAATTATATTACCGAAAAGGGTTTTTTGAAATTTACAAGTGTGGGCGGAGTGGATCCTGCGGTAATTTGCGGAAAGCCGGTTTTTGTCGGCTCCAACCGCATTGCCGGCGCTGTAGGAATGAAGCCCGTACATCTGCTTAAAAGCGATGAAAAAGACAAACTGCCCGGTATAGATGAAATGTATATTGATATAGGCTCCAATGATGCCGATGAAGCAAAACAGCTTATTAGTTTAGGCGACAGGGTTTATTTTGAGTCCGGGTTTTATAAATTCGGTGACGGGTTTATTAAAGCAAGAGCCCTTGATGACAGGGCGGGCTGTGCCGTCCTTATTGACCTTATTAAATCCGAGCCGAGTTATGATTTATGGTTTGCATTTACCGTTCAAGAGGAAGTCGGTCTGCGGGGTGCAAAGACTGCCGCTTATTCCATAGCTCCCGATTACGCTATTGTGGTTGAGGCCACAACGGCTGCCGATATATCCGGAGTAACGGGTGAAAAAAGGGTATGTGAGTTGGGCAAGGGCGCTGTGGTTTCATATATGGATAATGGAACTGTTTATAATATGGATTTATATAACAGGGCTTTTGAATTAGCTCAAAAGAACAATATTAAAGTTCAGCCTAAAACGCGAGTCGCAGGCGGAAATGATGCGGGTGCCATACATACAAGTCGTGGAGGAGTAAAAACATTGTCAATTTCTTTACCCTGCAGGTATCTCCATTCACCCTCGTGTGTAATAAAAGAGGAAGATTTGAAGGATGTCAGGCAACTGACGAAGTTAACTGCGGAGAGCTTTGCCAATGATTAAATTGCTTGACGGTCCAAGCGAGGAACTTGCCGGGTTTTGCAGACGGGATGTCTTCGGTACTCGCATCAGCGGATATTTTGAAACCTATGGAACGTCTGAATCTTTTGCCTGTTTCTACATGCAAAAACAAAAGGGAAACGTAACTGCGGCATTAAGCAAAATAGATTCTTCAATCACACTATCTGCTTCCCCAAATGCCGATTTTGAAGAATTGTCAAACTTCCTGAAGGTAATCGGTTTTGCCGCATTGACCTGCGATTCTGACTTTCAAGGAATAACAGGCTTAAGTCCGGAAAGAACAGGCAATATTGTGTGTTTTAATGCACGGAAGTCAATAAACGCTTCACGCGGCATTGAGATATCATCAGATATTGAACTTGCACAAATCTATAATATTTTGCTTGATGCCGGGTTCTATTTGCCGCAGGATAGGGGAGTCTGGCTTTCGGATGCAGGAGCACGGTTCAATAAAGGGTTGGCCTCGGCCTGCACAGTATTCTCAGATAAAGTCCCGGTAGCTTGTGCTATGATTTTATTTGAGACTGCTTCTGCCGGTCTTATAGGCGCAGTGGCAACCCTTCCGGAACATAGGGGCAAAGGGTATGCCGGAGCTTTGGTTACCGCACTTGCCCGTCAATTAAATACTAAGGGCAAAAGAGCGGATTTGATGTGTGAAGAAAAACTTACGCAGTTTTATAATAATTTGGGTTTTGAAAAAACCGGAGCCTGGGCTCAGATAAAAGGAAGGTAAACAGTTTGCTGCCAAAAATTTTTAAAGTAGACGATGTAATTCTCGAAAAGTCGAGAGCGGCTATAGAAAAAACGAAACCATATTTCGATGTCATTGAAGAGATTACGGAACACAATCAGCTTAAGGTTCTTGCCTCATTTATTGAAAACGGGGTAAGCGAAAGTCATTTTACCGCCACTACCGGTTACGGCTATGGCGACAGAGGAAGGGATACTCTGGACAAGGTTGTGGCTCAGGCTTTTTCAGCCGAAGATGCTCTGGTGCGCCACAGTTTTGCCAGCGGCACCCACACAATAGGAGTGGCTCTGTTCGGACTCCTGCGCCCGGGGGACACCATGTTATGTGTTACCGGCGCCCCTTATGATACCCTTCACCCGGTAATAGGCATAAAAGGAGAAAAACAAGGTTCTCTCATAGATTTCGGCGTGAGTTATGAGCAGGTTGACTTAAATGAAGACGGCAAGCCGGATCTTCCCGCCATACGTGAAGCTTTAACAGGCAGGGATATACGCATGGTGTATATACAGCGTTCCCGCGGCTACTCATTACGTCCCACTCTCTCTGTTGAAGAGATCGGGGAGATTGTAAGACTTGTGCGTTCCTGCAGCAAAGCCGTCGTTATGGTTGACAACTGTTACGGTGAGTTTGTTCAAAAGCTTGAACCTACCGATTTCGGAGCCGATATAATTGTTGGTTCTCTTATTAAGAATCCCGGCGGCGCCATAGCCAAAAACGGAGGTTATATAGCCGGCAGGTTAGACCTTGTGGAACTCTGCTCTTACCGTATGACCGTTCCCGGTTTAGGACGGGAAATCGGAGCTACTCTGGGTCAAAACAGGGAACTGTTTATGGGCTTTTTCAACGCACCCCATGTAACCGGCGAGGCTCTTAAAACAGCGGTTTTTGCCGCTGCACTTTTTGAAGATATGGGGTTTGAGGTATCACCCGGGTACAATGAAAAACGTTGTGACATTGTTCAATCCGTGTTCCTGCGTTGTCCTGAAGGACTTATTTGCCTTTGCAGGGGAGTGCAAAAAGGCGCTCCGGTTGACTCTTTTGTGGTGCCGGAAGCATGGGATATGCCCGGTTATGACAGTAAAGTAATAATGGCGGCAGGTGCGTTCACTATGGGTTCGTCAATAGAATTTTCTGCCGACGGTCCCTTGAAGGAGCCTTATGCCGCATGGCTGCAAGGCGGTTTCAATTTTCACAGTGCAAAAATGGGTATCTTACTTGCCGCTCAGTCATTGCTTGAGAAGGGTTTTATAAAATGACGGAATTTTCGGGAATAAAAGCCGAAGCTCTATGGCTCTTGGCTCAAAACAAATTTAATAACTCCAAAGAGTTTTACGAAGAAAACAAAGAAAAAATTAATAACGGGGTTATATACCCCATGCGGCAGATAGCGGCATATCTCAGTCCCTACATGTACAACCTTGACAGCAAAATGAACTTGATACCCGCCAAAATGGTTTCAAGAATCAGGCGGGATACAAGGTTTTCGAAAGATAAAACTCTTTACCGTGAACATGTATGGATTATGTTTATGCGGCCTAAAAACCTATGGCAAGGCTACCCCTGCCTTTGGTTTGAAATTCGTCCGGGCGGTTACTACTGCGGTGTGAGTTATTTCGGCGCAACTACAGGTTTAATGGAAGTATACAGACAGTTGCTCCTTGAGCAAAGCGACAACTTTTTCAAGGCTGTAAAAAGTGCCGTGTCCGTTGGAGCGCAGTACTATGCAGACACTTTTAAGAGAGAAAAAAATCCCGACATAGATGATAAACTGAAGCCCTATTATAATGTGAAAAGTTTCTATTTTATGATAAAATTTAATGACATAAGCCCGTTGGCAAGTAACGAAATTTTGAAGGATTTGCGCAAGATTTATAAAGCCTTTTCACCCATGTATCGTTTTCTTTTACAAGCATCTGAGCGTTACACGGCAATTTCGGGAGGCGATGAAAATGTCTGACAAACAATGGAGTATATTTAAAAGCGGCAGCGACATAAGAGGCTTCGGTCTTGGGGATGTGAAAAATCCTCTCTACCTCAGCGATGACCGTGTTTATAGAATGATTTGCGGTTTTTCCCGATGGCTGAAAGATAAAACCGTAAAAGAAGCGGAGAAATTAACCGTAAGCGTCGGGCACGACCCGCGGCTTTCCGCAACCCGTATAAAAAAGAGCGTGATTCAAGCGCTGACAGATTCGGGAATAGATGTGATTGATTGCGGACTTTCCACTACTCCGGCAATGTTTTTTACAACGGTTGACCTTAACTGTGACGGCGCTGTTCAAATTACCGCCAGTCATCACCCGTCAGACAAAAACGGTCTAAAATTTTTCACTAAGGCGGGAGGTTTGGAAGGCGCCGATATAACTGCAATACTTAACCTTGCCGATGCGGGGGAATTTATAAAACCTGCTCGAAAAGGCATAGCGAAAACCTATGATTATATGAGCGACTACTCCGCGCGTTTGCGCAGAATTATATTGGATGGCGCCTCAAACCGGGAAAATGAAAAGCCTCTTGAAGGTCTGAAAATTGTCGTGGATGCAGGGAACGGAGCCGGAGGTTTCTATGCCGCCGATGTGTTGGCGCCATTGGGGGCGGATGTAACGGGCAGCCTGTTTTTGGAACCGGACGGGAGTTTTCCCAACCATATCCCCAACCCCGAATCATCGGAAACCATGGACGCTCTTTTAACTGCCGTTGAAGAAAACGAAGCTGATTTCGGTATTGCTTTTGATACTGATGTTGACCGGGCGGCCTGTGTCAGCGGGGGAAAAGAGATTAACCGCAACCGCCTTGTGGCTCTTGCTGCCTCTTTGTGCCTTGAAGAAAACAGGGGCGGGATTATAGTAACGGATTCCACCACTTCTGACGGTGTTGGTATTTTTATCAGGGAACACGGCGGCCGCCATCTACGCTACAAAAGGGGATACCGCAATGTTATTGCCAAGCAAATTGAGTTAACAAACGCCGGTGAAAACTGTCCCCTTGCTATAGAAACTTCGGGCCATGCTTCCTTTTCCTCCAACTACTTCCTTGATGACGGGGCCTATTTGATGACCAGGCTCATTGTTAAGTTGGTGAGCCTGAAAAAAGAGGGAAAACGCCTTGAAGATGTTCTTTCTACCCTGCAGGAACCTGCGGAAGAGTCGGAATTAAGGTTCCGTATAAAAACGGAAGATTTTTCCGCTTACGGCGAAAGGGTTATTAAAAGTTTAAGCTCATATGCTTCAACCCGCGAGGGCTGGGAAGAAGCGGCGGAAAACTATGAAGGTATACGGATTTCCGTTTCGCCTGCCGATGGCGGCGGATGGTTTTTACTCAGATTAAGCGTCCATGACCCGGTAATGGTGTTAAACGCCGAAAGTAACGAAAAAGGCGGCAATAAGCGGCTTTTTGCCGAGTTGTACGGTTTTGTTAAGCAGTTCGAAGATTTGGATATTTCCGAGCTTTATGAGGCTTTATAAACACGGATAAAGTCGGGCAACCTTAAAAATATATTTATGAGAGGTGTCTTATGTTAAATGTTGCAATGTTGAGTAAGTGGCATGTCCATGCGGACGGTTATGCAAGGCAGGTAAAAGACTACGGCGCAAACATAACCTGTGTATGGGATGAAGATGCGGGAAGGGGAGCCGAATGGGCGAAAAACCTGGGGGTTGATTTTGAGACCGACCTTGATACCATTTTAGCCCGAAAAGATGTGGATGCGGTTATTTGCGACTGCCCCACCACCATGCATGCGCCCGTACTTATTAAAGCGGCAAAAGCCGGAAAAGCGATTTTTACTGAAAAAGCGCTTGCTCCGACAGTTGCCGAATGTGATGAGATCGCAAAAGCGGTAAAAGAAAACAATGTTAAATTTGTTATTTCTCTGCCCTGGCTTTGCAGACCTGAAACTCAGTTCGCAAAAAAAGCCATTGATGAGGGGCTCCTCGGCGAAATAACCCTGGTAAGAATCAGGAATGCTCATAACGGTTCCAGTGCCAACTGGTTGCCTGAATACTGGTATGATGAGGCCACTGCCGGGGGCGGGGCAATGATGGATTTAGGCTGCCACCCCATGTACGGTGTAGCGCACCTTTGCGGCACACCTAAGCGGATTACATCGGTTTTCAATTCCGTCACCGACAGACCGGTTGACGACAATGCCGTAAACCTGATTGAATTTGAGAATAAATGTATCGCCGTAGTGGAAACCGCCTTTGTCAGCTACAAATCTCCGTCATCTTTTGAAGTATACGGTACCAAGGGAACGTTAATTGACCGTGACGGGCAACCGCTTATGATTGCCGCCGAGTCCTTAAGCAATGTGAATTCCGGCTTTATTCCGGTAACAAATCTTCCCAAAGCTCTGCCGTCGCCAATGGTTATGTTCCTTGATGCCTGCACAAAGGACGGCCCCGTTGAGTTCGGCTTGGAAAAAGCGAGAAGCCTTACCCTCCTGCTTGAAAAAGCTTATATAGCCCACAAAAACAACTCGGTAGAGGTTTTTAATGAAGCTTAAGAACAAACTATATCTTTCCGAACTCGCTCTTTTAAGTGTTGCATTTATTTGGGGCGGCGGTTTTATTGTCGTAAAAAACTCACTGGAAGCCTTAAGCCCCCTTTGGCTAATGGCTCTAAGATTTATACTTGCAGCGGTTTTTTTGGCTGTAATTTTTTATAAAAAGCTGAAACTGATTGATAAGGGCAGTATTATTGCCGGTGCTGTTTGCGGTATCTTTATATATTTAGCTTTTGTTTTGCAGACAGTCGGCATAAAATATACTACCGCAAGCAAGAATGCCCTGCTCACGGCCACCTATGTGGTATTTACACCTTTCATCTTCTGGTTTTTTGGCAAGAAAAAGCCGAAGGCTACACAGATAGCGGCTGCCTTTTTATGTTTCGCCGGGATTGCCTTGCTTATGTTTGACGGCAGTTTCGGAAGTGTAAATAAAGGTGATCTTCTCACCATTATGTGCGGCTTGGTGTTCGCTATCCATATTTCTCTGCTTGGTATCTATTCAAAAAAGCATGACCCGATTGTTCTTACAATTATTCAAATGGCAGCTTGCGCAGTCATAGGCCTTGCCATGGCGGTTGCCTTTGACAGTCCGCCCGAGAAAATAAACGGGCAAACATGGATGTCAATTGTCTACCTCGGTGTACTCAGCACAAGCTTTGCCTATTTGGTGCAGACTGTTGCGCAAAAATATACGCCGCCGTCTCACACGTCTTTAATTATGAGTCTTGAATGCGTAATCGGCAGTGTTCTGTCAATTATTATATTCAAAGATGTTTTTACGCCCTTGATGTGGGCAGGGGGGGCGCTTACATTCGGCTCCATTCTTCTTTCCCAGTACACAAACAGCAAAGAAGAAGAAAGTATTAAAGAAAAGCTTGTCTTGAGCGATTTAAGCCGGAATTAAACATTACAATTTTACTTATTTGATACAAGAAAATGGGCTGTGCAAAAACAAATCCTGCACAGCCCTATCTGTAATAATTTAGAAGATTTAGATGTTCATGTATCTTTTAAGCTCATTGTAAAAGTTTTCACGGGTACCTGCCATAATTACGATGATTATTTTATTTTCAACATATTCGACTCGGTAAGCAAGCTCATAATTGGTTTTGTTGTAATAAATGTTGTAGCCGTATATACCGGCAAGGTCTCCGCTTTTTGCCTCGCCAACGGTGTGATTCTCTTTTATTTTATCGATAGCCTGTTGATACAGCAATTTCAGTTTTTTATCTTTACATTTTTTAAGAAACTTGGCCGCCGGAGGCAGGAACCTTACTTCTGTCATATGTTATTTCCCCGTGCCGAAGACATCATCATAAGTGTAGTACTCGCCATTGCCAACTGCAACTTTATCGGCTTCGGCTATCATTGCCTCTATCGCAGGGCGCACTTTGGCCTGTCTGTTTTTAAACTCCCTTAATAACTCCTCGCCGGTTAATCCGCTTGCGATGAGATCCGCAAGAATATGCTCGGCAAACTCCCCGCCGGAATTTGTACGGGCAGGACGTAAAATAAGCTCATTCCCGCGAACTACGCATTCGGCTTCATCTGCGAAATTAAGAGCGTCAAAGAATTTACGCGGAATGGTTATCTGTCTTTTTGAAGATATGCTGACTATTTTTTTATCCGAAATCAAATGATTTTTGGGGTCAACTACTGTAGACATATTCGTTCTCCTTGACAGTTATAAATAATTCAAGCTAATGACAAGCTTCTTGGTTTCTTTGTTTCCGAGATAAGTATACATCTTAATTCAAGGTTTGTCAACAAAAATCAAATGAAGCTATTGTCAACGAGGCCAGGACGAATGCTCAGCTTAGGGCAACTATTGCTCCTGGCAAACTTAAGCTTGCCGAGGATATAATCCCTTATCCCTCCACGCCACAAGACTCGTCTCAGCAGTCCGCCTCGCCCACAGAGGGGGGCAGCCCGCAGGGGGGTAGTACCAAGAAGGTTATTAAGGTTCGTCTGAAGAACCGCCCTCCTAATCCATAAAAAAGAGCGCCCTCGGGCGCCCTTCTTTTTACCTTACTATATCCCTCTCAAGCGGGATTGATATGCGTTTTTCCTGTTTGCCGTCACTACCAACATCGCAGGCCAGATATTTTTCAATCCACTCATGACACTCCCCATCTGGGAATTTCGGCGAAAAGTTCTCCGCGCAAGCTATTATAAATGGTACTGGCCCCCAGCTGTCTGCTTTTATGTCCATATCGAGGATGGCAACGCTATCTAGCATCTTCGTTGTATTGCCGTAGAAGACTGCCGTTACAAATGGTGTATGATCAAGCATCTCTAACCACGAATACGGCTTCTGCTCACCACCTGAGAACAGATAGATTCTTTCGACTTGGCTATTCTCCGCTGTAATCCGCCAGCTATTAGTGACGTTTTCCACCTTCACCGTCCCTATCAAGTAGTAAAGATCTGTCACCCCGCTCGGCGCCCGAAATATAAAAGTTCCACCTCTGCCAGAAGTTGTCTTGGTGCTACCAACATTTCTTAGACCCCAGTCTTCAAAAGTTCGAGGCAGTCTGCTGGGCTCTTTGCTAATTTGCCCCCAAACGCTCTCTATCCGTGGATCTGTCCAAAACAGCCATGGTGCAACCCTAATAGTCGCACGGAACGTATAGCCATTCTTGTTCGTCCACTCAATCGTCCCTTCCTTCCACTTCACATTCGCCACCGGCGGAGCTGTCGTTGCGACCTTCGTGGTCGTCTCTCTCCTCGTAGTGGGCGGTATCTTTGCCGACACCTCAGTTTCTTCCTCGATTTTGCCCGAGTTCGTCTGTCCCCCACAACCCACCAGGGAGATCACCAAAAACGTTGCCAGGATAATTGCTGTGAGCCTTTTCATATGCAAGAACCCCTTTCTTAAAATATATTTAAGCCGCAAAATGACTCAATATATTTACTATAACTACACTTTATCAAAAAATCAAGTCACTTCGGCTCTCTATATCCCATTTTCGTCCAAGCCGTGAAAAGAGGGAGCTTAGGCGCCATTTCCCGTACCCCACGATGTCTTTTTCCGTACCAGTACTTCATCAACACCTGTGATAACATAAATCGACTACTTCTTAATCTTACTCGTGTTTTTTCTGCCCGGAAGTTTCGGGGAAAAGTTCTCAGCACAATCCGTTATAAATGGTACAGAGTCTCAACTATTCGCCTAAATATCCATAAGGGGCTTTAAGCGAATTTATTTCATTGCAAAAGGCACATCGATAAAGCGATGTGCCTTTTGCTGGTCCGAGTGACAAGACTTGAACTTGCGGCCTCTTGACCCCCAGTCAAGCGCGCTACCAGCTGCGCCACACCCGGATAACGCTGAAAATGATACCACAGTTGCCGGAAGATTGCAAGAGAAATAAAACATCGAAATTTAGTACATTTTAAAAATAAGAAAAACAGAGAAAGTTAGAGAGAAACAAAGAAAAAACGAGAATTGCGGATTTAATTTTTAAAATACCTGCAATTTTCCCTTAGTTTTGTTAAAAAGTTGTTGACATTTGGCGGATTTCACCCTATATTGTTTTACATTGTTTTATAAAAACATCAATTGCCCGTCATATTAAAAGGAGGTTTTGCCGTTGGAACAGAAGATTATTATCGATTTAAAAAACATTTCTATCAAGTTTGATGAAGAACAGGTCCTGACTGATTTAAATCTTTTTATACGCGACGGTGAGTTTGTAACTCTATTGGGGCCCTCCGGATGCGGCAAAACAACCACCCTGCGGATAATAGCCGGCTTTTTGGAACCTGATACCGGAGAAGTGCTTTTTGACGGCAAAAGGGTTAACGAAATCCCGCCGCATAAACGGCAGGTAAATACCATATTCCAGCGCTATGCACTTTTTCCCCATCTGAACGTTTTTGATAATGTGGCTTTCGGTCCCCGTGTTAAAAAAATGCCCGCCGCCGAGGTTAAAGAAAAGGTTGAAGAAATGCTTGCCCTGGTCAATCTAAAGGGCTTTGAGAAGCGCAATATAAACTCACTTTCCGGCGGACAGCAGCAGCGGGTAGCCATTGCAAGGGCCTTGGCAAATGAGCCGAGAGTTCTGCTTTTGGACGAACCCTTGGGCGCTTTGGATCTTAAGCTGCGTAAGGATATGCAGGTTGAGTTAAAGAGCATTCAGGAACGCTTGGGAATTACTTTCATCTATGTTACCCACGACCAGGAAGAAGCCCTCTCCATGTCCGATAATATTGTAGTAATGGACGAAGGAGTTATTCAGCAAATCGGTACCCCTACGGATATTTACAATGAGCCTAAGAACGCTTTTGTTGCCGACTTTATCGGAGAAAGCAATATTCTCAACGGTATAATGCGGCAGGATTATTGTGTTGACTTCTCCGGGCAAAGGTTTGAATGTGTTGATTCAGGCTTTGCCAAAGACGAACCCGTGGATGTAGTTGTACGCCCTGAAGACATAGAGGTGGTTGCTCCCGAGCAGGGAATGCTCAGGGGAGTTGTAACCTCCGTTGTATTCCGCGGTGTGCATTATGATATAATAGTAGACATAAAGGATTTCAAGTGGCTTATTCAGTCCACCAAGTGCCCCGAAGTTGATGATGAAATCGGTCTTGTTATCTCGCCCGACTCAATTCACATAATGAAAAAATCCGTCTACTCCGGCACTTTCGGTGACTACAGCTCCTTTAGCGAGGAGTTTGATGAGCTTTCCGATTTGAGTGAGGAGGAAGATGAATGAACAATAAACGCGGCAGTAAACTCATCACCTCACCATATCTCCTTTGGTCTCTCCTTTTCATTATTGCGCCTATGTTTTTTGTTGTATATTACTCGTTCACAACCGAAACCGGAGCTTTCACTCTTGAACATATAGCGTCATTGGGTAAATATGCTGCAATTTTTGCCCGCTCCATCTGGTTCGGTGTTTTGGCTACCCTGATTTGTTTGCTTATTTCGTTCCCCGTAGCTTATTTTATTGCCAACTCCGGTTCAAATGTACAGCGTACTTTGGTTGCGTTGGTAATGCTTCCCATGTGGATGAATTTTTTAATAAGAACATATTCATGGATGTCTATACTTCAGGATACCGGCATCATAAACACCTTTCTGGGTAAAATCGGTATTGGGCCCTTCCGCTTAATCAACACGCCGGGTGCCGTTATTTTAGGTATGGTTTACAACTTTTTGCCTTTTATGATTCTTCCTTTATACTCCGTTATGGCTAAACTTGATAAAAGTGTGATTGAAGCCGCTCAGGATTTAGGCGGCAGTAAAGTGACGGTTTTGCGCAAGGTAATTATTCCGTTAAGTATGCCCGGTATTGCTTCCGGATTAACCATGGTCTTTGTTCCGTCTGTCAGTACTTTTTACATATCTCAAAAATTGGGCGGAGGCTCCTTTGATTTAATCGGTGACGTAATCGAGCGTCAGTTTCAACAGGCCTACAACTATAATTTAGGGGCGGCAATATCTTTGGTGCTGATGGTCCTTATACTGCTCAGTATGGCCTTTCTTAACCGATTCACTTCGGACGAGGAGGGGATGGTCATATGAAAATACCCTCAAAGATTTATACTGCGCTGATTTTTATTTTCCTTTACGCTCCGATCGCGGTCATGATTTTGTTCTCTTTCAACTCTACGAACAGTACGGGCCTTTTTGCCGGCTTTTCTCTGAAGTGGTACAGTGTGCTCTTGGGCAATAAAAACATAATGAAGGCTCTTACCAATACTCTGGTTCTTGCAATAGCCTCTGCGGGAATATCCACAGTTGTAGGCACTGCCGCTGCGGTGGGTCTGGATAAATGGAAAAAAAGTTGGCTGCGCAGTTCCGTAATGGGAGTTACCAATATCCCCATGATGAATCCTGATATTGTAACCGGTATATCCATGATGCTCCTTTTCGTATTTATGGGGCAAATTGTCGGCAGAAAAGAGATATTGGGGTTTCAGACAATTCTTATAGCCCATATTACTTTCTGCCTGCCTTATGTGATATTATCGGTATTACCGAAGCTCAGGCAGACGGACGTTCACTTGGCGGAAGCCGCACAAGACTTGGGCTGCACACCTGTAAGGGCGTTTTTTAAGGTGGTTATGCCAGCTATTATGCCCGGTATTCTCACGGGTATGCTTATGGCTTTTACCCTTTCCCTTGATGACTTTATAATCAGCTATTTTACCACCGGACCCGGGTTCCAAACCTTACCTATTGCAATTTTTTCAATGACTAAAAAAAGAGTTAAGCCGGATATGTACGCTTTGTCCAGTCTGATTTTTGTCGTAATATTGATTTTGCTTGTTTTAACCAATGTGGCTCAGGCTCGTGGGGAAAGCAAAAGAAATAAGAAAAACTGAAAGGATGTGTCTTCAATGAAAAAAAATCTGTGCTTGGTGTTGGCTGCGGTGATGCTGGTTTCTATTGCACTGTTCGGTTGTGAAAAAAAGCCCACCCTTTATGTGTATAACTGGGGCGAGTATATTTCCGACGGTGAAGACGGTTCTTTGGATGTCAACAAAGCTTTTGAAGAAAAATACGGAATTAAAGTTGTTTACGACACTTTCGAAAACAACGAGGTTATGTATTCAAAAATTAAAGGCGGCGGAGTAAAATACGATGTGCTTATCCCCTCGGACTATATGATTGAACGTCTTATTGCGGAGGATATGTTGCAGAAAATCGATTTTTCCAATGTGCCTAACTATAAGTACATCGATGCCAAGTATAAAAAACTCCCTTATGACCCGAATGATGAATATTCCGTGCCCTATACGGTGGGTTGTATCGGTTTGATTTACAACAAAACCATGGTGGAAGAACCGCCTGCCGGTTGGTCCGCCTTATGGGATGCCCGGTATGAAAAAAAGATTTTAATGATCAATAATCCCCGTGACGCTTTTGCAATTGCACACAGCGTTCTCGGCATCGATTACAATACTACTTCCGAAGCGGACTGGCAGGCGGGTGCGGCAAAGCTTAAAGAGCAAAAGCCTTTGGTTCAGGCCTATGTCAACGATGAGGTGTTCAATAAGATGGAGTTGGGGGAGGCCGCTCTTGCGCCGTACTATGCCGGTGATTTTTTAACTATGCGGGATAACAATGAGAACTTGGGTTTTGTCTATCCGGAAGAAGGTGTTAACACCTTTGTTGATGCAATGTGTATACCCAAAAATGCCGCTAATAAAGCGGCCGCTGAGCTGTATATCAATTTTATGTTGGAGCCTGATGTAGGCCTTGCAAACGCCGAATATATCTACTATGCAAGCCCCAACACCGCTGTGGTATCCAATCCGGAATACTCCCTTAAAGATGACCCGATTATTTACCCGGATGATGCATCACTTCCCAAAACAACTATTTTTACAAACTTACCGACAAGAACCCTTAACCAGATGAGCAATCTTTGGGACGAAGTAAAACTGCATTAATTTTAAAAAGGCAATTGTTTAGCGGTGATTATTTCCGTAATCTGATGCTCATATTATCGCTTGCTTCTCTATGTAAAATTATTCGCAAATTGCTTGACACTCAAAGTGCCCTTTGTTATAATTGTGTGCGTTGCCGTGCGAGAGTGGCGGAACCGGCAGACGCGCACGTTTGAGGGGCGTGTGGTTAATCCCGTACGGGTTCAAGTCCCGTCTCTCGCACCAAAACCGGCGGGTTCAATCGGACCCGCCGGGCTAATCTGAGCGGATATGGCGGAATAGGCAGACGCGCTAGATTCAGGTTCTAGTCGGGGCAACTCGGTGGAGGTTCAAGTCCTCTTATCCGCACCAAACAAAAAGCAATCCGAACCGGTCTTCCGTAGGGAAGAGCAGTTCGGATTGTTTTTTACTCGAATAAACTGAAGATTTCCGTTTATTGTTTTTATTATTTGAGAACATCGGTAAAGGCGGTGTCAGAATTTACTGAGCACAAAATCATTCAGCATTCTCTTTTAAGGTATTCCTCCAGCTCTTCTGCCGACAGAGGCTGTGAAAAATAATATCCTTGGATTTCGTCACAGGCTATCTTCCTTATAAAATTCAGTTGTTCCATATTTTCTACACCTTCGACCGTAATGTCAGCCATAAGCGCTTTAGCTAATGAAACAACAGCTTCAGCTATAACAAGTTTTTTCCTTTCTAAAGAGATGTCCTTCAAAATGCTTTTGTCAATTTTTATCCTGTTAAAAGGCACCAATTCCAACCGATGTAATGATGAGTATCCTTTACCGAAATCATCAATTGCAATATTTATTCCCATTTCTTTCAATTTGGATAGCTTGGCAATTGTATCTGAGAAATTCTCGGACAACATGCTTTCCGTAATTTCAAGCTCAATATATTTTGGCTCTACCCGACTTTCCGCCAAGAGGTTTAAAACGTCTGTAACAAAAGTATCCTTTTGCAACTGTACAACCGATATATTGACAGAAAAACGAATAGGCGCAATTCCTTTTGAAATAAGCCTGTTATGTTCTTGAAGCGCTTGTTCCAATACCCAAAGCCCTACATTATGGATTAATCCCGTTTGCTCAAGCATGGGTATAAATACATCTGCAGGTATTCTTTTTTTGCCGTCATAATTCCATCTCAGTAAGGCTTCAACGCCAACCGTTTTCCCCGTTTTACAGCTAATCTGTGGTTGAAATTCCAAGGAAAACTCTTTATTATCCAGCGACTTGAAAAGCCGATTGGTGAGGACGGTGTTTTCTTCAATGCGGCTTTTTAGTTGTGACGAACAGAAAACAATTTTATTGTCGGAAGATTTAGCCTCATATCCGGCCAAATCAGCATTCTTCAATAGAGTATCTACATCTCTTCCGTCATCAGGATATACGGATATGCCTATTGTAGGAGTAACAAATAATGCTTCTATCCCTTCTTTTGGGAGTATAGGGTCGGAAAAAGCATCAATTATTTTTGTTGCACACATCTCTATTTGATTAGTGTTTTCTGCAACAGGCATAACAACAATAAATCTTTCTTCACTAATCCTTGATATATAACAGTCTTCCTTCATTAGTTCTTTAAGAATAGATGCCGATTCTATTACTATTTGTTCCCCCGCATTGTGACCGAAGGTATCATTAATCATCCTAAGATTTTCCAGTTCAACATTAAAAATTACCAACTTCTCTGATTCTTTTCTGTCAAGTAGATTTTGCTCCAGATTCATCTTAAGCAAATTTCTGTTTGCCAATTTTGTAGTTTCATCAAAATAAGCATAGTTATACAGCTTTTCTTCGTATAAGGTCTTTTTCCTTGTGTCACCCAATATATTTGTAATAATTCCTAAAAAGTATATCTGATTCTCCCTTGCAGACAAATTGGCCTTTCTGCGGTCTTCAACAACAAGCATTCCTGTAATTTCATTCTCAAGCATTATTGGCGATATATAATAAGAATTTATTCCTCTTGAGGCAAAGAAGTTCCTTTCCTCTCCGCCATCGTCAATGGGGAGAGTTGTGACATCCTCGCATGTTATAGGCTGTTTTTTATTAAGCAGTGCCGCAGCCGTAGGAAAGGCTGCTGTTTTAACTTTTACACCCGGACGAAAAGGAAGTGATTTAACAGCCCCGTCAATCATATGCGCATTAATAATCACTGCATCTTCGTAATCTGCGCTGAATTCGACCAAGTATGCCTGATCAAAATCAAGAATTTCAGCAGAAAACTTTAACATATCATCAATTTTCTTTTTAGCATTTTCACTGTTAACTGAAATAAAGCTTGTTGAAATCTTTTCAAGCGCTTCCTGTTCTTTTGCATATCTTTGATATCCCTTTAACTTTGAAGCATATTCATTTGTCAGATATCGCACGGCAAAAAAAGAAAGTACAATAATAAATAATCTTTTCAAATACTGAGCATTATCGATAATAACATGAACTGACGGGCGAATTACCCAAAGAACAACTTGAGTTGCCAGAGCAATACCTAAAAAGATAAAAGTATGGATTCTACTGTCAAGGACAATGGTATACAGAAGAAATATTATATATATAGCCCATACCGTTGAAGCCCCCAGATTAAAATCTTTCATTATAAAAAAAGTCATACCGAGTATACTTGTTATAAGAAAGAGTGTATTTTGAGGCATATGTTTTTTTGTTACATTAGGTATAAATAGCAGCCAAATGCCAAAAAAAGATATAAATAGAGCAAGTAAGAACTCTCTTGCAAAATTTCCTCCCGCAACAAAATATCCTGAAAAAAATGAACCTACCGCACCAACTGTAAAAACGAACGCTGCAGTTCTGAATAAATGTAATCGGCTTTCAGGAAAAATGCCGTTGTCCGGAGGAAAGAATGCCTTTTTGAATCTTTCAATAAGAATACCGGATTTTCTCAAAGTATTAAAAAGAAATACTGTTGGTAAAATCAAAAAAACAATTGCTAATTTGGGAATCTGTATTGATGCCCAAATACCGGGAAAAACGTCCGTGGCCGACCCCGCCAAAAATGAAAATATTATGGACAATAATAAAAATGTTACCGGACGCTTAAGACGGCTACGGGGTTCAATTTTTTTCCACCAGCGAATAAGCAATATAAAAGCACTGACTGAATAAGTTATGTAGTACAAGGTAATCCAGACCTGTCCAATATTGATAACGGTAAGAGAAGTTCTCCAATTGAAGTTGTGCGGCACCAGCTCATATTGCATCTTTGCAAAATATCCAAAGGGTGAAAAGAGTACAATATTTATTAAAGCGGGTAAATAGAATAAAAATATTCTACTTGGTTTGTTCAGTTGAAGTCTGTTATTTATCAAAATCAATACAAAGTGGAGAAAAAAGCAGTAAAAAAAGCCCCAGCCGAAAACGGACAAGGATCTTATAAAAGCACTTAATTCTGTTGCAGGTAAAGATGTAGAAAAGGAATATGCAAATGCCCAAGTTGACATTGAGAGCATTAAAAGCATAAACAGCCTGTTGGTACTGCTTTTTGCGTTGGAAATCATCGCATGTATACCAAAAAACATATAAAAACAAGCAACAACGTAATAGACAACTGACACAAATAAACTATAGCTCATAATTTCTCCCCCCAAAAAAACAAGGATGCAAAACTCTGTTATTTTAAGCATATCCAAGTTTGTTTACGGTTTGCAAATAAGCCTGTCATAATTTTGTGTTTTTAGAAATCTCAAGAATTACATATATTTTAACATTTTTATAAATTTGTTACAACGATAATGATTACTATAACAATATGCCCGCATAGGGCGAACCTCTGAAACCGTTCCTGAAAGGCATATGCATTTTGCGTATTTTGAGTAACTCTGCTATGTTAAAAACAAGCAGGGAGAAGTCGTTGGTTATGCCCTTGGCAGAGTTGCTTTCCGGTGTTTTTAATAAGTTGCTTACATCCTTAGGCGATGACGGCGAAAAAGCTATTTAAAAACATGTTTAGGAGTTTGGAGTTTTATAACACCCCAAATCTTAAAGAAGAAAAAATATTCAAACCCGAAAATTTTACCGAGAAGGTGAAATAATCGGGTTTGTTGTTAGACCTCTTATTTTAGCCTGAAAAGGTTGCTGGCAATAATACAAGAATAGTGTGTATGCTTCCTATATCATCGAGTATCAACAAAAGGGATATTAATTTCATCAAGTTTTGAAAGTAAATTATTATATGCTTTCAATGAAGCATTATCATCTTTTATTTCAACAATTATTTCTTCCTGAATCCCTTGAAGTATTTTGATAAAGCCCTCCAAAGAAATTCTTTCATTTTCATAAAAATAATCGTTTTCTATTACTGATATTCTTAAGATAGTTGCTCCGGATGTAGTATTATCATGGCTTTTGGAATGCTCTTCCGTAGGATTATTCTCTTCCAAGCTAGTTGTTATATTGCTGGTGTTTTCGCCCTTGCCGAAATTACCGCCGCCACCCTTTCCTAGCCCAAATCCGAATTTCATTCCCAAAATAATAACTATAGCGACAATAATTAGCAAGCAAACAAGAATAAACAAAAATTTTTTCATAAATTTCCCCCCGTTTTTTTATTTATAGTTAATCCTCACCGATAGATAAGTCTGTTTCAGAATAGTACAGAAAGGCATAAGTTTTTTTAACTTCTTCTAAACCGTTTTTAGTCATTAGGTATGCAGAGGCAGTACCCGGCAACGAACCGTCAAAGATAAAATCACAAAAAATAGTAGCGTTAGTATTATATCCTGCATTTTGTATGGCGGTTGTAATCTCTTTTCCAATATTAGCGTTTGATTTGATTTCGGCCACAACTTCTTTTTTGCACACTACTCGTGTAACCCAACCGCTTTCTTGCAAATCCAAAAAGAGTTTCACATTTCCGCTTTTGCCATACTGAATCATTTCTTCAATGTTTGATGCTTGTCTTTCATTGTAGTCATTGACAAACTGTATTTCTTTTTCTAATTGCGCAATTAGATTATCGGCTTTAGATTCCTTCTTTTCAGCTTGTTGTATTGCAATTTCGAGTTCATTTAGCTTTATTTCAGTCCTTTCCTTATTATTTTCGCTATCCAAGTGGCTGAAAAGAACAAAGAAAAAGATAATAATTAAAGTGACATCCAATAAAGTAGTAAAATCTAATAATAAATCTCTTTTTTTCATGAAAACACCCTTAATTATTTCTGCTTGCTTTCCATATCATCCGCCAATTTTTTCGCTGCTTCGATTTGCTCCTCAACAAAATCTGAAATGAATGCGTTAGCCACCTTGAATATTACAGAAAAAATAATCCCCCAAGCTGTAGATGTTAGCGCTATAAAAAAGTTGTTTCTAATATTTTCCATATCTCCTTTGGTTAAATCTAAGCCCAAAAGACCAAGCACCGTTCCGAACATTCCAAGAAGAGGAAAAATAGAAATTAATGTTGTAAACAATGTATATACCAGATTAAGAGAACGTAGCAAAAATTTTGAAAATGGCGGATTCTTATCTTTTTTCCATTCTTTTGTTCTGACTTTAATATGACGCGCATTCAAAATTGTTAGAAGAAAAAGGAAAGAGGTAATTAAAGCAGTAACGAAAATATAAATATCGTTGGTGGTAAGACTTTTAAACAACAAATTAAACGCATACGAATACAACTCCATATTTAATCATCCTCTCATTGAAGTTTGGATATTTTATTCATATTATAAGGCATTCTTTTGCATTAAACAATATAAATATTCACTTTTTTAATTATTAAGCCACTATTTCATATATTAATCCAGAGCGTTATGAAGAATCAGATTATATTTATTAATTAATACTGAAAAATCCGGAACTATTAAGAGGAAAACTCAAAACAAACCTTTAAATCATTATTTCAATGTGTTAATATAGAAAAAATCAATACCTTGGGGGTGGCGGTTATTTTAAACCGATTTGTTTCACTGATACTTTCAATCAGTATGCTTTTTACATCTTTCTTCTCATTAATCGGTTCGCCTGTAAAAGAGTTGAAGATTCTTGTTCCCAAAAATTGGGAGATGAGTGTAGGGGACAGTCGTACATTAGACTTTGTTTTTAAAAACAAAGATAAGACCGGGGCAATCGAATGGGAGGCCTCACCCGCTTCGGTAGCCGAGGTTGACGAGTGGGGACGAGTAACAGCTACCGGTGTGGGTAAGGCTACAATAACTGCTGCTTCCGGCAAACTGAAAGATAAAGTAACTCTTAAGGTTGTAGCGACACCGACATTGATTAAAGGTGTCAGGCAAACCCATGATTACAAAGGTAATGCCGTAACTCAGGTTAAAAATCGCCAAAAAGTCGTAACAAGGTACCCGAAAGGCAGTCCGGAAGTACCGGAACAGGTTTCAAATATTACGGATTATACCAACTTTCAGCAAGCGGTGACGGCAGACGGCGCGATGTGGACAGTTACCGATTACGGCGTATTACGGTATGATGCAAATGCGCCGACAAAGCGTGATGTTGAGCAGCGTTTTATGGGTGACCGATATTTTTATGAGGCCGATACTACCGAAGGCAAGGTGCTTGCAATTATACCCGACGGTGAGTACGGCATCTGGACTGTTATGCATAGCGGGTTCAGCCATATTTCTATGGCGGAAATGAGCGGCACCCAAAAAGCCGAGTTAATGAGCGATGTTACACGTACTTATGTTGACAGACGGGGAATGGTTTCTCAAGCTCGTTATTCAAACAATGCTTGGAGAACATATGACGATGATAATGACGGGCTCTGGACCTCGATGTACGGGGCGGGGGAATTAATGCGATATGCCGCATTGAAGAATGACCCTGAAGCGACACCGGAGCAGATAGAACAGGCAAGGCAATCCGCAACCAGAGCATCCGAAGCGGTGTTGTTACTCCATTATATTCCCATGAGAACGGGGACAACACAGGCCTATATACGCAGGCACGTTAACGGGAACTTTCCGGGAGATACGGAAGACCGTTGGCTTTCAGCAGATGCGCTTGAGCAAGGCGGAAATGAGGCGGTATATTATCCATCCCAAAGCCCTGCAGTTCTTTTTAACAGCGGATTTATTAATTATGCATTGACGGGTTCTGATAAAAGACTCATGAATGACGGCTTTTATACTCCGCTAGTTCCGGACAATTGGTCAAATCCCGCCGATGACGAAAACGCCGGCAAAGAGTATGCAAAGCGTACCCGTTTACTGAAGGGTTTTGTAGCAAGAACTTATTCCCTTAAGAGCGAGAATAACAGTATTCACGGCAATATTTATTGGAGAGTTAATAATGATAACACTGCTACCGGTGTCTCTTCGGTGCCCGAAAGCAGTCCTTCCTATCTTATTAATTATGAGAATTTGCGTGGAGTAGTTGTTGATGCTTCAGCAGAAGTGCCGCAGCGTTTATGGGATTCTCTATTAGGTTCCGACTACACTGCGAAAGATATCATTTACAAAGGTGATACCAGCGCTGATGAACTTATAGGTCATGTGTTTATTTTTAAACTGATTTATGACATCCTCGTACCGGAAGACCCTGAACTCGGAGCAATTCTGGCGGTAGCTGCAAATAACCTTGCACAACACTTGGTTGACAACAGTCATCAACTTGTGGACGGGAGCGGTCAACCTACAACCTGGTCGGACTTCAGCAGACAGACCTTTTGCTCCGGTTCCGCTATTGCCATGTCGCCTTTGCATTCTCTTGTATCTCTCAGCATTTTTAAAGTTGCCGCTTATATAACGGGCTACCAAAAATGGGAGGATGAATATCGCTTTCTGGCTCTTGACCCCGCTTATGAATTTGCTGAATTGGCATCCCAATATGGTGAGAGAATACAGGCCGCTGTAGCCTATACTTTGGATAAAGAAGCATCACCCCTGCTTGCAACGGCAGCGAATTTATTGGCAAATACACGAATAATGGAAACCTTAAAAAGATTGGCGCTCAACTATTCGGATGAAGAAATGGCAATGCTTGCCTTTTATGTGCTGTTTCAACTGGAAAGTGATTCAAAACTGCTGTGCTATTATCGCTTGGCATTGGAGGATTGGTGGGCTTCTATCAGGTACAGTGAAAATCCGCTCTGGTATTATATTTATCAACTCGCATATCCGGGCAAAACCGTAAAAGATGCTTACGGCAACAATATATTAAAAACCGCCGCTTGGTCATTAAGCCGTCATCCGATTGATACCGTACAATTCCTTGCATCAAATAAAAAGCGGGACGATATTGCCTCGCTGGATTTGACGCCGCTTGGCTTGAATATACGTTCTACATTGTCATACTCCGTTGACGAAGTGACGGAATTGCCTGACCTGAGCGGCGAACTTGAAACGGCTGATATCCTTAAGTTGTTGGTTAGCATATCCAAACTGAAATGGGCGGTTGCCGCTCCGGATGAACGCGCACTCCACAAATACAACACCTGTTCTTATTGGCTTGACAGCCACCACAATACTCGACGTATGGAAGCCTCAACTACTTACACCCTGCCGTATTGGCTCGGTGTCTATCACGGCATGCTTAAATAGTTTTAATCCGATGTTGTAACCTGTTGTGAAACTATATGTGTTTATATATCTCTCAAATGCGACAACATTTTTTTAGAAGGTGATTTTGTAAAAGCCCTTTTGGTTTCTATTGCTGCCAAAAATATTCACAAGACTTTAGCGCCGTGGTGTCTGAAAGCGTATTGTGATTTGAATGCTCCGAACAGTGAGGTCGTCGTTCAGGAGAGTAATATTAACGAGCCTGTTTCAGATATTATCGGAAAGATATACCGGTCAAAACCTGATGTGTTGGGTCTTTCCGTTTATATCTGGAATGCTGAAGTTGTGCAGAAAATCACTTCATGCATAAAAAAAATGCTGCCCGATTGCATAGTTGTACTTGGCGGACCCGAGGTCAGCTTTGAAGATTCCTTCCAAAACTATCCCGATGCCGACTATATCATAAAAGGCGCGGGGGAGATAGTTTTTTGTGAGCTTGTAAATTCTCTGACGGCGGGTACTCCGATCGAAAGCGGAATTTTAATCGGCGGCGAAACGGATATAAACGAGATGCCTTCACCCTATACGGAAGCTTTTTTTGAGTCCTTTAATCAAAAAGGCAGTGTGCCTATTGAAAATCAGCTTATTTATTATGAGAGTTCCAGGGGCTGCCCCTTTAACTGTTCTTACTGCCTTTCATGTACGAGTGAAAATGTATCTTACTTGCCGGTGAAAAGAGTTACTGAAGACCTTTATAAACTTGTTGAACGGGGAGCCAAATGCATTAAGTTCGTGGACAGAACTTTCAATGCCGATAAGTCCAGGGCGGCCGGGATTTTAGAAACGGTCTATTATTTACACACGGATTGCGTCTTCCATTTTGAAGCCGCCGCCAACTTATTTGACAGGGCTCTGTTGGCAATCGCTGCAGCAATGCCTGTAAACAAGGTGCAGTTTGAAATAGGCATACAATCGGTAAACCCCGCCACATTAAAAGCGGTTAACAGGAGAGCAAATATAAATATTATGCTGGAAAAAATTGCCCGGCTTTCATCTCGCAACAACTGCCATATCCATGTTGATTTAATAGCGGGCTTACCCTTTGAGACAAAAGCGACTTTTGCAGATGCCGTTGAAAAATGTCTTTCAGCCAAGCCCCACATGCTTCAACTGGGTTTTCTGAAGATGCTCAGAGGCTCTAAAATTCGTACACAAAGTAACGAGTTCGGCTATGTGTTTTCCGACTTTCCTCCTTATGAAGTCTTAAAAACCGACACCATGTCCGCCGATGACTTGATATTATTTAAGAGTATTGAAAGGGTGATTGACAAGTTTTATAACAGCGGTTATTTTGTCAATTCCCTTGAGTTTGCTGCGAACAGCGTGTTCGGTTCATATTACAAACTCTTTGAATGTTTGGCCGAATATTGTGATGAAATCGGGAATTTGAGGTTGTCACTTAAAAATTCTTACGGTTTGCTTTTAAATTTTTTGACAAAATATACTTCAAGGGAAGAGGCGGAACATTATATAAAACTGGACTGCCTTATCTTTGACCCGAAAGGCTCTTTACCCGAAGCAATCACTCCGAACAGGGATAAGGCAAAAGAAGCCGACCTCAGACAACGCTCAAAATATAAGGGCCGGAACATTCGGGTGGAATTTTTCCCCCTTGACGGTATCAAACGTCTTTTTATCTACGAAAACAAGCACCCGATAACAAAACGCTATGATATAGTGGAACTTGAACATTTTACGCCCTCAGTTCCTTGACAACCGAGTCAATTACAATTAATATCATCTTTGTTTAATAATTATCAAGGGAGAAAACCCTGCTATGTGCGAATACAGAAGAGTAACAGCCAATATCAATCTTGATGCCATACTGCATAACTTTCAGGCGGTTAAAAACAGCTTGCCGCCGGGGACAAAAGTGCTCAGTGTTTTAAAATCCGATGCCTACGGGCACGGTGCGGTGCAGACGGCCGCACTGCTTGCCGATCATACGGATTATTTCGGCGTCTCAATTATAGAAGAGGCAATGGAACTTCGCCGTGCAGGTATTGAAAAGCCTATATTGATTTTCGGCTACACCTCCCCGGATCAGTTTGATACCCTTTTAAAAAACAATATTGAACAAACCGTTTTTCAGTTTGATGTTGCCGAAGAACTTTCCCGCAGGGCGGTTTCTTTAGGTGTTAAAGCAAAGATTCATATTGAAGTAGATACGGGTATGCGCCGCACCGGTTTTTCTGCCGATGAAAAGAGTGCGGCTACTGTAGAAAAAATTGCCGCCTTACCGGGGATTGAGCTGAGAGGTGTTTTTACCCATTTTGCCAATGCGGATTCAGCCGATAAAACGAGCCTGAATAAACAGCATAATCTGTATGTCAACTTTCTGGAACTTTTGGACAAAAGGGGAGTGGCGGTGCCCATTAAGCATAGCTGCAACAGTGCAGGCGCTATCAGTGAAAGCGAATGCTTTGATATGGTTCGTGTGGGCTTATTGCTTTACGGTCTCTTTCCTTCCGAAGATGTTGTTGACGAAAGTCTTGGTCTTATTCCGGCTATGGAACTTAAAACTCATGTGATTTTTCTTAAAACCGTTGAGGCGGGTGAAGGCGTCAGCTACGGGCATACCTATCTGACAAACAAAACAACAAGAATTGCCACTCTTCCCATAGGCTATGCCGACGGCTATCCTCGTGCCCTTTCATCAAAGGCAAGGGTTCTGATAAACGGCAAATTTGCACCCGTTATAGGGCGTGTTTGTATGGATCTGATGATGGTGGATGTGACGGATATTGATGATGTGGAAATTGAGGACGAGGTAACACTCGTGGGTGAAGACGGCGGTCAAATGATAACTGCGGATGAATTGGGGATGTTAAGCGATAGCATCAATTACGAAATTATCTGCGGAATCAGTAAACGTGTACCGAAAGTGTTCTTTAAAAACGGGCGAGAGTTTCTTTTCTTCTCAAGTTTTGATAATCACTAAAAAAATTAGAATTACAAAAAGATTCGGCAGAGAGATGTTAAGAAATCCGTTCTCTGCCGATATTTATTTTAAATTAAGTATGTTATAAACAAAGTTTTCGGGTATGACTTTGCCGCAAGCCGAGAGTAGTGAAATTAATTGACAAATATGATAAAAAAGTTTAAAATTATGGTGCGTGAAAGGAGATGTTTTTATGCAATATATACTTTATGCAATCGTTGCTGTAGTTGTTCTTGTGTTAATCTGGGTCGTTGCCACCTACAACAGTTTTATTAAGCTGCGCAACAAAGTTGAAGAAGCCTTTGCTACAATGGATGTCTACTTGACAAAAAGATACGATTTAATTCCGAATCTGGTCGAAACCGTAAAAGGTTATGCGAAGCATGAGTCACAGACTCTGGAGAAGGTTATAGCGGCCCGCAATATGGCTGCCGGAGCAAAAACTACGGAAGAAAAGGTAGCCGGCGAAAATATGCTGCAAGGAACACTTAAAACCCTGTTTGCTATTGCGGAAGCTTATCCGGAACTCAAGGCAAACACTAACTTTATTAACCTTCAGGGACAGCTTACCGAAATGGAAGGTGAAATCGCCAATTCGAGAAAGTACTATAACGCAATAGTTAAGACCTTTAATACAAAGGTGGAGTTGTTCCCAAGCAATCTGATTGCCGGTTTGTTCAAGTTCACCCGCAAAACCATGTTTGAGGTGGAAGAAGCCGAGCAACGTCAAAATGTTAAAGTTCAGTTTTAGTTATTATTTCTAATGCAAAAGGCCGCTGTATAATTATGGCGGCCTTTTTTAAAAAAGTGGGTGAAGACTTGAAAAAAGCATTTTACGCTTTATTGTTTGTTTTGATTGCAGTTATTCTCGTACAAGGCAGCGCATTAGATGTCAAAGCCTCTGATTATTCTATGGAAACAAGAGCATTTGATGTTGATATTGAGGTAAGAGAAGAATATATCTATGATGTGACCACCACTATAAAAGTGTTTTTTAATGTTCCGAAACACGGGATATACTATTATATCCCTTATGAGGGAGAGATTACCCGACTTATTGACGGTGAAAAGGATCTCAGTTTTTATAAAAACCGAATTTCAAGGGTTCGCGTACCCGGCTATAAGAAAGAAGTTACTCATGAATACGGTAATGTAGTTATAAGAATCGGTGATGCCGATAAAACACTGACCGGCGAGCATACCTATGTCATTAAATACCGTTGCAAAGTAGGCGATGACGGAACGCATAAACTGGATGACGTCTATTGGAATATTTTTCCGCTCGATTGGGAATCACCCATAGAATCCGGAAAGTTTACCGTCACAATGCCGAAGTCTTTTGATCCCTCAAAGTTTGTGTTTGTAGGCGGAGCTTACGGCGGAACGGATACCGAATTGATGGATTACTCCGTAGACGGATTGACAGTTAAAGCTGAGCTTAAACAGCCTCTTCCTAAAGGGGAGACCGTTACATTTCGTTTGGAATTGCCCGAGGGTTACTTTATTAAAGATAATAGAATTTACCCGGTTATAGCATTCTTAATTCTGGGAACAACAGGCGTAATCTTTTTACTTTGGATTTTATTCGGTAGAAGTGAGAAAATCATCCCCGTAGTCAGCTTTAAACCCCCAAACGGTATGACCAGTGCGGAGACCGGCTATATTATAGACGGGACGGTTGATAATAAGGATCTGGTTTCTCTCCTTCTTTTTTGGGCCTCACAAGGCTGCATTTCAATTAACCAAATTGAAAACAATAACTTTGAGATTATTAAGAGGCAAAACTTACCGGATAGTTCAAAACCTTATGAGCGAAAAATGTTTCATGATTTATTTAACGGCAGAGATAAAACGACTACGGATAAACTTACAAATTCCTTCTATACCACTTTGGGTACAACGAGAAATATGCTTATTAACCACTTCGAATCTCCGCCTGAAAATAATTTATACAATAAAAAGTCGCTTATGTCTCGCAAAATCTCAAACCTGCTTATGCTCGTTCCGGCAGCCCTCTTTCTAATTTTAGGTATTTATAACGAAATGGCGGACGAAGGTTGGTATATAATAACGGCTTTTATTTTGGTATTCCTGTATTTTTTCTCAAAACAATTGATAGAATCTTTTGACAAACGCAAGGCGATGTCAAGAGTTCGTTACATTATGACTGTTCTTATATCTATTATTCTTATTGCTGCAGTCGGTTTTGCAGTTTTTGCTGTCGGTACTTACGTTATCGGGCAGCCGATATTAGCCGCAATAACCGTTGCTTTAACCTTTTTCAGTATTTATCTTACCATGCGTATGAAAAAAAGAACTCCGCAAAGCAGACTCTGGATGCAGGAAATTTTGGGCCTAAGGAACTTTATTCAAACAGCCGAACTTGACAGAATTAAAATGTTAGTAGAGGAAACGCCGGAATACTTTTATAATGTTTTACCCTTTGCCTACGTTTTCGGCTTGACCGATAAATGGGCTAAGAATTTTGAGGGTATTGCAATGAGCCCGCCGGATTGGTACAGCTCTCCGTATGCAGCCGGTATGGGCATGGGTTACTTTAACACAATGATGTTTACGGATTCCCTTGAGAGAAGTATGAGAAGCGTTCAGACAAGCATGCAATCCAGACCGGCTCCCGAGGGGGGCGGCGGCGGTTTCAGCGGCGGCAGTAGCGGTGGCGGCGGTTTTAGCGGCGGAGGCTTCAGCGGAGGCGGAATGGGCGGCGGCGGAGGCGGAAGCTGGTAAATTATAAATATATTATTTAATACGAGGTGATTTTATTGTCAGCGCAAGGTTTAAACAAACATTGGTATAAAGAGATGGTGGTCTACCAGATTTGGCCGCGCAGTTTTTGTGACGGCAATGGGGACGGGATAGGGGACTTAAAAGGCATTATATCCAAACTGGATTATATTAAGAGTCTTGGAGTTACAGCTATTTGGTTTTCTCCCCTATTCAAATCGCCTCAGAAAGACTACGGCTATGACGTTGCCGACTATCGAGATATTGCGCCCGAGTACGGTACACTTGAGGAGTTTAAAGAACTGCTGGAGCTTGCCCATTCCAAAGGCCTGAAAATTATTATGGACTTGGTTGTGAACCACAGCTCCGACCAACACGAATGGTTTAAAGAAAGCAGAAAAAGTGAAGATAATCCTTACCACGATTACTACTTTTGGCGCAAGGGCAGAAAAGGCGGAAAAAAACCTCCCAACAACTGGCTTTCCAGTTTTCCGGGCCCGGGTTGGGAATATGACGAAAAATTGGATAAATATTATCTGCACGTTTTTGCCGTTGAACAGCCGGATCTGAACCACGACAATCCGAAAGTCAGGGAAGAAATTAAAGACATACTTCGCTTCTGGCTGGATTTAGGCGTGGACGGCTTCCGTGAAGACGTAATTACTTATATTTCTAAAAAAGACGGTCTCCCCAACGGTTTTCCCTTAATGCCTGCAGCCAGAGGCATAGAAAACTATGCAAACGGCCCCCGTATTCACGAATTTCTTTCCGAATACAAAAATGATGTTCTTAAGCATTATGACTGTGTGACAATAGGTGAAGCGCCCATGATGAGGCCTAAAGTTGCACTGAACTATATCACGGAAGGCCCCGATCAGGAACTTAATATGATGTTCCATTTTCAGCATATGGAAGCCGATTGCCTGTTTATCGAGTGGGTCAGGCGGCCTTTCAACCTGAGAAAACTCAAAAAAGTGTTCACTAATTGGCAAAACAAACTTTACGGCAAGGCCTGGAATGCCCTTTATATTGAAAACCACGACCATCCCCGTATAATAAGCCGCTACGGCAGCGAAAAGTATAGAGTTGAAAGCGGCAAAATGCTTGCCACTATGTATATCTGTCAAAGAGGCACTCCCTTTATTTATCAAGGGCAGGAAATCGGTATGACAAACCTGGAACTTCCCGAGCTGGAAATGTATGCAGATGTGGCAACGCAGAACACTTACAAGCTGTTTAGAAAACTTGGTTTTAAGCATGATAAAATAATGGACATTGCAAAAACTGCCGCAAGAGATAACGCCCGTTCACCGGTTCAGTGGAATGACCAAAAGAATGCAGGCTTTACAACGGCGGATAAACCCTGGTTTTTCATTAATAAAAACTACACCGAAGTCAATGTGGAAGCGGCGGAAAAAGACGAAAACTCTTTGCTCCATTATTACCGTAAACTTCTTAAATTGCGCAAGGAAAACCCTGTAATTATTTACGGCGACTACAAAGAGCATTATAAGAGAAGCAAAACCCTTTATGTTTATGAGCGTAATCTTGACGGTAAGCGTTTATTGACAATTAATTCCTTTACCGAGAAACCTGTAAAGTTCAAAGCGCCCAAGGGCTTTGATTTGAGCAAAGGCGAACTTGCTCTTTCAAATTATCCGGTAGACAATCCGGGAGCAAACGAGTTTATAACAAAACCTTATGAAACAAGAACTTACCTGTTCTAAATCGAAAAATTAAAGTAACCGGATTGCAGAGCTTTTTTGCAATCCGGTTACTTTTTTTTAAAAACAAGATTGATTGTTTACTATGGAGTTTTATTACTGCAGGTTTATCTCTTTAACTTTCCCTCCGGTTACCAAAAAGTTTTTTTTACCTAATGCAAAGAGGGGACCGTCATTTTTTAAGGAATCCGAATAAACGCAGTCGAACTCGTATTCAGGGATTTGCGCCTTAATTCTTCTGATTTTTTCTTCACCTTTGCAGTTTCGCCCTTCAATAGTTCCCGTGTTCGGATTCATCCTTGTGCCTATCAGTATATCTACTTCGAATTTGTCGCAAATGCTCTGCAGCAGGAACTCCGGCGAGGCTGAGCAGACCACGGTGGGTAAACTGCGGTCCCTTTGGACAAAGAAGGGATATATATGCTTTTCGTTTTCTTCCCAAAAGGCTTCTACCATTTTCTTGTGGTCTACCGATTTCAAAAATGAAAACAGCTTGGATTTGTTTCTGTCCATATCGCCGATTTTAAAGATAAACTTAATTAACGCAAAAAGCTGTTTGGGTAAATATCGTAACAGACTCGGCTGTTTTTTCAAACAAAACAGCCAGAATATTGTTTCCGAGTCTGTCGGGAAAACAGTTTTGTCAAAATCGTAAAGATTGGCTTTCATACTTATTTAACATCAACATCAAGTTTGTTTCCGTCAAGCTTATGTTCGGCACGGTAATCGCCCCAAACAACTTTTACCCTCCCCTTACCTTTGAGGGAATAAGCGGTCAATTTGCCGTTTTTCCATTTGATATCAACCAGTATGCCGCCCTTGGCAAGAAGCCCGTTAATGTGCCCTTTTTGCCATTTTGAGGGTAAGGCGGGTAAAAGCCAAATGTTTTCACCGTCGGATTGCATCAGCATCTCATTTATTCCGCTTACCGCACCGAAGTTACCGTCTATCTGAAATGGAGGATGAGCGTCAAACAGATTGGCGTAAGTTCCGCCTCCGCCCATATAATTGAAGCTGCATGAACGGACAAAACGCAATTGCTTTTCCAATAAAGTCAGGGCTCTGTCGCCGTCTTTCAGGCGAGCCCAGAAGTTGATTTTCCAGCCGAGGCTCCAGCCGGTGCCGTCATCGCCCCTGAGTTCCAGTGTTTTGCGGCAGGCTTCAGTCAGTTCAGGTGTATCTTCCGTATTAATGAGGCGTGCCGGATGTAAGGCATAAAGGTGTGAAACATGACGGTGATGCGGCTCCCTTTCTTCATGCTCTTCATACCATTCCAAAAGCTGCCCCTTACTGCCGATTTGGAAGGGAAGCATAAGCTCAAGTTTTTGCTTTAGCAAAGCGGCAAAATCATGGTCGAAATCTAAAATCTCAGCGGAGCGTATGCAACTGATAAACAGGTCTTTGATAATAGCCATAGTCATTGTACTCGTCTGTGATACTGAACATGACTTGCCCCGATATGTAAAGGTGTTTTCCGGCGAGGTGGAGGGCGCTGCAATCAAAGCGCCGTTTTTGTCCTCTACAAGGTAAAAAAGATAGAACTCCGCCGCCGACTTCATAATAGGATAAGCCGTATCCCTTAAAAACTCTTCATCCCGCATATACTCATAATGCTCAAAAAGATGACGGCAAAGCCAGCCCGATGCCATGGGCCAGAATGCATAAACAGCCTGACCTGAAACGGGTACGGTATGACGCCAAAGGTCAATATTATGGTGGCAGACAAACCCCGGTGCATCATAATGCTCTTTAGCTGTGGATATTCCGGATATTGAAATATCTTTAATCATCTCAATCAAAGGCAGATGAAGTTCCGGCATATTGCAGGGGAGCATAGGCCAATAGTTCATTTCGGTGTTTATATTTACGGTATAATTTGAGTTCCAGGGGGGAACAATTTTTTCGTTCCATATTCCTTGCAAGTTCAGCGGTTGTGAACCCTCTCTTGAACCGGCTATAGCAAGGTATCTGCCGTAATTATATAGCAGGGAATAAAGCCCCCGGTCATTTTTCTTTTTCTCAAAAGCCTTTAATCTTTTATCGGTGGGGGTGTCGCTCCTGTTGTCGCTGCCGAGGTCAATTTCCACACGGTCAAAGTAGGAACGATAGTCTTCTATATGTGCAGCTCTAATCTCTTTATAATCGCCGAGGTTTTCAAGCCGGCTCTTACAGGTTTTTTTGAACTCTTTACCGTTGATGAAAGGCTGATTTTGCCAACCGTTAAAACTTGTTTCGGCACAAAAATATATAGCGGCTTCTTTGGCGCCGTTTACCGAAATAGAGGCTTTATCGAAGGTGACGGTACCGTTGCATATTACTCTTACGCCGCTGAGAAACTGAATTCCGCGCAATTCATCCTTATCGTTATAAACCATGTTATGATCAATGCCGCCGCTGTTAAACTCGGAAGGACATTCTCCTTCAAGCCAAAGTATATCGTCTTTCACATAAACCTTAGATTTTAGTTTACTGTTCAGCCTTATTTTAAAGTTCAGTTTTTCTTTCCCTTTGGCACTCAGGTGGATTGCAATGGTCTTATGGGGGAAGGAGGCAATGACTTCACGCTTGAAAACGGTGTCGTTTATCCTGTATTCGGTAAGCGCTGTAGCGGTAGTCAAATCCAGGCTGCGGCGATAACTTTCCGGTTTGCCCGGCTTTTCAAAATAAATTATGAGGTCACCAAGAGGCATGTAGGCCTGTGTTCGGGTAGCCAGCCATTCCTTTTCCAAGAGGTCTTGTGCTTCATTAAGCTTGCCGTCAAGAGCCAACTGCCTTGCTTTTGGAAAATGAACGTAGCTTCCCGTTCGGCTCCTGTCTTGAGGAAAGCCGGTCCAAAGCTCATCATGGTTCAGAGCTAAACGCTCCCTGTCAAGACCTCCGAATATCATTGCGCCCAATGTTCCGTTTCCTACGGGCAAGGCCTGCGTCCAGGCACGGGCGGGTTTCGGGTAATGCAATAAAGTGCTCTCCGATTTCATTATTCCAACCTCCGCAAATGTTTTGATTATACTCCGGCTTTAGCTTTCCGCATCTGTTCTACTGAAGTAAAATCAACAGTGGGTACATGACCCGCTAAAGGAACAATCTTCTCATTAATCGCATCAAGTATCCATGATTTTTGAGGGAAGAAAAACTCGTCAAACTCGAAGGGCGGCGTAATCCAGTTTTGCGCACCGACCACAACGGGAGGAGCGTCCAAATAGTCAAAACACATTTCACTGATATTTCTTGCCACGTCATTCAAGAATGAACCTCTGGCACAGGCATCGGAAGCAAGCAGAACCTTGCCTGTTTTCTTAACGGATTCCACTATTTTTTCATAGTTAAGGGGTACCAGAGAGTGCAGGTTAATAATTTCAGCAGAAAGACCGTATTTTTCTTCAAGTTCCTTGGCCGCTTCCACAGCCTTGTACAAGCTTGCACCGATTGTCAGCAAGGTAATATCGCTGCCGGTTTTTACGGTATTTGTATCACCGATAGTAATCTCGTAAGACTCGGCAGGAACACCGTCTTCTCTGAACATTTCGCCCATATCATACAGCCGCTGACTTTCAAAGAATACAACCGGGTCCGTACCGTTCAAAGCTGCAGTCATCAGTCCTCTTGCTTCATAGGGTGTGGCGGGGAAGCAGACCTTTAGTCCCGGTATGTGGGCACACAGGGCTGTCCAGTCCTGTGAGTGCTGTGCGCCGTATTTTGCGCCAACGGATATCCGAAGTACAACCGGCATTTTGAGTATCCCGGCACTCATGGACTGCCATTTGGAAAGTTGGTTAAATATTTCGTCACCCGCACGGCCTATAAAATCCGCATACATCAATTCAACAACCGCTCTGCCGCCGCAAAGACCGTAACCGACGGCGGAACCCACAATAGCGGCTTCCGAAATAGGGGAGTTAAAAAGTCGGGAATAGGGAAGGGAATCCGCAAAACCTCTGTAGATGGCAAAAGCGCCGCCCCAATCACGGATATCCTCTCCGTAAGAAATCATGGCCGGGTCTTCATAATATTTGTCAAGCAAGGATTCGGAAATAGCATCACGTATGTTATAAAGTTTCAGCTTAGGTGTAGGTTTGCCGTCGATGAAGGCGGTACGTACCTTATCTTTGATTTTTAAGTAGCTTGCACATTCGTCTTTAGAGGTGAGAACTTCAGGTTCACCGCTTCCGGTTTTAGCCTTCTTTTCGTTGGAAAACATCAGTCCTTCGACAAAATACCGGTTCTTTTTAAAGTCAACATAAGGGGATATCTCCTTGTCGGACGCCCAACGGCAAATCTTTGTCATGCGCTGCCTTGTCTTCTCCCAAATCTCTTCAAAATCGCTGTCGCTTGCAATCTTTGCCTCGGTTAAAGCTTGCCTGTATGTAACGGTGGGATCAACGCTGTTCCAGGCATCCATTTCTTCTTTTGAACGATAAGCGTTTTGGTCGGAGGTGGAGTGCCCGCAATATCGGTATGTTATCACATCGAGAAGTACCGGCCCCTCACCTTTTTGCAGTAATGACTTTTTACGCCTCATAGCGTCAATTACTGCTAGAGGATTAAAACCGTCAACCCGCTCTGCATGTAACTGTGTGGGGCTGACACCGGCGCCGATTCTCGCAGGCATATCATACGCCATAGTTTCGCCTCGGGTTTGGCCGCCCATACCGTAACTGTTATTGAATATGTTAAACAATATTGGGAGACCGCCGTTTTTATCAGATTCCCAAAGGGTTCTGAACTGATCCATTGCCGCAAAGTTCATTGCCTCTAAAACGGGACCGCAACCCAACGCCCCGTCGCCGATGTTGCAGATAACAATACCGTCTTTTTTATTGCACTTTTTGTAGAGCGCCGCACCGGTAGCAATAGGAGCTGAACCGCCGACGATAGCATTATTCGGATAAACGCCGAAAGGAAGGAAGAAAGCATGCATTGAGCCGCCCAAGCCTTTGTGAAAACCGTTTTCACGAGCAAAAATCTCCGCCAGAGCGCCGTAGATGATGAACTCAATTGCCAGCTCTTTTACACTTTCGGGTTTGCTCATTTTCTCAACGGCTCTGAGAACTTTTCCGTCAAGAAATTCCTCCATAACGGTCATTAGCTCGTTGTCATTGAGCTTGGCAATGCATGAAAGGGATTTTGCAAGGATTTCTCCATGGCTCCTGTGGCTGCCGAAAATAAAATCGTCACGTCCCAGCAAATAGGCCTGTCCTACGGCAGACGCCTCTTGACCTATGGACAGATGCGCAGGGCCGGGATAAGTGGTTTCTACACCGTTATAAACGCCCTGCGTTTTTATCTGGCTCAGCATTGATTCGAATTCCCGCAAAATGGTTATATCCCTAAAAATGCGCATAAAATCCTCAGATGAAAAGTTAGCCTTTTCATCTTCAATGCTCTTGTTATAAGTGTTTACCGGAATACTTTCAAAAAGAATTTCTCCGGGAGCTCGTGTGGTTTTCGGATCAACAAACAGTGACTTTGGCATAGTAATAATCTCCTTTTTTCATCTTTCAGCTTTTTATAAATGTCTATAAAAGGAAGGCCGCTTCTCTGATTACCTCGCAAACGGTAGGGTGGGGGAATACAAGCTCTTTTATTTGTTCGATAGTCATACCGGCCTCAATCATAAGAGCAGCGCCGAAAATCATCTCGGAAGCGTAGCTGCCGATTAAATGTACACCCAGTAAACGGTTATCTTTTGCATTTACCACAATTTTAACTATCCCGTTACCGCCTTCAACTTCCGCAAGATAGCGTCCGCTCATACGCATTGAGGTTTCAGCCGTTTTAACTTCAAACCCTTTCAGTTCTGCGGTCTGCTTTGTTTCTCCAACACAGGCGACCTCCGGATTTGTATATACTACGTTGGGAATTGCAAAATAACGCATAAAATCACGCTTGCCGAGCATATTATTTACCGCTACTTCACTTTCCCTGTATGCGGTATGGGCGAGCATGGATTTTCCGTTCACATCCCCCGCAGCATAAACTCCTGCGATGTTGGTTTGCATTTTATCGTCGGTTACAACTGCACCTTTTTCAGTGTAAACACCGATATTCTCCAAACCGATATTCTTTATGTTCGGCTTTCTTCCCACAGACAGCAGAACTTTAGACGCTTCTATAGTTTTACTTTCTCCCTTTTCTTCAAACGTAACGGAATTGTTGCCGAAGCCGGTAACTTTGCAGGGAAGTTTGAATTCTACACCCTTTTTCTTGTAATTTTTCATCAGAATATCGGATATTCCGACATCTACGGAGCCTGCAATATTTTCCAGCATCTCGATTACCGTTACCTTGACGCCTGCGGAGTTAAAATATGAGGCCATTTCAAGCCCGACAATACCGCCGCCGATTACAACAAGGCTTTCAGGCAGTGATTGCAGGTCTAATATTTCTCTGTTTGTAAGGGCAAAACCGCTTTCAAGAGCTTTTTTAAGCCCCTGTATCGGGGGCAGAACAGGTGAGGAACCGGTTGCAATGAGCAGGTTCCGGGCGGTGTATTCTATGCCGTCAGCCAAAACAACAAAGCCGTTTTCAGACCGCCCCTTTATTAAGGCACGTTTATCAAAAATGGAAACATTGCACTTTTTCATAGTAAATTCAATGCCGCTGACAAGTTGCTTGACAACCTTGTTTTTGCGTTGAATTACGGCACCGTGGTCTAAAGTAACATTGTCGGCTGATACTCCGTATTTATCGCCGTACATGGCATAATCCAGCACTTTAGCCGAATGTAAAAGAGTTTTTGAAGGTATACAGCCTTCATTAAGGCAAACCCCGCCTAACGCACGTTCTTCAAAAAGCGCGGTTTTCATATCGCCTTGGGCCGCCCTTTGGGCACCGAGATATCCGGCAGGGCCTCCGCCTATAACAATCAGGTCAAAATGTTCCATTTTGCACTCCTTATTATTTACTTTTATTTATTATCGGGAAGATTTGAAAAATTTTCTAAAAAGCTGGTCAATTCCTGCATAAATCGTGCCGCCGGTGCTCCGTCTACGGCACGGTGGTCATATGTGATGGAAAGCCCCATTGCCGGATAAGGTTTGTAAAAACCGTCATTGCCTTTCAGTTTTGTAGTTATGTTGCACACGCCTAAAATGCCGGTCTGCGGGGGATTAAGCACCGGTGTAAACATTTCTACCCCCAAAGTACCGAGGTTTGTAACGGTAAAAGTTCCGCCCTGCAGTAAGTCGGGGTTTATAGTTCCAGCCTGTGCCTGCTTAGCCAAATCCTTAGCCTCTACGGAAATCTCCTCAATTGATTTGCGGTTTGCCTGAAAAATTGTTGGCACCATTAGCCCTCTGGGAGTGTCAACGGCTACACCTAAATTAACATCTTTAAATCTGCGCAGAATTTGACCTTCAACAATATGGGCGTTTAAGTCCGGATGATTTAACAGCACCCTTGAAACGGCATACAGAATGAGGTCGTTTATTGTGATGTTGTAAAAAGGCACACGCTCCGTATTTTCTTTAATCTTTTTTCTGAGTTCTAAAATGGCGGAAGCGTCAAAACTGTGATGCGCGGAAAGTTGTGCGCCCGAAGAAAGGGAGGCGCTCATCGCTTGAGCTATAGCGGCTCTTATTTTGTTAAAAGGAATGTCTGTATACTCTCCGCCGCTAAAGCAACCCGGGTCAGCGGAATCTGCGGGAGCAGCTGCAACAAAACCGTCTTTATCGGGCTGTGCACCGAAACGCTTTTCCGCCGCTTTCAGAATGTCCCGTTCCAGAATTCTTCCATAAGGTCCGGAAGGATTTGCTGAAGCGGTATCAATGCCCATTCTTTCGGCAAGGTTCCTTGCCCTGGGGGAGATTTTAATTTCTTCTGCTGAATATGTAACGGGAGCAGGGGAGTCCGAACTTTCATCAACCGGAACATTCCGAACCGCATTGTCGTCCGCAGGTTTCTCGGCGGAATCGCCGGTATCAGGCATCAGAGAGGAAAAATCTTCCCCCTCGGCGCCTACGGCGCAAACATTTGTCAGAACGGGGACCTCGTCGCCCTCATCAAAGAAGATTGCAAGCAAAACTCCGTCCGCAGTGCTTTCGCACTCAAACGCCGCCTTGTCGGTTTCATAAGAGAAGAGAATATCGCCGACCTCAACGGCGTCGCCCACCTTTTTCTCCCACTTGGTTATCATGCATGTTTCTACAGTGATACCCGCCTTGGGCATCAAAACTCCTACAGCCATAACTTTATCCTCCGATCCAAGTTCAGTCAGATTTTTTCGGCATTTTCAAGCAGATACTTTTCCGCCTCTTCATTCCACAAACCGTTGGTTTCAGTAATCAGTTTATGAAGTTGAGCAAACAGGGGATTCGTTTTTCCGGCAAGCTCAAAATCACTGATAGCGGTAAGCGGAAGAGAAATGCCGTTATATATCAGTTTCTTTCCTCCGGGAATTTTCGGCAGGTTAAGAGTGGTATCTATAACAGCATCCAATCCTCCAATATGGGTGACAAGAATAGAGGGGGTGAGCTGTTCCTTTGCCATCATATCAAGACCTTCCAACATGTCTTCCGTATTCCCGCCGGATGTTCCTACCACATGGGTAGAGGCATAATGTACATTATAAAAATTAAACTCGGCGGTAAAATCTGGATCAGAGGGGCCTGCAAAAAAGTTGAGGCAACCGTCTGCCCCAAGCATGCTGTCGCCAAGCTCAATCAAAGAGCGTACAGGCGCAAAAACAAGCACATCGTCATAGCCGCCGCCTGCAAAGGCGGTTAACACTTCCTTTGCGTCAGTTATTTTAGCCGTATTAAAGTATTTTAATTCTACACCCCGCTCCTTAGCAACAGCAGGACTGAGCAGCTCAGCCGCACGGTCAAGGCGTCCCTGATCAATATCGGTAACGGCCAAAATTCCGGGGCGTCTGTCACAATTAAGAACATAGTCGATAGCTGCAAGCCCCATGGGTCCTGCGCCCGCTAAAATAGCGGTTTTACCGCCCTGCACTATACCCATTTTATGTTCATAGCTACCTCGCACCGTATGATACATAGCGTGAAAAGTACCGATTACGCAGGATAGCGGCTCGGTGAGCGAGCCGGCAAACCAGGACTTACCTTCGTAGGGTAAAAGGCAATTCATTAACATTACTTCTTTTGGAATAACAATATAAGTTGCATTCCCGCCTATATAGCGGAAGGAGTAACCCGGAGCGTCGAGACTGCCTTTATAGTTAAGTGAAGGCTGAATAACAAACTTATCTCCAGGCTTGTATTTATCCAACCACTTTGAGCCTACCTCAACAAGTTCTCCGCAAAATTCATGGCCGATTATTACCGGATTTTCCGCTACATCGTCAGGTACTCTTTTGTGGTCGGCTCCCTGAATAGCCGCTTTGTAAGATGACATACAGATACTGTCCGACACTACCCGGGCAAGTATTTCGTCCTCTTTAATCGGGGGTAAATCAAAACTTTCAAGACGAAGATCCTCTTTACCGTAAAGCCTGACGGCCGTTGTTCTCAATGTAATTCCCTCCATTTATTGTTTATATAATTTTTACACTATATTCTGCCGCTTTTTGAAAAAAGTCTTTTTGCAGTTCACCATCGCTTACAAAATAATCAAAATTACTATAATCCGCAAAATAAAACGGCAGGCTTCTGCCAAATTTGGAGCTGTCGGTTAAAGCCGCCGTTTTACCTGCATTCTTCATTACAAGGGCTTTGGTTAAGGCTTCGCTTTCTTTGCCGCAGGTAAAACCTTTTTCAAAACTGAAGCCTCCGCTGCCTATAAAAGCGATGTCTATATGTATATCATTTAAACTGTTTAAAGTGATTTGCCCGGAAAGAGCAAGATTGGCGCGGTTCAGGTTGCCGCCGCAGATATGAATTGCAGGCTTTTTAAGGTGCAACAACTCAATGGCAATGTTTGGCGCAATTGTGTAGATATCAGCCTCAATATCGGGTAAAAGTTTTGCCAAAGCGAGGCAGGAGGTTCCTGCGTCCAAATAGATACAGGTTTTGGGCTTTATCAGTTCGAGCGCTTTTTTAGCCATGAAGATCTTTAATGAGCTGTTTTCGGTTACTCGCTCACCGAAAGACGGCTCCGAGGCGTTGGCCACCGCTCTTGCTCCGCCTCTGACCCGATTGATAGCGCCCTTTTTTGACAAGAACTCCAAATCCCTGTGTATAGTCATAACGCTGATGTCGGGGAAAAGCTCACGTAACTGGGCAACCGTTGCCGCAGAATTTTCTTCAATAAACCTTAGTATTTTGTCTCGACGCAGGCTGTTCATCGCTTCACCTTAACAATAAATTTATATTGCCTGCAGAATATAACATAATATAACATTTGTGTCAACACGGTTTTATCATTTTGATAATTAAGAGTTTGTCATTTTCGTTGCTATGATTAAATCAATTTGGCAATTATTAAAAGGGCTGTGCAAAACGGAATTTGCACAGCCCCAATTAAATAAAGATAACTATTAATATTCTACATACTCAACCTGTTCAAGTATCTGTCTGAAACGGGGTAACTCAAAGAATGCGTTATCCTCATTTTCAATATTTGCAGCGGAAGCGGCAATGGCAATCCGTGCACACTCGGCAAAGGGCAAACCTTTTTCAATAGCGTAAACATAGCCGGCAACAAGTGTATCGCCGCAGCCTACAAAATTAACTTCTTTAACAACGGGCGGTTTGCAATGGACTGCTTTATCTTGCTGAACAAAAGCGGCGCCTTGCGCTCCGAGGGAAACGATAACGGTTTCAATGCCTTTTTTGTTGAGCTCCTTAGCGGCCGCAACGGCTTCATCAGTCGTTTCTATACTTCTATTCAAGTAGGCGCCGAATTCCTCTCTGTTCGGGGTAATAATATCCGGACAGGCGCCGAGTCCGATTTGGAGAAATTCTTTGTATGTGTCCAAAACCACAAGCTTGTTGTTTTTTTTAGCAAGTTTAATAAGTTGAGCGTAGATATCTTTGCCGATTCCCTCAGCAACACTGCCTGATAAAACAACAATGTTGCTCTTCTTCATCAATTCGATGTATTTGTTAATAAAACACTCAAGTTCTTCAGCAGTTATAAGAGGCCCTTTTTCTAAAAAACGTGTATGCCTGCCGCTTTCGTCTTCGATTACGCTTGTGCATATACGGGTTTCTTCCTCAATCTCTATGAAATCGGAATTGATCTTTTTCTCATTTAAAGTGTTGAGGATATAATGACCGTTATCGCCGCCGACAATACCCGTTGCTATAGTTTCTCCGCCGAGTATGCAAATAGCTTTTGATACATTTATTCCGCCGCCGCCCATAGTTTTAACCTTGCGGTTAACACGCACAACTTCCTGTCCTGCCGTCATGCTGTCAACATAATAAGTAACGTCAATTGCGGGGTTCAGTGTCACAGTTAGAACCATTACTAAGCTACCTCTTTAACAAAATTTCTCCATATTCTATAACGTGGTAACCGTTTAGTCAAGGCAAAGCAGGTATAAAACGGTTTTACTCAAATTCTGATTTTTATTAAATTTGCACTCCAAACTTCAACTCCTGAAAATGCTTAATTCCTTGCAATAAAATCAGCATTTTAGTATCATCTGTTTGAGTAAATTAAATGCCGATAAATTGTTTTTCTCATTGGGGGAATGTTAAATGTCTTGGAATATTGAAGAAAGCACACCAAATGTTGAAGAAATTGATGAAGTATACTGGGGTTTAAGGGAACAAGCGTTCAATATTACACCGGCGGATTTGCACATCACCCTCGATGTCGGCGAAAAGCATCAGGTTTATGCCGCCGTTATTGATATGCCGGTCAATAACGCTATATCAACGCTGGTATGTATGTTTGACGGGACGACAAGCTTATATTTTAGCAACGGCGGTGCGATTCTCGGTGCCGGTCAAAAGCATGAAACGGTAGCAAAGGCAACAAGGGAGTTTTTGTTCAGCTCGGGGCAGGCTGTTCCATTTATGCAAAAAATGACAGAGTATCCGCTGCCAACTACAAAAGAGGCAACGGTGTATTTAAAATGCGGGGAAGGCGTGTTTTCAGCACAAATTAATATGGAAGAAAAGCAAACTGAAATACATAAAGAGTTCCTTGACTTTCTTATCCAAAGAGTTCTCAACGCTTTAAGAGATAGTAATGAGCTGTAAATCTTAACATACAGCGAATGTATTATTGATGAGGAATTGATGCCGTTCTTTAACTTAGTTAAGGCGGCATCTTAATTTTTGCTTAATATTGTTTTCCAATCTTAATAACTTTGTTATAATTACTTTGCAAAACAAATAGGGATGAGGCAGCATGAATAACGAAAAATATTTAATCATCAATGCCGATGATTATGGCATGAACAGCGAAACAAATCGGGCCATAGAAGAGTTGCTGGAAAAAGGGCTGATAACCTCAACTTCTCTAATGACGGTAGCAAAAGAATCGAAAACCGCAGTGTTAAAGTGTTCTGCCGAGAAGTATCCGGCAGGGGTTCATTTTACCCTTAATTCAGACAGTGAAACGGAGCGTTGGCAGAGTAATTCGGGGGCGGCGTCATTACAGGACATTTATGGCCTTCGGCACAGCATTTTAAAATCGGCTTTTGCAATAAAATCAAAAGATGTGGATAAAGAACTAAAAGCCCAGTACAGTTTTATGTGTGATGCGGGATGCAAGCCCGACCACGCAGACAGCCATTCAGGTACACTTTACGGCATTAACGGACGCATGTTTTTCATAAATGCTTTTCGCTTTTGCGCCGAGCATGACCTGCCTTTCCGTTTTCCCCAAAAAGCAGGCTTTTTTGAGCTGCAATTCGGCAGAAAGGCGCCGCGTCCATTATTATGGTTCCACAAATTTATTTTATCTTATGCTGACCGATACAGGGTTAAGCTGTTGGATGATATGCTTGCCAACCCTTTTTCGATGGCAAAGTTGGGCGGTTACGAAGGATTGCAGAAGTTTTATTTAGACTTACTTGATAATATCGGCCCCGGAGTGAGTGAAATATTTTTACATCCCTCATATCCGCTGGAAAGTGCCGGTGAAAATCAGAGAGAGTGGCAAAAAAGGGTATTTGAATTTGAATTTTTAAAGAGCGGGGACTTGTTGGAAAAAGCAAAAGAATGTAATATTACTGTTGGTTCCTGGGCACAGGCGCCTTTTAAATGATATCAGGTTAGTTTTCATAAATCTTAGAGCCCTGTTTTACATTTAAAATTAATCGTAATTTTTCTTTTTTTCATTTTGGGGGGATAAAGCTTTGCGTGCCGGGAAAATAGTGTTGGGATACTTTAAAAAATATTGGCCACGCTATTTTTTGGGGCTTATTTTAGTTTTTGTGTCAACTTATCTCGCAACCGTTATTCCTCTTAAGCTTGGCGAAGCAATTGATGCATTGGGCTCACCTCAATACACCTCCTACGAAGTTAAAAGAATAGCCTTGACTTTGGCTGTAATAGCGGTTTTATCTTTTGCTGCGAGATTTGTGTGGCGCTACTTGATTATCGGTTTTTGCAGGTATGTTGAATTTTTTCTCCGTGAAAAAGTCTTTTCTCACCTGTTAAGTTTAAGTTCCGATTTTTATACCGCCAACGATACCGGCGACATTATTACCAGAACTATTTCAGATGTTCAGGCAGTGCGTATGATGTTGGGCTTCGGCATTGTGTCAATAATTAACACAATTGTTACTGTCACAATGTCGGTAATCAATATGAGCGCTTCCATGAATATCTATTTTACATTGATGGCTCTTGTGCCCGTACCGTTTATGGTTTTTGTAATTACTAGGGTTAGAAAGCTCGTAAAAGACCGTTATAAGAATGTCCGGGAGGCTGTTTCGGCTATTTCCTCAAAAGTTCAGGAAAATATTACGGGTATAAGGGTAATTAAAGCCTTTGTTCAGGAAGAAGAAGAAAGTAAAGTTTTTGATGCGCTAAGTGAAAATAAACTTAAAACTGAAATCGAGTTTGCGCGCGCCCATTCCGCTTTATCTCCGGCAGTATCCTTATCAGTCGGGATTGTATTTTCCGCCTTTTTGGTTGCCGGAGGTTCTATGGTGGCAAAAGGGAGCGCCTCTTTAGGCGACTTTGTGGCTTTTAATACCTATATCCTCCTGATAATGCAACCATTGGGAAACATTGGCAGAATAGTCGAACGTTGGCAAAGGGGGATTACCTCCATGTCAAGGCTCGATGATATTCTTCTTTCAGCGCCTGCGGTTGATGACTCAAAAGCGGATTTCAATATAAAATCAATAGAATCCGGACAACTTGCCGTTAAAAATCTAAGTTTTTCTATTGGCGAAAAAAGTATTCTAAAAGATGTTACCTTCAATTTACCTGATAAAGGAACAATTGCATTAATGGGCCCTATCGGCAGCGGTAAATCAAAATTGTTGGAGGTTATAATAAGACTTTGGCCGTGTGATGACGGTGTTGTATTTTTAGACGACAAAGACATTAATCAAATACCTCTTTCAGTTTTGAGGAATAATTGTTCCATTGTTCATCAGGACACTTTTTTGTTTTCGGACACTATTTTTGAAAATATCAGAATGTTTGATGAAAATATTAACATTGAACAAGTGATTGAGGCCGCCCGCCTTGCTGATGTGCATGATAATATATCGGAATTCCCTGAGGGTTATGAGACTGTTGTAGGCGAAAGGGGAATGACATTGTCCGGCGGACAAAAACAAAGGGTAGCATTGGCAAGAGCGCTCATTAGAAAGCCTAAACTGCTTTTATTGGACGACTGTTTATCGGCGGTTGACTCTCAAACCGAAAAGCGTATTATTCGGAATTTGAAAGAGGCAACGGGGGACTGCTCGGTAATAATCGTCACCCACAGGGTTGCCGCCGCCGCTTTGGCTGACTCTATAGTTATTCTCTCTCAGGACGGTGAAATTGCGGAAATCGGAGCTCATGAAGAACTTGACGCTTTAGGAGGATATTACAGCACATTAATCAAGACGGCTCAAAGCGATGAAGAAACTCCTGTAAGGGGGTGCAGCGATGAGTAACGATAATGACAATCGGCCGGAAATTGAGGGCGGCCTTCAAGAGTATGTTGAAAGAAAAAAGGGCACAACTGTAATTCGACTGTTCTCTTACTTTAAACATCATAAATTACTTGTAACGGCTACCGTCGTATTGGCTATTATTCTTAACGGAGCTGTGCTTATACAACCCTTGATTATTAAAGCTCTGATTGACAACCACCTGACAAAACACAGCTATAAACCCGGAGTCTTTTTGTCCTACGCTTTATTCTATTTGGCTACTGTACTTATTTCAGCATTCGGCGGCTATACTCAGTCGATAATGATAACACGCTTAGGCCAATCCATTATCAGCCGAATCAGATCCGCCCTGTTCTATAAAATACAGAATTTCGGAATGGGCTTTTTTGACAGAAACTCCTCGGGTAAACTGTTAAACAGAATTAACAGTGATGTTGAGGCTTTATCTGACATATTTTCAAGTACTTTGATCAGCCTTGTAAAAGATACATTATTTCTTGCCGGAATTTTGGCGGCAATGTTTGCGCTGGATGTAAGGCTGGCTCTTTTCTCTTTGTTATCCGTTCCCGTAGTTTTGGTCATAACTTTGGTTTACAGGAGTTTGGCAAGAAAAAACTTTAAACAGGTAAAAGCCCAACTATCAAAAATAAATGCATTTTTAGCTGAAAACATAATCGGAATTAAGGTTATTCAAAGCTTTGCAAAAGAGAGTAAAAAGCTTGAAGAATTTCATGAACTCGGTGAGGTATATTGTAAACTCGGTGTGCGCGGGGTTATTCTTAACAGTTTGTCAAATCCTTTAATCCTTGCCGTTTCCAACGTTATGATTGCATTGTTAATCGGTGTATCTGCCTCAGGAGTAAGAGCGGGAACAATTGAAGTCGGAGTTGTATTTGCTTTTGTAACTTATATTAGACAATTATTTAATCCTATTGCACATCTTTCAGAACAGTTTACAGGTATTCAATCTGCATTAATCTCCGCAGACAGAGTTTTTGATTTGATGGATGCCGAAGAATACGCCGAAACCGCCGATTCCGGGAAGCATATTACAAGCTTTAAGGGAGAAATTGAGTTTAAAAATGTTTGGTTTGCTTACAATGACGGAGATTATGTGTTAAAAGATGTAAGCTTCCGCATCTTACCGGGTCAGCGTTGTGCCTTTGTTGGTGCTACGGGCTCAGGTAAAAGTACGATTATTTCTCTGCTGGCTCGGTTTTATGAAATTCAGAAAGGGCAAATTCTGATTGACGGGCTTGACATAAGAGAATACAATCTGGCGGATTTGCGGCGCAGTGTTGCAGTTGTACAGCAGGATGTTTTTCTCTTTTCGGGAGATTTGCGTTTCAACATTCGGCTTAATAACGACAGCATTACGGATGAAGATATTCATCGGATTATTCGTGAAATTAAAGCCGATGAATTCTTCGACTCGCTTGAAGGCGGCTTTGATTATCCTGTTTCCGAAAGGGGAAGTACTTTTTCAGCCGGCGAACGTCAGCTTGTATCTTTCGCAAGGGCCTTGGCCTTTAAGCCTTCAATCCTTGTTCTGGATGAGGCAACGGCTAACATAGATACCGAAACTGAAAAATCCATACAGAATACGATAGACGCAATTTCAAAAATGCATACGGTTATAGTAGTTGCCCACAGAATTTCGACAATAGTAAATTCAGATGTTATTTTTGTTATGGATAATGGAGAAATTAAAGAGTACGGAACCCATGAGGAACTTGCTTCAAAATCGGGACTTTATAAAAAACTGCTGGAAGCATCTGAACAAAAAGAAAGTAGAAACACGGGAGAATAACAATGAATATTCAAATTTTTGGCAAAAAGAAGTGCTTCGACACCGGTAAGGCCGAAAGATTTTTTAAGGAAAGGCGCATAAAATATCAGTATGTTGATATTTTAAGATTAGGCTTAAGCAAGGGTGAGCTGAAAAGCGTTGCCGCTGCTGTGGGAGTCAATAATCTTATTGATGAAGACTCCGCAGAGTTCAGAAGGTTAAATCTTGCATATATTCATTCCGCCTCAAACAGAGAAGAAATTCTATTGAACAATCCCGGATTGTATAAAACTCCTATAGTCAGGAATGGCAAAAAGGCTACGGTGGGGTATCAGCCGGAGGTTTGGCTTAACTGGGATTAACCCCTATCTGTTCTTTTAAAAAAAGAGAAGGTTTAGATTGATTTCATACTAAACCTATGGTAAAATGGCAATATAAAGGGGGATGAATGATGAAAGTCTCTACAAGAGGTAGGTATGCGCTGCGTTTAATGCTTGATTTGGCAGAAAACGGAAGAGGGGATTATGTTTCTCTAAAAGATATTTCTCAACGGCAAAGCATATCGATGAAGTATTTGGAACAAATTGTAACACAACTGAGTAATTCAGGTCTGATAAAAAGCAAGAGAGGTCCGCAAGGCGGATATATGTTGAAGAAAGAGCCGGAGCAATATTCTGTAGGTACTGTGCTTCGTGCTACCGAGGGCAGTCTTGCTCCTATTTCCTGCGTTGAAGCAGAAGACGAACTTTGCTGTAGGTTTGACGAATGTTTGACTTTTGAATTTTGGCGTGGGTTGGACAAAATCATAAGCGATTATGTTGACAGCTTTACTTTGGCGGACTTACTTGATAGCTTTAGAACGAAGAAAAAAAGTAGTAATAGTTGAGTTTTTTGACTATCAACAAAAAAATATTACTAATGTTCTGCCGTTTGTGTAAAGCGATAGATGACAAAAGCGGTTTAGATATAATATAATGTACTTCAATATTTCACCGGGGGATTCTTATGGACAGAGTTTACATGGATAATGCGGCTACAACCAAGCTGAGTGAGCAAGCCCTGACTTCAATGCTGCCTTATTTAACTGAATATTACGGTAACGCCTCAAGTTTACACGCTTTCGGGCGCGAGGCTGCTGCCGCTCTTGAAAATGCGAGAAAGTCAATAGCTGAAAATTTAGGTGCTTTGCCTAAAGAGGTTTATTTTACCTCCGGCGGTTCGGAAGCGGACAATTGGGCGATTATAAATGCGGCACGTATGGGTGCAAAAAAAGGTAAGAAGCATATTATTTCTACAAAGTTTGAGCATCATGCCGTTCTTCATACCTTGCAAAGGCTTGAAAAAGAGGGCTTTGAGGTAACATATCTTGAAGTTTATTCCGACGGGTTGGTAAGAGTAGAGGATTTAAGTAAAAGTCTAAGGGAAGATACTGCCCTTGTAACAATAATGTTTGCAAATAATGAGATTGGAACAATCCAACCGATAGCGGAAATCGGCAAGTTATGCCGTTCAAAAGGTGTTTTGTTCCATACCGATGCCGTTCAGGCAGTAGGCCATGAGTACATAAATGTACACGAACAATCCATTGACATGCTTTCCTTGTCGGCGCATAAGTTTTCCGGCCCTAAAGGGATTGGCGCTCTGTTTATCAGAACAGGAATACCTCTTCCCGCTTATATCTCCGGCGGAAGCCAGGAAAGGAAGAAAAGAGCCGGTACAGAAAACGTTGCCGCTATTGTAGGCATGGCAACAGCGCTTGATGCTTCTTGCAAGAACATGAAAACTAATAACGAAAAAGTCAGAGCATTGCGCAACAGGCTAATTGATGAACTTACAAAAATATCTCACTCGCGTCTTAACGGAGATAGAGAAAAAAGACTTTCCGGCAATGTTAGTCTTTGTTTTGAGGGAGTTGAAGGGGAAGCACTTCTATTATCATTGGATCTTAAAGGTATTTCCGCTTCTTCCGGTTCTGCATGTACCTCAGGCTCTCTTGATCCCAGCCATGTTCTGTTGGCTATTGGTTTGCCCCATGAAATCGCCCACGGCTCATTGAGGCTCTCACTAAATGAAAACAATACTGACAAAGAAGTTGACTATGTTATTGAAGCATTACCCGGAATTATTGAAAGATTAAGAGAAATGTCCCCGGTTTGGGAGAAAATTGTAAAAGGAGAAAACTGAAATGGCATACAGCGAAAAGGTTATGGAACATTTTGCAAATCCGCGGAATGTCGGTAAGATTGAAGATGCTGACGGCATAGGCGAAGTCGGCAACGCTAAGTGCGGCGATATAATGAAAGTTTATATTAAGGTTAATGACGGAATTATTACCGACGTTAAATTCAACACTTTCGGTTGTGCCTCCGCTATAGCCACCAGCTCCATGGCTACCGAGATGATTAAGGGCAAAAGTATTGAGGAAGCATTAACACTTACAAACAAAGCGGTTGTTGAAGCTTTAGACGGTCTGCCTCCGGCAAAAATTCACTGTTCCGTGTTGGCGGAAGAGGCTGTAAGGGCTGCAATAGCTGATTATTGTGAGAAGAACGGTATTCCCGTTCCCAGTGATTCCTTCAAGTGTGACGGTTGCTGCAACTCCTGTTCCTCCTCCAGGCAATAAATTTCAATAAGACGGGAAAGGCGGTATAGACAATGGTTGCCGATTTACAAAAAGAGATACTGCGTCTAAAAAAAGAGAAGGATGTTTGCATTTTAGCTCACAGTTATCAGAATGAGCCGGTGTTGGAAGTTGCCGATTACCAAGGTGACTCATTTCAACTCAGCGTCAGGGCACAAGAAGCTCCGAACAGCACTATATTAATGTGCGGTGTTCGCTTTATGGCCGAAACTGTTAAGATACTTTCGCCGGAAAAGAAAGTGATTCTTGCCAATGAGCATGCCGGTTGCCCTATGGCGGAACAGATGGATAAAGAGATGATACAAGCCGTGAAAGACGATTATCCCGACTTTACGGTAGTGGCATATATAAACACAACTGCTGAACTTAAAACGGTTTGTGATGTCTGTGTAACATCTTCTTCCGCCGTTAGAATTGTAAATAAGATTGAAAATAAAAATATACTCTTCATTCCCGACTGTAACCTCGGGCATTATGTAGCGAGCAGAAATCCGGAAAAGAATATCAAGTTGCTCAACGGTAACTGCCCCATTCATGCTGCAGTAGAAGCTGCGGAGGTTGAAGCTGCAAAAACTGCGTACCCGAATGCCCTTGTGTTGGTTCACCCGGAGTGTAAGCCGGAAGTTGTTGCTCTGGCGGATTATGTGGGTTCCACAGCCGAAATATTGGAATTTCCTAAAAAATCGGAACACAATGAGTTTATTATCGGAACGGAGTTGGGAGTGACCGAACATTTACAACACATATTCCCGGACAAAAAATTCATTAATCTTTCTAAAAAGTTGATTTGTCCTGATATGAAGATAACCACCCTTATGGATGTTTATCAAAGCTTAAAAGGACAGGGCGGAGAAGAGATTTTACTTGATGAAGATACCCTGAGAGATGCCCGTAAATGTATTGATGAAATGATAAGGTTGGGTTAACTGATGGCTAAGCGGGTTTTAATAGCCTTAAGCGGCGGCGTGGACAGTTCCGCCGCCGCTTTTCTTTTGAAAAATCAAGGCTATGACGTAGCCGGAATAAGATTCAAGCTTTTTGAAACTGAGAATAAATCAGAGGGCCGTGCTGACACTATGAGCGTTGCCGATTTCCTTGCCATCCCTTTTTATGAGCTGAATCTTACTAAACTTTTCAAAGAAAAGGTAATGGACAGTTTTGCCGAAAGCTATCTTAGGGGTGAAACACCAAACCCTTGTGTTGTCTGTAATGAATATATCAAGTTTGCTCAATTGTTCAGATTTGCGGATGAAAACGGATATGATCATATTGCAACAGGCCATTATGCCAGATCGTACTTTGACACTCTTGCTCAAAAGTATTATTTGAAAAAAGCTGTTGATTCCCAAAAGGATCAAAGTTATTTTCTTTACACATTGACGCAGGAACAGTTGAGCAGAATTATTTTTCCGTTAGGGGATCTAACAAAAGAGGAGGTCAAAAATTTAGCTGAAATTAACGGACTTCCGATGAAAACAAAAAAAGAAAGTCAGGATATCTGTTTTATAAATAATAAAAACTATTACCAATTTCTTGAAGAAAGTTACGGAATAACAGGGGAGGAGGGGGCTTTTTTAGACAAATACGGTACTCCCTTGGGAAAACATAAAGGACACATGCGTTACACAATAGGTCAACGCAAGGGGCTTGGAATGTCTTTTCCTCAACCGATGTTTGTAGCCGGAAAAGATGCCGCCAATAATACTGTTACCCTTGTAGAAGAAAGTGAACTGTATAAAAAGAGAATAACCGTGAAAAACTACAGCTTTACAGATTCCGGAATAATTGATGATTCTATCAGAGCGAATATTAAAATCAGATATAGGCAAACGGAACAACCCGGTATCGTCGGGAAGTTTGATGAAAAAACTCTGCTTGTTACTTTTGACTGCCCTCAAAGGGCGCCGGCATCCGGTCAATCAGCTGTATTTTATGACGGTGAGAATGTGATAGGCGGCGGAATTATTGTTTAGACAAGGTTGTTAATCCTTTTTTGTTGGATTTTTATTAGCTATGCCGATAAAATAATATTATATTTTATAAGCACAAAAAGTCTTAAATACCATATATAGTTATTTGTTTTATTTAAATGGATTAAAAGGCGTATATGTAGTTGATATTTTCACAGTAATATAATAAAATTAATTAATCATAAATGTTTGGAGGCTCATATGAAGAAAGTTGCCGTCATTATGGGAAGCGACACTGATTTTCCCGTTGTATCTCAAACTATTGAAACTCTCAAAGATTTACAGATACCGTTTGAGGCCCATGTGATATCCGCACACCGCACCCCACAGCAGGCATCCGATTTTGCAAGGAATGCTGCGGAAAACAATTTCGGTGTGATAATTGCCGCTGCGGGTAAGGCTGCCCATCTTGCAGGTTTTCTTGCCGCTAATACGGTTTTGCCGGTTATCGGTATCCCGGTAAAAGCTTCCGAACTTGACGGTATGGATGCTTTGCTGGCAACCATTCAAATGCCTCCCGGTGTTCCGGTTGCAACAGTAACAATAAACGGCGCTAAAAATGCCGCTTTGCTTGCGGCCCAAATTATTGCATTAAGCGAACCTGCTCTTGATGAAAAGCTTAAGGAAATGAAGCTTGAAATGGCTGAAGCCGTCGCACAAAAAGATAAGACTTTGCAAGATAAAATTTCAGCTCTTTAATTTCAGATAATTTTGTATATATATTCCGGAGGTTTTAATGGAAAGTTACAGTGACAGCTATAAAGATGCAGGTGTTGACCTTACAGCCGGTTACAAGGCGGTTGAGTTGATAAAGAAACATGTTGCAGCCACAAAGACTCAGGGAGTAATCTCTGATATAGGGGGCTTTGGCGGCTTGTTTGCACCCGACTTGCAAGGTATTTCAAACCCCGTACTTGTTTCAGGTACTGACGGGGTAGGCACGAAGATAATTATTGCCTTTATGATGGACAAACACGACACTGTCGGTATCGACTGTGTGGCCATGTGTGCCAATGATGTTGCCTGTTCAGGTGCAAGACCTTTGTTTTTTTTGGATTACTTGGCTGTAGGCAAAAACATACCTGAGAAAGTAGCGACTATTGTAGGAGGAATTGCACAAGGGTGTATTCAGGCCGGTTGCGCCCTTATTGGCGGTGAAACGGCTGAAATGCCCGGATTATATCCTGCCGACGAGTATGATTTGGCGGGTTTTTGTGTCGGCCTTGCGGATAAAGCCGATATTATCGATTGCTCAAGCATTCATGCAGGCGATGTTATCATCGGTGTTTCTTCTTCCGGAGTACATTCAAACGGTTTTTCACTTATTAGAAAGGCCTTTAATGTCAGTCGTGAAAGATTATCTTTTTACTTGGATGATTGCGGCAAGACTTTAGGTGAAGAACTGCTGACACCCACCAGAATATATGTTAAGCCCGTTTTAGAGCTTATGAAAAAGGTCAAAGTTAAAGGTATATCTCATATCACCGGCGGCGGTTTTTATGAAAATATTCCGCGGGTTATCGGCACAGGGCTTCAAGCAGTTATTGAAAAATCGAATATCCCTCAAAAGCCGATTTTCAGCCTGATACAAAATCAGGGTATTTCGGAAAGAGAAATGTATAACACATTTAATATGGGGCTTGGTTTGTGTATCGTTGTTGAACAAACACAGGCAGATGAGGCTGTTCGAAGTCTTATTCAAAGCGGAGAAGAGGCTACTATAGTCGGTGAAGTACAACTTGGTGAACAAGGTGTAGTTTTATGCTGAATTCTCAAAACAAAATAAGGGTTGCCGTACTTGTTTCAGGCGGCGGAACAAACCTGCAGGCTTTGATTGATTCGCAAAATAAAGGTGATTTGGGGCGCGGAGAAATATGTTGTGTTATTTCAAGCAACCCGAATGCTTTTGCTTTGGAAAGGGCGAAAAACGCCGGAATTAAAGCGGTTACGGTTGACAGAAAAAAATATAGCAGTGCCCATTCTTTTGATGAAGCAATTTTAAATGCTCTTTTAGAGTGTTCCGCCGAAATGGTTGTACTTGCCGGTTTTCTTTCAATTCTCGGACCGTCGGTTATAGAGCGTTTTAAGGATAAAATAATTAATGTTCATCCTTCACTTATACCTTCTTTTTGCGGCCACGGTTTTTACGGACTGAAAGTTCACGAAGAGGCGCTAAAAAGAGGAGTAAAGATAACAGGAGCAACGGTTCATTTGGTAAACGAGATACCTGATGCAGGCAGAATACTCCTACAAAAACCTGTTGAAGTTTCTCCTGAGGATACACCGGAAACTCTTCAAAAAAAAGTAATGGAACTCGCTGAGTGGAAGATCCTGCCGCAGGCAGTCGCTTTGCTCAGCGAAAGTATTTATGAGGAAAAAAAGAAAGGTGAGAAAATATGAAAAAACGCGCATTGTTGAGTGTTTCGGATAAAACGGGAATAGTGGATTTTGCCGCTGCTCTTGTGGAAATGGGGTATGAAATACTTTCTACAGGCGGTACAGCAAAGGCTATTGAAGAGGCAGGGCTTCCTTGTACCGGAGTTTCGGAGATTACGGGTTTCCCTGAATGCCTGGACGGCAGAGTTAAAACATTGCACCCTGCTGTTCACGGAGGAATTTTGGCAATGCGTGACAAGCCGGAGCATATGCGCCAACTTGAAGAATTAAAAATTCAGCCGATTGATATTGTCTGTATTAATTTATATCCCTTCAAACAAACCATACTGCGTGAAGGAACAACTCTGGAGCAGGCTATTGAAAATATTGATATCGGCGGCCCTACAATGATTAGGGCGGCAGCTAAAAACTGGCAGGATGTAGTGGTTATTGTAAATCCTGAGGATTATGCTTCAGTATTGAAAGAACTGAAAGAGAATGGCGAAGTCAGCCGTGATACCAAGTTCAGGCTTGCAGGGGCGGTATTTGAGCATACCGCCAATTATGATGCACTCATAAACAGCTATTTGCGTTCCCAAAGGGGCGAAACCGATTTGCCCGACAGTCTTACATTGACCTTCGAGAAAATTCAAGAGATGCGCTACGGTGAAAACCCTCATCAAAAGGCCGCATTTTACGGCGAGATCGGCGCAGCGCCGAATACCTTGCCCCGTGCAAAACAACTGCACGGTAAAGAACTTTCCTACAATAATATTAACGACGCTAACGGCGCCCTTGATGTCCTCAAAGAATTCGGCAATGAAAAGCCTGCTGCAGTTGCGGTAAAGCATGCGAATCCTTGTGGTGTCGGTTTAGGCTCTACAATATTTGAAGCCTATAAAAAGGCATTTGAAGCGGACGAAGTATCAATCTTCGGAGGGATTGTTGCTCTGAACAGAGCCGTTGATGAAGCAACGGCAAAAGAACTGTCAAAAACATTCCTCGAAATAATAATCGCTCCCGCTTTTGAAAAAGAGGCATTAACTGTACTGACCGAAAAGAAAAATCTGAGGCTTTTGGAACTGCCCGAGGCTGCAATTCCTAACCCGGCCACTTGTTTGGATATGAAAAAGGTGGCAGGAGGCCTTCTTGTTCAATCACTTGACACTCAACTTTTACCGGAAGAAGATTCCTGGCTCTGCGTTACAAAGAGAAGACCGACACAGGAGGAAGAAGAGCAGTTGCTTACCGCTTGGAAAGTGGTTAAACATGTTAAATCCAACGGTATTTGTCTTGTAAAAGGTAACATGACTGTCGGTATCGGGCCCGGGCAGACAAACAGAATTACCGCTCTTGAAATTGCCATAAGAAATGCAGGCGAGCGAGCAAAAGGTTCAGTTATGGGCAGTGATGCTTTTTTCCCGTTTCCGGATTGTGTTGAAGCGGCACGGGAGGCGGGTATAACGGCTATAATACAACCGGGCGGTTCTTTGCGTGATGAGGAAAGCATCAAGGCGGCGGACGAGGCGGGGATTGCAATGATTTTTACCGGAATGAGACACTTTAAACATTGATTTATCGCATAGCTGTCAAACTGTGGCGGGTAAGGTGACTTATGAAAATATTGATGGTAGGCTCCGGCGGAAGAGAACACGCCTTAATTAAAAAACTGAAAGAAAGTGAAGCCGTTACCGAGGTAATTTGTGCTCCGGGTAACGGAGGGATATCTGTTGAAGCAACCTGCTTTCCCGTTAAGGCAACGGATATTGACGGAATAATCAATTTAGCCTTGTGCGAAAGGGTGGATCTTGTCTTTGTGGCACCCGATGATCCGCTGGCTTTGGGGCTTGTTGATGCCTGTGAAAAAGCCGGATTACGGGCCTTCGGACCCAACTCCGAAGCGGCGATTATTGAGAGCAGCAAGGTTTTTTCGAAAGAATTGATGAAAAAATATTCTATTCCCACCGCAGATTATTTTATATTTGATGACCCTGAAAAAGCAATCAAACACATAAAAAACTCTGATGCCTATCCGGTTGTTATAAAAGCCGACGGGCTTGCTTTAGGTAAAGGAGTGCTGATTGCTTACAATTATGAAGAGGCCGAAAATGCCGTCAAACTTATAATGAGAGATAAAGTTTTCGGAACATCCGGCAATTCCGTAGTTGTAGAAGAATTTCTAACCGGACCGGAAGTAACGGTAATGGCTTTTACAGACTCAAAGACTGTTATTCCTATGGTGTCATCAAAAGACCACAAGCGGGCACTTGACGGTGATAAGGGTGCTAATACCGGCGGAATGGGTACAATCAGCCCGAATCCTCATTATGATATCGCTGCACAAGAATACTGTATGGAGCATATATTCCTGCCCACTGTTCATGCGATGAATAAAGAGGGGCGCCCTTTTAAAGGCTGCTTATATTTCGGCCTGATGTTGACTCCTAAAGGCCCGAAAGTAATCGAATATAACGCTCGTTTCGGTGATCCTGAAACACAAGTGGTTTTATCCCGGCTTATAACTCCGCTGATAGATATTGTGCAGGCTACCATAGACGAAAGGCTTGATGAAATTGACATAAAGTGGGATGCTGACGCTTCCGCATGTGTTATTATGGCTTCAGGGGGATATCCGGGTGATTATAAAAAGGGGTACAAAATATCCGGCCTTGATAAAAACGGTCAACTTGAAGGGGTCACTGTTTATCACTCAGGTACAATTATAAAAAATCAGGATTTTTTAACAAACGGCGGTCGCGTTCTGGGTGTTACGGCAAAGGCGGGCACTTTGAATCAAGCGCTGGAAAAAGCTTATTCGGCTGTCAAAAAAATTGATTTTCAAGATGCTTTTTACAGAAAAGACATCGGAGAATAGCACAGTTTGTTAACAAATAATTTACAAACTATAGTTTTTAAAAAGCTCTGCTCATAATATAATTACATTGAAATTAATAGAATAACGCTCAAAGGAAGTGATTAACTGTGAAAAAAGGTATGAGCGCAAAAAAGAAAGCATTTATTACAATCCTTGTATTTCTGGTTGTCGGTTTTGTCAGCGTCGTAGCCTATTACCTTTTCAGGCCGGATCCTCCTCCCAAAGTTATATTAACTACTGCTTTCAAAAGTGATGTAACACAGACCCTTGAAGCAACGGGAACGGTAGAATCCGCGAACCGCAAAGATTATTCCGTATTAAACGGAACCAAGGTTTCGACGGTTAATTTCAGGGTAGGGGACAGAGTAAAAAAAGGTGATGTTCTTGCCACTTTTGACACCTCATCCCTTAATGCTTTGGTTGACCAAAAACAAAAGAATTACAATGCTGCTCGCGATGCATTTAAAAACGCTTCAAATGAAGCAGGTGCATCGGCTGCGGATATACCCGCACTTGAAAAGCAAATTGCTGATGTTGAAGCGAAGATAAAAGAACTTGAGCAGAAAAATGCAGAAGCCGGTAAGAAAGAAACATCTAAAACAACTCTTGATAAATTGAAATCGATTTTCGGGGACAGCCTTTTTCTTAACATTTTGTTTGGCAATTCCTCAGCTTTTGATATGTCCTCGCTGACCGGAATGTCTGCGGAAGAAACTAAATTAGCTTCTTTACAACTTGAATTGATGCAACTCAATGCAAAGCTTACATTGGCAAGGGCGCAGGCAGGCGGAACTTTAGAAAATACTTTAAAAGTATTTTCCGACTCCGCTTTGGAAGATTTAAATAACACAAAAGCAGCCGTGGCAGTATTGAAGTCGGGTTGGGTAGCGGAAGCGGACGGTATTGTTCGTACCGTGAACATAGTTCCGGGTCAAGCCTTTAAAAGCCAAAGCAGTTTGAGCCCCGACGTTGATTTAAGCTCCATTGTCAATTTGCTGACTACAAATTCCGAAGGCACCGATATTGTAGGCATGATGCAGGAATACTTTAAATCAAACTCGGTAGGTATGTCTATTGAATATTATCCTTTTGCGGCTTCATTTATTCTTGGAAAGTATGATGTACTCAAAGTAAAAATGGATCAGGTTGCAAAAGTAAAAGCTGCCAACGGTGAGATGCATGAGGGCAAAATCACTTATATAAGCCCGGTTGCCTCTTCAAGCAGCAGTATTAACCTTACTTCAATTCTCGGCTCAGGCGGCTCTTCAAGCGGTATTGAGGCAAAAGTTTCTATCTCGAATCCCGATGCCGGTATTATTATCGGTTTAGATGTGGAAATATCGATTGATGTAGATAAGGCAAAAGATGCCTTACTTGTCCCGGCTGAAGCCGTTCAGTTTGACAGTGAAGGCTCATATGTATTTATTTACAACGCTAAATCTAAAAGAGTTTCCAGAGCAGAGGTTAAGACGGGAATTTTCTCCGGAACACACTATCAAATTCTTTCAGGTTGCTCCGAAGGTGATGTTATTGTAAAAGCTCCGCCCCATGCATTAAAAAACGATGATAAAGTTGCGATAGAAACAACTGAATCGCCTTCGATGCCGGTAACGGAGCAAACCCAAGCCGCTCCCGATTGAGTTTTACCGTTTTGAATTAGTGGAGGGGACGGTGATAATAATTGAACTTTAAAGAAAATATTCGAATTGCCATTTTCAGCATTAAGACAAATATGATGCGTTCACTTCTGACAATGCTCGGAATAATTATAGGAGTTTCTTCCGTTATTGCGATTATTACCGTCGGTAATGGCGGCAGGGATTATATTGTTGGCATGATTCGGGATATAGGCTCTAATGTGGTGAGTATAAACGTAAATACCGGAAAAGCCGCTGCCGGAGAGTATATCACTAATGATGATGTTAAAAACATTAAAGCCTTGGATATGGTTGAGTATGTATCGCCGATTGTAGTCAGTTTCGGCAATGCCGAAACTGAAAAAACTCAAAGCCTTGCAATGGCGTTCTCCGGTACTGTTGACTATGCAAAGGTGATGAACATTTCCGTAAAGCATGGGCGATTCTATAATCAGGATGAATATGATGCAACTCGAAATGTTGCTCTGATTTCCACAATAAGCGCCTACGAGATGTTCGGTTATGAGAACTGTGTAAATCAGCATATAGATTTTTCTCTAAATGACAAGAGTGTCAGACTAAAGGTTATCGGGGTTTTTGATATAACGGGAGCCATCGGTACCGATTCATCCTCTCTGATGGGAGCAAGCAGTATGTTTGGCGGTACAGCTATGCCCGCATGCATACTGATAATGCCCGGCAGCGTTATAAATGTGCTTATGGACTCTCAGGGTTATTATGACATTTTGTACCTGATGTCCAAGAACGACAAGGACTTGGACAGCGCAGGCAATGCCGCCCTTAATGTAATTTATTCAAGACACAACAATGCGGGCAGCGATCTTTATGAAGTTGTTAACATGGCCACATTTATTGACTTGTTAGACAATGTTATAAAAATTTTCACCGCTTTTATAGCGGCGGTCAGCGGAATTTCCCTTGTTGTCGGCGGTATCGGTGTGATGAATATAATGCTCGTTTCAGTTACTGAAAGAACAAGAGAGATTGGTATACGTAAAGCCCTCGGTGCAAAAACATCGACTATTTTATTCCAATTCCTGACCGAATCCGTGATACTTTGTCTTATCGGCGGAGTAATAGGTTTTGTAATAGGTGTAGGGGGGGCGACAGCTGTGTCCGCCTACATGGATATACCTCTGAAAGTAAAGTTTGTAACTGTAGCAATAGCAATAGGATTTTCAAGCGCAGTAGGCATCTTCTTCGGCATCTACCCTGCCAAAAGAGCCGCAAAACTCCCCCCGATTGAAGCCTTACGCAGAGATTAAAAAATAATTGTCAAAAAAACTCGCCCGTAATGAGCGAGTCTTTTTGACAAATTACTAATCAGGGATTTTCTTATTTTTCGAGTTCACGAACCAACCATACGTGTCCGATATCCAGCGCACTGTAAAGGCCGCGTTTTTCCGTCTTTCTGATGATTCTGTTTCGGGGACTGAGGTTAGTATCGGTACTAATCAGCTGTACGGAAATACGGTCGGCCACTTCAAGGTCTTTAACTTTTATGTGGTCGGCAATTTGCAACATGATAACATATTCTTCATTCATATTGCCATAATAAATGGTGTTGCCGTTGCGCACCAAGGGCCTGCCTTTATACATTAAAAACTCATTTTTTTTATCTGCCATAATTAGGTCTCCGATCGGCTATTTTTGCAAGTAATTATTAACAAGCATAATAAGCAAGTCATCTCTGTCGATTTTTCTGATAAGGTTGCGTGCATTGTTGTGCGTAGTAATATAAGTAGGGTCTTCAGAAAGAATATAGCCCACAATTTGAGCTGTAGGGTTATAGTTCTTTTCTTTTAACGCATCATAAACCAGTAAAAGTATTTCTTTAGTATTTTTTTCAGTATGTCCCTGCTTAGCAAATTCTATGGTGGGGTCAGACATATACGTCACCTCCGCTAAAAAATTATACATTGTTTATCAACATAAAACAAGTGTTTTTCAGGTGCGAATTGTAATGCCGTGGCTGCTAAGAGTTTTAATTGCATTATTCATCAATGCGTCGGCTTCTTCATCGGTGAGCGTTTTCTGTGCTGAACGCAGGCGTAAGCTGAAAGCAACGCTCTTTTTATCTGCGGGGATTTGTTTGCCTTCATAAATATCGAATAGTTCTATACTCTCCATCAATTCTCCTACAGCCTCGCTTATAAGTTCCTTCAACTTTTGTACAGGTGTATTTTTGTCACACAGCAGGGACAAATCCCTATCAACCGGCGGGAACTTCGGCATGGGAGTGTATAGCTTAAGCAAATTCTTTGCTTTAAAAAGCAACTCCATATCCAGTTCGGCGACATAAAACCTTGTATTAACTTCATAATTGTCGCTCACCAAAGGGTTAATCTCGCCGATTAATCCCACATTATCGCCGTCAACCGATATAAGTGCACAACGGGACGGGTGGTAACTGATGTTGGAGTTATCTGCAGAAAAACTGAAATTAATTATGCCGAGTACATCAAAGAGTTCCTCTATACAGCCCTTCAACATTAAGTATCCGTTTTCATGCCCGTAAGCACCGATAATCAGCTTCGGATTCTCATCAGGCAACTCTTCTTCACTTACCGGATGATACTCCGTCGCTATTTCAAAAAGCTTAGCCGCTGTATTCTTGTGTTTAAAATTATATGCAAGAACCTCCAGCATAGAAGGAAGAGCCGTTGTACGCATAATTCCGGTATCTTCGCCCAGAGGGTTGAGAATCTTAACATAATTTCGAAGTTCACTGTCTTCCGGCAACAATATTTTATCCAGACATTTAGGACTATAAAAGGAGTAGGTTTGAACTTCGGTGTAACCGCAGGACAGCAGAGTATCACTAACTAAAACTTCAAAACTTTGCATTTGAGTCAAACGTCCGTCGGCAATCCCTGTCAGTTCACGGTTAGGAATATTTTCGTATCCGTAGAGTCTGGCAATCTCTTCGGAAAGATCGGCAAGATGTTCAATGTCCTGTCTGAAAGTAGGCACAATTACATTACCGTTTTCAACGGAAAAACCGAGTAAATTCAGGTAATTTTCCTGTTGAGAGTAAGATAAATTGATACCGATAAATTCATTAATCCAGTCGGTATTAAAAGGTATTTCGGTACAGGTTTTAGGTAGGGGATAGCAGTCAGCCAATCCCGTAATTATTTCGCCCGCTCCCAATACTTTTACCAGTTCAAGCGCTCTGTTCATTGCCTTAATGCAGGCATTCGGATCAAGCTGTTTTTCGAATCTTGAAGAAGATTCTGTGCGCATACCCAGTTTTTTAGCTGTACTCCTTACGTTTGCCCCGTTAAAACTTGCGGACTCAAAGACTACGGTTGTTGTGTTTTCAAGTATACCGCTGAATTCGCCGCCCATAACACCCGCAATTGCAATCGGTTTGTTCGAATCGGCTATAACGAGCATATCAGGTGTAAGACTTCTCTCAATACCGTCTAAAGTGACAATTTTTTCGCCCTGTGCTGCCGTACGGACAATTATTTTTCTGTTTTCTACCAGATTAATATCAAAAGCATGCATGGGCTGACCGTATTCCAGCATCACATAATTTGTTATATCAACTATGTTATTAATCGGCCTTACACCGCTCGCGCGCAGTCTTTCACGCAACCATCTGGGCGAAGGTTCAACTTTTACATTTTCTACAACCGCACCGATGTAACGGTAACATTTGCCGCTATCGCTAATGCTTACTTCAAGCAGATTATTAATATTACCTTTGCCGGAAGGTGTAACCGGCTCATCAATTTGCAACAAGTCGCCGAAGGAAGCGGAGGCTTCCCTGGCTAAACCGATTACAGACAAACAGTCAGGTCGATTTGAAGTTATTTCAAATTCGAATACGGTATCGTCCAAACCGATGCTTTCTCTGATGTCCATACCGGGAGTTTTTACACAGTCTTCACCAAGAATAAAAATTCCGTCTGATATGGAATATGGGAAATCCATAACCGTCAGGCCGAGTTCAGCTAATGAGCACAGCATGCCGTTGCTTTCAACTCCGCGAATTTCACCTTTTTTTATAGTCTTTCCGCCATGTATGGTGGAATTATCAAGCGCAACCGGAACAAAATCACCGGCACATACATTTTGCGCCCCGGTAACTATTTGAATATTTTTATTACCGCCGACATTTACGGAGCAAACAAAAAGATGATCCGAGTTTGAATGAGGTTCAACAGTTATAACCTGCCCGACTACAATGTTGGACAGCATGGCACCTTCAATCTCTATACCCTCAACCTTGGAACCGGTCATAGTCATATTATCGGCAAATTCTTTATCGCTAACGGAATAGTCGTAATAATCCTTCAGCCACTTTTTTGATAATTTCATTTTATCCCCCTAAAACTGACTTAAAAATCTGAGGTCATTTTCATAAAAGAGCCTCAAATCATCAATGTTAAAACGGAACATCACGATACGTTCCAAACCTACTCCAAAGGCGAATCCGCTGTATACTTCCGGGTCAATTCCTCCGGTCTTCAGCACTTTCGGATGCACCATTCCGCCTCCGAGAATCTCAATCCAACCTTCGTTTTTACACATCGGACAGCCCGCTCCCGAGCATCTGAAGCACGAAACATCAATCTCACAGGAAGGTTCGGTAAAAGGAAAATGATGAGGTCTGAGACGAATTTTTGTATTTTCACCGTAAAGCCGCTTGGCAAAAGCGTCTAAACACCCCTTTAAGTGCCCCATAGTAATTCCTTTGTCAACTACAAGCCCCTCAATCTGATGGAAAAGAGGGGAGTGGGTAGCGTCAACTGCATCTGATCGAAATACACGTCCCGGAGCGATTATTCTAATAGGTGGGGATTGCTTTTCCATTACTCTTATTTGAACGGGTGAAGTTTGGGTTCTTAATAACATTTTGTCGGTTATATAAAAGGTATCCTGAGTATCCCTTGCCGGATGATTTTCAGGAATATTCAGGGCTTCAAAATTATAATAGTCCCATTCCACTTCAGGACCGGTTGCTATTTGGAACCCCATACCTAAAAATATTTCCTTAACCTCGTCAAGGACTATTGATAAAGGATGCTTATGACCGAGATGCGGACGTATACCCGGTAGAGTTACGTCAATTGCTTCTGAGGACATTCTCTCGGTTAATTCGGCTTGTTTCAGTTTTTGTGTTGCCTGAAGAATTACTTCCTCAATTTCTCCGCGAACTTCATTAGCAATTTGCCCCATTACCGGCCGTTCTTCCGGCGACAGGCGTCCCATCTGTTTCAGAACTGCTGTCAGCTCGCCTTTTTTGCCCAAAAATTTAATTCTTGCAGTTTCCAACTCTGCCTGTGTGCCGACTGACTTCAGCAGTTCAATTGCATCGTTTCTGATTTTTTCCAACTGATCGCGCAAAGCTATCATCCTTCCATAAATAAAAACCCTCGTCCTCATTTGAGGGACGAAGGTATTCTCCGCGTTACCACCCTGCTTTTTGCTTGATAAAAATAATCAAACAAACTCTCAAATACCTCGTAACGTAAGGTGACGTCACTGCCTACTTCCAAAGGGTTGAGCAGCACCGCTCCCGAGTGAACTTCAACAGTTTGCCATTTAATGCGCTTACAGCCACGGCGCATTTTCTCTTAAAGCTTAGTAGAAAACGGCGAAGAAGACTGCCTACTCTCTCGTTCAATGCGTTTTACAATTTATAACACAAACATATTATCATTGCAAGTAAAATCAATATTTTTCAGACATTTAATTGTAGAAAAGAATGTATATTATGATATAATTTAAATTAATAAGCTTTGTAATGAAAAAGGGTGATAACTTGAGAATATTAAGCGGTGCTCAGACTAAGGCTGTAGAATGTTACGCGGTTGAGCGAGGAATGACTTTTTTAGGCCTTATGGAAAATGCCGGTACAGCTTGTGCAGAAGTTATCAGGGACGTGGTTCTTCCCCGACTGTCCGGTAAAAAAATCTTGGTAGTCAGCGGAACGGGGAAAAACGGCGGCGACGGATTTGTTGTAGCCGAAAAACTGTATGAAGCGGGGATAGAGGTCAGCGTATTGCTTTGCAAGGGCGAACCTAAAGATGAAGAATCCCTCGAGATGCTAAACAGGATTAAAAAATTACCGATTGAAATAATTGGAAGTGCGGAAGTCTTAAATACCGAGTACTACAACAGTGCGGATATAATTGTTGATGCGATATTCGGAACAGGGTTCAAAGGTGCGATGGAGTTCGATATCTTAAAGGTTGTTGAACTTATAAACAAGAGCAAAGCAATAAAAGTAAGTATTGACATTCCAAGCGGCCTTTATTGTGACTCCGGTGAGGAAACACAAGCTTTTGTAAAACCTGATTACACTCTTGCTTTAAACAACCTTAATCCGGTACATGTTTTGGTTCCGGCCTCATATTATTGCGGAAAAGTGATTCTTTGTGATATCGGTATTACAGACGATGTATACGAGCGCTTGACAGGGTTGAAAACTTTTGGATTAAACGATAATGGAATTAAACAGCTTTTTAAGCCGATATCTCTCACCGTAAATAAAGGCGACAACGGACATGCGTTGAGTATATGCGGAAGTAAGAGTATGCCCGGAGCTGCAGTCTTGGCCGCAAAAGGGGCTGTATTTTCCGGTGCAGGTTTAGTTACCTGTGCCTTTCCTGAATGTGCTTATTCTGCAATATCTTCAAAACTGACGGAACCCCTACTGCTTCCTCTTGAATTTAACAAGAGCGGTACTTTTTCAGCAAATTCAATCCACAAGTTACTTCCGCATATAAAAAAGGCATCTTCTATACTTGTCGGTTGCGGCTTGGGATTAAATAAGGATACCAAAGCACTTGTAAACTTTATTCTTGAAAACGCACAATCGCCGGTGATTCTGGATGCCGACGCATTAAATGCTGTCGCTGAAAACACTGATTTTTTAAAACAAATCAAAGTTCCCCTGGTTCTTACACCTCATCCCGGAGAGATGTCAAGACTTACCGGCCTGAGTATTCCGGAAATTCAGGCAGATAGAGTTTCGGTTGCTCATAACTTTGCTAAAGAATATGAAGTTACCTTGGTACTAAAAGGCGCCAATACAGTTGTTGCTGATAACAATAGCGTTGAAGTTTACGTAAATATTACCGGAAATCCCGGTTTGGCAAAAGGCGGCAGCGGAGATCTTCTGGCCGGTATCATTGCATCTTTTGTAGCCCAGGGTATTGGTGTTGGTGACGCTTGCATTGCAGGCGTCTATCTGCACGGACTGGCCGGGGACAGGGCGGCTGCAAGATTATCCGTAAGGGGAGTGACTCCTACGGAATGTGCTGAAGAACTTCAATCCGCATTGAATGACTTTGAAATACTCATTTAATTTTTTAAGAAAAAATTAGGCAAACTATGTGCCTAAATACTATTGGAATTATTCTAAATATAGTTTATAATCAACGATGTTGTTTGGAGGTGAGAATTTGTCCGATAAATATTCGGTTTCACTGGAAAAAATCATTAAAGACAATTCTTTTGAAACTCTGTATGTTCCGAAAAATCCTGCTGATATCTATATTTTTAAGCAGGATGTTAATCGCCCCGGTTTGATATTTGCCGGATATACCGGTTTTTTTGATCCCGCAAGGGTTCAGTTCCTCGGCCTCGCGGAAATGGAGTATTTGGCAAGCATCGGCAGTGAAGCTGCCGAGGAAAGCCTTTTGCGTCTATTTGAAAGAGAGCCGGTTACCGTAATAATTACAAGAAACTTGGATTGTTCCGATTATTTGCTTAATTTGGCAAAAAGGTTTAACGTTCCGGTTTTAAGAACGGCGGAAACTACCTCGGCATGCATGTCGTCTTTAATCGCTTATTTGAGCCTTGAATTGGCTGAACGTATAACAAGACACGGCGTTTTGTTGGAAATAAGCGGTGAGGGTGTGCTGATACTTGGTGACAGCGGAATCGGAAAAAGCGAGACGGCCCTTGAGTTAATTAAAAGAGGACACAGACTGATAGCGGATGATGCGGTCGAGATAAAAAGAGTTTCCGCAAAAACGCTTGTGGGTTCTGCACCGGACAATATTCGCCATTATATTGAACTTCGGGGCGTCGGCGTTATTAATGCCAGGCAACTGTTCGGAATGAGTGCGGTAAAAACAACGGAAAAAGTGGATATGGTTGTTCAGCTTGAAATCTGGGATGATCAGAAAGTTTATGATCGCCTGGGGTTGGAAAACGAACATATCAATATTCTGGGAATTAATGTTCCCCTGGTTGTTGTGCCTGTAAAACCCGGAAGAAATTTAGCTGTAATAATTGAAGCGGCGGCGATGAACAACCGTCAGAAGAAGATGGGCTTTAATGCTGCGGAAGAGTTATTGAAGAATTTGGGAATGCTGGAAGAAATAATTCCTGAAGAAAACGAAATAGAGTTTTGGACCTGAATTATTAATCTAAAATACTGTTGGAGGTAAGTTATGTACAGGATCGGTGTGGATTTGGGCGGCACAAATATTGTGGCCGGAGTAATTGATGAAAGCCTGAATATTATCGGGAAAGGTAAGATGAAAGCCAGAACTCCTCGTCCGGCGGACGAAATATTTGCCGATATCGAACAGGCTGCTATTATGGCTGTACAGGAAGCCGGATTAAGCATGGATGATATAATATCCATAGGTGTAGGGACTCCCGGCTCCGTCAATAAGAATACCGGATACATTGAATTTGCCAACAATCTTGATTTTAAAAAAGTTCCGGCAAAGGAAATGTTGGAAAAAAGGTTTAAGAAGCCGGTATATCTGGATAACGATGCCAACTGTGCAGCCTTGGGTGAGGCAATTGCCGGCGCCGGTAAAGGGGTATCAAGTTTTGTTGCGATTACATTGGGAACCGGTGTAGGCAGCGGAATAATAATTGACGGAAAGATTGTCGGGGGCGTAAACTTTGCCGCCGGCGAGATGGGCCATATGGTGATCTCCGAAGGTGGAGAGCAGTGTAACTGCGGCAGAAGAGGCTGCTGGGAGAGATATGCTTCAGCTACGGCCCTTGTTGCTCAAACCAAAGATGCTATGAGACTTAATCAGGACAGCAAAATGTGGGAAGAAGTAGAGGACAATATTGACCGTGTGTCCGGCAGAACCGCCTTTGACGCAATGCGCAAGGGCGATGAAACAGCAAAAAAAGTTGTTGCTCAATATATTTACTACGTTTCAGTAGGAATTATAAATATTATCAACGCTTTACAGCCTGAGGTTCTTTGTGTGGGCGGCGGTATCAGCAATGAGGGTGAAGAACTTCTGGTTCCGATCAGAACGCATGTCGAGCGCGAGCGATACAGTATTTATGCTACAAAGCAAACAAAAATCTGTTCTGCCGTATTAGGCAATGATGCCGGTGTTATCGGTGCAGGTTTATTAGATTTTTAATTGAGGGTCCATGAATACTTTTGAAAAAATTGCCGGTAAGGCAAAAGAACTCGGTTTTCCTGCGGTTTTAAATGCACCGATGAAGGAATACACCTCCTTTCGCATTGGCGGCCCCGCCTCTTTGCTTTTAGTGCCTGATAATTTAGAAAACACCGTATCAATGCTCAAGTTCTGCAAAGAATACGAGTTGCCGTATTTTTTCTTAGGCAACGGCAGTAATCTTCTAGTGTCAGATGAAGGATATGCCGGTGTCATGTTCAACACCGTCGGCCTCAATAAATGTCGATTAAGTGATGGAGCCGGCATTGAATGTGAGGCCGGCACTTCATTAAATTATTTGTGCAAGTTTGCTTTAAACAACAATCTTACCGGTTTGGAATTTGCGTACGGTATTCCCGGCACTGCAGGCGGAGCCGCCTATATGAATGCGGGAGCGTACGGCGGCGAAATGAAGGACGTTATTACCCGTTGCGAACATTTGGATGATTCATTTGAGCAGGGATGTTTTTCAATAGACGAATTACAGACCGGTTACCGCAAAAGCGTTTATTCGAGCACCGGTTATCTGATTACAAAGATTCATTTACGCTTGAATAAAGGATTTCATGATGAAATAGCCGGTAAAATGAGCGAAATTCTCGATTTGCGTAAGAAAAAGCAACCCCTTGAATACCCCAGTGCCGGGAGCACTTTTAAAAGACCGGAGGGCGATTATGCAGGCAGACTGATTGAAACTTGCGGTCTTAAGGGATTAAAAGTTGGGGGTGCCGAAGTCAGTACCAAGCATGCAGGTTTTATAATTAATACCGGAAATGCTCTTTGTGATGATGTTAAAAGGCTTATAGAAATTATTCAAGAAAAAGTTTATAAGGAAACTTCCGTCATGTTGGAAACAGAAATAAAGTATTTATAGTTAACATTTGGCAAAATGGGGGTGTCTTTTTGGAACTTCTAATAATAACGGGATTGTCGGGAGCCGGCAAATCCAGAGGGGTTAACGCCTTGGAGGATATAGGATATTTTTGCGCCGATAATATGCCTCCTAAACTCATTCCGACCTTTATTCAGCTTATTTTAGATTCGAGGGAGGCTCGTCCCCGTGTTGCAATTGTTTCCGATACTCGGGCAGGCGGATCTTTCAAAGACCTTTTTGCGGCTTTAGATGAGCTTAAAGCAATGAAAATAGCGTATAAAATTTTATTTTTTGACGCAAGCAGTGAGGTGCTTTTAAGAAGATATAAAGAAACAAGACGCAAGCATCCGCTTCTTGAGCAGCATAACGGTTCGGTTTTGGATGCAATAGAAGCGGAAAGAACTATTTTGCAACCTGCAAGGCAAATTGCCGATTATATAATTGATACTTCCAACCTAAGTGCAATTGAGTGCCGTGAAAGAATTTCACAATTATTTCTGGAAAATCCGGCGAATTCAATGCGTATACATATAATATCATTCGGTTTTAAATACGGTATACCGAATGATTCCGACTTGGTTTTTGACGTTCGCTGTCTACCCAATCCCTTTTATATTGATTCTTTGAAAGAGCGTACGGGTCTTGAACAACCGGTTTATGACTTTGTTATGAAGTGGGAACAGGCGGTTGGACTAAGAGATAAACTGTTTGATTTGATAGACTTTTTGCTCCCTCATTACAGAAGCGAGGGAAAAAGTCAACTTGTTATTTCAATAGGTTGTACAGGCGGTCGGCATCGTTCCGTAGTGTTTGCAGAGCTTATTAAAGCTCACTTGACAGATGATGGACTGTTTTTAAGCATTAACCACAGAGATATTAAGAAATAGGTGAGCAAGATTACTTTCACTGCCAAGGTCAAAAATGAATTGTCCAGGGAAGCGATTATTCCAAAGTGCTGCTTAAAAGCGCAAACTTATGGGCTGCTTCTTTTTGGCCGCTCATTTGATTTTAAAGAGATTTCTTATTATACTGAAAACGATGTAATCGCTGATTTTTACAATAAAAGTATTTTTGAATTGACAAATATTGCACCGCAAGTAAAAACTCCTGACGGTAAACACACGCTTTATATAGAAAAGGAAGAAGAAAGAAGAATAATTTTCAATTATTTCGGACACGCCGAAAACGAATTGACCTTGAGAATTAATCGTTCCAATATTACTGATGAATGTTGTTTTGGAGCCTTTATTCGAGGGGTTTTCATTTCTTGCGGTACTGTATCTTCACCGACAAAGAGTTACCATTTAGAGTTTGTAGTTCCGTTTTTGAAGCTGTGCAACGATTTGATTAACATGTTGCAGGAATTGGGTTTGCCGCCGGGACATATTGTCAGGAGCGGTTACCATGTTTTATATTACAAGGGGAGCGAAAAAATAGAAGATCTTTTAACTTTGATGGGAGCTACCGACGCGTCCCTGGAATTAATGGGCACTAAGATAGTAAAAGATATGCGCAACAAAGTTAATCGTATGGTTAACTCTGAATTGGCGAATATTTCACGAACCGTTGAGGCTTCCGGGAAGCAAATAAGCGCAATCGATTTAATTGAAAAGAAAATCGGTATAGACTCGTTGCCGCCGGAATTGCGGGAGTTGGCTATCCTGAGAAGGAAGAATCCGGAGGCTACCTTATCAGCTATAGGTAAAATGCTGAGTAAACCTTTGTCAAGGTCCGGTGTCAATCATCGGCTTAAAAAAATAATTAATATTGCAACTGAGTTGGAGCAGTAATATGTCCTTTTGTCACTTGCACCTACATTCTGAATATAGTTTGCTTGATGGCGCTTGCAGAATAAAAGATTTAGTTAAGCAAGTAAAAGAACTTGGCCAACAAGCGGTTGCAGTTACCGATCATGGCGCCATGTACGGTGTAATAGATTTTTATACAGCAGCAAAACAATGTGGAATTAAACCTATAATAGGTTGTGAAGTTTATGTTGCTTCAGGCTCCAGAACGGATAAATCTGCAGCTCAGTCGGGTGACCGTTCACATTTGATTTTGCTTTGCGAGAATAATGTGGGCTATCAGAACTTAATCGCCATGCTCTCTGAAGCGTGGATAACGGGATTTTACGGCAAGCCCAGGGTTGATAAAGAATTACTTGAAAAACATCATGAGGGCTTGATTGCCCTTTCCGCATGTTTGGCCGGTGAAGTGCCCAAGGCCTTGCTCAATAATGATTATGAAGAAGCAAGAAGAATTGCTCTCTGGTACGAGGGCGTTTTCGGGCACGGAAATTACTATTTGGAACTCCAAAATCACTCTATGTCCGAGCAAATATATATTTTGCCGGAAATGCTGCGCTTATCAGAAGAAACGGGAATTCCTTTAGTAGCAACCAATGATGTTCACTATATTCAAAAGGAAGATTCAAAACTACAACAGGTATTAATTTGCATTCAAACAAATCATGTTCTCGGCGAAAGCACCGGACTTGAATTTGAAACAAACGAGTTCTATTTAAAAAGCGAAGATGAAATGAGAGCGCTTTTTAATGATTTTCCCGGCTCAATAGAAAACACCCAAATTATTGCGGACAGATGCAATGTTGACTTTGAATTTGGACATGTAATTTTACCGCATTTCGAAATTAAGGAAGATATAAGCCATGCCGAATGGCTTAAAAACTTATGCTATAAGGGAATCAAAAAAAGGATGGGGGACAATGTCCCGGCGAAATATTATGAGCGTCTGGATTACGAGTTGGAAGTAATCGAGAACATGGGATATGTTGATTATTACCTTATAGTTCATGACTTTATTCAATATGCAAGAAACAATGGAATTCCGGTGGGTCCGGGCAGAGGGTCGGGGGCCGGAAGTATTGCAGCTTATTCTATAGGTATAACGGGAATTGACCCGATTAAATACGGACTGTTGTTTGAAAGATTTTTAAATCCCGAAAGGGTAAGTATGCCCGATTTTGACATAGACTTTTGTTATGAGCGCAGGCAGGAAGTCATAGATTATGTGGTCGAGAAATACGGAAAAGACCACGTCGCACAAATTATCACCTTCGGTACCCTCGGAGCAAAAGCGGCTATCAGGGATGTCGGCCGCGTATTGGGATTGCCATATTCAACTGTTGACTTTGTGGCAAAACAAATTCCCGCTGAACTTGGGATGACTATTGAAAAAGCACTAACCGTGTCCGAAGAATTCAGAAAGCAATACAACAATCCCGAAATTAAGGAACTCATAGATACCGCCTCAAAACTTTCGGGAATGCCTCGTCATGCATCTACACATGCAGCAGGAGTGGTTATTACCCGTGACCCTGTGGCTACTTATGTGCCTTTAGCAAGAAACGACGAGGCTATAGTGACGCAATTCCCAATGGGTATTATTGAAAAGCTCGGCCTGTTAAAGGTCGATTTTTTGGGACTTAGAACTTTAACGGTAATCAGTGATGCTGAAGAGGCTATTAGAAAAAAACAACCTGAATTCAGTATTGAGAATATTTCAATTTCAGATGAAAAAGTGTTTGATATGCTGTCAAAAGGTTTTACAGAGGGCGTGTTTCAGTTTGAATCCGCCGGTATGCGTAATGTTTTAACAGGACTTGTTCCAAACAGTATAGAAGACTTGATTGCGGTTATTTCTCTTTACAGACCGGGTCCTATGGATTCAATACCCAAGTATATTGAGAACAGACATAACCCTGAAAGGATTAGATATTCTACTCCCGAACTGGAAGACATTCTCGGTGTTACAAACGGATGCATTGTTTACCAGGAACAGGTTATGGAAATTTTCCGATCCTTGGCAGGTTACTCCTACGGCAGGGCGGATATAGTTCGCCGGGCAATGTCGAAGAAAAACCATGAGGTGATGGAAAGGGAACGCGATTGCTTTATCAACGGTCAAATTAATTTGAATGGCGAAATTGAGTGCGACGGCGCAATCAGAAGAGGAATAGATAAAGATGTTGCCAACAGCATATTTGATGATATGTCATCCTTTGCTTCTTACGCCTTTAACAAGTCCCATGCTGCAGCGTATGCCTTAGTTGCATATCAGACCGCTTGGTTAAAATGCTATTATCCTAAGGAATATATGGCGGCACTACTTAGCAGCGTATTGGATAACACAGCGAAAGTTGCTGTTTATATTTCTGAATGCAACCGTTTAGGGATTACGGTTATGCCTCCGAGCGTGCTGTACAGCGATGAGAAATTCGAAGTCAAAAATGATGATATTCGCTTTGGATTATTGGCTATAAAAAATCTGGGTAAAGGTTTTATTGCCGAAATTTTGAAAGAAAGAAATGACAACGGAGTCTTTAAATCATTTTATGATTTTTGCAAACGCTTGTATGGTAAAGATTTTAATCGGCGTGCGGTTGAAAGTATAATAAAAAGCGGCGCATTGGACGGCCTCGGAGCAAACAGAATGCAAATGTTACAAGCGCTTCCATCGATAATGGCAAGCTTGGAAAGTGAAAAAAAGAGAAATATTTCCGGTCAATTAGGATTTTTTGATATACTGCCGAATGATGAAGCAATGCATGAACCGGATTTGCCAAATGTAGAAGAAATGCCGAACTCAGAACTGCTGGCTTATGAAAAAGAAGTTATCGGCATATACTTAACCGGACACCCTATGAACGAATACAGGGCTTATGCCGAGTCTATAGGCGCTGCACAAACTATAGATTTAATGAATGCGTCATCCGATTTTGGTTCAATTTATCAAGACAATTCCAATGTTAACTTGGTGGGTATAATTACTTCTGTCAAAAGAAAGACTACCAGATCAAATGAGACCATGGCGTTTTTAAGTGTTGAAGATTTGTTCGGCTCTATTGAAGTGATAGTTTTTCCGAAAATATTTAGTGAGAATGCTCTTATTCTTTTTCAAGGAAAGATTATCCGTATAGCGGGACGTCTGAGTTTGAGAGAAGACGATGAGCCGAAGATCGTTGCCGACCTGATTGAAGATTGCACATCTGATGTATATAAAGATTCCGATTTTTCAATTTCAGATAGTAGTCGGAAAGAATCAAAAGAGGTTCAGGGATTTACTGAAGAAAAGACTGCCTATAATTACATACCAAATGAACAAATGGGCGAAAGTGTTCTATATTTAAGGTTTCCGAACTCAAGTTGTGCTCAATTAGCGCAGGTTAATAAACTCTTATCAATTTTTGAAGGTAAGTCAGCCGTTGTTTTCTATTTTAGTGACAGCAATGAGTATATTAAGCATAAAAATGGAAGCGGTGTATACTTGAACGATGTTATGTTAAATGAACTGAATAAAATTCTTGGCAGCGATAGTGTAATTGTAAAACGTAGAAAAGCAAAAATTTGACGAAACATTAAACCTGTTATATCATTTATAAAATATAATTTTTTTGAGGATGATTGTATGAAAAAAATTGGTGTATTAACAAGCGGTGGTGATGCCCCGGGAATTAATGCCGCTATCAGGGCCGTTGTGCGTTCAGGTTGTGAAAACGGTATGGAGGTTTACGGAATCAGGCGCGGGTTTGCCGGCTTGCTTAATGGGGAAATTGAGTTGGAATCATTACGGAGCGTGTCAAATATTATTCACAGAGGCGGCACGGTTCTGTATTCATCAAGGAGCAAAGAGTTCCAGACCGAAGAGGGAATGCAAAAGGCAATTTCATTTTGTAAGGAAGTTGGAATTGAAGGGATTGTAGTCATCGGAGGAGACGGTTCTTTTCGGGGAGCACGAGACCTTTCATTACGCGGGCTTCCCTGTGTAGGTGTTCCCGGCACAATAGATAACGATATAAGCTGTACCGATTTTACAATCGGTTATGATACTTGTTTAAACACGATTTTGGCAATGATAGACAGAATAAGGGATACGATGGAAGCCCATGACAGATGTTGCGTTATTGAAGTTATGGGGTGCTCAGCCGGTTTTTTGGCCTTGAATTCCGGTATTGCCGGCGGAGCGACTTCTATTTTGATTCCGGAGATTGAATACGATATAAAAAGAGATATTATTGACAGAATGAAGAGAACTCAAAAAGCCGGCAAGCGGCACTTTATAATTGTTGTCGCGGAAGGGGTTGGCGGCGTTGAAGAAATAAGTAAAAAGATTGAACAGGAAACAGGTGTTGAAAGCCGCAGCGTCATTTTAGGTCATGTACAAAGAGGCGGTTCACCTACTGCAAGGGACAGGGTGTTGGCAAGCCGAATGGGTTATGCCGCATTACAGCTTTTATTAAACGGAGTCGGAAACAGGGTTGTAGCGATTAGAAAAGAAGAAATAGTGGATTTTGACATTTTTGAGGCTTTAAAGACAGAGAAAAAAATTGACGCCAATCTTTATAGGATAGCGCATGAGATATCAATATAATGAATAGAGAAGAAATACCGGCTCTGCGCAAGCGGGCTTTAGAGAGTTATTACAAAAAAATGAATGAAGCTCAAGCTCAAGCGGTCTTTTGTGTTAAAGGACCGCTTTTAGTGCTTGCCGGAGCGGGGAGCGGCAAAACAACTGTAATTGTTAACCGGCTGGAATATCTTTTGCGTTTCGGCAATGCGTATCATTCAGATATTTTTGAGTATGAGCCTGATGATGATGCTGTTGAATATATGAAAAAATTTGCAGATGGAAAAGTTGGCTATAATGAGAATTTTGAAAAGTATTTAAGGCTTGAGCCTGTAAAACCGTGGCATGTACTTGCTATAACTTTTACAAATAAAGCCGCAGGGGAGTTAAAAGAACGCCTTGAAAAAAAGTTGGGTGAGACTGCACGGGATGTATGGGCCGGCACCTTCCATTCATCATGTGTCAGAATACTACGGGCTCATGCAGATGTTCTCGGATATTCAAGAAACTTTACTATTTATGACACTGACGACTCAAAGAGAGTTATGAAGGAAACGCAAAAACTCCTCGGTATTGAAGATAAAATGTTATCTCATAAAGCCATCCTTTCCGTTATCAGCCGCGCAAAAGATTATTTGCAGGCACCAGATGAGTTTTTAAGTCAGAATTACAATGATTTCAGAATGAGGCGAATAGGGGAAGCATATGAGAAGTATCAGGCTTTGTTAAAAAGTGCTGATGCAATGGATTTTGACGATCTCATTTTTAATGCAGTTAAGTTACTTGAAAGCAACCCGGAAATATTGAATAAATATTCGGATAAATTTTCATATGTGATGGTGGACGAATTTCAGGACACAAATTACGCTCAATATAGACTTGTTTCTCTTCTTGCATCTAAGTATATGAATTTGTGTGTTGTAGGGGACGACGATCAAAGCATTTACCGTTTTCGCGGTGCAACGATTGAAAATATTTTGGGTTTTGAAAAACAATTTCCGAATGCTAAAGTAATCAAATTGGAGAAAAATTACAGATCAACAAAAAATATTTTGGATACGGCCAATCATGTTATCGCAAATAACGAAGGAAGAAAAGGTAAGTCGTTGTGGACGGATAATCCTGTCGGTGACAAAGTTCTGTTTTATTCCGCTATAGATGAACAGTCAGAGGCCCGATTTATAAGTGAAGAAATTACTGAAAACGTTGCAGACGGTACGCCCTTTAATTCCCACGCGATTCTTTACCGCATGAATGCACAGTCAAATACTATTGAAAATGCACTTGTCAGAGCCGGTATTCCTTACAGGGTTGTGGGGGGACACAGGTTCTACGAGAGAAAAGAAATTAAAGATTCTATTGCTTATTTGTCCGTAGTCACTAACCCTGCCGATAGTGTAAGGCTTCGCAGAATAATAAATGAACCCAAAAGGGGAATCGGCGATGTTACTGTAGCTAATGCGGCAGAAATAGCCGATGCTCTGGGTATTTCATTATTTGAAGTCTTAAAATCAGCGGACAGATATCCCGCTCTTAACAGGGCATCCCGCAAATTAATAGAGTTTAGCGAACTTATTGAATATTTTATTTCTGCTGCCGAAGAACTCCCGCTTTCCGCCCTCTTTGATTTAATTATCAAAAAGACCGGCTATTTGGATTTACTTAGAAGCGATCCGTTAACTTTTGATGAACGAAGCGCAAACCTTGCAGAACTCGCCAACAACCTTGACAGATATTCTGAAGAAAATCCTCAAGGTGATTTAAGCGGATTTCTTGAGGAAGTTGCTCTTATCACAGACATAGACAACTATAACTCTGAAGTTGATGCAGTTACTTTAATGACAATTCACTCCGCAAAAGGATTGGAATTTCCCATTGTATTTATTGTCGGTATGGAAGAGGGGATATTCCCAAGCTATCAATCCATGTATTCACCGGCTGAAATTGAAGAAGAGAGAAGACTGGCTTACGTTGCTATTACCAGAGCAATGCAAAGGCTATACCTGACAAACGCTAAAACAAGAATGCTTTACGGCTCGACCTCCAGAAACCCAACTTCCAGATTTATTGAAGAAATTCCCGATTCATTACTGGAGATGCGGAGCGATTACACTAACCTTTTCAAAACCTTAATAGAACTTGACGGCCCAGCAAAACAGCCCTCATCCCAAAGAAGTAAGATTTCCGACAATGCGGCGGCTACAACACCACCTCCCGTGACTCTAAAAGTAGGAGATACGGTAAAACACGCAGTTTTTGGACAGGGAATTCTTCTTTCCATTCAACCTGTAGGTAATGATTCGTTGTTGGAAGTTGCCTTTGAAGAAAAGGGCACAAAAAAATTAATGGCAAATTACGCAAAGCTGCATAAAGTGCCATAATTATTTATTGAATTCAAGTCAAGCATTAGAGAAGGGTGTTCTTATATGACTCATCCGGAAGTTAACCGGAATCGTTTCTAAACCGGCACGATAAACACTCAGAACGATACCTATACCCAAGTATATACAAAGGTTTGAAGAGCCGCCTGCACTGAAAAAAGGAAGGGCTATACCTATTGTGGGGAGCAGCTTAAGGCACATGCCTACATTAATAATAGTCTGAGAGGCTATCATTAAAGCCATTGAGTTGCAAAAGTAACTGCCGGACATATTGTTTGACTTTCGGCCTATGTGAACAATTTTGATAATAATAAGGGTTAGAATTAACAGTGCGGCCATGCTGCCGATAAAGCCCAGTTCTTCACCGATTACCGAAAAAATCATATCGCTTTCATCAACGGGGATTAAATTGCCCTGAGTGTAAACACCCTTAAATAGGCCGCTACCTGAAAGTTGTCCTGAACCTATTGCATTTACACTCTGCTGCTGTTGGTAGATGAGTGTTTTATAGACTGATTCGGAAACGGCATTTGGAAAATATATCACTAAAAAGCGTTGTTTCTGAAATTCACTGAAAAACTTTATCCAAAGCAAGGGTAACGCTGCCAATAACAAAGCAAAGCCGCCTGCAAAATACCTGATTTTTACTCCGGCTATATAAAGCATACCGAATAGTATAGCTACAAAAACAAGAGCCGAACCTAAGTCGCCCGTGGCTATAACAAGCATTGTAGGAACTGCACCGTGAACACATAAAAGAACAATATTCTTAAATTCGTTTATACGGTTTTTTACCGAATCAAGATGCAGTGAGAAGGTAATCATAAATCCGATTTTTAAAAGTTCAGACGGCTGAAAATATACTCCGGCAATATTAAGCCATGACCTTGCATCCGGTCTGTTACTCGGCCCAACTCCAAAGAAAAAGAGTGAAATCATAAGCAGAAGACATAGAGCCGCATAGAAAGGCCAAAGCTTCATAATTGTTTCATAACCGATGGACGATGCTATCAGTCCTATAATAAGGCCGATTGAAATGGCTACCATCATGATTATACTATCTCTCGAAATACTCTGTGTATCGGGAATATCAGAAAGCGTGGCGCTGTGAACCATTATAATTCCAAAGCCGGAAGCAATTAGACAAAGCGACAACAGCAATTTGTCTGTTGTCCGAATAAAGGAAAAAAATGAATTAAAAAACTTTTTCACACCTACCTCCACTTTCGTTAATTATAATTCGGACTATAAGGTTTTTCAAGCGGCTCTCTTTTAATCTTATTAAAATTATGTTAAAATCACCGTAGTAATTGAAGGTGTCAAATGAGGGAATATTTTTCATACAGTACAGAACAAACTGAGAATATCGGAGCGAATTTCGGAAAGAAGCTGAAAAGCGGTGATTTTGTAGCTTTATTTGGCGAAATCGGTGCGGGAAAAACCGCTTTTGTAAGGGGGCTTGCAAAAGGTCTCGGTATTACAGAAATGATACTTAGTCCCACCTTTACCATAGCCCATGAATATCAGAAGCCGGTGAGGTTTGTTCATTTTGATATGTACCGCATAGAATCCTGGGACGATCTTTACAGCTGCGCTTACTTTGACTATTTGAACGAAGACTGCATCGTTGCCTGCGAATGGAGTGAAAATATTGAAAATGCTTTACCCGAAAGATATTTCAAGGTTTTAATTTTAAAGGAAGAGGTAGAAGAAGACCGGCGAATTCTGATTTCGGAGGTTGGTTTCTGTGAAAACACTTGCAGTTGAAAGTTCGGGTAAATCCTGCAGTGTTGCTGTGGCGGATAACAACATCATTATTGCGGATATTTTTTTAAATAACGGGTTAACTCATAGCCAGACTCTATCAACTATGATCGATTTTGCTCTAATCTCCGCAAAGGTCGACATAAGGGATATTGACCTGTTTGCGGTGGCAAACGGACCGGGTTCCTTTACAGGTGTCAGAATAGGAGTATCAAATATTAAGGGCTTGGCACAGCCTTTAAAAACAAAATGCGCACCTGTTTCTACTTTAGCGGCGATTGCATTTAATTTAATCGGAATAAATTCATATGTTTGTACGGCACTCGATGCGCGTTGTTCTCAGTTTTATTATGCAATTTTTAAATGTGATTCAGATAAAGCGGAAAGGCTTTCCCCAGACTCGGCAGGCGGTTTTGAAGAAATCATAAACACAGTAACAAATGTTTTAAAACCTACTGATTCCATTATTCTCGCAGGTGACGGAGCTGAGAAATTATTTGAGTTTTTTAATGATTCCGAGTTTATTGCAAAACTTGCCCCGGAAACCTTAAGGCTGCAAAGAGCTGCGGGCGTTTGTAAAGCGGCAACATCAATGTTAAAGTCAGAATATTGTACCGCTGACGATTTACAGCCGTTTTATTTAAGGCCGCCTCAGGCGGAACGAAATTTAAAGAAGGGGATTGATAACAAATGATTTATTTAGGGGCAGATCATGCCGGCTTTGGATTAAAAGAAATGATAAAAAAGTATTTAGACAGTTCAAAGATCCAATTTGAGGATTTGGGAACATATTCTGAAGCTTCTTGTGACTACGCCCTTATTGCTGAAGAAGTTGCAAGGGCTGTTGTCGAAGAAAAAAACAGTTTAGGGCTTTTATTCTGCGGTACAGGCGTGGGTATGTCTATTGCGGCTAATAAAGTGAAAGATGTTAGAGCGGCTTGTTGTTCAGACTGCTATTCCGCCAAGATGACAAGACTGCACAACGATGCAAATATACTCTGCCTTGGCTCTCGGGTTATTGGGATAGGTCTTGCCGAACAAATTGTAGAAGTATTTTTAAATACCGATTTTACCAATGAAGAAAGACATTCCAGGCGCATTAATCAAATTCACAAATTAGAGAAATAATCGGAGGTTAATATGGGAAAGGTACTTATAACAAATCACCCTCTTATTCAGCATAAGTTGTCATTACTTAGAGATAAAAATACGGCACCAAAAGAATTTAGAGCTCTTATTGCCGAGATTTCAATGCTGATGTGTTTTGAGGCAACAAGAGATATTCCATTAAAAGAAGTTGAGATAGAGACACCTGTCGGACTTGCTAAAACAAAGGTGATTGCCGGTAGAAAACTCGCAATTGTTCCAATCTTAAGGGCGGGCTTAGGCATGGTTGACGGCATATTAACTCTCTTACCCACAACCAGAGTAGGCCATGTAGGTTTGTATAGAGACCCTGAGACTCTGCAACCCGTAGAATATTACAGCAAGCTTCCGGTAGATCTAAGTGAAAGAGACGTAATCGTTTTAGATCCGATGCTTGCCACCGGCGGTTCGGCAGTATGGGCAATAAGTGAAATCAAAAACCATTCACCCAAGACCATAAAATATATGGGAATTATTGCTGCTCCGGAGGGCCTTTCAGCTTTGGAAACAGCTCACCCGGATGTTGATATATATATAGCCTCATTAGATGAACGCTTGGATGAGAAGGCCTATATTATACCCGGTCTTGGTGATGCCGGAGACAGAATTTTCGGTACAAAATGACTTGATTATTAGTTGATGATATGTTATATATTATTTGATAAAATCAGGAGGACAGAAAGATGAAACATGTCAAAGTGCTTAATTCAAAAACAAATTTAAAGAAAACAGTTAAAAAAGGCGGTTGCGGTGAATGCCAGGCTTCCTGCCAATCGGCTTGCAAAACCTCTTGCACCGTTGCCAACCAGAAGTGCGAAAAATAATTGATTGAGGGTTAGGCGGGGCAAAATGCCCCGCCTAATTTTATAGGTGGATGCGCTATGATTCACAAGTACAGTCAGAATGGATACAATATCGTTCTTGATACTCCCAGCGGTGCAGTTATGACGGTAAGTAACTGTGCTTATGATATCTTAGATTATATTCAACCGACTTTAGAGGAGAAATGTCCCGATGAGATAATCAAAAAGCTTTCTCCCAAATATTCAGTTGAAGAAGTAATTGATGCTTATGAAGAATTATATATCCTCTACACAAAGGACTTACTCTTCTCAGAGGACTCTTATTGGGACTTGGCAACGGCACTGGGGCCCGCACCTGTAAAATCGCTTTGCCTTAACGTAGCCCATGATTGTAATTTGAAATGTGCCTATTGCTTTGCTTCTCAAGGGGACTTCGGTCAAGAAAAATGCCTCATGAGCCTTGAAACTGCGAAAGCGGCTATTGATTTTTTAATTAAGAATTCCGGAACAAGAAAAAATCTTGAAGTCGATTTCTTTGGCGGTGAACCCTTACTGAATTTTGAATTAGTAAAAGGAACCGTAGAATATGCCAGAAAGATTGAAAAAGATTGTTCTAAAAACTTTCGTTTCACTCTGACTACAAACGGTGTGCTTCTAACGGAAGATATAATTAAATATATTAATACAGAGATGTCTAACATTGTATTGTCAATAGACGGAAGAAAGCATATAAATGACAGAATGCGCTACTTTGCTAACGGAAAAGGCTGTTACGATTTGATTCTGCCCAAGTATAAAGCTCTTGTAACCGAAAGGGGTGACAAAGAGTATTATGTACGTGGAACCTATACAAGATTCAACCTGGACTTTGCCGACGATGTGATACACCTCTTTAACGAGGGGTTTACTCAAATTTCCATTGAACCTGCAGTTACAAAAGAACTGTATAATTATTCAATCAGAGAGTCGGATTTGCCTAATATATTTTCTGAATATGAAAAATTGGCAAAGCTCATAATTGACATTAAGAACAGGGGAGAGGCTATCAACTTTTTCCATTTTATGTTGGATTTGGAAGAAGGGCCTTGCGCTTTTAAAAGATTGCGCGGATGCAGTTGCGGCAACGAGTATTTGGCTATTACTCCTGAGGGCGATATTTATCCCTGTCACCAGTTTATCGGTATGGATGAGTGGTTAATGGGTAATGTCGTGAAGAAGCAGTTCGACACTGAAATTAAAGAAAAGCTCTCTTCAGTTAATGTTTATTCTAAATCCGAATGCAGTGATTGCTGGGCTAAATTTTATTGCAGCGGCGGCTGTAACGCAAACAATTATCTCTGCAGAGGTGATGTCTTGTTACCTCATAAGATCACCTGTGAAATTGAGAAAAAAAGAATTGAGTGCGCGCTGATGATAAAAGCGGCACTCAGCAAAGACAATTAAAATTTACTTGCTAAAAAGGGGAGGGGAGCTTGCTTTATTCGTCGGAAGCTGTGCTCTCCTTCTTATTTTTTACGCCGGCATTTAAAGGATTTTTATCAACGGCTTCACGCAGTTGACTATCAACTACGTGTGTATAAATTTCCGTTGTAGAAAGATTTTCATGGCCTAAAATTTCCTTGATTAACAGTATATCAACTTCACCATATTGATACATGAGAGTTGCCGCCGTATGTCTGAGTTTATGTACGGAAAAACCTCTGCCGTCAAGTCCGGCTTTTTTAATGAAATTCTCTACAATATACTGAACAGCCCTTGGGCTGATTCGTCTTCTATTACGGCTTATAAAAAGGGCATTTTTATCAATTATATCCTCATTCGGCCTAACGGCAAGATATGCTTTTAACGCCTCTTTGGAAGTATTATTCAAATAAACAGTGCGCTCTTTATCGCCCTTACCGGTAACAATCATAGTGTTGTCGTCAAGATGAATGCTTTTTAAATCCAGACCGACTAACTCGGAAAGTCTGAGTCCGCAATTAAGAAATAGCATAATTATACAATAATCGCGTTCTTTAAACTTACCGTCGACACTTGACAGCAATTCAAGACTCTGATCAAGCGTCAAATACTTTGGAAGAGATTTTTTAAGTTTTGGCGATTCAAGTTCCTGTAAAGGGTTTTCATCAAGCAGTTTCATTTGAACTGAAAGATATCTGAAGAACCTTTTTAGAGAAACCGCTTTACGGGCCCGACTGCTTACGCCGTTGTTTCTTTCGCTACGGCAATAAGAAAGAAACATATAGGCATCGTTTAAAGTTATCGACTTAAGAAAATCAATGTCTATTTCTGAAATATCAATCTTATTAAAAGGAGTATCCTTATCAGCAAGACCGCGGGATCTTAGTAGAAATCTGAAAAACAAACGCAGGTCAGATGCGTATTCGGATACGGTAAGCGGTGATTTGTTTTTAACCACTTCCATATAATGAATGTATTGTAGCAGAGCTTCAGGCAATTGCTTATAATCTTCTTGTTTCACTAAACTTGCCCCTTTTATATAAATAAAAACCTGAATAGCACTTGTTTATACCCCTCAACTGCGCAAAACATTTATTTTACGAAATTGATATATATTAATGCTGAGGAAAATAAATCTTATTAGAGAGGTCTCCCCCGAGAGGAACCTTAGCTATTTTGAAGGGATTAAAGGTAAGATTAAGCCTTGTCTTAAAAATGGATTTTACCGCTGAATATAAAATCTTTTGGAAAATTATTTTTCTATAGCACTAACGGCTTCTCTAATTGAACTGACACCAATTAATTCTATCTTACTCCTATACTTGTCGGCTGCAATTGACTTAAGGTTATGTTTAGGTAGAATGCATTTTTTAAATCCGAGTCTTAGAGCTTCTCTTATTCTCTGTTCACTGCTGTTTACCGCTCTTATCTCCCCTGCCAAGCCTATTTCGCCGAAAGCTATTGCGTCATCCGACAAAGGAACATCCTTTAAACTCGATACAAGTGAAAGAGCAACCGGCAAGTCATTGGCAGGTTCTTCAAGTCTAAGTCCGCCGACAATATTAACATAGGCGTCCATATTGCCGAAAAAGTAACCTGCCCTCTTTTCAAGTACGGCAAGCAGCATTGACATTCTGTTATAATCAAACCCTGTGGCCATTCTTCTCGGTGTTCCAAAACTCGTGGGTGTAACAAGACCTTGCACTTCGGCCAAAATCGGTCTTGTTCCCTCCATAATACAGGCAATACAAGTTCCTGAGGTGTTTGCCGGTCGTCCGGATATCAGCATTAATGACGGATTTTCAACTTCAGTCAGGCCGTTTTCATGCATTTCAAATACGCCTATTTCATCGGTCGCTCCAAATCGGTTTTTTATAGCTCGCAATAGCCTGTAACTTAGGTGCCTCTCCCCTTCCAGATAAAGGACGGCGTCAACTATATGCTCCAAGACCTTCGGTCCGGCTATATTTCCGTCTTTATTTACATGTCCTACTAAAATTATAGGAATATTCAGAGTTTTAGCGACTTTCATAAAAAGGTTTGTTGATTCCCGAACCTGTGTAACGCTTCCTGCAGTGGAGGCATTTTCCTGTATTGACATTGTTTGAATTGAGTCAATTATAACTAACCCGGGCTTATTTGAAATAATGTGGTCAACTATACTTAAGGTGTCAGTATCGCACATAAATGCAAGATTTTCGGTTTTAACTCCAAGGCGCATAGAGCGGATTTTAAGCTGGTGAGCGGACTCTTCACCGGATACATATAAAATGTTTAAACTGCGGCCAACACTTTCGCATATTTGAAGCAATAAGGTTGATTTTCCGATACCGGGATCTCCGCTCAACAGCACAAGGGAACCTTTAACAATACCTCCGCCTAAAACTCTGTCCAACTCAGCGAGTCCTGTTTCGTAGCGCGATTCGGATATTTCGTCTATTTCTTTTAGCGTCAGAACAGCGGCTTTTTTAGTTGCCGGGAGTTTTTTTGATGAGGCGGGGATTATTGTCTTTACCTCTTCATTCATGGTATTCCACTCGCTGCAACCGGGGCAACAACCGTACCATTTTGCGCTCTCATAACCGCATTGGTTACATATATAAACAGTTTTGTTTTTGGTTGCCATTAAACAGTCTACTCCCCTATTGCAATGCAATAATAACTTATTTATTCATTCTTCTGTAATCGATAAAGTCTTGCAAGATGATTACTGCTGCTGCTGAATCTATTATCTCTTTCTTCTTGTCTGATTTTACCGCAGCGGCATTAAGATTTTTTTGCGCAACGGCCGTGGTTAGGCGTTCATCCCAAAGTTCAACCGTTAGTCCTGATACTCTTTTTAATTTCTCGGCAAAGGCCAGCGTTTTTTCTGCTCTCTCCCCTAAACTTGAATCCATGTTTTTAGGATAGCCGACCACTATAAGCTCAGCCTCACGTTCTTTAGCTAACAATGAAATAGCCTCAATAAGTTTTTTCTTGTTTGTCTGTTTTATAACACAAACCGGAGTGGCAAGTATTTCAGTGCTGTCACATATTGCAATACCTGTTCTTGCATCACCGTAATCAACTGACAGAATTACCATTTACCAAGGCTCTACCTTTCCTACAATATCCGAAACACATGAAAAGCCGTTATTATCTAAAAAAGAATCAATGCCATCTATAACTTTTAACGGTGCAAATGCATCCGTGAAGCATGCGGTTCCTATCTGAACTGCACAAGCACCGGCAAGCATAATTTCAATAGCATCCTGCCAAGTAGAAATTCCGCCCATTCCGATTATCGGAATACTCACACATTTTGAAGCTTCCCAAACCATTCTGACAGCTACCGGTAAAATTGCAGGACCTGAAAGCCCGCCGGTATTATTTTTTAAAATCGGGCGCCTTGTGTTAATGTCAATTTTCATACCGGTCAACGTATTTATCAGTGAAATTGCATCCGCTCCGGCATATTCTGCGGATTTTGCAATCTCCCCTATATTGCTCACATTAGGCGTTAATTTTACTATAAGCGGTTTTTGACATTTTGAGCGAATTAACTTTGTAATATTCTCAACGGATTGGCAACTGGAACCGAAGGATACTCCGCCCTCTTTGACATTTGGACAGGAGATATTTAATTCTACCATGTCAACCGCTGTATCATTCAATTTTTCTACAGCCAATGCATAATCGGATTCGGTACTTCCTGCAATATTGGCAATTACAACAATATCTTTCTGAGCAAGCCATGGAAGACTTTCATTTATAAAAGCGTCAACGCCGGGATTTTGCAGGCCTACACTATTCAATATTCCACCGTGAGTTTCCGCAATACGCGGCGGCGGATTGCCGCTTCTATCATGCAGGGTTGTTCCTTTACAAGATATTCCGCCTAACTTCTCAAGCGGAAAGAGTTCATTATATTCCTTGCCGAACCCATATGTACCCGAGGCGGCAATAACCGGATTTTTAAAATCAATCCCTGCTATGTTTACACACATATCAGCCATTACCAAACCACCTCACTTGCATTAAAAACGGGTCCGTCTTTACATACATGCCTGTATTTGTTGACACCATCACTCTTTATTTCACAAGCGCAAACTAAACAAGCCCCCACGCCGCACCCCATTCTCTCTTCCATAGAAACAAAGCAATCAATAACATGTTTTTCGGCAATATTCGCCACCGCTTTAAGCATAGGGACGGGCCCGCAGGAAAATATCAGGTCATATTTGTTTTTTTCAATTATCTCTTCCAAATAATCAACAGTAAGGCCCTTAAAACCCAATGAGCCGTCATCAGTGGTAATGTACACGTTTTTAGAATATCTTCTGAAATCATCGATTAAAATCGAATTTTTAGCACTTTTAAAGCCGAGTAGTGAGTCAACTTTATTATTAAAGAGTTTAGCGGCTTCAAGGAGAGGAGGACTGCCTATACCTCCTCCAATAATAAGGGGATTGTATTTACCTTCGACAATTTTAAAGCCTTTACCTAATGGACCGAGTATATCAATTTTTTCCCCGGGATAGCGCTTTGAAAGCCACTCAGTCCCCTCTCCCCTGACTTCATATACAATTCGAACGGTGTTATTCTCTTTATTAATCTCGCAAAACGATATGGGGCGCCGCAAAATTTTTTCAGAACATCTTATTTGAATAAACTGACCGGCCTCTGCTGCTTGTGCAATATCCGGACAGCTTATAACCATATCGAAACATGACTCTGTTAAAGCATTGTTGCTCAGTATTCTATATAAATCTTGAAACAAGCTCATATTTTCTCCTTAATATTGATTATTTTCAAATCATCGACTGATTTATTAGACTTTAGACACTGCACATAAGCCAAGGCAGCTGAGAGGGTCGAAAAAGTTGGAATCCCTTTTTCAGTCGCCTTAATCAAAATATCCATGTCGTCTTTACGAGCTGTTTTAGTTTCCTCAGTTGTATATAAAATGCAGGACAGCTTTCCATTCTCGATTGAGTCAAGAATATTGTTCTCGCCGTCACTGATTTTTCTGATAAAATTAGTTGGAATATGGTTTGAATTCAGAACTTTTGCCGTGCCGGCTGTAGCATATAAATCAAAGCCTAAATCCATAAACTTTTCCGCAATGTTTACAGATGCATGTTTATCGGAGTCACGTACGGTAATAAGCACCCCTCCGGATTTTTTGATATGCATACCTGAAGAGATGAGGCCTTTTAATAATGCGTCTTCAAAACTCGAGGCAATTCCCACTACCTCCCCGGTTGACTTGTATTCTGAGCAGAATCGCTCCGGTGTTTTTGATTTAAAAACTGGTATTCTAACTGCCGTAAGATTATTAGTCTGACAATCATCCGTATTTTCATTAATTTCAACACCGTTAAAACTTAAAAGGCTTTTAACAGCGGCATCAGCTAAAGAGACACCCGTAACTTTACTTAAAAACGGAATCAGATAAAAATTAGTTACATTTACATTTGAAACATAAAGGTTATTCTGGTGATAAGAAAATTGTATGCAAAGTAAACCATAGAATCCAAGCTCTTTAATAATCTTTTCAACATATTCCGTAATATTTTTTTCAACAGCGGGGCTTAATGAAACAGTCGGATATACACAGATTGAGTCCTCGGGGCATATATCCGCATTATCGATATACTCGATAATTGCAGGTACTTTTACAGTTTCTCCGTCACTTATTGCAACGGTTTCAAAAAGAGTGGCATTAAATAAATTCCGCATATAAGGAATATTGACCTGCATAAGTCTTCTTTTGATTTTTTCGGGGCCGGTTAGAGTTTTAATAAAATCAGAATCGGGGCCAAGTATCTTTGTCCCCATGTCTTTAAGACATTCCGTGTAATAATTTTGATTGGCGCCGGAAAAAGCGGTAAAAATATAGCCGGGCTTTTTATTATTAATAATGTTTATTATTTCATCTAAATTTAAGGAAGAAAAACATATATCACTAATGATATTCGAACTGAACGCATAAACATCCGGACGATTATCCGCAATAATAATCTTATAACCAATTTTGTGAAGAAGCTCTGCGCTGCGTGTATTGCAATAGTCCAATCCCTTAGATTGTTCAAAAGCGTTAGCGCCGATGATTAGTATCGTCTTATTGTTGCCGCAAAAATCGACATTATATTCTTTTTCTCCGCTATCGGCCGGGCAAGCTTCAGCATTTTGTTTTTTCGATTCCAAGTATTCCGGAACGATTAAAAACTTGAGTTGTTCAAGGTAATGCTTTTCAATTTTTATAAATTTACTCAGTTCATCCAAGCTGTCTGCATTCTTCGCTGACTGCATAAGTTTAACAAGGAAATCAGCGCTACTATAATCCGTTTCATCAACGGTATAATCAGAACGTTTCTTGTCACTGTGAATTACTCTCGCTTTTTCCTGATTAACCAGCGATTTTGCAATTTTTATGTAGGCTTCTGAAAAAGAGTCACCTGTTGCGGTTATTTCTAAATCAAAGGGTATATCCGTAGTTTGCAAAAATTTATTATTCAGAGATCGGGCCGAGTATTTAACGCAATAACGTCTATCTGCAGCATCTTTATCTGTATCAATGCTACAACAGCTAAGGTCAACAAGTAAATCCCCTGCCGCTAAATGTACAGCCGCTCTTGCAATAGAAAACCCGACATTGCAAGACAAGAATGACGAGGTTTTCGAAAGATAGGGTTTGATATTTAAAACAATATATTCACCGGTATAAGGATGTTTTGCAAAAGTTACACCGCAATTTCCCACAACACTGAGTGTATTCATAATTTTAAATAAAGCGTTTTTAAAATTACTATAATCATTCTTACTTAAAGTCGTTGCGGGCGACACTAAAAGCTCAATTTCAGACTGCATTTCAACGGAAAAAATATTCTCGCAACAGGAAACACAAATCATCTTTCCTGTCTTGTCCCTCAAGCCTTCAAAATCAAACACTCTCCATCCCGCATAGCTTTTTGAAATCTTTAAAGTTGGAAAACGTCCCCGGCTAATAAGGCCATCTAAATACGCATTTAAAGATTCAGAATTATTAAAAGATAAGCCGGAATAGATATTTTGCTCACTCGGTTTGCCAACTTGTACGGGATAGCCTACCTTTGAGGAAAAATTAAGAACTTTTTCAGCTTCATCAGAAATAATATAGATGGGCTGCGGTTCGTTAATCTTATGCAAAAAGTCGGAAAGCTCTCGCTTCTTGAGTATAGAAAGAGCCGTTTGTGAATCAATCGAAAGTATATTTAAATCAGACTGCCATTCCGGGAAGTTTTTTAGTAAATCATATACCAGAAAAGATGCAACTTCACCGCCTGCTGTAGGTAAAATAGCGTCAGGCTTCTCTTTAATAACTATATTTTTTATAGTGTTAAGGTTAAACGGCTCAATATAAACGGCATCCGCCATTTTAAGCTCAGTGCTAAGGGTGAAAGGATTTGAACTCAAAACTACGGTTTTAATATTTTTTTCGTGTAAAACACGTATTGCTTCCACAGCAAAGCTGTCAGATTGTGACAATCCGCCAATTTCGGAATATCCCGAACCGATTATAAGAACCTTTTTGATTTCATATTCCAAAAAATGGACCCCCTGAGAAAGTATTTTACTGCAAATAAAAAATTTCAAGCACCGATAGAGCCGACAACGCCGACTATTTCATCTCTCATTCGGATAGCCTCTCGTCTTGCCGCTAATGCGTATTCCTCTTCTGTATAATTCCCTTTTTTGTATGCGCACATAATCCCACGGGAAGAGTTTACTATTGCTCCCAATCCCCTATTATCAAAAGCGCCGGCAATATCCTCGGCACCCGCACCTTGCGCACCATAGCCGGGAACAAGGAAAAATATTGAAGGGAACTGTTCACGAAGTTCTTTTAGCTGCTTCGGATAGGTGGCTCCGACTACTGCTCCCACAGAGCCGTAACCATATTTAAAGCCACCTTCACCGTTCCATTTATCACAAAGTGTTGCCATGACCTTATATACGGGAGTTGAGTTGATCAGCTGGTCCTGAAGTTCGCCTGAAGAAGGATTGGATGTTTTACAAAGCACAAAAATGCCCTTATCTTTTTCTTCACAAATACTCAACAACGGGTCTATTCCATCAGTTCCAAGGTAGCCGTTTACAGTTAAGGCATCTGCTGAAAAAGCCTCGACTGAATAGAGCCCTAAATCCGTAGTACCTAAATATGCTTTAGCATAGGCTTGCATTGTAGAACCGATATCATTTCTTTTACCGTCAACAATGACAAACATACCTTTACTTTTTGCGTAAAGTATTGTTTCGTATAACGCTTTTATACCCGGCCAGCCATATAGTTCATAATATGCGCACTGAGGCTTTATGGCGGGAACAATATCATAAAGAGCATCAATCAATCCTTTATTAAATTGTAAAACTGATTCCGCTGCAGCTTCAAGAGAATTTCCGTATTGCTTTACCGCTCTTTCACGTACGTAAGCGGGAATATAATCCAATACAGGATCCAACCCTGCTACAGTGGGGTTGGATTTTTCAATAATGTTTTCAATCAGTCTGTTAAATGACAAACCGGCACCTCATCTCTTATTTATTATTTCATATTTTTATAAGTTATTTTACCGTTGCAAATCGTATATTCAACTTTACCTGTAAGATTCAATCCCTTGAATGCACTGTTTTTTGAGTTACCGATTAATGTATCGGGATTTACTGCCCACTTTTTATCGGCATCAAATAAAACAATATCGGCAGGTATTCCGGGCCTTAATATTCCGGTATTTAAGCCCAAAATAGATGCAGGCGCTGAAGTCATAAGTTTGATTAGTTTAGTCAAAGTCAAATGTCCGGGCTTAACCAAAAATGTTATTCCGGCAGCAAGCAGTGTCTGCAAACCGACAACTCCGTTTGGAGCGCTATAAAAATCGGCTTTTTCTTCCGGTGTATGGGGTGCATGGTCGGTTGCTATGGTATCTATTGTGCCGTCAAGCAAGCCCTTGATAACAGCTATTCTATCATCCTCCGTTCTTAAGGGAGGGTTCATTCTGTAATCTGCATCTTTTGTTTCTAACATTTCATCTGTTAAAGCAAAATAATGGGGACAGGTTTCAGCCGTAATTTTTTTGCCAAGAGATTTAGCATGCCGAATAATATCCACACTTTCAGCAGTGCTGACATGGCAAATATGCAGTCTTGAGTCATTTTTCTTAGCGATTTCAATATCTCTTGCAATAGCAGTACTTTCAGACACTGAGGAAATACCTTTTACGCCGAGTTTTTCGGAAACTTTACCTTCATTAATCAAGCCGCCGCCTGCAAGTATCTTATCTTCACAATGCGAAAGAATCAGAGCACCGATTCTTTTTGTATTTTGTAAAGCCTCAGCCATTATATCCGAGTCGGCTACAGGCTCACCGTCGTCGGAAAAAGCAATAACTCCAGCTTTTTTCAGTTCGTCAAAATCTGTAAGTTCCCGGCCTTTCATATCTTTTGTAATAGCTCCTACAGGGTACACTCTTACTTTTGAATTAGCGGCCTTGTTTGAGATATATTCGACTGTTTCAATGTTATCCACAGGCGGTTTGGTATTTGGCATAGCCACAATGGATGTTACTCCTCCGGCTGCGGCTGCCTCACCTACCGAGAAAATATCCGCTTTATGTGTTAACCCGGGATCCCGGGTATGCACATGCATATCTATTAATCCGGGAGCCGCAAACATTCCGGTTGCATCGATAATTAGGTCAGCATCTTTATTTATACTTGAAGCAATTTCTGAAACATAACCTTCTTCAACATAGATATCGCCTCTGTAAGCATCTTCACGCAAAGAATCGATTATTTGCGCATTTTTAATTAGTATTTCCGACATATTAGCTTAATCCTCATCATTTCTGAAAATCGGCGGCAATGTGAACGGTTGATTATTTGATTGATTGGGTAAAATGTTATCCAATATATCGTCGATTACATCGGGGATTGATGATGGTGCACAAGTGGTACAAGTTCCGGGAAGATTGTTTAGTTTATACCAGCCCATAGCGGTTGAGGCGCAGGCATTTCCGGCCAACAATCCTGAAGAGGTGCAATAGCTTTTCCTGACGGTTAATCCGCTTTTGGGGAAACTTTTTTCAGGTAATCCCTTGCTGATTCTATCAAATACCTCTATAAAGATTTTACCTGCAGGGTTAAGATTTTCATTGATTGTTTTCGGCTTGTCATAGCCGTACCATGTTGCAGAAATATAATGAGGTGTACCTGCACAAAACCATCTGTCTTTGTGCAAGTCGGTAGTTCCTGTTTTGCACATTATTTGAAACTTTCTGACATTACGACCGGTGCCGTAGTAAGAGGTCTCAACGGTTTGCAACAACTCGCACATGATATCTGATGTGTCAGGGGCAATAACCTGTTCCGCTTCAGGCTTATTTTCAAGCAAAACTTCACGGCCGTAATAATCAGTAACCTTATAATATGAGTAGGGCTTAAAATATTTACCCCCATTTCCGAAAGTTGCATAAGCTGCAGCCATCTCTAAAGTGGACACGCCTTTAGTGAATGCCCCGACAGCCATTGGGGCGGCAAGCGGATCATTCTTGGGGTCAAGGGTAGATATGTGAAATTTGTTTTGTAAATAGTCGAAAGACTTAGCGGGAGTTAGTTTATCTACGACAACTCTTGCTGCAATTGTGTTAATAGATTTCTCAATTGCTTTTTGAACTGTTACATATGTGTTTGAGCCATATGTTCGGTCTACATTTCTTGGCCATAATGAACTGCCTTGATAAGGAAAGGCATAGTCCAGCATTTTGGTTGACCAATTAATATAGTTTAAATCAATCGCAGGGGCATAAACTGATAGCGGTTTTATTGTAGAACCCGGCTGTCTTAAAGAATCAGAAGCTCTGTTAAGAACTCGGTTGCCCGTTTTAGGACCTGCTTGGCCGATAATTCCTACAACTCGACCTTCGTAGTCCATGATAGTCATTGCTGACTGCACGGCGGGATTATCAGGAGTATCTTTCTGTTTTGGGAACGTAATCCGGTTATAAAAAACCTCTTCCATTTGTTTCTGAACATCCATGTCAACGGCAGCATAAATTTTAAGTCCGCCGTAATAAATCTTCCTTGTAGCCGTTTGCAACGAATAGCCGTATTTAGCCATCAGGTCTTTGATAACATTATCGATAACAAAGTCTACATAGAAACTGTTATATTCCTCATTCGCGCCTTTATCTGTTTCATGTTTCGTAGCAGGGACAAAGGACGGATTGTTGGGTAATATAAGTTCATATTCTATGGCTTCATTGTATTCGTCTCGGGATATTATCCCTTGCTCGAGCATCTTGCGCAAACACTCTTGCTGCCTTACTTTATTTGCCTCAAAATGGCGAATCGGTTCAAAGGAAAACGGCGCTTTAGTTATTGACGCCATTGAGGCGCTTTCAGCAAGATTAAGCTCGCTCACATCTTTACCAAAATATGTTTCGGCAGCTGTTTTAACACCGTAGCACCCGTTACCTAGCGCAACAGTATTAAGATAAGATTCTAAAATAACATCTTTTGAATAATTGTTTTCCAAGTTAAGAGCTGTAAGTATTTCTTTAAATTTTCTTACAACCGTTACATCTTTTTCGCCCGTAAGGTTTTTAATCAGTTGCTGAGTAATGGTGGAAGCACCCTGAGTAAAATTGTATTTTGTCATCGCACCTACAAATCGAACCCAATCGACACCTTTATGTGTGTAAAAGCGTTTATCTTCCAAAGAAACAAAAGCCTTGACCAGGTATGGCGATATTTCGTCAAGGTTAACAATCTCTCTGTTTTCCTCACCGTGCAGTTTTTGAATAACGGTTTCTTGTCCGTCTTTGTCATAAGCATAGACAAAAGAGGTTCTGCTTTGTTCATCTTTGTACTCCTCAAGGTTAATAATAGGATCACCGTTTTTAACGGTAATAATGTGAAAAGTTACATAAGAGAGAACAATGACGGCGGTAAGAGCAAAAACCGAAAAAAGTGCAATAAGGGATAAAATAACTTTTTTTACTTTAGAGCCGATTGCCTTGCTTTTAATTTTATAAAAGGTCGAGTAAAGTTTCCTTAAAGCGGTACGAATAATCTTATTAAATTCACTCATTAAGCGACCTCCTTCCAACGAAAGCATTATACCATATTATCAAAGCATTGTTTAGTGTAAAATTTTAAGAAAATGCTAATATTCGCACCTTATATTTAAATAATCTATATTACATATTCGACTTTGTAATAAACTTCATTGCGAAAAAACCGCTCGGAATAAAATTTTTCCGAGCGGCAGAAAAATAAGAAAAAATTATTTAATCAGGTTCTCCTATTATTACATTAGCGGGCATCGGTTCCGGCCTTGAACAAGTTGATTTTAATAGATAATGCATGCCGGATCTTGAGCTTTGTTCAAACCCGAGCATTATCTCCAGAGCATGATAGGCAAGTTCAGCCCCTGCACGAACCGGTCTTCCTGTTCTTAAGGCCATTGCCATATCAGCTACGGCAATTCCCCTGCTGTTTTCCGTATACGTATGGGTAAGAGGCATTTCATAAAAATCGCCGTTTTTTCTCTGAACTCTAACAGGGCCGTCAAATCCGTTCGGATCCGGAACTTGCATCGTTCCCTCACTACCGTAAATCTCAATAAAAGGATGTTCACTTTTCCACATATCAAAAGACATAATAATGGAAGCAACTGCACCGTTCTCAAACTCAATAATGCCGTTAACATGGGTATCTACTTCGACAGGAATGACTTTACCGTATTTCGGTTGGCTTGTAATTCTCCTCGTGTCAAACATTCTGTGAGAAGTACCTGTCAATCTTTTTGCCGGGCCGAGAAGATTAAGCAAAGCTGTTATATAATAAGGACCCATATCCAGCATCGGTCCTCCACCCTGCTCATAATAGAACTCCGGATCGGGGTGCCAGGACTCATGTCCGCGGCATGTCATATATGCAGCAGCCCCGATGGGATTTCCAATATAGCCGTCATCAAGCAGTTTTCTGCAAGTTTGAATTCCGCCTCCCATGAAAGTGTCGGGGGCAACTCCTACAAGAAGACCTTTCTCTTTACCCATATCAAAAATTTCTTTAGCATCCGCCAATGAAACGGACATGGGTTTTTCGCTATGTGTGTTCTTACCTGCTTTTAAAGCTTCAATAGCAACTCCGTAATGCTGTTTTGGGGTGGTTAAGTTAAGTACAATCTCAATCTCGCTGTCTGCAAACATATCATACATAGTTTCATATATTACCGGAACATCCCAATCTTTTGAAGCTTTTGCGGAGCGTTCAGGAATCAGGTCGCAAACACCTTTGACATATACAATGTTATTAAAAACTGTAGTCAGATTTTTTAAGTAAATAGGGCTGATATTACCGTTACCGACAATACCTACAACAACTTTTTTCATGCATAATCTCCTTAAATTAATACATTTTTGCATCGCTTTCAAACACTGCGGGGTCAAGGCCGCGTTCCAAAGCGATGTCTTTGCCCTCTATTGCCCAAAGCATACCTCTGCGCATAAGTTCTTGTGAAGCCGGAGAATCCTCAAAAACTATATCAGTGTGGCCGAGTGATGAATAAAATACTCTCCCGTGTCCCCATTTTTTAGTCCAAATCACAGGCATATCAATCGCTTTGTTTGAACTGTGATAATAGGTATGTAGCGGAAAACGTGTTGTAGCTAAAATCTCAATAGCCGGATCAACATGTAAATAGTATTGTTCGCTGAATACATCAAAATCTTCAATTCCCTCCACAATGGGACTTGAAGAATTTTTAATTATATTCACCTTATAGTCAATCAGACCGCCGGGATGAGATATCCAATTGCCGCCCGTAATAAACTGCCATTCCGTATTATCTCTGAATGCGTCACACATTCCTCCGTGATTGCCCGCCATTCCTACACCGGAAGCAATGGCCTTGCTTACATTTGTGCATAACTCTCCGCTTAATTTACCGCCTGTCCAAATAGGAACAATCAAATGCAGAGATTTTAGAAAATCAAGGTCACTATAAGCTTCTAAATCCTGAGAAAGTGTTACCGACACACCTTCATTTTCTAAAATGTTCTTAAAGCGTTTTGCTATAAGATCGGGCTCATGACCGTCCCAGCCGCCATAGACTATCAGCGCCTTTTTTTCAGACAACTTTGATCATCCTTTCAATTATTTTAAATAAAAAAACAAAAACCCCGCTTTCGCGGGGTTTAGGCTCTTAGAAAAACAAAAGTAAAAGTGTGGTTGCAAGAGAGAGAATAAAGAAGAAAACAGCTATATACTTGGTCCACTTAACCAATTTTTGCTCGATTGTTCTTCCTTTATTTTTGCCGAAAAAGGTTTCCGCTCCTCCCGCAATAGCGCCCGATAATCCTGCCGTCTTACTCTCTTGGAGCAAAACGACTATTATAATCGAGATAGATGATAGAATGAGCAAAATACCCAAAACAATTTCGTGCCACTTCATTAATAACCCTCCAAGATTTAGTACCGCAAAATACTATCACAACATTGCCATAAATGCAAGTAAATATTTGTACGGTAAGGATATATTGAAAAAAACAGGCTATTCCTGCTTGAATTCCAACTGCTCAACCGCATCTTCGGCGGAAAGCAGCGCCCCGGCCGAGGGAAGTGTTTTAGTCTTATAGCGGTAAGGCTTTTCAAACTCCCCTTTCCTATATAATCTTGCTCCGGCTAATATATGACCTTTTTTCAATGTCATAAGGTTAACACCGATGGAATCTTTTGTGCTCTTGGGTGTTATTGAGCCTGTATTAAAGAGCAGGTGTCTTCCGGCAGAGGAGGTCACAACAACTTCACAGTCACTTTCAATTTGCATAATGGCCGCTATTTTCGATTTTGAAGAATACGCATTTATAAGTTTCTTTCGATTAGTTTTTGTGATGTAGGATGACATTTCAATTTTTGCAATTTTACCGTTTTCAAAGAAAAAGAGCATGTAACCTGAATAGTCGTTTGTCACAGCCATATAAATAGCGGTTTCCCCCGGATCCATGTCCAAGCTTGAAGCGACGTAATCACCTAATACGCTTATCTTTGTCTCGTCAAAGTCTGAGGCTTTTGCTTTATAGACTTGCATATTGTTAGTAAAGAACAACAATTCACTATGGTTTGTTGCTTCCATTGAGATAAGAAGGCTGTCACCTTCCTTAAACTTATGGTCTCCGCTCATTCTTAGGGAAAGCGGAGTAACTTTTTTAAAGTATCCCTCTTTTGTGAAGAAAAGATGTATCGGATAGTCGGGAATTACTTCCTCTTCATCATGATGCTCAATGTCGGAAGCATAAATTATTTCGCTGCACCTTTCTTTGCCGTATTTTTCAATTACGGTGTTAAGTTCAAATACTATTATTCTTTTAACTTTGGTGCGGCTGGAAAGGATACTTTCCATCTCTTTAATATCTTTTTCAAGCTTCTCAATATCCTGAGTACGCTTTAATATATACTCTCTGTTAAGATGTCTTAATTTAATTTCCGCAACAAATTCCGCCTGAACTTCATCAATCATAAAGCCGATCATCAAATTCGGAATAACTTCGGCTTCAGATTTGGTGTCTCGAATAATTTTTATTGCTTTGTCAATATCGAGCAATATTTTTGAAAGGCCCTTGAGTAAATGCAGCCTTTCCCTGGCCTTGTTGAGGTCAAAACTCACCCTATTTCGAACGCACTCTTCCCGGAAAGTAAGCCACTCTTTAATAAGGTCTGCAACACCTAAAACCAAAGGTGAACCGTTGATAAGGACATTAAAGTTACAGGAAAAAGTGTCTTCCAATGTTGTTTGACGGTAAAGTTTAAGCATAAGCTTTTCGGGATCCGTACCGCGCTTTAAATCAATAGCAATCTTAAGTCCGCTTTTATCGGTTTCATCACGAATATCGCTTATTTCACGAATGGAGCCTGCTTTAATTCTTTCGATTATTTTATCAATTATAGCTTCAATTGTTGTTGTGGGAGGTATATTCGTTATCTCAATGCAGTTATTCTTAGAATCGTAGGTATATTTTGAGCGCAACTTAATTCCGCCCCTGCCGGTATCGTAAATTTCCTGCAAGGCTTCCCTGTCATATAGAACTTGACATCCGCCAATAAAATCCGGCGCTTTAAGTGTATCTAAAACATTGTGGTCTTCATTTTCGATTAGTTTAATTGTCGTTTCGCAGACTTCTTTAAGGTTAAAAGAACAAATTGAACTTGCCATACCGACCGCTATACCCGTATTGGCGTTAACCAAAATTGAGGGAAAAGAGACAGGCAGAAGTGTTGGCTCCTTCATGGTGTTATCGTAGTTGTCAACAAATTTAACGGTATCCCGATCAATATCTCTGAAAAGTTCAGCGCAAATCGGGTCCAGTTTTGCTTCCGTATATCGGGATGCGGCCCACATCATATCCCGCGAATAAGACTTGCCGAAGTTACCTTTTGAGTCAACATAAGGGTGAAGTAAGGCCTCATAACCTCTTGAAAGGCGCACCATTGTGTCGTAAATGGCGGCCTCGCCGTGAGGGTTAAGTTGCATTGTGCGGCCGACTATGTTAGCGGATTTTGAGCGATTACCGGTAAGTAAACCCATTTTATACATTGTATAAAGAATTTTTCTGTGAGAGGGCTTAAATCCGTCGATTTCAGGTATTGCCCTGGACAGAATTACGCTCATAGCATAAGGCATATAATTAGTTTCGAGAGTCTCAACAATCGCTTGACTCTCGACTTCACCTGCTCCGTTTATATGGGCGTTGATGCTGATATTTTCATTTTCCGGGACTTTTTGATTTTTCTTTCTTGCCATATCAAACTCCTGAATTAAGATACATCGGCCAAATCGATGTAAAGATGACCATGCTCGGCAATAAAATCTTTTCTGCCGCTCAGGTTGTCGCCTAACAGAAGATCAAATGTATCCTCCGTTAGTTGAGGGTCAGCAGGTTCAATTTTAACAAGTCTTCTTGTTTCGGGATTCATAGTGGTTAATGACAGCATATCGGGCTCATTTTCGCCCAACCCCTTTGAGCGCTGAATAGTATACTTTTTACCGTTTAAGCTTTCAACAATAGATGCCTTCTCTTTTTCCGTATAGGCAAACCAGGTTTCATCCCCCGAGTTTATCTCATAGAGCGGAGACTCAGCTATATATATTTTTCCCATATCAATCAGGGTGGGCATAAGCCGATATATCATAGTTAAAACCAAAGCCCGGATTTGAAAACCGTCAACATCAGCGTCCGTGCAAATAATAACTTTGTTCCAACGTAATTGATCCGGGTTAAAAAGCGATAAATCTTTGTTCGACTTTGTTTTTACTTCAACGCCGCAACCGAGCACCTTAATTAAATCGGTAATAATATCATTTTTAAAGATTCTGTCATAATCTGCCTTTAAACAGTTAAGAATTTTGCCTCGTATAGGTATGATAGCTTGAAATTCGGAATTTCTGGCCTGTTTACATGCCCCCAGAGCGGAATCGCCCTCAACAATAAATATTTCCCTTAAATCGGGATCTTTACTTCTGCAATCAACAAATTTTTGAACGCGGTTATTAAGGTCATTTGAACTCTGTAAGGTTCTTTTTAAATTCTGGCGCGTTACTTCAGCCTTTACACGGCTGCGCATATTTATTAAAACTTGATCCGCAATTTTATCGGCCTCAAGTTTGTTTTCAATAAAATAAACCTCAAGCTGATGTTTTAAAAAGTCAGTCAAGGCTTCCTGTATAAACTTGTTGGTAATAGCCTTTTTGGTCTGATTCTCATAAGAAGTTTGAGTTGAGGAAGATGAGATAACAAGAACAAGGCAGTCCTCAACATCCTGAAAAGATATTTTTCCGTCACTTTTAAGATACTTACCGCTCTGCTTAAGGTAAGAGTCTATCTGAGATACAAAGGCACTCCTGGTTGCTTTTTCAGGCGCACCCCCGTTTTCAAGCCAACTTGAGTTATGGTAGAACTCTTTAAGTTTTGTTTTATTTGAAAAGGCAAGTGCAACTTCCATTTTTACCTTGTAATCTTTTTGATCGGCTCTGTCTCTGCCCACTCTCTCAGCATTCCAAAATTGAGGAGTTGAGATTGCATTTTCACCGACAATTTCATCAAGATAATCGGAAAGTCCGTTTTCATAGAAATACTCGTAAGTATCAAATTTGCCGCTTTCGTTTTGATAGTTGAGAATAAAATTGATTCCGGCATTAACTATAGCCTGTCTTTTCAGAGTATCCTGAAAGTAACTTAGCGGTACCGCTATATCGGTAAAAACTTCCAAATCCGGTTTCCATTTAATTCTGGTACCGGTATCTTTCTTATTGTATTCTTCCTTCTGCATATTTCCTTTTACTTTTCCCCTTTTAAACTGCAGAAAGTATTTAAAGCCGCCGCTGTGAACTTCGGCCTCCATATATTCTGATGAATATTGCGTAGCGCACAAACCGAGCCCGTTAATACCTAAAGAGTATTCATAACTGCTGTTATCGCTTACCTTATATTTGCCGCCGGCATACATCTCACAAAAAAGAAGTTCCCAATTATATCGTTTTTCTCTCTCATTGTAATCAAGCGGTATTCCCCTGCCGAAGTCCAGTACTTCAACAGAATAATCGTTAAAATAAGTTACAATAATTTTCTTGCCGAACCCGTCCCTTGCTTCATCTATAGAGTTGGCAATAATTTCAAATATAGAATGCTGACACCCTTCAAGTCCGTCTGAGCCGAACAAAACGCCAGGTCTTTTTCTGACTCTGTCTGCACCTTTAAGCTGTGTTATACTTTCATTTCCGTACTTCTTTTTTGCGGCCATTCGCCTGATTCCTCCAAGCGGATATTTGACTATATTTTACACTATATATGGTATAGTGTCAATTATTTGCACCTCGTATTAGACAATATACAGGCGAAATTTTGTATCATAAAAATAGAAAAACCTCCGAAAACAAGCTCGGAGGTTGCAAGTTTTTATACAAACAATTTATTCATCAGCCATAAGCTCATTGAATCTTTCAGCATCAATTTTTTCTTCCACCAAAAGACAATCTGCAACTTTGTCCAGCTTGTTGCGATTTTCAGAAAGAAGTTTGTTTGTTCTTTCATAAGCATCAGTAATAAGCCTATGAATTTCTTTGTCAATTTCAGCAGCTGTGTTCTCGGAATACGCTATTGTGTGGGAATAATCTCTGCCGAGAAAAACTTCACTGCTTGAAGCTCCGAATGCAACCGGGCCTAATTTATCGCTCATTCCGTATTTTGTAACCATATCGCGGGCAAGCTTTGTAGCCCTCTCAAGGTCATTTGAAGCTCCCGTTGAAATATCTCCGAGTGCAATAGCCTCCGCTACCCTGCCGCCGAGTAAAACTACAAGGTCATCGAGCATTTCATTACAGGAAGCATAGTTTCTGTCTTCAGTTGGAATGTGGAGTGTATAACCTCCGGCAAGTCCTCTGGGAATTATTGATACCTGGTGAACGGGATCCTGTGTCTCAAGATAATACGTCACAACGGCATGACCTGCTTCATGGTAGGCGGTAAGCCGTTTTTCATTATCGCTCATTTTTTTGGACTTCTTTTCAGTACCCACAAGAACTTTAATTGTTGCTTCCTGAATCTCTTCCATGGTAATTGACTTTTTATCACGTCTTGCGGCTAAGAGAGCAGCTTCATTAAGCAGGTTCTCCAAATCGGCACCGGTAAAAGAAACCGTGGAGCGAGCGATTTTATTTAAGTCTACATCAGGAGCCAAAGGCTTGCCTCTTGCATGAACTTTTAGTATCTCTTCACGGCCTTTTATGTCAGGGTATCCGACAGCGACCTGTCTGTCAAAGCGTCCCGGACGCAGCAAAGCGGGATCCAGGATATCCGGGCGGTTTGTCGCTGCTATAATTATAACCCCTTCATTGATGCCGAACCCGTCCATTTCTACCAAAAGCTGATTTAAAGTTTGCTCACGCTCATCGTGTCCCCCCCCAAGGCCTGCACCTCTGTGGCGGCCTACTGCATCAATTTCGTCTATAAAAATAATTGAGGGAGAATTCTTTTTAGCCTGGTCAAATAAATCCCTGACTCTGGAGGCTCCGACACCCACATACATTTCAACAAAATCGGAACCGGAAATGGAAAAGAAAGGCACATCAGCCTCACCTGCAACCGCTCTGGCCAAAAGAGTCTTACCTGTACCGGGAGGGCCAACGAGTAAAACACCTTTAGGTATGCGGGCACCAAGGGTATCAAATTTAGATGGCTCTTTCAAAAACTCAACTATCTCCGCCAATTCCGCTTTTTCTTCATCGGCTCCCGCAACATCGGCAAAGGTAGTTTTTCTTTTTTCATCTTTCGCTTGCTTTACCCTCGCTCTGCCAAAACCGAGTGCCCTGTTGGACTCGTTTGTCATTATTTGATTCATGCGCCTAATCATGTAGAAGACTAAACCGCCTAAAACCAACGCTAATAGTATTGAGGGCAGCATACCGGCCATCCAAGCGCCCGTACTTCCGGAAACATAGCTTGCTTTTATAGGATTGTCAGGATTATTACGATTGTACTCAATTACCTTTTTGTGAATATCGTCTTTAAATAATTCAACACTCGGGACGACAAAATTCTTCGGTTGCTGTTCATCAACTAAAATACATTCAAGGGCACCGGAACTTAAATTCAAAGAGTATTCCCTGACCTTATTATCGTCAAACAACTGGACAATCTCATAATATTCCAGCTTTTGCTTTTTTTGATTTTCAGCAAAAAATGAGCCGGCAACAACAATCATTATAGGTATGATTAAGTAAGGTAATAATGTTAAAATTTTTTTCTTATTCAAAATTGCAACTCCCTATTATAAACAGACTGAATTATTTATGCGTAAATATGTTCTTTCAACACCGCTACAAATGGTAGATTCCTATATTTTTCATTAAAATCCAAACCATAACCTACTATAAATTCATCAGGTACATCAGCGCCCTTATAATCGGCATGCAGATTAACTTGCCGTCTGCTCGGTTTATCAAAAAGAGTGCAAATCCTTATGGAGTTCGGATTTCTGCTTTTCAATATCCCCAAAATATAATTTAAAGTTTTACCGCTGTCTAAAATATCTTCTACAATCAAAACATCATAACCGTCAAGGTCATTATCAAGGTCTTTAAGAATTTTAACAGCCCCGGAAGAAGAGGTACCTGAACCGTAACTGCTTACGGCCATAAAGTCAATCTCACAGGGCAGAGTTATTGACCGCATTAAATCAGCCATAAATACTATTGAGCCCTTTAATACGCTCACTAACAATAACTTCTTGCCTATATAATCGCGGTTAATTTCACTTCCCAAATTTTCAATCAGTTCAGAAATTTGCTCTTGTGAAAAAAGAACTTTCTTTATATCATTTATCATCTGCATGACTCCCGATTTTAATTATTAAGATGTTTTTTGTGGACTCACTTATTTCGCACCGCCGGTCAGAGCCGTAACCTTCCAGCCAGGCGACCCCTGAATCATCGGCTAAAACTAATAAATCATCTCTGATTTCTTCAGGTACCGAATCTTCGTTAAACAGTTTTTTCAGCGTTTTAGTGCAATTCCTCTTAGATATACGAATCTTGTCTCCGCCTCTGCGATTACGAAAAACTACATTGCCGTTTAGTTTATCATAATCTAAAGAATAATCCAATAATTTATTGTGAATAATTTGTTGATTTTTAAATTCCGTGCGGTCTGCTACCGTTACTGTAACTTTTTTACTTCCGCATAAAAGTTCACCAATATCGAATTTTACCGAAAAAGGCGGTACTTTCAGTACCCTGTTGTTAATGATAAGCTTTTCATTTTTGACCGTTGCTCTCGTGTCTCCCGGCAATGTAATTGACCCGCCAGTAAAAAGCAGGTCATCTAATGCATTGATGTGCTCGCTCAAAGGAGCCGAACCCAACTTACTTATGAGTATATTTTTAACAGCCCTCTTCCTTATTGCCGGGGACGATGAAGCAAGAACAGCGGCAGAATAGCAGGAGCCTTTTTTACATTCGGCAACAAGTTGTTCAGCCATAATATTAAGAAAATCATTGTCTTCAGTTAAATTGTCAAAACATCTTAAGAATGAAAGCTGATAGTTTTGATTTATTCTTCCAAAAAGCGGAATAACACTTTTTCTTAAATAATTTCTTGAATATTTTTCATCCGAGTTGCTGCTGTCAAAGACGAAAGGAATATTATATTTTTCACAATAAGTCTTTACTTCTTCAGTAGTACAGTCAATTAGAGGCCTTATAATGTTATCCCGTACAGGTTTAATAGAGCAAAGGCCTTCCAGGCCGGTTCCTCTGGCAAGGTTAAACAGCATCGTTTCGATACGATCACTAAGCGTATGAGCAGTAGCAATTAAAGCATTTTCGGCAATGGAAGATAAGAATTCATATCTTATTCTTCGGGCGCACTCTTCAATCCCCTCGCCTGAACTTTTGGAAATCTGCGGTATGTTGACCCTGAGAGTTTCAAGTCTGAGTTTTTTTTCATGGCAAAAATTTATTACAAAATTCTCATCGCGATCAGCCTCATACTTTCTTATGCCATGATTAACATGTGCCACAATTAATTCAAAACCGAATTCTTGACGTAGGGAACAAAGAATATTCAGCATTGCCATGGAATCGGCGCCCCCTGATACTGCTGCAATGATCGTATCGGCACCGAGAAACATATTATGCTTTTTAACGGTTGAAATGACTTTTTCTATCATCAGTATTTATCCGTTTTTGCTAAAAAACGAGTATTAGCGGCGTCCCAGACAAAAGTGACGGTTCTCGTTTCTCCGTGTCTGTTTTTAGCCACTATCACTTCAATATCATCGCTTTCTTCTTCCTGTACTATCTCTTCGTCGTTTTCTTCATCGCTGATGTATGATTTTCTGTACAAAAGCAATACTACATCCGCATCCTGCTCAATTGAGCCTGAATCACGCATATCGGCTAATTGCGGTCTGCGCGATTTGCCTGATTGGACAGAACTTCTTGACAATTGAGTACAGACAATAACGGGAAGATTTAAGTCTTTTGCCATTAACTTCAGGCTGCGTGTTATTTCGCTAACTTCCTGAACGCGGTTTTCGGCTCTTTTTCCGGGCTTTATAAGTCCAAGATAGTCAACAATAACGCAGTCAACATTACCGAGTCTTCTTGTTTTTGCCTTCATTTCAGAAACGGAGATGTTTGAAGAATCATCAAAATATAAATCACAATCGTTTAACGCCATTGTGGTACTTGCCAAATTCTTCCAATCCTCAGGGGAAAGATTGCCTTCTCTAAGATTTTTATTATTAATAGCGGCAGTACTGCAAAGAACTCTTTGGGCAATTTGCTCCTTCGTCATCTCTAATGAAAAGAAAAGCACACGCTTTTTACCTGAACCTGCAATATTTTTAGCAATATTGAGTGCAAAACTTGTTTTGCCCATTCCCGGGCGTGCTCCAATCATTACCAAGTCGGACTTATTTAGCCCTATAAGCACATTATCCAAGTCGGCAAATCCGGTCTCCAGCCCCAAATACTCATCACGCTCAGCTGAATTTAGTTTAGCTAACCTGTCAAGTACCTGGTTGGCTAATATATCATTGAGTCTTGCGGGACCGTCAATACTCTTGCCGTGCCTGACATCATAAATCTGCTGTTCGGCGCTGTCAAGTATGATATCCGCGCTTTCCTCTTGCGCAAGTGCGTTGCTGATAGTATTTTGCGATATTTCTATAAGTCTTCTGAGATAATATTTTTCTCTGACCGTCTTTGCATGATGCTCTACATTTGCAATGGAAAGAACATTGTTGGTTAGTTGAAAAAGATAATTTTTACCACCGGCGTCGTCAAAGACATTATCCCGTTTAATTCTTTCCAAAACCAAAATAGCATCAATATTTTGACTTAGCGTGTCAATTTCAATCATCGCACTAAAAATAGCACGATGCTGCAAAAGATAAAAATGCTCCGGCTTTAACAGCATATGCACTGTGGAAAAACAAGAAGGTTCTACCAAAACGCTTCCCAAAACAGCTTGTTCCGACTCAATGCTGGCCGGCAAATTGGAAGTATCTAACCCTGTAAACCCAATGGTGTTGTCCAAAACAAACCCTCCGGAAAAATCATTCACTTACAATGATATAAAACTTGGCACTGACCCCTTGGACTAACCTGACTTCCGCCTCATATGTGCCGTAATGCTTTATATCTTCAACAGATATTTTTCTCCTGTCAACTTCGATAGAATATTCTTCTTTAATCCGGTCAGCAATTTCCTTTGCAGTTATAGAGCCGAACAGCTTACCGCTTGAACCGGCATTGGCAGTTATTTTTATAGTGCTTCCTTCTATTTTTGAAGCCGCTTCCCGTGCCTCTTCCAGCTCTTTTTCAAAGCGAAATCTTTCTGCGGATTCTTTGTTTTTAATTTCACTTAATATTTGGGCATTTACCTCGACTGCAAGCCCCCGGGGTAATAGGAAGTTTCTTGCATAGCCGTCAGAGGCGTTAACCATTTCGCCTTTTTTACCTAAACCTTTTACATCTTCTTTTAACAACACTTTCATCTTATGCACACCTCATCAATCTTTATTCAACATTTATAATAATAGGTAAAACCATGGGGTTGCGCCTTGTTCTATCATTCATTAGTTTAGACAAATCTTCCCTCAGCCTCGATTTAATAATACCGATATCAAGCACAACTCCGCCCAGACAAAACTTGATTGTATTTTTTGCCACTTCAACCGCCTCGTTTATAAGCTGTTCCGATTCTTTAACATACACAAAACCTCTTGTGAGAATTTCCGGTTCCGATACCATAGAAGCTGTTAACAAATTGACGGCAGCGGCTACAATAATTAAACCGTCTTGTGAAAGGAGTTTGCGCTCCCTTAGAACCACACTTCCAACATCACCGACACCATAGCCGTCAACCAATACTCTTCCGGCAGGAATCGAGGGGCAAAACACTGCCGTATTACGGTTAAATTCAATTACATTTCCGTTATCCGCAATTAATACATTTTCTTCTTTAACGCCCATTGCCAAAGCAAGCTGAGCATGTTTTCGCAAATGTTTATGTTCACCGTGTACAGGGATAAAGAACTTGGGTTTTAAAAGGCCGAGGAGGATTTTAAGTTCTTCCTGACAGGCATGCCCGGAAACATGAACATCGTACATTCTTTCATATACTACTTCTGCCCCAAGTTTCATATGTTCATTAATAACTTTGTTAACGGTTTTCTCGTTACCGGGAATAGGCGTTGCCGAAATGATTACACAGTCATTACCTGTAATTTCAATTTTTCTATGGTCGGAGGAAGCCATCCTCGAAAGTGCCGATAACGGTTCTCCTTGACTTCCCGTTGTAATTATTACCAACTCATCATCGCTGTATCTTTTTACCTGATCAATGGTTATCATTAAATCTTTTGGTATTCTAAGGTACCCTAATTCTTGTGCAATGCTAACCACATTTTCAAGACTTCTGCCGGAAAGGGCAACTTTTTTATTCAGTTGTTCAGAAATATCAATTATTTGTTGCACTCGATGAATATTGGAGGCAAAAGTGGCAATGATTATTCTTTTACCGTTTGCCCTTCGGAACAGAGTGTCAAAAGATTCGCCAACTTTACGTTCGCTTTGAGTATAGCCGGGACGCTCCGCATTTGTGGAGTCCGACAAAAGGCAAAGTACTTTTTCACCTCCGATTTTTGCCAATTTTGCTAAGTCAATAGTGTCTCCGTCTATCGGGGTACTGTCAATTTTGAAGTCACCCGTCATTACTACCGTACCCGCTTTGCATCTTATTGCAAAAGCCATAGCACCGGGTATAGAGTGGTTAACATGAATGCCCTCTACACTGAAGGCACCGACTGTAATTTTTTCCTCAGGTTTAATAATATTCAAATTCGCATGACGAAGCAAACCGCTTTCTTTTAACTTACCGGTAATCAAGCCTATTGTTAATGATGTTCCGTAAATCGGCAGGTTGGCTGATTTTAAAAGATAAGGAATGCCCCCGATATGGTCCTCGTGTCCGTGAGTTACAAATATACCTCTAATTCTCTGTACATTCTTTTCTACAAAAGAAAAATCAGGCAATACAATATCAACGCCAAACATATCCTGGTCGGGGAATGCTAAACCGCAATCAACAATTATCATGTCATCCCCGTACTCAAACAGAGTCATATTTTTACCGACTTCATTAAGTCCGCCTAAAAACATCACTCTGAGCTTCGGCCTTGGATTAGCTTTTGCCTTTTCATTTTTTACGGCTTTAACTTTGGTCGGCTGTCCCCTCTTTTGTGGTGCCTTGGGCTTCTCTTTAGCAGATTTATTAACACCCGTCACAGCGTTAATAACACTAACTTTCTTGTTTTGCATATATCCTCCTGTCAAAACAATAAATCAACGGACCATTTACCGCAGTTTTTCGGTAAATGCCCATTTTAAATATTAAAAAACAACAATACGCACAAACTCAATATATCCATCTGAGCGTAGAATAATCTGATAGAATATTACTACTATTTATCGATAATGTCAACGCAACAACTTGTTACTTGTTCAAATCAATGATATGATAATCAAAATTTTTGACTTCAAATCGGAGGCAAAACAATGAATTGTGTAAAAATATATACTGACGGTGCCTGTTCGGGCAACCCCGGTCCCGGCGGGTGGGCGGCAATTCTTGTATACAACAAGCAAGAACTGATACTAATGGGAGGCGAAAGCTCAACCACAAACAACCGAATGGAGCTGACTGCAGTGTTAGAAGCAATAAAGGCTCTTAAAAAAAGCTGCAAAATCGAATGTTACAGCGACTCAAAATATGTAGTAGACGCCTTCAATTCAGGGTGGCTGGAAAGTTGGTTAAAAAACGATTGGCAAAAAAAGGATAAAAAACCTGTTTTAAATAAAGACCTTTGGGAAGATTTGCTGCAGCAGTTGTCAAAGCATCAATTCAGCTTTAACTGGGTGAGCGGTCACAGCGGACATGAAATGAACGAGCGCTGCGATAAATATGCGGTAAAAATGACCAAGGCACATTCATATCTATCGAATTAAGAATATAGAATTGAGACAGATTCACTCCATATCGTATTTTAACAGCATCTATTATCTCTTGTTAAAAGACCGATTAACTTCAGGAGTATAGTTCTTTTATTGATTCAAAATATGCATCTATATTTTCCCATATGCTTTCAGCAGGTATGTCACAGCCTGATGAAAGCATAAAATTTTTATACAGTGAACATTCATCATAGATTTTTCGGACATTTTCCCTTATATCTCTCGGTGTTCCCGTTCTGAAAAGCACAGGGTCAATGTTACCCATAACAATAGCATCAGAAGGCATTTCAGGCAAAATTCTCATAAGCGGTACGGCATTACCGAAATGATAAATATCAGCGCCGTATTCTTTAATTTCAGTTATCATATCAGCGATTGCTTCACCGCAGTTGTGATAGCAAAGCACGAAATTCTCATCGTTCACACTACCAAAGATTTTTTTAACAAACGGTGCGGAAAATTCGGCATTGAGTGAGGGTGAAAGAAGTCCTGCGGCAGGTTCCGCCGTCAGCACACCGTCTGCCCCTGCTTCTTTAAAAGCTTTTATATATTCAACTAAAAACTCAGTAGTTTTAGAAAGAAGTATCTTCACCTCATCCGGGTTCTCATAGCATTCTATCATAAGCTCCGTCATATCAAAAAGTCTGCTTGCAAGAGAATATGGACCGATTACTCCGCAGAAAACGGGAATGTCGTTTATTTTTTCTTTAGCTTTTCTGATACCCTCAATATAAATTGCGGTTCTGCCTGAGCCGACAGGCGGCACAACAATTTTCTCCGAATCAAAAATATCGTCTATTATGCCTTTCCTGACGGTTGGAACATGGTTGTCATTGAATACAATTTCAGCGCCGAAAGCCTCAGCTTCAACAGATAAATCCATCATATTGAGTGAAGCACCGATATTACATCTGTCAGCTATCGCTTTCATGCCTTTGGCCTGCATTTCAGCACTGCCAAGAAGTTCTTTAACGGTTATGGTGAGAAGCTGTGTTGAGGGAAAAGAAAGAATCGGTATTGTTTTTGATTTGTTATCAATTATTTTTTTTACTAGTTCTTTCATATCAAGTAAGCCTCTTTGAAAATGGAATATCTGTTGATGCACTTCCAACAGGTGCGGACATGTAACTCCGAATGATTAAGCGGCAAACATTCACCAATAGATAATTGCGGTTATGCCGTGACAGTAAAAGTTTTGGGGTACACATTGTGTACCCCAAATTAATATTATTCCATAAAGAAAACTTGCTTCATTAGCGGCTGAGCACCTGTAACCGGGTCGGTTTCCATTACCATTACATCTTTCATATACTCATTCCACTTCTCAACAATAGGGCTGGAGGCTTGTATCATTGCCGCATGCTGAACACCTAATTCGCACTCGTAATAACCGAATAAATCGTCACCGTTATTCCAAATGGTGTAGTTCTTAATCCCGGCTTCTTTGAGTAATTCCAGCATTTCCGGCCAAATCTTATCATGGCGCTCAATATACTCGTCCAACATACCTTGGCGTACTTTAGCACGCCATGCATAACGCTCCATCTGTATGCTCCTTATTTCACCATGGAAGCGACTTCGTCAGCAAAATTGTCTTCTCTCTTTTGGAGACCTTCGCCTTTGGCAAAGCGAGTGTAACCGACTATTTTTATATCGCTGCCGATTTCTTTCGCTACCGAATCTATATACTGAGCCACGCTCAACTCATTGTTCTTAACAAACTGTTGTTCCACAAGGCAAATTTCTTTCAACAGTTTTTGAATTTTACCGGCGATAATCCCGTCAAGGACCTGTTGCGGTTTGTTGGCCATTTTGGGGTCTTCTCTAAGTTGAGCAGCTACAATACCTTTTTCATATTCCAATACATCGGCGGGAATTGATGCTGAATCGAGGTACTGAGGACTCATTGCCGCAATTTGCATTGCGACATCCTTACCCATCGTTTTAAAAGCTTCGGTGGAAGCTGTAGCATCATCGGTTTCAAAGCCCACAAGAACGCCAACGGTACCGCCGCCGTGAACATAAATAGCAGAAGGGCCTTCTGCCCGAACAAATCTTCTTATCTTGAGGTTTTCGCCGATAGAGAGAATCTTATCCTGAAGATTTTCAAGGACTGTTCTGTCCGAACCGACCAGAATAGCATTATTCAAAGCTTCTACATCCGCTGGATTAACGGCCGCAACGGTTTCAGCTATGCTCAGGGCAAATGCCTGAAATTCTGCATTTTTGGCAACGAAGTCGGTTTCAGAGTTTACTTCCACAAGGACAGCAACTTTGCCGTCTTCGTTATAAAATGCGGCTACAACACCTTCTGCAGCAATACGGCCGGCCTTTTTAGTAGCGGCTGCCAGACCTTTTTCACGCAAATATTCTATTGCTTTGTCTATATCCCCATCACTGGCGACCAAAGCATTTTTACAATCCATCATACCGACTCCGGTTCTTTCCCGAAGGGCTTGTACATCTTTAGCGGTAAATGACATATTAATTATTCCTCCTCTTCAATAACTTCAGGCTCGCCTTCTTCTTCTGCAGCGGCCATCTGTTCACCTTGTCTGCCTTCCAATACGGCATCAGCCATCGTGGCGGAAATCAGCTTAACAGCACGAATAGCATCATCATTACCCGGGATGACATAGTCAATTTCATCGGGGTCACAGTTGGTGTCTACAATTGCTATGATGGGTATACCCAATTTTCTTGCTTCCGCAACGGCAATTCTTTCTTTACGAGGGTCTACAATAAACACTGCAGCGGGGTGACGCCTCATTTCGGTAATGCCGCCCATAAACTTTTCAAGTTTTTCAATTTCTAAAACAAGTTTAATAACTTCTTTTTTAGGAAGCTTGTCGAAAGTTCCGTCTTCCTGAAATTTTTTCAGCTGCTCCAATCTTTTAATTCTGCGCTGAATGGTGTTGAAGTTGGTTAACATACCGCCCAGCCAACGTGCGTTTACAAAGGGCATACTGCAACGCTCGGCTTCTTCTTTAATGGATTCTTGGGCTTGCTTCTTTGTCCCGACAAAAAGGACTTCTTGTCCTTGAGCGGAAATTTCACGAACAAACATATACGCTTCTTCAAGTTTCTTGACGGTTTTTTGAAGATCGATAATGTAGATTCCGTTTCTTTCCGTGAAGATGTAGGGAGCCATTTTGGGGTTCCATCTTCTGGTTTGGTGTCCAAAATGAACACCTGCTTCGAGTAATTGCTTCATTGATACGACTGATGACATATTCTTCCTCCTTAGTTTTTTCCTCCGCAAAAGCTTAAGGAAATTGAAACGCCGAACATTCGACGCACCGTCAACTCCACCTTTGCGTGTGAATTGCCGTGACATTATATCACCGGGATTTAACTAATGCAAGTATTTTTATTAAATTGTAAACTTATTCCGTTTTCCGCTCTACTCCTCATCAAAAATGCCGTCGTATAGTTCAGAGATTCGTTGTCTACGGCGGTTTTCTTCTTCGATATCAAGCAAAATGCCGCCATCATCCGTAAGTCGGATTATATTTCCCGGTTGTGCGTCTATAGGTAATTTATCACGGCGTATAAGCAAAACCGACATATCTTCCCTCTCACAAACGGCAATATCATCTTCAAACCTGTCAATTGATAAATATTCCATAACTGCTTAATCCCTTTCACAAAGATAGTACAAGTTATTACCGTCACTGACAAAAACAATACTTCCGTTAAAATCGGTACGGAGTATTTTGGCACCGGCGGCAGTTAGACGGTCCATGGTTTCTTTTGTTGGATGACCAAAAGAATTTCCGCGTCCGCAGGAAATAACCGCAAAGTCCGGCTCAACTTTTTTGAGGAACTTATCGCTGCAGGAAGACTTACTGCCGTGGTGTCCTGCTTTAAGTACATCCGATTTAAGCTCAACGTTGGATTTCAGTATATCGTTTTCACTTTTAAATTCGGCGTCCCCCGTCAAAAGAAAGGTATTATTTCCGTAACTGATACGAAGAACAAGAGACATATTATTCAAATCATTTGTCTGTATTAAAGGAGCAATAACGGATATTTTTACATCTCCCAATTCGAACACATCGCCGGGTTTGCCTTTTGCCGCCTTAATTTTTTTCTCATAAATCGTGTTTAGGAGTTTTTCATATATTCTGGTTGTAGGTAAATCTTCTTTGCGTATATCGGACATGACTATCTTGGAAACGGGGAAGGAGTTGAGTACTTCAGGCATTGAGCCGATGTGATCGGAATCCGGGTGAGTGACAAAGATATATTGCAAATCTTTAATATTTTGGTTGTATAAATAGCGAAGCACACTGTCCTTACTGTGAGTATCCCCGGCATCAATCAAAGCACTCCCTTGTTGAGTCTTTATGAGGATGCAGTCGCCTTGCCCAACATCTATGAAGTGTACACTCAAGCAGTCGTCAGGGATTGAGTTATCACCTTTCAGACCGGCAGCGGCAAAAATATCGTCCCATGTGGGTATGCCGAGTTCCGGGAACAGTTGTGATCCATATGTAATAATCAAAGAAATGGACAGCAAGATTAGAACAGCTGTCACAATCAAAATAACATTATTCTTGACTTGACTTTTTATGCACACTCACTTCTTTCGCCGTTTTCTTTTATTTATAACCGATTTGTCAATCGGTTTAACCAAGCAATTGTTGCCGTTACCGATTAAGTCGGTTCTGCCGGTAATACTAAGCGCCCGTGCAACTAACCCGGCATTTTGGGGCAGATAGTATTGTAATAAGGCTCGTTGCATTCTTTTTTCTTGCGGATTGCGAGCCACATGAACCTCTTCCAAGGTTAAAGGGTTAAGTCCGGTATAATACATACAAGTTGAAATAGTGCCGGGCGTGGGGTAAAAATCCTGCACCTGTTCAGGGCGAATTCGCTCTTTTTTCAAAAATTCGGCAAGTTCCACTGCATCATTTAGAGTACTCCCGGGATGTGAAGAGATAAGATAGGGAACTAAATACTGTTTTTTACCGATACTTCGATTAATCTCATAAAATCTGTCTGAAAAAGCAACATAGGTGTCTAAGGAAGGTTTGCCCATAAGTTCGAGAACTCCGGCACTGCAGTGTTCCGGTGCTACTTTCAGCTGTCCGCTTACATGATTTGCAATCAACCTTTTTAAAAATGTGTCATTTTTATCCAACATCACATAATCATAACGTATACCGGATCGGACAAACACTTTTTTTACATCCGGGTGCTTTGCGGCTTCGCTTAAAATATCAAGATACTCGCTGTGGTCAACCTGCAAATGGGGACAAGGTTCAGGGGTCAAGCATTTTTTATCAGCGCACATTCCCCTATTCTTTTGCAACTTACATGATGGAAGTCTAAAATTTGCCGTCGGACCGCCAATATCGTGAATATAACCTTTAAAGTTAGGGAGTTTTGTAAGTAAATCAACTTCTTTTAATATTGACTCTTTACTTCTGCAAGTTATGTAGCGCCCTTGATGAAAGCTTATGGAGCAAAAATTACAATCACCAAAGCAACCTCTGTTATGCGTGACGGAAAATATTACTTCTTCCAATGCGGGTACACCGCCTGCCGAGATATAGTCGGGATGAAAGGTGCGCGTGTAAGGCATGGTATAAACTTCATCAAATTCTTCAGTGCTTAGCGGCGGCATAGGAGGGTTTTGAACTAACATTTTGCTGCCGTGTCGCTGTTTTACCGACTTACCGCGCTTCCAATCACTCTCTCTATGTTGAATTCTGCAGGCAACGGCATATTCTTTTTTATTTTCCGATACATTTTTGAATGAGGGGCATTCCGCACCTTGATAGGGCGTATCTTCAACATCTACCAGATAACAAATACCGGGAATATCCCTGATGTTTTGTATGTTTTCTCCGTTTTTAAGCCGTTGAGCAATTTCAAGGCTTTGCTTTTCGCCCATTCCGTAAACAAGTAAATCCGCTTTAGACTCAACTAATACTGATGGATGAACTTTATCGCTCCAATAGTCATAATGTGCAAACCTGCGCAGAGAAGCTTCCAATCCTCCTATAACAATGGGGATTGAACCGAAAGTATTTCTTATAACCGCACAATAAGAAACAACTGCCCTATCGGGCCTTTTGCCCGTAATTCCTCCGGCGGTGTAATAGTCGAACTTCCTTTTATTTTTGGCAACAGTGTAGTTGGCAACCATTGAATCAAGATTTCCGGATGCTACAAAAAATCCGAGCTTGGGCCTACCGAATTTTTTAAAATCCTGCGGGTCCAACCTCGGTTGTGCAAGAATTGCCACACGAAAGCCGAAGTATTCAAGATAACGGGATATTATGGCGGAGCCGAAACTGGGATGGTCTACATATGCGTCTCCCGTAACAACTACTATATCCACATAATCCCAACCGCGCTGAATCAAATCCTGAGCACTAACAGGCAAAAACAGGTTTCTGTCTGTTTCAATTTTGAAGAACTCTTTATTCATCGCCTAAATCATCTTGTCCGGAGCCTAATGCATACATTTCGAGCCACTGTTGTTTTGTAATTAACACATTTCTGGGCTTGCTTCCGTCAGGCGGACCTACAATACGCCTTTCTTCAAGAACATCCATCAGGTTTGCCGCTCTGGCATAACCGACTTTAAGTTTTCTTTGTAAAAAAGTTGTTGATGCCACCTGAGCTTCCGCAATAACTTCTATGGCTTTATAGAGCAGTTCATCCTCTCCGCCCTCACCTTCACCGGCAACAACGGCTTTCTTTTTGTCCTCAACCGCTCTCTTGGAAATATCTTTTATCATCTCTTCATCATAAACGGCTTCCGCCATAGATTTTATATAGCTGACAGTTTTTTCAATATCTTTATCCGAAATAAAACAACCTTGCAAACGGATCGGTTTAAGCATCCCCACGGGGCTGAATAACATATCACCGTTGCCAAGCAGTTTTTCAGCACCGTTTGTATCAATTATAGTTCTTGAATCCACATAAGAGGCCACGCTTAGAGCAATCCGGCTTGGTATATTTGCCTTAATAACTCCGGTAATTACGTCCACAGAAGGTCTTTGCGTTGCAATTACGAGGTGTATTCCGGACGCTCTTGCTTTTTGAGCAATCCGGCAAATATATTCTTCAACCTCTCTCGGCGCAACCATCATTAAATCGTTAAGCTCATCAATAAATATTACAATTCTATGCAGTTGCTTTAAATCCGGATTCTTTTCTGCCAGCCGGTTATAAGATGCAATATTTCTAACCTTATACTCATTAAAAAGAATATATCGTTTTTCAACTTCATTGAGCGCCCAGCTTAAAGCGCCGGCTGCTTTTCTCGGGTCTTCCACAACCGGTATAGCCAAGTGAGCTATTCCGTTATATGGTCCCAGCTCTACCCCTTGCTTGGCATCTATTAAAATAAGCTTTACCTCATCCGGAGTTGCGTTGTACAACAAACTTGCAATAAGGGCGTTCATGCAAACCGACTTACCTGAGCCAGTAGTACCCGCAATCAGCAAGTGGGGCATTTTGTCCAAATCGGAGCAAATTATATTCCCTGTAACATCTTTACCCAAAGCCATATCCAACTTGCTGTCGGCGGTTCCGAACTTCTCAGATTCGATAATTTCTCGGAAATAAACCATATTCTTCTTTATATTCGGAATTTCAATTCCTATTGCCGATTTATTAGGAATAGGCGCTTCAATTCTAACGCTCCCTGCGGCCAGATTCATTGCAATATCGTCGGCGAGTTTCGTAATTCTGCTGATTCTTATACCCGGACTGGGTTGAAGCTCATACCTTGTCACAGTCGGGCCCCGGCTTATCATAGTGATTTGTGACTGAATCCCGAAGCTTTCAAGAGTATTAATAAGTTTTTCTCCGTTTTTCTTCAACTCATACTCAGTTTCAGTGCCGCTTTGCGCTTTTGGTATAGTAAGAAGAGAAGTTGGCGGTTTTTGATAAACTATTTTATCAATGTTCAAATTCGCTTCAATATCACCGCTTGTTTGCAAATTCTCGGATTTTTTTTCCGGCGATAAACCTTTATCTTTGTTGTCAATATCCGCCGTACCCTGCATTCCGCTTTTTATAGGGGTATCGATAATAATTTCTACATCATCCGTAGAATTAGCTCCGTTGCCTGTATTTACAGCAAACTCTTCTTCAGTAAGTACTCGGGGGGGAGAAAACCTTTTGCCAACGCCCTTTTCTTCGTAAACTACAGGTTTATTGTCAGTTTCAACAATATCGACTTCTTCTGCTTTTACTTTTGCAGTCTCTTTCTTTTCTTTAATCTTTTTAAAAAGGTTTGAGAAAAAAATGATAATTGACTGTAAAGAAATTTTTGTAGCGAACATTAATGATGCTAACGATATGACAATTAAAATAATTTTAGATGGCAAATAACCAAAAAGCTTTACGGCAGAACCGCCAACCAAAGCGCCAATTACTCCGCCGCTGAAAGTATATGTTCTTTCAGACCAGGCAGCACCGATTTGATTTAATAATGGTTCCTTTAAGGGTTCTTCATCATTGCCGAAAAGATGTATAAGACCTCCGAGAAGCAAAACAAAGAATGTTACACTTAAAATGGAGGAAACAATCTTATTGCGAGGTTTTTCCAAAGCAAAAAGAACTGAGAAATAGATAAGCAAAGCAGGCCAAATATAAGCACAATAGCCAAAAATACCCAAGTAGGCTCCGTGCAAGGCCATCCATATTCTTGAGCCTTCAACAAAAGCCAAGAATGCAAGAATAATCGCAAAAGAAAAAATCAAAATTGCAATCTTTTGTTCAGTTGACATCCCTGACTCGCTGAGTTGATTGCTGTTCTTTTTATTTGCGTTTTTTTCAGGCTTTGATGATGTGCTCCTATTTGACTTCTTTTTAAGAGTTTTATTACTCTTTTTACTACTCATATTACTTCTCCATGATATTAAAAAGAACCGGCCGCTGACTCAAATAATATTATCACTCAAAGATTGATTGCTTATTCTACTTCAGAATTATATCATTTTTTCTCATAAGCCGCAATAATATTAATTAAGAAATAAAATCGCAATTAATTGTGCTATCATTCTAAAATAACATTACAGACAGGTCTTTGGAGGTCTTTTTTATGGGATATACAATCAGCCAGAAGATAATAAACAGCCACCTGCTTTCGGGCATTGCAGCTCCCGGTAACGAAATAGGAATTAGAATTGATCAGACACTGACTCAAGACGCTACCGGCACAATGGCCTACCTTGAGTTTGAAGCAATTGGTGTTGACAGAGTTAAAACCGAACTTTCCGTTGCTTATATTGATCACAATACCCTGCAAAACGGCTTTGAAAATGCAGATGACCATAGATTTATACAAAGTGTTGCAAAAAAGCGAGGTGTGGTTTATTCACGCCCGGGCAACGGTATTTGTCACCAAGTTCATTTAGAGCGTTTTGGGATTCCGGGTAAAACATTAATCGGTTCAGACAGTCACACACCGACAGCGGGCGGACTCGGGATGCTCGCAATGGGTGCGGGCGGGTTAGATGTTGCTGTTGCCATGGGCGGGGGAACATATTACCTTAATATGCCGGAAATAATTTTAATTCATCTTGAAAATCGACTTAATCCATGGGTTTCCGCTAAGGACGTAATACTTGAAATTCTCAGAATCCTTTCCGTTAAAGGCGGGGTTGGCAGAATAATAGAATATGGCGGTCCCGGTGTTGCTTCACTTTCGGTAACGGAGAGAGCCACCATTACAAATATGGGGGCAGAGTTAGGTGCTACAACATCAGTCTTTCCATCCGACGAAAGAACCCGTGAATTTTTGAAAGCTCAAGGTCGCGAAGAGGACTGGTGTGAGCTTACTGCCGATGCCGATGCGCTGTATTCCCAGGTTATAAAAATCGACCTTGCTTCAATAGAACCCATGTGTGCAATGCCTCACATGCCGGACAATGTTAAAAGCGTGAGAGAAATCGGCAACATTACAATAGACCAGGTCTGTATCGGCTCATGTACAAATTCGTCCTTACAGGATATGTTGAAAACGGCGGCAATATTGAAGGGTAAAACCGTTCATCCTAATGTCAGTCTGACAATTTCGCCGGGTTCTATGCAAGTTCTCAATATGCTGGCAGAAAACGGAGCCTTGTCCGATATGTTAGTTGCAGGAGCAAGAATTCTGGAATCCGCTTGCGGCCCATGTATAGGTATGGGACAATCACCCAACTCCGGAGGTGTTTCGCTGAGAACTTTTAACCGTAATTTTGAGGGCCGCTCAGGTACTGCTGATGCAAAAGTATATCTTGTAAGTCCCGAGGTGGCCGCTGCATCAGCGATAAACGGCTATTTAACCGACCCGAGAGAGCTTGGTAACGCACCCGAAATAGAGCTGCCGGAACGCTTTAATATAAATGATACCATGATAATTAAACCTGCTGACGAAAAAAATGCTGATGCAGTTGAGGTTATATACGGTCCTAATATTAAACCTTATCCATTAACTGTTGAACTGCCGGAATCTATAAATGCCGAGGCGGTACTTAAGGTTGGAGATAATATAACCACGGATCATATAATGCCTGCCGGGGCAAAGATACTCCCCTACCGTTCCAATATCCCCTACCTGTCAAAGTTCTGTTTTTCTCAAGTTAAAGAAAACTTTGCAGAAATCTGCTTTGAAGCGGGTTCGGGGATTATTATTGGGGGTACAAATTACGGGCAGGGTTCCTCTCGTGAGCATGCCGCCCTTGTCCCCCTTTATTTAGGTATAAAGTCCGTAATAGCTAAATCATTTGCAAGGATTCACGGCGCAAACCTGATAAATGCCGGAATTCTTCCTTTCACTTTTGAAAACGTCAACGATTACGACAAAATTGATGAAGGTGATGAGTTATCGCTCCCCGATATCAAGAACAGACTGATTGAAAAAAGACAAGTCGTGCTGAAAAACATTACAAAAGATGATGAATATCTTTTGCATCATGAATTTTCCGATAGGCAAATAGATATAATTTTGGCAGGCGGTCTGCTAAACTACACTAAAAATCATTCATAAATTAATATAAAATTTTTGGGAGGAAAAAATGAACGAAGATCTTATTTTGAAAGCGACTGAAAAATTCAAGGAGCTTATTACAACTCAAAACGAGCGTGCATTAAAAATTAAAGAGCAGCATGATTTTACCGATTTTGCCGCCTTGGATACCATTGTAATCGGAGTGTGCGGCGGTGACGGGATAGGCCCCTCAATTACCGCTGAAACAGCTCGCGTTCTAAGCCATTTACTTGATGATGAAGTGAAGAGCGGCAAAATCGTTTTTAAAAACATAGAAGGCCTCACTATAGAAAATCGGGTAGCCGCAAACAAAGCGATACCTGACGATGTCTTGGAAGAACTTAAAAAGTGCGACGTCATTCTTAAAGGTCCTACAACCACACCTCAAGCCGGTGACCCGTGGCCGAATATTGAAAGTGCAAACGTTGCTATGCGTAAGGAGTTGGATCTCTTTGCCAACATCAGGCCCGTCAAAGTACCTGAAGAAGGTATTGACTGGACTTTCTTCAGGGAGAACACGGAGGGCGCTTACGCCGTCGGCTCACAGGGTATACATGTTAGTGATGATCTGGCTGTCGATTTTGTTGTTACCACAACCGAAGGATCTGAAAGAATAGCCAGAATAGCATACGAATATGCCAGAAAAAACCGTAAAGAAAGAGTTTCCATCGTTACAAAGGCAAACGTAATCAAAACTACCGACGGTAAATTCTTAAAAATCTGTAAAGAGGTTGCGCAGGAATATCCCGAGATTATTACAGACGAATGGTATATAGATATTTTGACCGCAAAGCTTATTGATGAAAAACGCCGCCGTGACTTCAGAGTCTTTGTTTTGCCGAACCTCTACGGAGATATTATTACAGATGAAGCTGCTGAGTTTCAGGGCGGTGTAGGTACCGCGGGAAGCGCTAATGTTGGCAAAAAATATGCAATGTTTGAAGCAATTCACGGTTCAGCACCCCGGATGGTACGAGAGGGAAGGGCAAAATATGCCGACCCGTGCTCAATGCTTCGGGCCGGAGTTATGCTTCTTTCTCATATAGGGCGTCAAAACTTGGCGGATAAACTTGAGCATGCCCTGGATATATGCATGTATGAAGAAAAGAAATTAGTTATTACGGGACGTGCAGACGGATGTACCGGCAAAGAGTTTGGAGACTATGTGCTTAATACGGTAAGTAAACTCTGATTTGCAGCCTTGTTCGTGTTAATGCTTTGAGTTCTTTGTCACCACATTTCTTCCTGAAGTTCCTCGTACATTAACATGTAACTTTCATATCTCGTTCTACCGATTTCGCCCTTTTCAACAGCCGGTGTTATAGCACAACCCTTATCTTTTAGATGCGCGCAACCGGTAAAACGGCAGTTGCCCAAATAAGGTTCAAATTCAGCAAATTGAAATTGCAGATTACTGCAGTCTAAATCCGAGTCTCTTATATCTATAGCTGCAAAACCCGGTGTGTCGGCAACATAACCTCCTGCAACGGAAAAGAATTCAACCTGCCTTGTTGTATGTCTCCCCCTGCCGAGTTTTTCACTGATTTGAGCAGTTTCAAGCCGGAGTTCGGGGGAGATATTATTTAACAAACTTGATTTACCGACACCCGTATTACCGGTAAAAACCGAAACTTTGTTGCTTAAAAGCTTTCGAAGTTCACAAGCACCCCCACCGTCAACATTGTTAATACTAAATGTTTTATAACCCGCCTTTGAATAAACGGACTTAATCTCTTGCGGTGATGATAAATCGGTTTTTGTAATTGCAATAACTGCCTCTATTCCCTTAGATGACGCTAACGCAGTCATTTTATCAATAACATAATAGTTCGGCTTAGGTTCATCCGTGGACACTACTATAATGAGCAAGTCTATATTCGCAACCGGAGGTCTTAGGAAGCTGTTTTTTCTCTCATGAATCTCCTCGATAACATTAGTGTCATCACCTTGAGCCCTGACTGTTACTTTATCTCCGGGCAAAGGTGTTAGCCCTTGCTTTCTGAATAATCCTCTGGCACGGCACTCAATCACCTTATCGGCGGCCTCTACATAATAGAAGCCGCCGATTCCTTTTAATATTACTCCCTGATAAACCATAGGTTATCCGCCTTTATCAACTTACGTTTCCAACTCACCAACTGTGATTTTTATTAGGGTGTCTGTTTTATACGGGAAAATAGATTTATGTTCGGGCTCTTGAGATATAACAATTCCATCTTTGTCAGGGTCGTCAACGGGTATTTTGATAACCTCGACATTAAGAAACCCTTTGCTGTGAAGAGTTTCAATTGCCTCATCTTTCTGCATAGAAATCACATTCGGGAGAATAACATTCGATAAGGTAGAGTATTGTTTTTCATCACTGATCTTGCCCGGGACAACGGTAAAGTCAATAGTACAGCTATAAATAAGTTGTGAATCTACAAACACCTTCAGATTTTTTCCACTGCCTTTACCGGTGATATCAAAAGAGTATTTTCCGCCGTCTAAAAGCACATCTTTTTCCAGTCTTATATCACTGTTTAAAGTTGCCATAAGTTTACCCTTTGTAGGCGACGGTTTGTTCGGTAACTTAACGGTAATTTTTACAGAAGACTCGGGGGCAATTCCGCTACTAATTGTTACAGTAACTTTATTACCTTTAGTTACTTTAAGTCCGGGATCGGGATACTGGCGGATAATCTTACCAGCGGGGACTATGCTGTCTTCCTGAGTAATTTTTTCATCTAAAGTAAGACCCACGGATTCCAACAATCTCTTTGCATTTTCAACATCCCAACCGGGCGTCACTAAGTCCGGTATTTCTACAAGGTTTTCATCGCTGGCATAGTAAACTATTACCGTTGAACCGGAGGGAGCCTGCTTACCCTGTTCAGGGGAAGAACGAAGAACTGTACCGAAGGCAACAGAAGTGTTAGGTTCAGCAATTTCACTTACGGCAAATCCTAAGTTTTCTAGGGTAATTTTTGCCTGGGCAAATTGCAGATTGTAAATATTCGGTATGGTTATCATCTTGCTGCCCACGGCAACAGTTAAGGTTATCTGCTGGTCTTTTCTTATCTTCGTACCCTTGGGCGGTTCCTGTAAATAAACCTTTCCGGCATCAAATTGGTTGTTTTGAATTTCTTTTGCAACAATTATAAAATCCTTATAGGCAGGATTACCTTTTATCTCACCGGAATAGTCTTTGCCTATAAAGTCGGGCACAACAACCTTCTCGCTATTAAATTTTTTCGAAGAAAGCGCAGTTATAATGAATATTAATACAGTTAAAACTGCTAAACCCGCAACAGCGCCGATGATAATTGAAGAAGCCTTACTTTTAGATTTGATTTGCGGCGAGCCGCTGCCGCTTTCTTGCGAAGTGCCTGTCACTACTTTTTTATAGTCCCTTGTAGGGGTATCATCTATAGAGTAACTGTGTTCAAATCTGATATCCGGATTTTTTTGAAAATTCTCAATATCCAAGAGCATTTCAGATGCGGACTGATACCTTGTAGAGGTATCTTTTCTCATAGCCTTGAGTACAATTTGTTCAAGGCCAACAGGGATAGTATTATTAATCATTCTCGGCGGCTTGGGTTCATCTTGAGTTTGCATTATAGCCACAGACACCGGATTCTCCGAATGAAAAGGAACCTGCCCGGTCAGCATTTCATAAAGAACAACGCCGACCGAATATAAATCGGCTTTCTCATCTATAATTTCGCCCTTAGCCTGCTCAGGGCTGATATAGTGCACTGAGCCTATTGCATTTTTACCGATTGTATGTGCTTCATCCCTGCTGAATAACGCTATACCGAAATCCGCAACCTTTATACCGACAGTATTTGAAAGCATGATGTTTTGCGGCTTTATGTCACGGTGTACAATGCCCTTGTCATGGGCATGCTGTAATGCTTTCAATATCTGAGTCGTGAAGAGTACGGCTTCTTTCCAATTTACGGTTTTAACCTGCTCAATGTACTCTTTAAGTGTAATACCTTCGATGTACTCCATAACAATATACTGCAACTTTTCACCGTAATTTACATCATAAACTTTAACTATATTCGGATGCGAAAGCACCGCAATAGCTTTGGATTCATTTTTAAATCTTCGCCGAAAATCCTCATTAGCAATAAACTCTTCTTTTAGGATTTTTATGGCAACTACTCTGTCATCAATATTGTCATAGGCACGATACACATAGGCCATACCGCCTACACCCGTAAGCTCCTTAATCTCGTATCTGCCGTTGTCGAGAGTTCTCCCTGAATAATTTACCATTTATCTTTCCCCTCCGCCGTTCTTGTCCTGTAGGATTGCAACAACCGTAATATTGTCGCCTCCCCCATTTTCATTTGCTTTTGATACAAGTTTTTCAACCCATTCATCAGGTTCACCCGTACTGCAGAGATGAAGAATATCTTCCTCATCGGTAAAGTTTGTCAACCCGTCTGAACATAATATTAGAGTATCGCCGGGATAAAAAGGTTCTTCCGTTCTGTCTGCATTAATTGATTTATCTACACCGAGAGCTTTTGTAATAATATTTTTCTGCGGGTGATTTGCTGCTTCAGCCGGTGATATTAAGCCTTTATCAATAAGTTCCTGTACAATTGAGTGATCCTTTGTCAGCAACCGTATCTTTCCGTCGGAAATAGAATACATTCTGCTGTCCCCTAAGTGAGCACAGAATACTTTATTGTCTTTAATCAGTGCAAGCACAACCGTTGTACCCATACCCTGTAAATTATTGTCCGATGCATAATCAAATACAGCGGAGTTTGCCCATTCGATAACGGAAAACAATAGTTTATGTATTGCCCTTGAAGACATTTCCTTGGAATAAAGCTTATTAATCCGCTCTAAAATTGTTTTAGAGGCAATTTGACTGGCTATTTCACCGCCGTTAGTTCCACCCATGCCGTCGCAAACTACCGCCCAGACAGCACCGCCGGGCAACTCTCCGGTTTCAAAGCAGTCTTCATTTACAGCTCTTACTTTTCCTTTGTCCGTTATTGCTCCTATCTTCAAACCTGCACCGCCCACAATAAAATATATTATTCACTCAGCACAAAATCTTCTGCGCAACTGACCGCAAGCCCCTTGAATATCCGCACCTAAAGTTCTTCTAACCGTCACAGAAATACCGGATGAATTTAAGATTTCAGCAAATTGATTAATTCTCCCGGAATTACTCGGAAAATAATTACAATTATCCGATTCATTTATTGGGATTAAATTAACATGGGATAATATTCCTTTTAATTTTTGTGCCAAAAGCAAGGCAAACTCATCCGTATCATTTAAACCCGAAATCATAGCATACTCAAACGATATTCTTCTTCCGGTATTATTCACATAGTACTTACAGGCACGCAACAAGCGGTCTATCGGATATTTTCTGTTAATAGGCATAAGTTTTTTTCTCAAATTATCTTCCGGAGCGTGCAATGACACGGAAAGTGTCAGTTGCAGTTTTTCATCAGCTAAATCTCTAATTTGAGGAACCAAGCCGCATGTGGATAATGTAACATTACGCATACCGATGTTTAAACCTTCATCATTTGAAACAAGCCTTAAGAAGCGTAAAACATTCTTATAATTGTCAAGAGGTTCACCCATACCCATCAAAACAACATTTGATACCCTGATGCCTGCTTCCTGTTCAACAGAGTGGATTTGCGAAAGCATCTCTGAAGCAAGAAGATTGCGCGAAAAACCTGAAGCACCGGTTGAGCAAAATATACAGCCCATCTTACAACCAATCTGAGTTGAAATGCAAAGCGAGAAACCGTGCTTATATTCCATCAAAACGGCTTCTACAAATTGTTCATCCTGCATTTTAAGCAGATATTTAGCCGTACCGTCTTTTTCGGATACACTCTTATGTATAACAGAACAAGTATAAATCGGATAGTTGTTTTCTAAGAAAGTCCTGAGCTCTTTAGGCAAATTGTGCATCTCGGAGTAAGATTGAGCACCGAGTTTATGGAGCCAGTTAAATAGTTGTTTTCCCCTGTATGCCGGCTGATTGGAGAATTTTAAAAGCTCCTCAACTTCTTCAATTGTTTTTGATTTGATATCAAATGCTTCCAATTGCTTTTGCCTTTCGAAACAAAAAATAAAAGAAACCGTCAGAGTCATAATCCTGAGGAAAGATAGTTCGTCCGAATCCGTTATCAAATGAATCAATTACCTGTTCGGAAAAAAGCGGATTTTCCTTTAAGAATCTTTTGCAGACCTCCTCATTTTCCTGCGGATTTAATGTGCAGGTAGAGTAAACTAAAAGGCCCGAATCGCTTACATAGTTAGAAGCATTCACTAAAATACGATACTGCAATTCAGGCAAATTGTCAACAGAATCGGCGGTTTTATATCTGACCTCCGGCTTTCTTCTAAGGACACCGAAACCCGAACAGGGAACATCGCATATTACCATATCCGCCCATCCGATATCCGGATTAAAAACACTTGCGTCTCCAACCAATGCGTCAACATTACTAAAACCGAGACGTTTTGCCCCTTCCTTAATCAAAGCTACTCTGTTGGCGTGGATATCATAGGCCTTTACAATGCCGCCTAAACCCGTCTGTTGGGCTACGGTAAAAGTTTTTCCGCCGGGAGCGGCACACAAATCAAGCACCGCTTGCCCGGCTTTAATATTTAGCGAGTCACAAAAAATCTGAGAAGATAAATCCTGCACATAAAACAGGCCTTCAAGATACTCATTTGACTTCCAAAGTTTTCCGGCGTTGTTTACTGCAACCGCATATTCAACGCCTGTGCAAACTTCAGCCTCTATTCCCGAATTGCGTAGTTTTGTTACCAAGCTTTCCGCTGAGTTTTTCAGTTTGTTAACACGCAAATAAAGGGGCGGCCTTTTCTTAAGAGTACCGATAATATCATTGGTTTTTTCTATTCCGTAAGAATTCTGCCAAAGTTTTATAAGCCATACGGGGACGGAAAATTTTATACTCAAATATTGAAGTTCATCTTCTTTCGGGTCAGGTAACCGCAATCCGTTTTTTGAGATATTCCTTAATACCGCATTGACAAAACCGGAAGCATATGCCGCCTTTGTCTTTTTAATAATTTTTACACTTTCATTAACAGCGGCGGAAAGAGGAACCTTATCGGAAAAAAGTATCTGGCAGGCGCCGAGCCTCAGGGCCGAAAGAATTTCACTTCGGAGCTTACCGACATCCTGCCTTAAGTAAAGGGAAATATTATAGTCTAATGTCAAAAGATTCTCTAAAGTCGTGTATATCAAAAAGGTGGCAAAGGAGGACTCGGTTTCATTCGGCTTTTCAGCATCAAGAGCTGAATCGACAATCATATTTGAATACGCCTTGTCACGCTCAAACCTCAAAAGAGCTTCATAAGCGATCTGTCTCGCATCTTTCATGGCAATCAGTCTCTCGACCTGAACCTTAAAAGCAATCTCAACAGATTAGCTACGGAAACCGCAAGTGCCGCAACATAAGTTAAAGCGGCAGCCGTAAGAACTTTTTTTGCCCCGTCTTTTTCAACTCCGACCAACATACCGGTTGCATCAATCGTTTGCATTGCGCGCTTGCTGGCATTTAATTCCACGGGTAATGTGGCGAATTGAAAAAGCGCTACAAACGCATAAAGAATAAGACCGAAATAAACAAGCGGCGTAGCCTCAATAATAAGCCCGAATATAGCCAAAGGTATCCCGAGAGTGGAACCTATTCTTGTTAGGGGTAAAATTGAATTTCTAAACTTAATAGGGAAATATTGTTCACCGTATTGAACAGCATGACCGGCTTCATGGCAGGCAATCCCTATTGCGGCTATTGAAGTGCCGTAATATACATCACGGGAAAGTCTGATTACTTTTGTTCTGGGGTCATAATGGTCGCTCAAAGTACCTCTAACCGGCTCAATTGCCTCCACACTCAGCCCGTGATGAGATAAAACATTAGCCGCCGCCTGTGCGCCGGTTATACCGGTAGAAGAGCCGACAGAGGACATCTTCCTATAAACGGTTTTTAAATATATCTGCACCGCAAGTGATAAAATAAAGGCAGGAATTACGAGAATAAAATAATAAATGTCATAAGTGTAAAAAAATGGCATAATTAACACCTTTCCCCTCAAATAAAATAGCTGCCGACTTCCAATGGGTTGCCTCTAAGAAAATCTGAAACATTTAACACCTTCTTGCCCTCGATTTGCAATATTTCTATTTCAAGTGCACCGCCGCCACCGCAGGCAACAAGAAGCCGATTATTGCTGTCAAGTATTCGCCCCGAATCCCCTGCTGCACCTTCTATAACTTTCGCTTTAATAAGTTTAACGTTTTTGCCCTCATAGTTTGTTGAAGCACTTAAAAACGGCGTAAGCCCTCTGATTAAATTATTTATCCTGCAGGCAGATTCCGTCCAATCAACGACGCACATGGACTTTCGCAACATCGGCGCATAAGTAGCCTTAGAATCATCCTGTTTTACGGGTATAATAGAATTATCCTTTAGACCCTGAATTGTATCGGATAAAACCTCCGCACCAACCTTTGACAAGCGCTCAAATAAAGTGCCGGCTGTATCATCACTTTGTATTTTTACTTCTTCAGTAAGCAACATATCTCCCGTGTCAAGTCCGGCATCCATCAGCATGGACGTTATGCCGGTTTCTTCGTCACCGTTAATAAGAGCCCATTGAATCGGAGCCGCCCCCCTGTAACGGGGTAAAAGTGATGCGTGAATGTTTATACAGCCATATTTCGGAATTTCTAAAACTTCTTCAGGTAATATCTTACCGTAAGCAACTACAACAATTATTTCAGGTTCCAAAGCCTTGATTTGAGAAACAACTTCATTATCTTTTAATGAAACCGGCTGAAAAATTTTATATCCACGTTCCGAGGCAAAAACTTTTACCGGAGAGGCTGTTACCCTATTTCCTCTTCCCTTGGGCTTGTCAGTCTGTGTAAAAACAGCCGATATTGAATGGCCGTCGGAAGCCAATCTTTCAAGGGAAGGCACGGAAAACTCCGGCGTCCCCATAAATACCGTATTCATAACTTACCCACCTGCTTCTTCGGCTGCTTCCGGAGTTTCCGTAATCCGTTCGGTGAAGAGTATTCCGTCCATATGGTCGATTTCATGGCAGAAGCAGCGAGCTTTTAAGCCCTCCGCTTTATAAAAAACCCATTTTCCGGTTCGAGTTTGTGCTTTCACTTTTACAACTGCGGGCCTCATTGTTACACCGCATTCACCGGGAATTGAAAGGCAGCCTTCCTGTTCAAACTGCTCACCCTGTGCATCAATTACTTCAGGATTAATAAGTTCCAACAGTCCGTCACCTACATCAACGACACACGCTCTTTTTAAAATACCCACCTGAACCGCCGAAAGCCCGGCCCCCTGCGCTTGATACATGGTTTCCGCCATATCGTCCAGCAAAATGCCAAGCCTGTCGTCAAACTTATCCACCTTTCTGCTTTTTTTACTTAAGACCGGATCCCCAATCTTAACAATGTTTCTGTACGCCAATATATGTTCCTCCCGAATAAAGAAGTTATTTAAATTATATTATAAGGATTAATATCAACCGAAATAAATACTTTATTGTCTTTAAGGGTTTTAGAGGTTTCGTCAAGAATTTCACGTACAAAATTACGAAATTCAAGAGAATTACGGCATTTGACAATCAGTCGATACCTGTATTGGTTGTCCGTCTTAAACACTCTTGCCGGAACAGGCCCTAAAACAATCATCTTATGCGGGTTTGACGGCCTGTTGGTAAGACTTTGTATAGCAATCAAAGTCTGCTCCGCACAGTAACTTACTTTAGTTTCATCCTCACCGGAAAAACCGAAAACACAAATATCACAATAAGGAGGATAGACCAACAACTTTCTGATTTGAATTTCAGTTTTAAAGAAAGCTAGATAATCCTGCTCCGATGCCAGTCTGATAACATCATTTTCCGGAGTCATGGTCTGAATGACGGCTTTCCCTTTAAAATTTCCCCTTCCCGAGCGGCCTACTACCTGTGTTAAAAGCGCAAAGGTGGATTCCATACTCCGATAATCATCATTGTACAATTGTTGGTCAACCGATACAACACCCACAAGAGTAACATTTTCAAAGTCAAGGCCTTTTGCAACCATCTGCGTACCTATCATTATATCATATTTTCCCTGCCTGAACTCATTGAACTTTCGTTCATGGGAGAAGCGTGATGAAGTTGTATCAGTATCCATCCTGAGTATTTTCGCTTGAGGAATAAGGTTGGAAACAACGTCTTCAATTTTTTGAGTCCCAAAACCGGAGTATCTCAAACTTTCTTTGTTACACTCCGGGCATTCTTCCGTTTTAGGTTTTGAAAACCCGCAATAGTGGCACATTAAACGGCCGTTATTGCTGTGATATCTTAAAGATATACTGCAATAGGGGCATGTAAGAACATGACCGCAGCTGCTGCATGCTATAAAAGTGTTATAGCCCCGCCGGTTGATTAAAAGTATAGTTTGTTTTTTATCTTGAAAATTATTAATAAGTTCCTGACTAAGCTTTTCGCTTATTTCAGAATTATTTCCCATGTAAACCTCATTTTTCATATCTACGATAATAACTTCCGGCAGAATTGCATTACCGAATCTTTCGCTCAATTCAAATAGTGAATACTTGCCTTCTTTTGCAGCAGCAAATGTTTCAACACTCGGAGTGGCCGATGTCAAGAGTAAAAGAGCATTATGCTTGTAGCACCTGAATTTTGCGACATCCCTTGCATTATATCTTGGCGACTTTTCTGACTTGTATGCCTGTTCCTGTTCTTCATCGATAATAATTAGTCCGATATTGTCCAATGGGGCAAAAACCGCCGACCTTGTACCTATTACGATAATCGCTTCACCGTTTTTAACTCTTTCCCACTCGTCCGCCCTTTCGCCGATGGATAAGGCGCTGTGAAATAAAGCAACTTTTTTGCCATAGAGCCTGTTGAATATGGAGACCGTTTGCGGAGTTAACGCTATTTCCGGCACCATTAATATGACGCCTTTATTTTCATTTACAGCTTTTTCTATTAATTGTTGGTAAACTATTGTTTTGCCGCTGCCTGTCACTCCGTATAATAGAGAAACACTATATTTACCTGCATGGTACTTTTCCAATAATCCGTCAAGAGCCGTTTGCTGTTGCTGTGACAACATATAATTGCTTTTACAATCGGCTTCCGTATTCTTTAAAGGAGAACGAAACACCTTTTCTTGATAAATCTCAACAATCCCCTTGCGTTCCAACGCTTTTATTACCGCTTCCGTATAACCCGTGAAGTAAGTAATTTCTTTTACAGCGGCACAGCCTACATCTTTTAACAGATTAACTATTACCTGCTGTTTGGAAGTAATTTTCACAGTTGAAAATGATTCTTCATCAAAACTGTCAGACAGTTTTGCCATTTTCCTGGTAAGATCCCCGACTTTTTTTTCAGCTTCATTTCGGGTTGAAAGAACACCTTTTCGGGCCATTTCATCCAAAAGCTGAGCGTTGCCGCGCAAATCCAATCTGCTTAAAATGCTTTCTTTTTCTTGAAAGCCTATATTATCTTTCAGATGTTCATAAACCTTTAACTCATCTTCTTCTAAATCCGTGATAATATCTTCAGTAACAGTATTACTAACGCTGAAATACTGTACTTTTCTGTAATTTAGCCCTGTAGGCAGCATTGCCTTTGCAGCTTCAAACAATGTACAAAAAGTGCGGTCTTTAAGCCAATAGACGAGTTCCAATTGCTCATGGGTAAGAAGCGGTGCCTCATCAAGCACCGCTTCAATACTTTTCAGCTTATCATCACCGATAAACGAACACACTTTAAGAATTATGCCAATTCTTTTGACATTACCTCTTCCGAAAGGCACCACAACCCGGCAACCGGGCATCGCAAGATTTATGAGTGCATCGGGTATCAGGTAGTCAAAATCTTTATCAAATTCGTATACGGTGTTTTCTACGGCAACCTTCGCCTTTTTGTTACCCATTACACCCTCTCAGGTTAAAACTAAATGTTTCTGATTTCTTCCGGTTCTACTATTACATAATCTCCCCGAAGAATCTCTTCAACTGCCAAGCTTACGGGCTTTTCCGTAGTAACAATCTTTTTTTCCTCCAATTCATCGGCAATGGCTCTTGCTCTTTTAGCAGTTGCGGTGACCAATGAGTACCGGCTCAAATGGTTTTTGAGTATCTTTCTCAAATCAGGATTAAGCATTGTTTATTACCTCACTTATAACATATTTCATTCTTTGAGTTTTATGTCTTTCGGCCCGAATGATTGCATATATATCCTCTGCAGCACATTCAACCGCATCGTTGACAATATAATAATCATATTCTACTGAACGCCTTATTTCTTCTGCGGCTATTAAAAGCCTCCTTTGTATCTCGTCCTCGTCTTCGGTTTCCCGTTTACGCAAACGTTCTTCTAACTCTTTTAACGAAGGCGGCATTAAAAATATGCTCACACAATCAGGGTAAAAGCTTCTGATTTTTTCAGCTCCGTTTACTTCAATTTTAAGGATTACCGTTTCACCCTGCTCAAGCCATGCATCCACGGGACCTTTAGGAGTTCCGTAATAATTATTACCGTAAACGGCATATTCAAGAATTTGGCCTTCTTCAATCTTCTTTTGAAAGTAGTCTTTATCCACAAAATAGTAGTGCTCGCCGTCTATTTCCCACTCTCTGGCTTTTCTTGTAGTGAGTGAGGTTGATACTTTTATATTTTGCCCCTTGTGCGCAAGTTCACTAAGAATGGTGTCCTTGCCGGAGCCCGACGGGCCTGAGAGAACAACCAAAAGTCCAACTTTATTCAATGTCGTTGTCCTCCTCGGAATCATAATCTTCGTCTTGCTCTTCATTCAGACGATTAGCCACCGTTTCGCTCTGGAGGTAGGTCAAAATAATGTGATCGCTGTCCGTAATAATAACCGCTCTCGTTCTCCTGCCGTGGGTAGCATCTATTAATGTTCCCTTTTCCTTGGAATCTTGAATTATTCTTTTTATCGGTGCGGATTCGGGACTTACAATAGCGACAAGTCTGTCAGCATTAACCATATTCCCAAACCCTATATTAATCAATCTCATTTTTACCTCCATCAGGAATTTGCATTAAGTTATTCTATATTTTGAATTTGCTCCCTGATTTTTTCTATCTCAGACTTGATATCGATTACCGCTTTTGTAATTTCCATATTTTGACACTTTGAGCCGATGGTGTTTACTTCCCGATTAATTTCCTGAACTAAAAAGTCCATTTTTCTGCCGATCGGTTCGCTTTCATTAAGCAAATCGGCAAGCTGGGATAAATGACTGCGCAGTCTTACAGTTTCCTCATCAATAGCAGTTTTATCTGCAAAAATTGCCGCTTCCGTTAAGACTCTCTGCTCATCAATATCAACACCGGACAACAACTCATTCAGTCTTGCAAGCATTTTTTCGTAATACTCATTTGCAATTTCAGATGTACCGCTTTCAATTATTTTCAGATCGCTGAATATAGTTTTAATCCGCTGAGCAATATCGTCCCGGAGCTTCTCCCCTTCCGTCAGACGCATCTGAATAAAACTTTCCAATGCTTTCTCAACAACTTCCAAAACAATATCGGTAACCGCTTGTTCATCAATTTCGTTTTTCTTTACAGTAAAAATATCCTGAGCACAAATTAAAGAGGAAGCGGTTAAATCGTTTTTAATCCCCTTAGTTTTTTCAAGTTCTTTAAAAATACTGAGATAGCCTTCAAGAACCGCCTTGTTGAGAGTTACAGTCGTGTCATCTATCTCAAACGGTTCAATTTGAACCAGACATTCAATCTTACCGCGTTGGGCTTGCCTGTTTATGCAGGCTTTAATTTTTTCATCTAAAAAGCTGAATATGCGAGGAACTTTTGCAGTAAATTCAAAAAATCTGTGGTTAACACTTTTTAACTCAACGGTAACATTATATGACTCCGATGCACCGCTTGCCCGACCGTACCCGGTCATGCTTTTTATCATAAAAGTACCCCCGAAAATTGGTTTAAAAGGAGAGAATTAACATTAAGAATTATTGGTGATTTTCATCATCATTTTTAGTTCTTCTTCCGTAAGGTCACGCCATTTCCCCTGCTTGAGCATCCCGAGTTTTACCGAGCCTTCAGCCGTTCTTTTTAACCTTGCAACATCCAGATTTTGCTCTTCACACATTCTTCTTATCTGACGGTTTCGCCCTTCTGCAAGCACAACTTCAAGTACGGAACGTCTTTTGTCGTGCTGCAAAACTTTTACGGAAATAGGAGCCGTTTCTCTGCCGTCAATTTTTATACCATCCATCATTGAAGCAAGCTGTTCTTCCGTTGCGGGCGGTTTAACAGTCACTCTGTAAGTTTTCATGACCTTGTTTTTCGGGTGAGAAACAGCGTAATGAAAATCACCGTCGTTTGTCATCAGCAACAAACCTTCAGAATCCTTGTCAAGCCTCCCTACAGGATATACCCGTTCCTCAACATCCGCTACAAGTTCGGCTACGCACTTCCTGTCAAGTTCATCGCTCATGGTTGTTACATAGCCCCTCGGTTTATGTAAAACAATATAGCGGTAGTTATCGGCGTTTTTAATCAGATTGTTACCCACTTTGACAAGGTCTTTTCCCGGGGAAACTTTATCGCCGACTTTTGCAGTTCTGCCGTTAATGGTAACTTTTTTTTGAGCCACCAACTCCTCCGCCTTGCGTCGGGAAGTATAGCCGCAGTCGGAGATATATTTATGGATCCTTACTTTATTTCCGTTGTCTTTCAAAAAACTAACCTCAGCTGCAGTAAGTTGTTTTGTTAAAGCGTTTCAGACGATTATTCCGCAGCATCCTGTTCTTTGGGTTCAGCCTTATCTTTTGTGAACATACCTACAACGTCGGATACCTTATCAATCACATCGGGAACCATCCCGATTATTCTTTCAGCAGAATTATCGGAAGATGTAATGTGCTTAATAGATACTTCACCGTCTTTAACGATAAGAAAAGCTACGGGACTGATAGTAATTCCGGCACCGCCGCCGCCGCCGAACAGTCCGTCGGCACTTTTTGAAGGAAAGTCCGTACCTCCTGAAGCAAAGCCGTATGTGACTTTTGAAATCGGAATAACTGAAAGGTGTTCATCCAATAAAATCGGGTCGCCTACAATAGTACTTACATCCACCAAGTTTCTGATCTTCTCAATTGCGGTACCCAGTATTCCGCTTGCAGACTTTTCACTCATATCATCTATCTCCTTTTAAATAATTTTTGAATTCTGTTTATTTGCCTTTTGACTGCCTCTAAAGAACTTTATCAGGACATTGAATATAAAATCAAAAGCGAAAATAAAAACGGCGGTTAAAAGAATTAAAGGCGAAATCAACACTGTTGCATCTAAATATGTTTCGTTGTTATTGGAAAAATAGTCAGGCGCGACGGTTATTTGTTGATTTTTTACTTTTACTGCGGAATTGATTGTACCGATTGCAGGATAAACCGCCGCACAAAACCTTCCGTAATTGATAGCGGTCTTTGCCGAATCTTCACCGGTGATTTTAACTTTCAAATGCAGTTTTTTAATCTTGATGGACTTTAAAAAATATACTGAAAGCTTTTTTAAAGAAGCGGCGGCATTCTGAATTAACTCCGTTACTCCAACTACTCCCTGATTTTCATAATAATCGCGAAAAATTGAACTCTTCTTTTTTTCCTTGGGCTTTTCTTCTTTCTTCGGCTTCTTATCTTCTTCTTTTTTTTCTTTATCCTTTCCCTTATCTTTCTTAGGAATCAGCTTAAACCTTAAAAAAAGCCAGCCAACATCTAAAGCAAGTTGTTGTGAATACACTATGTAAAACCTTACATTGATGGAAAGTAATAAAACAAAACCGATTATTATTGAAAGAATAGTTATAAGTGCAGGCACTGCCTTTACCCCTCTATATCCGATTGATTTTTTTCCTCTTCACTGCCAAATGATAATTGAACACCTGTATCTTCATCATTTTCGGTATCTTTTTTCAATTCGTCTTTTTCAGGTAAATCGGGCAAATCACTTAATGATGTAAGGCAAAAGCAACGCAAAAACTCAGGCGTTGTACCGTAAAGAAGAGGCCTCCCCGGCAAATCAAGTCTGCCTTTTTCTTCAATCAGCCCTTTTTGTGTTAAGGTGGAGATAACTCCCGAACAATCCACTCCCCTTATCTGCTCAACATATGATTTGGTAACCGGTTGATTATACGCAACCACCGCAAGAACTTCAAATGCGGCCGCCGAAAGCGGTGTGTTTCTTTTAATTTCAAGGACTTCTCTGATTTTATCGGCATAGGCTCTTTTTGTGCATATCTGAAAACTGTCGTCCAAGCGAAGCAAACTCAAGCCGCTGCTTTCCGACTCCAATTCAGCCGTAAGTTCTTCAAGTACTTTTAACGCAACGGAGATTTCCGTTTCCAAAGCTTCAGCTATACGTGCTATTTCAAGCGGTTCACCCGAAGCGAAAAGGAGAGCTTGAGTCAAAGCCTTCATTTCATTATTAATCAATCTTTGAGCTCCCCCGTTCAGTTTTAATCAAAAGTACATTCAAATCGTTTTGTTCTCCAGTAAATTTAATTCTTTTTGCCTTTGACAATGTAAGCAAAGCTAAAAATGTGGCGACCAACTCGGACTTTGATTCGGCCTTTTCAAAAAAAGCAAGGAATTTCAGTTTTCCGGTAACTGAAATTTGACGAAGAATTTTACTGATTCTTGAAGAAACGGAAACTATTTTCTGAGCTACTATTCCGTTGAAAGCCTCTATGGGGGGAGGCAACCTTCTTTGCCCCTTTCCGACGGCACTTAAATAGGCTTTAAACAACTCGGAAGGTTCATGAATCCTTGTATAAACAGGGTTTTCCTCAAACTCAACCGGTTCTCTGGAAAGATAATCGAATCCTTTTGAGATTTTGCTGAGCTTTCCCGCTACAAGTTGACAATCCAAATACTCGGTCAGTTCGCCTTTAAGTTCTTCGGTTAATCTGTCGGCCTCATCATGAACGGGTAACAAAGATACGGTCTTGATATAGATTAATCTGGCGGCCATTTCCAAAAACTCGCTTGCAATGTCAAGGTTTTCAACCTGCATAGCCTTAACATAATCCAGATACTGTTCAATCAGTTCAAGTATAGGCACATCATTGATACTCACCTTGCGCTTACTGATTAAACTTAACAGCAAGTCCATAGGGCCTTCAAATATTTCCAATTTATAAAGCGGTTTTTCAGTCATTCTACACCCGAATTATTTAAGGTTTTATTCCCAATATAAGCAACATCAAATCAAAAATAAAATTTGAAATTATTACCAGCGGGGTTGTAAGGACACCTGTAAGCATAAGCACCAATACTACCAATATAATATAACGCTCATATTGCATAATTTTGTAGTATATTCTGTCCGGCAAAAATAGAGTGGCAAGTCTTGAACCGTCCAAAGGCGGTATTGGCAACAGGTTAAAAACAGCCAAATTGATATTAATTCCCGCACTGAAAATTAAGAAAAGATAAATCACTTCTTTTACCGTACTTTCCGGCATAACAAACATAAGAAGCCTGAGCAGAACCAAGGATAGAAAGCCCATAATAAGATTTGAAATGGGACCGGCAATCGCCGTCAATGCCATACCGACTTTTCTGTCTTTAAAATTCCTGATATTAACGGGAACTGGTTTTGCGTAACCGAAGCCGGCAAGGAGTATCATCAGTGCGCCAATAGGGTCTATATGCGCCAAAGGATTTAATGTCAGTCTGCCGCTGAGTCTGGCGGTTTGGTCGCCCAATTTTGTAGCAACCAGTGCATGAGCATATTCATGTATCGGCAGTACACAGAATATAACAAAAATCCTGGCTAAAAACTTGATTAGCAAATCTAAATTAAAGCCGTCGCGTATAATATCGGTTATCATAACATTCCTCTGCGTTCTTATGATTCTTGACAATTTGTTAAACTATATCGTAATAAAAAAAGCCTTTTATGTCAACCGGTATAGAGAATTTTATGAGTAATTTCAGGTGATTCTTACAACTCTTGATTTACCGCTAAAATCTTTCAATAAAGTTACATTCCTATCGCCATGTTGAAAAATCCGCAATACATCTTCCCCTTGTGTATCTCCTATTTCAACCGCCATAGCACCCTCGTCTTTAAGGTAAGGCAGCCATTGCGTTGCTAAACAGCGGTAAAAAATCAGGCCGTCTTCCCCTCCGTCCAACGCAGAAGCCGGTTCAAACAGAACCTCCCTTTGAATAGTCTCCAACTCAGCCGTAGCAATATAGGGAGGGTTTGAAACGATTAAGTCCGGTTCAGGCAATTCATCCGAACAATAACCGTTAAAAACATCCTTTAAGAGCGGCTTTACATTATCAAGTGAATGAAGCTCAATGTTTGCGAGTAAATATTTATAAGCCTCAGGTGAGTTTTCAAGCAAGAAAACAGTTACCTGCGGGCAGAACTTTGCAATACTGATACCTATGCAACCGGTACCTGCACATAGATCAAACACTACGGGATTTTCGGTGTTCGTTTTAAGCCTTTCTATTGCAAAGTCTATTAACAGCTCGGTTTCGGGACGTGGTATCAAAACACCGGGACCTACATTGAACAGCAGCCCCATAAATTCCCAATTACCGAGTATATATTGCAAAGGCTCTCGGGACGCACGTCTCTCAACATATTTTAGAAAGTTCTCAGCAGCATCGCTTCCCGGCTCGGAAAAAGCAGACAGGAGCAAACTGCTCCTGTCTTTGCCCGTTGCCTGCTCCATAAGACAAACCGCATCAAAATAAGCATTCTCGCAACCGGCATTATTCAATTTATCAGTAGCGTCCCTGAGAAGTTCCGAAATAGTCATAAAAATCAAGTCCGTCAAAGTGTGTCAATGGAATCCGTTACCGGTTCCTGAACTGAAACGGGTGTTTCTTCAATAATATTTTCTTCCGCCGCTTCCTCATTTGCTTTTTCTGCGGGCAATACGACAGCCTTAAGAGCCTGTATCGCCACCTCAATAATATCGTCCGAGGGTTCCTTGGTGGTGATTCTTTGCATCCACAGTCCCGGCGCTGACAAAATCTTAACAAAAATATTATCATGCCGCCCTGCATAACGTATAAACTCAAAGCCGAGGCTCATTATAACGGGTACAATCATAAGTTTAACGGCTACCCAAAGCAGATTTTTTCCTGCCAAACCGGGAAATATAAATAAAATCACCGATGATACCACTATACTTAAAATAATCATAACAAACAAAAAGCTCGTGCCGCACCTGGGATGAAACCTTTTTTGCTTTCTTACATTTTCAACAGTGAGTTCCAAACCGTTTTCAAAGCAGAAAATGGTTTTGTGTTCGGCTCCGTGGTATTTGTACATACGTTTAATATCTTTCATCAAGGAGGTAAGAGCCATGTAAGACACAAACAAAACAATCCTGATTCCACCCTCCAAGACGGTTTTCCAGATAATATCAACTCCGAAATTATCCTTCAAAAGATTAAAAATAAAGGTGGGAAGCCAGAAGAAAAGCAGAAAGGCCAACCCGAAGCCCAGAATTGCGGCAATAGTACCGATAATAGCCGTCAACTTCTCTCCAAAATGCTTGTTAAGCCATTTTTCGAACCTGGACTCCGCTGCCTGACCGACTACATCATCAAGGCTTGTTTTTTCGACGGACTCCATAAGGCTCTTATAACCTAAAGTCATAGACTCCACAAAACTCACAATTCCTCTGATAAGAGGCCAACCGAGAATTTTATACTTATCTTTTATCGGCCTTACCTTTTTGCTTGTTGTGTCAATTGAACCGTCGGGCAGTCTGAGAGATATTGCATAACTCTCAGGCCCTCTCATTAAGATACCTTCCATAAGAGCCTGGCCGCCGACCGAAGCCTTGCACTGTGTGTTTTCCTTTTTTTTCATTTTACACTCCAAATTCTATATACAGCAAAGGTAGATCATTTAGTAAATTTAACGTCATAATTATAATGACCGGACACCCAACAATTATCGTTATTTTTCAAAGCAACAATTGCGGGGACGGAAACATTACCCACATCATGCTGAATATTTTCAAGGTCAATTTCAACTGTCAAATCTTCCGGCATAAGTTCTGCAAGCCTGTCGGCGGGACCGACAACTGTAATCCTTTTTGCAGTTTTATTTGCAAGTTCCGCAGCATTGGCAGGATTAACATTTTTAAGTATTACATTTTCAGCGGGAATATTGAATGATTTGCTTGTAACGGATTTTAAATCTACGGTTATTTTAAAACCGTCAGCCTTTTCCAACACCTTTGCATTTTTAATGTCTTCATTTTTAACCGTAAAAGTGTTCAGCCCGGGTTTCAAATCGGCAAAATCAATTGTCTTTACACTAACCTCTTTTATACTCTCGTGCTGAACGGCATCTATTCCGAAAACAGCGTTTTGTGGAGTTATTCCGTATTGGAGCGGCGTGGTTATAAAGGCCGGCGGTATATTCTTAAAAGTTACCGCGGCAGGTAATTCCGCCACTTTATAAACGGGGATTGTCATGGATATATCCGCATTATCATTATTGATTGTCAGATAACGCAAAGTGCCTCCCAATTCTCCCACGGGCAGAATTTCCGCATCCAATGTCTGCGTTGAAGTCAGCACATTTTTCAATGTAACCCTTGCGAAAACCTTATCAATTTTTTGCATTTCGGTTGCCGGGCCGGAGATTTTAACCGTCTTGGCCGAAAGGATTTCCTTATCTTTAAAATAGCCGTCTAAAACAAGTTCTCCGTCAAAGACAATTTCAGGAGTTAAAGTATATTTGCCTTCCTTATAGTAATCAAAGAAAACATCAACATACTCGTATGAAAGCTTTATAATCTCGAACTCCGCATCGGCGGACTTCTTTTTAGCATCAATCCGCAAAGTATACTTGCCTGCCGAGTCAACATAGTTAGTGCTTGCCGTTACAATCAAATCATCGGCGGAAAGCAGTCTTTCAGCTACTACATATCTTTTCCCCACAACAGTAACATCGACTTTAAAATCTTTTCTGCCGAAAAGCTGCAGGTCAAATGCTTCAACCGAGGCGGACATTTCGATTTTTACAGGCACATCCTTAATCACCCTCTCCTGAGGAGGGCTGACTTTAATTGAAACAAACACCCAAATAACTACGGAAAGAATCAATGACAGAATAACTACCATTCTGTTGTTATATATCAAACCGTTAAGGGAAAACCTGGACTTTCTCATTTGTTTTTCCCTCCAAATATTTTTTTAATTATACTTTTCCCGTTAACTTCCGTCTTTTCGGTAATCAGTTCACTAAGAAGTCTTTCTCTAAGGACAGCCTCAGTTAAATTTCTGTCAAGCCTTCCCTTAACTGCGACAGAAATTATCCCCGTTTCTTCGGAGACGACTACCGTAACGGCATCACATTCTTCGCTCAAACCGAGAGCCGCCCTGTGCCTTGTCCCCAACTCCCGACTCAGAGAAGCGTTTTGAGTTAAAGGCAATATACAGCCGGCAGCGGCAATTCTTCCTCCACGGATTACAAGTGCTCCGTCATGCAGCGGAGACATCGGAAAGAAAATATTGCCGAGCAACGCTCTGCTAACTGCCGAATCCAAAACGGTGCCGGTATTAATAATGTTTCCCAACGGAGTTTCACGCTCAAAAACAATAATTGCACCTGTTTTATTGTTGCTGAACTCTCCGCACTCTTTGCACACATCAATTATTGCTTTTCTTACAAGCTCATCTTGCTGTGCCTTTTCGCTTCCGGCAAGGCCGAAAAAGTCAAATCCTTTAAGTTTTCTACCTCCGAAGCTTTCCAAGGCATGCCTGATTTCCGGCTGAAACAAAATTATAATAAATATAATCATATCGGAAAACAGACGGTTAAAAATGAAAGTGCTTGCTTCCATCCTAAAGGCTGTAATAAGGGCATAAACAATACCGAGCAAAATAAAACCTTTGGCCAGCTGAAAGGCTCTGGTTTCACGAATAAGCTTGATTATACTGAAAATAATGAACGCAACCAACAGAATGTCCAGCAAATCAAAAATGCTGAAATCTGTCAGTATTGTAAATAGTCGGTTGGCAAAATCCGTTATGCGTTCACCAATGGGCATAATATCTCCTCTTTCAAAGAGCTTTAACAGTCTTTTTAATTCTTACTAATCAGGCAAACGGCCATAGCCGCAATGCCCTCCATTCTACCCGCAAATCCAAGCCCTTCCTGAGTAGTTGCTTTGATATTAACCGATTCTTTACCCGTAAGGCAAGCTTGCGCAATATTATTTGTCATTTCATCCGAATAAGGTGCCAATTTCGGTTTCTGAGCGATTACCGTTGCATCAATATTTACGACGCTATAGCCCTCATTTGAGAGCATATTAATCACAGTTTTTAGAAGTTCAAGGCTGTCGGCATCTTTATACGCCGGGTCTTTATCGGGGAAATGCTTCCCGATATCGCCAAGTCCGGCGGCTCCGAGCAGGGAGTCGGAAACGGCATGTAATAACACATCGGCATCGGAATGACCTTCCAACCCCAAATCAAAGGGTATCTCCACACCGCCTATAATGAGTTTGCGTCCCGGTACGAGTTTGTGCACATCGTAACCCTGCCCGATTTTAATCATTTACTTCTCCCTGAGTGTTATCAATTCTGCTTAATACCGCCTTATACTCATCGTAAGACATAAAAATATTAATAACTTTTAAAAGGTCGCTTGAGGACAATCTTGCGGGCAAATCAAGTTCTTTTAGCAGAGCCGCTCTTTTGCTTTTGCTGTTTTTTCTTCCGCTGATGCCGTCTTCATAAAAATCATAATTAGTTATATTCTTCTCCGCCGATTTTGATTCCGCTAAACTGATACCCGAACGTTCAAGGGCTTTTAAAATTACTCCGCTTTCCATACCCTCTACTCCGATTTTACCTTCTTTGGAAATTTCAGTTTTTCTTTTTTCTTTTCCGAGGATATCCGGAATATAGGCATGTTTTATTGAGCCGGAGTCTATGCTGCCGCATAAATAAGAACGAATTTTGAACCCCGCCGAATCGCTGTCGGTCAAAATAAGTATTCCCGTTGTTTCCGCCATTCGCCTGATGAGCTTCTGCTTTTCCTTATCTTTAAAAACTCTAAAACCGTCCGTCTCAAGTATAACCGCATCCACAAGCGAGGACAACCTTATTTTATCATATTTTCCCTCTACAATCACCGTTTCTTTTATCTTAATCATTCCAACCTCTGAGTATTGCCGTTTTTATGCGTTAATTTGTTTGTAAAATGGCAAAAATACTTGATAATGTTTTCTCCAAAGCGAATTTACCTTTTGACCGCTCGTCAAAAGAGAGTCTTTTAAGCATTTCATCGGCTTCATTCAAGCTGTCCAAACAGGCGCTGATTTGCGCTACCGTAAGTTTTGCGGACACTTCCGCCGCTTTTTTCAGTCTGAAACCGGCATTCTTATAGTTAAAATGTTCAGTCAGTGCAGTATATTTTTTGCCGCTTTCCATAGCTAACTTTGTTCGGTAAATATCAGTGAAGTGAGCCACCAGTGCCCCCAAAATCATTAAAGGCTCATTCTTTTGAACAAGCAGCGAATCAAGCGTTTTAAAGGCTTCATCGGGTTTGCCGGAGGTCAAATATCCTGCCATATCAAAGGCGCGGGCCTGCAAGGTTTTGGTGGTGACGCTGTCAATGTGCGCCATTGTGATAACGGAATCGGGGCTGAAAGAACATACTTTATCAAGTTCCGTCTGCAGGTTTGCAATATCCTGACCGACGCATTCAATCAGATACCTGGCCGAAGCGTAGTCAATGGAACAATTTCTCTTTTTTGCACCGGACCTTACCAATGCAACAAGACCGTCCTGACTTTTTGACATAAATTGCAGGGAAGCGCCTTTTTCTTTTGCCAGGGCCTCGACCTTTTTCCAGTAGTTTATCTTTTTTTCGTCAGGCGTTTCCTCTTCTTTTTCCGCAGTTGCTTCCGACTTTTCTTTTTCGCCGTCGGCTGAACTTTCGGCACTTTTTGAGTTTTTTTCTCCCGACTTGCCCGAAGCGGTTACCGTTGACATCAGGAATACCACAACACAGCTTTCAGGTATATCCTCTAAAATTGTGATAAGGTTTTCCGCATCCGCACTGTCCATTTTGCTTATGTTTAAGTCATGAACCAGCACCGCAGTATATTCGCTGAAAAGCGGTACGGCTTCCACCGCATCTTTCAGGCTTTCCATAGTTAGGGTAGCGCCGTCAAACCATCGCAAGTTAAAATCCATAAAATCCGGGGCAATATTCCGTTCGGCAATCGCTTTGGCATAGTGGACTTTTAGAAAGTTTTCATCCCCGTGTATAAAGTAAAAACCGCCCTTGACGCCGTTTTTCAGCATCTCTTTAGCAATATCTTCAGCGTTGTCGGAATGTCGGTAATAACTCATAAAAATCTCCAAATACTCTAAAAGTCAGGCCGGTAAGCTTATGGTTATGTCTCCGCAGTCAGCAGTATTGTAAAACTTAATTCTATTACGGTCAAATCGCATTGTATATTCCGATTCAATCGGCTGATTATATGACGATATTACGGCCTTAAAAGAGTTATAGTTAAGCCACAAAGGCGGTTTGCCCCTGCACACCAGAATTTCCGCATCCTCCCAACCAGCAGGAAGTTTACCTTCGCTCAAGGCGGGGGTAAACAAAAACAAAACCTTTACTCCTCTATAGTCCAATAATACCGAGCCGTTACCGTCTTTATACATATAATCAATTTCCAATCCGGATGAAAGCTTCTGTTTATAAGAAGATACATAAAAAGGCGTGCAGCTTTCAAGAAAAGAAAGGGCGTGTTCCTTTTTCGGTAAAACAATGTTCCGCGGGCTGAAGGTATTACACACTTCATAAGCGGCGCTTGACTCAGCGGGCGTTGTTGCGGGTATCACAAGAGTGTTCAAACTGCGGATATTTTTGTTTTCAAGCGCGTAGATTAGGGATTGAGGCGACTTTAAACCGGAACCGCAGCCTAAAAGGATATTTTGACCGGCATGAGTTACAAGATAAGCGCTTGCATTTTCATTATCAAAAACCGTGATATAAGTTTTGTTTTTTGAAAAAAGGTAGTCGCCCAACGGGGCCGAAGCAAGGATAACAGTTAAAACAAAAGCGGTAATTCCTGTTGTTCTTTTGCCGTTCTTCTTAAAAATCATTACGGCAAAAGCAAGTATTAATAACGAGAACGATAATGCGATTAATACGGATGACCCGTTAACGCTCAGGAGGGAAAAAGATAAATCCGAGAGGGCGGCGGCTGCCTTGATAACAAGCGTTGATAAGCCGCCGGCAATTAAGGAAAGCGGGAAAGTGATAAAAGAAAACAATTTTGCCAATGATAATAAGCCGGACAACGCACCGAGCACCATAGCCCAGGAAGCGAGAAACACAAGCAATACATTTGCCAATATGCTGATTAAGGATAACTGCTTAAAGTATATAACGAGCAAAGGCAGAGTGAAGATTGAGGCGGAAGCTGTTACGGCGGCTGAAGCAAAAACCGAGCTTAAAACCTTTTTTAAAAAAGCATTTTTTATAAATACTGCACGCCCGTTTAAAGCCATGAATATCTTTCGGTAAAAGCAGAGTATCCCAAGTGTGGCAAAGAATGAAAGCTGCAACCCTATATCCGCCGCACTGAAAGGGTTGATAAGCGTTATCAGCAGAACGGCAATACCCAATGAGTTTATGGAATCCGCTTCCCTGTGAATCAGGTTGCCCGTTAATAAAACCAGCAACATAATGCCGGCACGGACAACCGATGAGGTGAATTCCGCCAATGCCATAAAATAGAGAACAAAAACAATCAGCAACAGATTTGCCGCACGTTTTTTAATTCTTAACAACTTGAATATCGACATCAGAAAGAGTGAGAGCATCGAAAGGTGCAAGCCGGATACCGCCGTTATATGGGCCATTCCGATATTCCTGAAATCCTTGACTATATCCTTAGAAAGAGAACTTTTGTCTCCGAAAAGCATGGCAACAATCAAAGCGCCGGCTTCATTGGGCAGATTTTTTGTAATTGCTGAAACCACTCGAGTTCTAAAATCCCGAACACCCGCAATTATTGAAGTAGTCGTGGCGGGTTCAATGAAGCAAGCCTCCGTATCAGCCCAAGCCTGAATATAAATTCCCCGGCTTTTATCGGTCAGAGCGGAAATTTTGTTTTGATTTTCAAAGCGATAAAAATTCGCTGTTGCCGTAATTTTGTCCGAATGCCGTAAATCGGGCAAGTCTTTTACAAAAAGACTCAGCCTTGTTTTTTGCTTTTTTCCGCCAATCATTTCCGTTTTTACAATAACCCTGTCCGTGCCGCCGTCCGTTATAGAGGAGTTTTCAACAGTACCGGTAAGCTCCAGGGTTTTACCCTCAAGCTCTAAGACGGGTTTATACTGCAGTTCCGTAGCCGCAATAAAACTGAGACAGGCAATCAGTGCTGATAGGCAGAAAACCGGAATTACTCTTTGTCCCCTGACTTTCTTTATGCAAAGAGAAATCATAAAAGAGATTATGAAGAAAATGGCTGAGCAATAGGCAACAATATCGGATGTGAAGGACAATAATATTAACTGAAAGAAAAATGTAAACCCGAAAACGACAAAGGGACGCGGCATTTTTACACCTCTTTAAATCAGCCCGGAGGCCAAGAAAAATCCCTGCCTCCCAAAAGGTGAAAATGCAAATGGTGAACGCTTTGACCGGCCTTTTCTCCGCTGTTGGTTACAACCCTGAAGTTACCGTCAAGGTTCTTTTTATTAGCAATTTCCGCCGCTTTTTCAAAAATTTTCATAATTACGGCGCTGTTTTCCGCACTGATGTCGGCGGCTGAGGGGATATGAGCCTTCGGTATAATGAGAACGTGAACGGGAGCCTGAGGACTGATGTCGTTAAAGGCGAATATCTCATCATCCTCATAAACCTTATCGGAGGGTATATCCCCTGCTATAATTTTACAAAACAAGCAGTCTTTCATTCTTTTCACTCCTAACCGTTTAAATGATTTAATATAATTTCATCCGAGTCGTCCATTGCCTCGGACAGCTTTTCAAGGCTTTTTATGCCCGCCATTGCGCTGTCGGGTCTTCCGCCGCCGGAACCTCCGGCTATTGAAGCAATTTCACGCACGATTTTTCCCGCATTCAGACCGTTCTTAACCGCATGTTGAGCGCACGCAACAAGGATGGTTGCCGACTCTCCCCCCTCAGCCACATTAGCCAAAACTATGACATTATCTGAGGATTGCTCTTTCAGTATATCCGCCATTGCACGCAACTCATCGGTTGTATAGGCTTTTAACACGGCTTTTATCAGTTTAACGCCTCCCAAATCCTTTGCACCTTCCGACAACTCCTTTGCTGTAACGGACAGCATATTGCCGCGCATGGAGCTGATTTCTTTCTCTTTCTCTTTAAGCTCGGCTGCAACGGCGGCGGCTTTATTCTCCAGCTCTTCAACATTGTTGCTTTTCAGTATTGCTGCAGTACGGGCTAAAAGTCCGTCATAATGGTTCAAACGCTGAATTATACTCATTCCGGTAACTGCCTCAATTCGCCTTACACCCGCCGAGACGGACATTTCTCTGAGTATTCTTATAAGCCCAATCTGACCGGTGTTGGCAACATGAGTTCCGCCGCAAAGTTCGGCTGAAAAATCTTCAACACGGACCACTCTTACAACTTCCTCATACTTACCTTCAAAAAGGGCCATAGCCCCCTCTTTAATTGCGTCCTTAATTGACATTTCTCTGATTGTTACAGGCAGTGCTTTTAAAATCACACTGTTAATTATATTCTCAACAAGCTCTAATTCTTCTTTGGTCATTGCGCTGAAGTGAGAAAAGTCAAAACGGAGGGTTTGAGGCCCGACCTCCTGCCCCGCCTGAACAACATGATTACCCAAAACCTGTCTTAATGCCGCCTGCAGCAGGTGGGTTGCGGTGTGATTGCGGGCTGTGCTTATTCTATTTTCGGATATAATCTCCGCCTTAACCGTGCTTCCCTTTACGGGAATACTCCCCTCTTTAAGCAGGGCATGGTGTAGGATAATTCCGTCAGCGGTTTTTGTTGTATTGTAAACCTCCATCGAAAAATCGGAACCGCTTATAGAACCTTTGTCACCGAGTTGGCCGCCGCTTTCGGGGTAAAAGGGACTTCTGTCCAGCACAATATAATAGGCTTCCGGATTTTCATGATTTTTATTTACTTCATCGGCACCGACAACCGCCAGCACCTTGCTTTCGGTAACAAAATCATCATATGTAAACTCCGTTGCCGGGATTTTTGAAAAAAGAGAGCTTGCATTTTCCCAGCCGTCGGCACCGGCATTCTTACGAGCGCTGCGTGCCCTCACCCTTTGTTCTTCTATCAGCTTTGCATATTCCTCTACATCAACCGTAAAACCTCTTTCAGCGGCAATCTCCGTAGTAAGTTCCAATGGGAAGCCGAAAGTATCCGACAGCCTGAAAGCATCTTTACCGCTGATTTCTTTAGAAGAACCTGAGGAGGAAATAATCTCTTCAAGAATTTGAAAGCCGTTTTCAACCGTCTTGCCAAAGCTTTGTTCTTCCGAAAGGATTACCCTCTTAATAAACTCCCTTTCATCGTCAAGGGCCCTGTATGCGTTTTTATTTTCTTCAATAACGGACTCGCATATTTCGTGCAGGAACGGCTCTTTAAGCCCCAACAATCTTCCATGCCTTGACGCTCTGCGCAGCAGTCGCCTTAAAACATAGCCTCTACCCTCATTTGAAGGCAGCACACCGTCACCGATTAAGAAGGTGGAACTCCTGATATGGTCGGTAATTACCCGCAAAGAAACATCCGTATCATCATTTTCACGGTAATTGACCCCCGTCTTTTGTGCAACGGCTTCCAAAATATTCCTTATGGTATCCACTTCAAAAAGGTTGTCAACGCCCTGGGCAATGCAGGCCATTCTCTCCAACCCCATGCCCGTGTCTATATTCGGATTGGCAAGATTTTTATAATTTCCTTTTCCGTCACTTTCGAACTGGGTAAACACCAAATTCCAAAACTCCGTAAACCGGTCGCATTCACAGCCGGGCAAACAATCGGGAGAACCGCAGCCGAATTCTTCCCCGCGGTCGTAATAAATCTCCGAGCAGGGGCCGCAGGGACCGGGGCCGAGTTCCCAGAAGTTATCCTCTTTACCCAAGCGGACAATTCTGTCTTCAGCTACGCCGATCATATCTTTCCAGAGGTAATATGCTTCGTCATCTTCTTCATACACGCTGACATATATTTTATCCACAGGCAGATTTAGTTCCCGTGTACAAAACTCCCAAGCCCATTCAATTGCCTCTTTCTTAAAATAATCCCCAAATGAAAAGTTCCCCAACATCTCAAAATAAGTGCCGTGTCTGGGTGTTTTCCCCACACGGTCAATGTCGGGCGTTCTAATACATTTTTGACAGGTTGTAACCCGTTTGGAGGGAGGCGTTTGCTCACCGGTAAAATACTTTTTTAACGGCGCCATTCCCGCATTTATCAAAAGAAGGCTCTTATCCCCTTGGGGGATTAAAGAAGCGCTGGGCAGCCTCAAATGCCCCTTCTTTTCAAAAAAAGAGAGAAAGTTTTCTCGAATCTCATTAAGTCCGGTTTTCGGCATAAAAATATCACTCCATTTAAAAAATAAAATGCGTCCAACAGATTGGGACGAACGAATCCGCGGTACCACCCAATTTATGCTGACGCATCACTCTAACCCAATAACGTGGGCAACGCCTCGGTTTAACTCACCGGGGAGTTCCGGTTTCCCGGGGCCGTAGGGCCTGCCGACACTTCAATGCGAGGGAACCTTTCAGCCAATAAATAATTGAGTCCCCATCTCTTTCGCATGGTAAAGGCATCTTTACGGCACTGACTTTTACGGACTGTATTTTATTATATATAACGAGATTTGTCAAACATTTCAACGGCGAAAATTATTGTGAAAAGCAGAAAAAAATATGCATGGCGGGCCAATGTGGACATTGCCCTTTACAAGACCTGCAAAAGACGGGCTTTATACTTTATTTGCCAGAATTCTTTTAAAATCAATAATCTCCTATCCAAGCAGAAAGGAGTTATAATTTCATATTTATCCTTATTAATGCCAAACTCATTAGAATTCAATTTACCTTACGGCGGAGGATTGCACCTTCTTTAAGAGGAATATCGCAATCAAAATACACCTTTTGTAATGGGTGCGGTGCGGAGTCAATTTTTATGTGATTTTCATCACGAAGATTTTGGACTTTAAAGCCAAAAGGCGGTTTACCGGGTTCAAAAGTTTCCAAGTACTCGCCGTTAAAAAATCTGTTGCGCTGAATTACAAGAGCAGTCAGTTTTTCATAACTTTCCACCACTGCGGCAAGTTCCCACTCCTGCAAATAGCCACCCTCATAATATACCTGTGCCTGAGAGGGTTTTGAATAATAAAAACCGGTACAATATTCCCTGTGGCTGATTTTATTTAGCTCTTCTTTTATCCACGGGGCGGTTGCTTCTACACTTTCCCCTTTTGCCAATATATCCAATGCGCTCCTGTATGCATTCGTTACTACGGAGGTGTAGTAGGTATTCTTGGCACGGCCTTCAATTTTAAGGCTGTCCACACCGGCCGCAATAAGGTCCTCCAAATGCTCAATCATACAAAGGTCTTTCGAGTTGAATAAATGGGTGCCGTCTTCATCTTCATTCACGGGGATATATATGCCCGGCCTTTTTTCCTCCACAACGCTGTACTTCCAACGGCAGGGTTGAGCGCAGTCACCGTTATCCGCCTCTCTCCCCGTCAAATAGGCGGAAAGCAGGCATCTGCCGGAAATGGAAACGCACATTGCGCCATGGACAAAGCACTCAATTTGGACATCAGCGGGAAGTTTATGCCTTATTTCTGCAATTTCTTCAAGGCTAAGTTCACGGGCAAGTACAATTCTGCCGGCGCCGAGTTCCGCCAGCATTAGTGCGGTTTGATAATTTGTTACGCCGAGTTGGGTAGAGATATGAATGTCGGTACGGGGAGCATATTGTTTTGCTAGAGAAAGGGTACCCAGGTCGGAAATAATCAGGGCGTCAACCCCGCAGGATGATACCTGCTCCAAAAATGAGGGTAAAAGTTTTACCTGGTCGTTCCTCGGCAGAATATTACAGGTAAGGTAGACTCTGGCGCCGACTTTATGCGCCTTTTTTACGGCTTCCCCAATTTCCGGCACGGAAAAATTCTTAGGCGCCGACCTCATACCGAAGCTTTCGCCGCCCAGGTAAACGGCATCCGCGCCGTAATACAAAGCGGCATCTAAACTCTCCATATTTCCTGCCGGAGATAACAGTTCAGGAATTTTAATTTTTTCCGACATATTATTTGTTATTTACTCTCAACACTTCCATTGTGTTGGCATTGTGTTCATCAACGGTTTTCGCCATATATATTTTACCGTTCTTGTCATGTTGGAAATAGTTGTAAGAAGTATCCGATGGATAAAGAGCCGCTTCAATAGCCTTTTGTCCGGGGTTGCAAATCGGTCCGGGAGGAAGTCCCGGCACTAAGTAAGTGTTATATTGTTCCTGGAAGTAGGCGGCTTTCGCATCGCCTAAAACGGGCTTTACAAAACGGGTTATGTAGTCTTTTGTTGAGTTGCATTCCAAAGCGGGATAAACATTTGCCTTTTCTAGCCTGTTGTGGATAACGGAAGAAACAAGGGGCATTTGTTCGGCATTTGCCGCTTCTTTTTGGATGATAGAAGCTATAATTATAACTTCATCAACGCTTAAACCCAGTTTTTTGGCTCGGTCAGCGTATTTTTTTGTCCATTTATCGTCAAAGTTATTAAGCATTTTGTTAATTACACTGTTGGCGTTTTCATTAATGAAGAACTCGTAAGTGTCGGGGAAGAAGTAGCCTTCCAACAAGAGTGTACGCTTGTCATTGCCGTTAAGCCCCTCCAAATATGAGAAGTTGAATTTTGTGTCATTGAATACAGCAAAGAATTCATCAACTTTGCAAACATTATTTTCCGCTAATTTTCTGGCGATTTGGTATACGCTCCAGCCTTCCGGAAAAACCAGTTTTACGGTTTCGGCAGCGCTGCGCACAACTTTGAACTGGTTCAGCATGGCTTCTACACCGCTGTCGGCTCTGACATAGTAAACGCCGTTTAAATAAGTGGGGGTACGGGTCTTTCTGATTTTTGCTACGGTATCGGTAAAAAGTACGCAAAACCATTTTTGTTTAATCAGGCCGGCATCGTGCAAAACATTGAGAATATCCTTAGTTGTAGCATTTTCCGGTATGGTTACAGCCACAAGGTCGTTGCTTCTGCCGATTGCAAGCACATCGTTGATGCTTGATATTGCTATGGAAGCCAAAAAAAGCGAAGCAAGAACAACGGCTATAAAGCCGACAAGGCGCTTAAAAGCACGCCCGGAACGCTTGCCTCCGTTCCCATTTGCGGCTACGGTTTCGGAGCCCTGAACAGAGGCAGGCGGGTTGGAAAAATAAATTTCACCGCTGTATCTCTGTGAAGTCCCATGAGTTTTTTTCCCGGCTTGCTTTTTATCAAATTTAATATGCTTCATAGCCTGCTCCTATTTTACCTGATTCGGAATTATTACACGACTTTCAGTAATTATCATGTCCACGCTTTTATCATATCTGCCCCTTGGTATCTCGGGGAAAATGCACTCTTCATAACAAATACCTATGGTGCTTATGTTATTGTCGGATAAAAATCTGTCAAAATATCCTTTGCCGAAGCCAAGCCTGTAGCCTTGCAGGTCATAGGCCAAGCCGGGAACAACACAAAGTGAGGATTCAAATACGCTCAGTTTTTCGGTCAGATTAATATCGGGTTCAAGCACACCGAAAGCCCCCGGACCTGTTTGATTTATATTTTCAATAAGGTAATACTCAATATTTCTTGTTCCCTCAACACATCTGGGCAGAGCCACCCGTTTCCCCTTTTCGAGGGCATAATCAATAATCTTCCGGGTGTCCACCTCAATATCAATTGAGGCGTAAATCAAAAGCGTTTCGCAATCCCTGAATTGCCAAAGGTTAATGAATCTGTTGAAGATTTTAATGTCTAAACGGTGCTTTGCATCTTCCGACAAACTTTCACGCCACCGTCTTGCTTCAGAGCGGATTTGATTTTTGATTACTCTAATATCGCTTCTTTTATTCATTACACATCAGGGTCTCTCTCAGTTCGGCGGTTGCCGCCTCACCGATAAAGTATTTTGCAATCTCCAAGGCAAAATCTATGGCTACGCCCATGCCTTTTGCAGTAATAACTTTACCGTCACGGCAAACATAATCTTCGGATATTTTTGCATTCTTTAAGTATTTTTCAAAGCCGGGGTAACAGACCGCATTACGTCCGTCAAGGATGCCCAACCTTGCAAGAACAATAGGCGCAGCACAGATTGCGCAGACCAATTTGCCGTATTCATAGGCATAGCGGACAAGACTTTCCACAGCCGGTGATTTATCAAGGTTGGTTGTACCGGGCATTCCGCCGGGGAGAATGACGGCTTCGATATCTTCGGAAGGTTTAAGCTGTGAAATCTCGGTATCGCACTCAACTCTTATACCGTGAGCGCCTTTTACCCAAGGGCCGGTAACACCGGCCATACTAACATTCAGGTTTGCCCTGCGAAGAATGTCAACAACGGCCAAAGCTTCAACTTCTTCAAAACCGTCGGCCAAAAAAATTAAAATCATTTTTTCCTTCCTTTCACTACTCAAGGGTTATTCCAAAATAGGCATTCTTTATATCGGCAAGCAAAGCGCTTGAATTTTGCGTTAAGGGAAGGGCCATTGAATTGTCAATTACGGAAAACTTATCGGCTGACAGCGGAAAGTCAACAGGCAGACTGAACTCAAATTCATCCGCATTCAGTTTTGCCAAAAGTGAGGCGACACCGGAGAATTCGCCGGGCAAAACACAGCATTCGGTTATTCGGGCAACATTTTCCGTTATATAGCCAAAAGCATAGCCTGTCAGTATCCCCTCTTCTTCCGCAAAAACGGCCAAGCCGTCAGCGATCTTTGTTTCAGCAAGTGAGTATTCAATAACGTCCGTTCCCCAGCGGAAATAATTTGTATTAGCAAGGGATAGCTCACGCAGTTTAATTACAGTTTGAATATCCGGCTCGGATGCGTGAGCCTCCTGTTTAGCCATGATACGCAAATAGGGTTTTGGCAGTTTGATAACTTTTCGTTTAAACACCCTTTTAAAACCGAACTTGGCATAGAAGTTAAACAGAGGTTCGTTTGCAGGCGTTAAGCACAGAAAATCCATACCCGTGTCTTTTGCATATTCGGCGGTAAAGTCCATGAGCCGTGTCATAAGGCCCCTGTTTTGATGCTCTTGCGACGTGCAGGCGGCATAGAGATAATATGCATCAAAGCCGGTACCCTTTATGTCAAACTGTCCGTCAAGCAAAAACAACATTGAACAAAGCTCGGAGCCCTCTTTATAAACAAGGCAATGCTCCTCAGCGGGGAAGCGCTCAAGAAAACGTTCAATATAGCTTTCACTGTCACCGAAGCTCTCTTTCCACAGGGAAATTATTTCATTTTTATCCGAAGTTTTCGCCTTGGAAATCATGCTTAATCCCGCAACTCCAGTATATATTTTTCCAGCAGAATGGCCGGGTAGTAGGAAAGTTTTGCCTTTCTTAAACCTTCGGAGCCTGCGTCATCTTCCCGATTGATATATTTATAGCCGCTCAGGGCACGCTCCGCAAATTCACGGTTTATCATAGGGTAAGCCCCTCGGATATTATAGACCGCCTTTTCAAAATGAATGCAAAACATTTCATCGCTCATTCTTTCGCCTATTGTAAAAGCAACGGGCTTGCCGTCTACGCGTAAAACAGCGCCTAAAAAATCAAGCTCAAAATAGTTGTCAAACCCTCTTTTTATGGCGGCCTGTTCCATAGCTATGGATTCCGGGTCTTTTTCTCTGTTTTCCTCTTCCCAAACATTATTCAGTTCAATGCATTCATTAAGATTATCTTCATTGATGAGTTCTAATGACCAGTTGTTATTATTCTTAAAGGCGGAGATGTGATTTCTTTTGCCGTGATACTTTCTGCCGCTCAAGTTTATCAGGTCTTCAGTATTGTATATATAGTCAAAGCTGTCCCGATAGGGGGTAAAAATAAATCTGCCGGGGAACCTTTGCTCCATCATTTTTACGCATTCGGCACTCAGGCCCACCATTCTGAACGGGTGCCCGCATTGACGAGCGTCTTCAATCAAGTCAAAAATTACTTCCGTAACATCTCCATCACCGGCAGGACAGCAGTAAGAAGGTTTTTCGCCCTCACCTTTTGTTATTAAAAAGTTTTTATATTTGGCAATTTTTGTTTTAAAAACGGGAGTCCACATAATAATATTCCCGAAGAAATATTCGCAACCCATGTAATTTGACTTTGAAAGGCATTCCGTAGCCCAATTTTTATCAGAAACATCCGGGTAATACAGGTCAAGCATTAAATAAGAGCCTCCATAACGGTTTTATATATTTTATCGGAGATTTCTTCAATAGGAAGAGGCGCTCCGTCTTTTGCGCAAGTTATTCTGTGCCACCCAAGTTTATCACAGGCATAGGCGGCAGCTTGTGAACATTTTTTTAAATATTCCGGATTTTTTTCGTGAATATCTTTTTTAACTTCATCGCCCTCATACCTTTCGGTCATGAGTTTTTGTGAAACTTCCACCGGCATATCGAGGTAAACGACGACATCGGGCTTAGGAATCCCCAATTTGTTGTATTCAAAATCTTCAAGCCAAGCAAAGTAATTGTCCCAATCCTCCTGAGGGAGTTTCATAGCCTGATGGTATGCGTTTGAGGTTGTGTAGCGATCTGCAAGAATAATCTTACCGCCGCAATAATCCGTTTTCCAATAGCAATTATAACTTACAAACCTGTCTATTCCGAAAAAGGATGAAGCTGCATAAACGTTCACGTCTTCGGGGGAACTGCCGAAACGGCCGTTTAAGTACATCTTCACCATTTCGCTGGACGGATCTTCATAATTGGGCAGCTTAATTTGGCGAATGCTGTAGCCGTCTGCCTCAAGCCGTTGCATAAGGTTCGACATTTGAGTGGACTTACCGCTGCCGTCCAACCCCTCAATAACAATCAGTTTTCCGTTCATACCCGTCTCCGCTTACAGTGTGAGTATTGTGGCGGTAAAGAGCAAATCACTGTCGGTTCCATTGTTTGCAATTGCGTGTTTTTGGCCGTTTCTGCAAACACAGGAGTCGCCTTGATATAGTATACATTCCGTGCCGTTATCGTTGTATTTTGCCTCGCCTTTTATTATGTAAAAAATTTCTTCCTCATTTTCATGCACATGTTCGCCTATGGAACAGCCGGGGCCCAAGGTTATAGTGGCGATAAGCCTTGCTTTGCCGTCGTATTCGCCGCTGTTTACTATATCCGTTACAACTGCCTGTCCGTCGCCGCCTCTCATGCGCTCCTTTACGGTTGATATCATTTCATCGGCTCTTTTAATCATTATGTACCTCCGCATCAAATAAAAAATGTTAGTTAAAATAAATTGTGTTCACGCATACTGAAGTATTTCCCGTCAGCTATTATAAAATGGTCGTTAACGTCGATATTTATTGTTCCGAGAGCGTTTTGAATGGACTTTGTCATTTCAACATCCGCTTTAGACGGCTTTAAGCTTCCGCCCGGGTGGTTATGGGCAAGAATAACACTGTGAGCCTTATGGCGGAGTGCCAGCTCCACAACTGTCCTGATGTTTATCCAAACCTCATCAAGACTCCCCTTTTGAACAAGAACGGCTTTGGGATTGCTCTTTTGTGAATTGAGGCAGAACATATAAAAATGTTCGCAGCTGACCATTTTAAAGTGCTCGGAATTCGCAATGTACTTTCCCGCACTTGTGGATGAGTCCAGCTTTATCTGCGAGACCTCATCATTCGACTCACTTGAATATCTTCTGGAAATCTCATAAACCAGCCTGATAAGTACGGCTGTACGCTCGGTTACGCCGCAGGCGTTGACAATGTCCATAGGGTGGGCTCTGTAGAGATCATGGGCGGTTGACATGGTGTTAATCATTCTATGTGCCATTTTGTTGGTATCTTTCTGCGCAATGGCATAAAAAAGAAGAAGTTCCAGCAGTTCATGCTCTTCTAAGGATGACGGGTCATCTATAAACTTTTGGCGTAAGCGGCCACGATGGCCCTCATGGAGTTTATTTTCGGCCATTACACAAACCTCGGCAGATAATGTTCCCGAATATTATAACATATAAATTGCCTAATGGAAGACACTGATTTTCAGCAAAAGATAACCTTTTTAAATGGGCTGTTATAAGGATAAGGCATATTGAATACTCCCCTGCTAAGATGTATAATAACTTCCGAAAACAATAAAATGTTTGAGGCGGTGAGTAAATAATGCGGAAGTTGCTCATTCTATTATTTATTTCGTTATTTTTATCTTTTACTTTTACTGCATGCAAGAGTAATAAACACATTTTAACAGACAATGATATTGCACAATCACTTAAGGACAGCAATATAACATGTAGAATTGCGGAATTTCCACAACCAAGAAGTGAGCATTTCCACTTTAAGGATGCATTATATGTAGTAAGCTTGTTATACATTGGTGAAGAGGAAGTTTTTATCTTTACCTATGATGATGCGGATATAGTAAAAGAAATATTATCGGAAGATTACTCCGAAAAAGAAGCCGGGACAATATTTTATACAGAGAATATAATTCTTTTATATCGAGGCAATGATACGGATGTTTTAAGTATCCTGACGAAAAATTTTAATATGGTTAAAAGTATTGAGGACGAATAAACCGCTGCGTAGCCGAAGATATTTATTTTTATTTTAACAATATAATACTTTAAATCAGACATTGGAGTGGTATTGTGTCGGAAGTCAATTCTCTGCTTGAAAAAGTTAAACACATTCATTTTATCGGAATCGGCGGTTCCGGCATGTTCCCTCTTGCTGAAATATTGCATGCCCAAGGGTATATTATTTCCGGTTCCGACATTAACGAAGGCGAAACGCTCGGCAGAGCACGGGCGTTGGGCATAAATGTAATACTCGGCCAAAAGCCGGAAAACATTATCGGTGCTGAAATGATAGTTTTCACCGCTGCCCTCCTCAGCGACAATGTTGAACTGAAAGCGGCTCTGGAATCAGGAATACCTACACTTGAAAGAGCAAAACTATTCGGAGCCATTACGCAACGGTATTCAAACTGTATCGGAGTCAGCGGAACCCACGGTAAAACCACCGTTACCGCAATGCTCACACAGATAATGCTTGAAGCGGACTTTTCCCCCACTGCCGTAATCGGAGGAAAACTTCCCTTAACCGGAACCAACGGATTGGTCGGTAACAGCGAGCATATGATTTGTGAAGCCTGTGAATTCGCCGACACATTTTTAGAATTGTCGCCTGATACGGCAATCATTTTAAATATTGACGCCGATCACCTTGATTATTTTAAGACGGTTGAAAACCTGATAGCCTCTTTCACAAAATTTGCACAAAAGGCTACCCGTCTTGTGATTTATAACGGCGATGATGAAAAAACATTGAAGGCGATTAGCCCTCTTAAGAATAAAAATCTGATTACTTTCGGAACAAAAGACGGCAATAACTATATAGCGAAAGAAATAACGTTAAAAAATTCTTATGCAAGTTTTGACATAATCCGGCACGGTAATTTCTTAGGTCGGTTACAGCTTGCCGTCCCGGGGCGGCATAATGTTCTTAACGCCCTTGCCGCAGTAGCCGCCGCCATGGAGTCGGGCGTGAATTTTGAAAGTTGTAAATCCGCCATTGAAAATTTCAGAGGGGCGGGAAGAAGATTTGAGTTTTTGGGCACATACAACGGCATTACAATAGCCGATGACTATGCCCATCATCCCGAAGAAATTAAGGTAACTCTGGAAGCCGCTAAAGAAATGGGCTATAAAAAGGTTTGGGCGGTTTTTCAGCCCTTTACTTTTTCACGTACCTCCATGCTTCTGAAAGAGTTTGCCGACTCGCTAAGCATTGCGGACAGGGTTGTAATGACCGAAGTGATGGGGGCGCGTGAGGTCAACACTTACCATATTTACACTTATCACCTTGCTGAAAAAATTCCCGGCAGTGTTTGGTTTAAAACATTTGAAGAGGTTGCTTCATACGTTGTTGAAAACGCAATAAGCGGAGATCTTGTTATAACGCTGGGCTGCGGAGACATTTACAAAGCGGCTAAGATTATGGTTAATTTGTTAAAAGACCGACAGGAGAAATGATCGGTTAAAAATATTAGGCTTGGAGGATAATCATGAGGTACAGAATTGACCGCCAAAATCATCTGGATTTCGACGTGTTTGAAATCAACAAACGACCGGGAAGAGCGTATTTTATTCCGTATTCCGAGAAAGAAACGCTGGTGACCACTCCCCTGTCTTTGGAACGCTACTCGTCCGATCTTGTAAGGGTTTTGTCGGGAGAATGGGATTTTAAGTATTACCGTAAAAAGTCGCTTATTCCTGAGGTTTTTGATACCGACACTCTGAAGTTTGACAAAATCAATGTGCCCTCAACATGGCAAAGAGTCGGGTATGAACCTCCCGTCTACCTTAATACCCGCTATGAGTTTGAAACAAGACCTCCAAAACTGCCGGATGAGTTTTCCGCCGGTGTATACCGTAAATTTTTCACAGTGGATGATGTTGAAAAAAAATATATCCTTTCATTTTTAGGTGTAATTCCCTGCATTGACCTTTATATAAACGGCGAATTTGCCGGTTACAGCGAGGGCGCCCATAACACAGCCGAGTTCGATATTTCCTCCTATTTAAAGTCGGGTGAAAATGAGCTTGTGGCAGTGGTGCATAAATGGTGTACGGGCACTTACTTGGAATGTCAGGATATGTTCAGGGAAAACGGTATATTCAGGGACGTACTCCTTTATCAGTTGCCTCACGTTCATATTAACGACTTCCGGCTAAAAACCGAAAAGACTAAAAACGGCTGGTCTTTGGATGTTCTGATTGAACTTGAAGGCAAGCTCGGCTTGAATGAGTACGAGTTGGCCCTTTCACTTGTTGACCGTCATACAGGGAAGGAAATCGCCGGTCAAACCCTTCCGGCCGCCAACACTACCGCTACAGTTTTACAAAGCCTGAATGTAAGTGAATGGAGTGCGGAAATACCCGTCGTTTATGATTTTTTCATTACCCTGCTCCATAACGGAAATGAAGTCGAAACCCTGAGAAATATTACCGGTTTTAAGCAAATTAAAATTATTAAGGATGTTTTCACCTTTAACGATACAAAAATTAAAGTTAAAGGCGTTAACCACCACGATACGCACCCCGTAACCGGTTATGTTATGAGTTTTGCCGACCTTGAAAAAGACATTAAACTTATGAAGTCTTTGAATGTGAACGGGGTAAGGACTTCACACTATCCTCCGGACCCTCATCTTTTAGTGCTCTGTGATATTTACGGTTTATATGTAATAGATGAAGCGGATATTGAGACCCACGGTTGCGGTAGCCCTCCCCATTTTAGAATTAATCTTATCAGCAACAACGCTAAATGGATTCCGCGTTATGTTGACCGAGTAAGCCGAATGTACTACAGGGACAGAAATCACCCGAGTATTTTAATGTGGTCCCTGGGTAATGAAGCGGGCGGGCACAAATGCCAGGATGCCTGCTATGAGTTTTTAAACGAATTCTGCCCCGAGATCCCTGTACACTATGAGGGTGTAATTCACACCCGCCGCCACTCTTACGATGTTGTGAGCGAAATGTATACAAGTACCGATGATATGATTAAAATTCTCAACGGTACAAGGGGCAGAAAGTATAAGAATAAACCCTTTTACCTTTGCGAGTATTGTCACGCTATGGGCGTAGGCCCCGGTGCTCTTGAAGAGTATTGGGATATTATGTATTCATCGGATATATTTATGGGAGGTTGCATATGGGAGTGGGCCGACCACGCCGTTTACCACAAGAACGGACCTTTGAAATACACCTACGGCGGCGACCACGGCGAAAGAAAGCATGACGGCAACTTCTGCGTAGACGGCCTTGTTTATCCGGACAGGACTTTACATACCGGCGCGAAGGCCATGAAAGCCGTTTACAGACCTGTCAGAGCATCAAAAAATGAAGACGGAAGTTTTACCTTTAAAAACACCAACTCTTTTAAAAACGCTGACTATATCTCAGTTAATTGGGAACTGCTGACTGACGGAGTTAGTGTGCAGTCCGGAAGTTTCGGTTTGGATATTGAGCCGCTGGAGAGTCAGATAGTAAAACTTGACATAAATGATGATTTTGCGGACAACACCGACTTGCATATCAACTTCAGCTACTTTGACAAAGACGGCAATAACCTTGCCATTGAGCAGTTAGCGCTTAATGAAAGCAAAACAACAGTTATCGAGACTGCGGATAGCGGCGAAATTGCAGTTGTTGAGTCATCCGAAAATCTTACAGTACGATTTTCCGACGGAAAAATTGTTTTCAACATGGCTACCGGTATGTTTGAACGGTATTTGTTCCAAGGGCGTGATTTGATTTCACAGTCCCCTGCTGATTGCAAAGGTCCCGTTCCGAATATTTTCAGGGCCTTACTTGATAACGATGCGCGCATGAGAGACAAGTGGTTGAAGGCAGGTTATGACGATATTTCCGCCGATTGTTTCTCTTTTATCTACACATCGGAAGACAAAAATGTTTGCGTAGAAGCCGAGTTTAACCTTATGCACAAGAGAAAGGTTCTTTACAAAACAAGGCTCGTTTATAATATTTATTCTTCCGGTCTTATTAAAGTAACTGCCGAATTATCCCCCGTAAACGCTAATAGGTTCCCAACGGATATTCCCCGGTTCGGCGTAATGATTGAAATGCCGAGAGAGTTTGAAAACGCCGAATACTTTGCTTTTGGCCCTTATGAAAACCTCAACGATTTTAAGGCTCATACGACCCTCGGTATATATGAAAGCCGTATAAGAGATTTTCACGAGCCATATGTTAAACCTCAGGATAACGGCAACCGTTCATTTACCAGATGGCTTAAAGTCACCGATAACGACGGCCATGGGCTGATGTTCCTGCGTGACAAAGAGTTCTTCAGTTTCAGTGCTCATCACTACACGCAAAAGCTGTTGCAGGGAGCAAAACACCAGGAAGACCTTACCGACCAAAATATAACCGCGATAAGCATTGACGGTTTTATGCGCGGAACGGGAACGTCCAGTTGCGGACAGGACACTTTACCCAAATACAGAATTGATGCTGAAGACGGGCTTGAATTTTCCTTCTACATCAAACCTATAAAGCGGTAACGGTCATAACAGCATTAATTAAACTAAAAAAACGCCTCGATTACTTTAAATCGGGGCGTTCACTTATTAATTTGTTATTCAGTTCTTATCTTGTTTAAAAAACTGAGGTAAATAGTCTTTATGCGCCTGCTTCATTTCCTGAAAGCATTTATTGCCGGCTTCCCAATCGCCGACAAGGGGATGAAGTAAGAGAGCATTCATAGCGTCATCATCACAACCGCCGATACCGGCCTTAACGGTAAATTTTTCATACTCTTTTATGACGCGCATAAGGCCGATAATATGACGATTTTTAAAATCAGAAGTTTTAATCGGCACTGCACCGTTTTTTCCAACCACAGCGGCAACTTCTACGATATCATCGTCATCCATAAAATCCAGAGCGCCGTTATTTTTAATGTTGACTACATTAACAGTATTTAAATCATTTGCGATTGCATCTATCAGCGAAACGGCTGCGAGGGAATACTTATGGCCTCCTCTTTTGTCCAATAAGGCAGGTTTTTCGTCAAGTTTTTCATCGCTGTACATTTCAAGCAGGTCTTCCTCAATTTCCATACAAACCTGCGCCCTGCTCTTTTCTTCATTCTTCAGGTATTCAAGTTTGGCATTCCTGCCGTAAAAGTATTGCAGATAAGAAGACGGTAAGCCGCCGACTGCTTTAAGGCATTCTAAAGAAAAGCCGTCATCCTTGATGTTCTGCATCACTTCCGGAGTAAAGCCTTCGGCAATCATTTGAGGCAATATGTCTTTACCGTCTTTTTTTACCGATGTAATCCAACTTAAATGATTAAGGCCGAGGTAAGTAATATCACTATCCTCACCGCAGGCTTCTTTTGTATCATCAAGCATATTTATCGGCACATTGCAAAGACCTATGCATTTTACATTTGTATGGTTGAGAACATATTCGGTAATAATTCCGGAGGGATTTGTAAAATTGATTAACCAGGCATCAGGGCAAATTGCTTCAATACGCTTACAAATATTGCCGATTACCGGGATTGTCCTCAGCGCCTTAAAAAAGCCGCCAATGCCGGTGGTTTCCTGCCCGATTAAATTGTATTTCAGAGGAATAGTTTCATCCAAATGTCTGGCGGGAAGTTTACCTACCCTTATTTGGGTAAGAACAAAATCGGCGCCTTCAAGAGCCTCATCAAGGGAATCGGTCATGAGCACTTCGCAATCTATCTTTGCCTTTTTAAGCATACGAACACAAAGATTGCCCACTATGGTTCTTTTTCTCTCATCAATATCCATCAAAGAGAGTTTCTTGAGTTTAAGGGAATCCTGCGCTTCTATAAAACCGTAAATCAATTCCGGGCAGTAAGTGCTTCCGGATCCGATAACCGCAACAGATATTTCTTTCATCTTCAACATCCTTTAAACATATTCCTGAAAAATCCAGTTTATACAGCCCACAACGGGAGGAACTTCCAACTTTTTAAAAATAAATTTTCGATTTGACATTGCAGTAGTTTTTTCCGCCATCATTTGAATATATTTGTCGGCCGGCAGCTTTGTGTGAATTGAGCCGGACAAAATAACCTCAATGGGTTCCGCATTAAATTTGAGCGTTTTTTCGTGGGCGGTAATCAACTGCGCTCCCCTCTCGGCCATTTTTTCCATAAGTTCAAGGGCAGCGGGGTCGGAATTGTTTGCAGCGGTAAAGAAGATATCAATCAGGGTTCTTATATAATCATCAGCCGCCTCGGTTGCCAGGTTTTCAAGAGTGCCCAGAAATTCCTCCCTTTCTTTTATGCCGAATTTTTCAAGAAAGAGTTTTGTCATTTCCGTCTTGTGTATAAACAAAAAGAGTTCATCGTAAATGGCATTGAATACTTTAAGGGCTATCCAGTGGCCGTTACCCACATCACCGGAAAAATCACCTAAACCCGCAAGCTGCAGCATAGTACCCTCATCATCGACGGCGTTGCAGCAAGTCCCCGTACCGCAATTATAGCCTATAGCGGAAGATGCGCTCGCTCCCGCCTTAACAACAATGAAGCCGTCATTAAAAATCTCAAAGTTTTTTAAGCCGAAATTCTCCAGCTTTTCCCGCATTGCATCATACTGAAAGGGATGATCTATCCCCGCAAGACCCATAAGCGTAAAGCTGATATCTGAAACCTGAAGATCGGCTTTATGCAGTAACTCCGTCAGACCCTGCCAAATCAAATTTGACGCTTCGTCAAATGAACCTTCATAGTTTTCGTGATTGGTTCCCGGCCCTTTGACGGAAAGCAAAATCTTTTTACTTTCGTCAAAAAGTGCGTATTGTGTTTTAGTGCCTCCGCCGTCTACTCCGATAAAATATCTCACTGACTAATTAACACCTCACTCAAAGAACTCATGACATACTTCTTCAAGACAGTACTTTCCTCTTTCAAACGGTTCCCTATCAATCCACATTCCGTTGGTAAAATCCGGAACGGCGACAGGGGTGCTTCCGAGAGCAACAGATTGCTCGGAAAGGCAGGTAATCGACATCCATGTAACAGTATCGTAAACATCTATGGGCGGTTTTTTACCGGTCTGTAAAGCTTCCGCAAAAGCACAAAGCACCAAATAGTCCATACCGCCGTGACCGCCCGCATGGATGCCGTCTTTTGCATATTGTTTCCATAACGGGTGCTCGTATTCTTCACGATAGGGTGCAAAATCCTCCCACTCATGAATAGAGCTTACCTCGTCAATATATATACTTTGATTATCTTCCATATATATTCCTTTTGTACCCTGAATGCGGTAGTTACGGGAATACGGTCTCGGCGTTGAACAATCGTGAATAAGCATGATTGTTTCGCCATGGGCACATTTAAGCATTGTCGTTACAATGTCGCCCTGTTCAAAAATGGTGTCAATGAGCTCGTGATCGGGCATATAAGTAAGAAGTCCTTGATGAAGCCCCCTTGCTTTGCTTGACATGGATACAAGGGACAAAATCCGATTACCTCGGTTAATGCCCATGATTTTTGAAATGGGGCCGAGTTGATGTGTAGGATAAAGTTCACCGTTTCGGTTTATGAAATTTACAAGTCTGCCGTGCCTTGCCTCTTTTCCGCAAAGTATTTCATCACGCAAGTCATGTTGGTAACCGCCCTGCATATGAACAATCTCGCCAAAAACACCTTGGCGGCACATATTAAACAAAGCCAACTCATTGCGGTCATAACAGCAGTTTTCCAGCATCATGCAGAATTTGCCCGTTTCTTCCGATGCACGAACCAATTGCCAGCATTCTTCAACAGATGCGGCGCCGCCGACTTCAATAGCCACGTCTTTACCGGCTCGCATTGCATCCACAGCAATTTTTGAGTGTGTAATCCAAGTAGTGCAGCATATTACCGCAGAAATATCTTTTCTCTCCAATAATTCTTTGTAATTCAGATACATGTCGGGAGTATTTCCCGCTTTTTCTTCAACTATTTTAACGCCGTTTTTTGCACGGTCTTCGTACTTATCACACACCGCTACTACTTCAATGCCGGGTATTGATACAAATTCGGCGAGCATACTGCTGCCTCGACCGCCTAAACCTATCGCTGCACACTTAACATTTTTGACCTGCATTATATTTCCTCCATTAAATTATATGCTACATAAGATTATAAGCATATTGCTCTTTATTTAAAGACTTTTTTAAAAATCGGTTGAATTTTGTTTAAATATGCTTTTATCATCAACGACAAAGAATAATCATATAGGATAAAAGCAACCGTACCCGTAACCAATAAAATCGGTATCGCATATACACCGAAGGTCTGAAACTCGTCAATCTCTAACCCCATAAGTCGAATCATAAAATAATACGACGCAAATAATGAAACATTGAATACGGTTATCTTTAACAACCACTCAGGGATAAACGGCATTCTTTTTTCTATTATCGCCTTAAGAATCGGGTAATAACCGAAAAAGGCGGCATAAATTATCGCCACCTCTTTGTTGGGAATAATCAGAATACCCAAGATGGCGGTTGAAGCATAAACGCCTAAGGCCCAAATTTTATTAATCTCTATAACTATTGGAACAATCAGTATAGCAGCCGCCGCAGGTACAGTATAGGTAAAAAGCGGAATAAGTGACAGTACAAACATAAGCGCTATCGAAACTGCGGCCGTAATACCGCCCAAAGCGGTTTTGGAGCTTATTTTCAAAAGGTTCACCTCAACAGCAGGAAATTAAGTCGCCGCCAAAACATTCACAGCAGCAATCGGCACATATGAGTCCCGTACAAATATCACATGGATCACAGCAATTACAGCCCAGACAATCAGCATCATGTTTATGAGTTCTTGCGGTTTTATATCCTCCGCTCCTTGAAGAATATACATTGTTGAGCGCCGCTGCATATTCTCTGTTGTTCGGCTCCATTCTTACCGCCATTTCATAGTTCTTATACGCCTCCTCCATCCAGCCTTTCCTATGCTGAACAAAGCCTTTAAGGAAAAACCATTCGGCGGTACGGGCATTGGGAGGGATACCGTCAAGAAGCGTTTCGGCATCATTTATCCTGCCGCTATTCAAAGTATCTCTGATATAAGTGAACTCGGATTTACTGTAACCAAATTCGTTTTGTGAGAAATGATCAGCCCCGTAAGCACCCGCACTTTGACGGCCTGTAGCCTCATATATACTGCGGCCGGCAATTATCTCATCGTAGGCATCATCAATCTCTTTCATTCGTCTTTGCGCCATTTCTGAAAGAGGGTTGCCTTCATATTTTTCCTTACTGAACTTACGCGTCAAGTCTTTATATGCTTGCCGTACTTGCTCAATACTTGCGTTTTCGGGAACTCCCAGGATTTCATAAGGGTTGCTCATTACTTACTCCCCCGTATTTGCTTAAAACTTTATTTTGTGCTTGGTTCAGACCGTCATAGATAATGTTGGAGATAATATTACGATACCTCTTCACCGGTAAAAGTTCAAAAGCCAATGAAATTTCGCCTACCGTAGTTTCCAATATTCTTTCTAAACTGCTGCACAAGTCGGGCGAATTAATCTCGGGTGCAAAGGCATTAAAATTATCGTTTTCGCAATCTTCATGCAAATCATCGGCGGCATCAATCAAATATACCCAACGCCCCAGCATATAACCCAATCGGGACATTAATTCGATTTGCTCGGTATCGCTTAAATTATGACTAAAAATCTTGGAAAGTGCAAAGGCGGAAGGTTCCGCGGCGGCATCTACGCAAACGGCATCAGACTGAGTCTCCAAGGCCCTTTGGCGTGCAACGGAGTCTGAAACTATCTTATCAAACCCGGGTGCATTCTTCCTTGCTTTACGGTACATGCAGGCAACTATCGGTAAGAATAAAATATAGGCCAATTTTTTTATTGAATGCTCGTCTTGTATATTATCCTTAATTTTAAAGAATGAAATAATAATTGCAAGGTCTGAAACACTGTTCAAAATATTTTCTTCTTTAACACAGGCACATTTTACCGTGGGGTTGTAAGAACAACGCTTTTTAACAATTTCGGGGCAGTTATCAGCTAATGAAAGCCTCAGCAAAAGTAAAAAAGCCAGGTCATAACTCAAAAACAACTGAGCCAAAGGCGTATATCTTCTACCCAAGTTTTTGCATAAGGAGCAGTACAGGCCTTTATATGTCTCGTATTCCTTGACCTTTAACTCCGCTTTGTTAATCCTGATATATCCGGTCAATTCCATAACCCCCGACATGGTGTACTACAATTCTACACCATGTTCAAACCTAAAAGATTAACATAGTGTAAATATTTAAATATTTATTCAACGATTATAAAATCGCTTCAATTCTACTCTTCTTCTTTCGCCTTTTTCAGATAAGGTGAGTTTTTCGGAATGACAAACTTTATTCCCTTTTCAATAATTTCAAACACACACTCACGGCTCATCAACTTCTCTCCGTCACAGTTGATAGCTGCAGGAGTATCCGATTGGATACGGATTTTTTTACCTCTGACAAAACGGGTCATTTCCCAATCCAAATGTAAGCCCTGTTTATACTTATTGACCAAAGTAAGCAATTTAAGTCGGCCCATGCTCTTTTTAACGATGATAAAATCAAGTAAACCGTCATCCGGAAGCGCAAGAGGGGCGGCCTTAAATCCGCCGCCGTACCACCTTGAGTTACCGGCTACACAAAACAGCGTATTTTGTGTAAAGGGTTCTCCGTCGTCAATGGTGATAGTGAAAACATTGTTAAGCTTTTTGAAAAAGCAGTATAACATCGACACTACATAAGCGCTTTCGCCATTTAACAGAGGCAGTTTTTTAAAGGTGGCCTGATTTGCGTTTACTTCAGCGTCAAAGCCCATAGAGCATTGATTAATTGCGATCAAATCACCGCATCTGATTAAATCCAGGGTTCTCACAACACCGTTTACCAGGCCGTCCATATCCATAAACAGTTCTTTTGAGCCAAACAGCCTGATAAAGTCATTCCCCGACCCGAGGGGAATAATGGCCACCTCAACGTGCGGAAAACCGTAGGCACCGTTTACAATTTCAAAAAGAGTGCCGTCCCCGCCACAGGCATAGAATCTCATTGGTTCATTTGATTCTGCAGCAGTTTTTTTAACAAATTCAATGCCCTCACCGGGTGCAGAAGTAAGATGAATCAGATAATCCAGATTATTCTTACTGAAATAGTCCTCAATCTTCGGAACAATGACTTGAGCTGCACGGCCTTTTCCGGCGGCGGGGTTGACAACGAATACATGTTTCATATCTATTCCTCCCACTTAAAATACATATATGCCTGACATTTTATCATACCGTTATACAGCTTTCTCCTACGGTCCGCCTTTCGTCCGAATGAGGACTCAAAGGTTTCTGACGGACTGAGGATAGTATAAGACCAACCTCTTCTATTTTTAAAAATATTACCCAGATTTTGATATATTTTATCCGCAGTCTGAATATCAAGCATCCGTTCCCCGTAAGGGGGATTACACACAACAGTGCCGCACTCGGTGAGCTGTTCAAAATCTTTTATATCGGCAACGGTGAATTTGACACTTTCTTCAACACCGGCTCTGGCGGCGTTACTGCGTGACGCTTCTATCGAAAGTTTATCAATATCAGACCCGAAAGCACAAAAGTCCGCATTTTTATTCACTAGCGAGACCGCCCGTTCTCTTTCCGTCTTCCATATGTTGGTCGGGAATTGCCTCCACCGTTCGGCGCTGAAATTCCTGTTGATACCGGGCGCAATGTTCATTGCCATCATTGCACCTTCAATAATTATTGTTCCGGATCCGCAAAGCGGGTCGTAGAGAGTGTGATAAGGTCTGAGCTTTGATATGCAACAAAGTCCGGCGGCAACCGTCTCCCTTAAAGGGGCCACATTTGCATTTAAACGGTAGCCGCGTTTGTGCAAACCGAGGCCGGAAGTATCAAGAAAAATACTGACCTTGTTATTAAAAATAAAAAACTGCACTTGATGAAGCGGACCGGTTTCTTCAAACCATTCCAGACGGTATGTAGCACGAAGTTTTTCTACAATTGCTTTTTTTATAATTGATTGACAATCGGGAATACTGAATAAATCGGATTTAAGCGAACTGCCCTTAACAGGGAAAGCGTCTTTTTTATCCAACCAAAAAGCCCAATCCAAGCTTCGTACACCCTGAAACAGTTCTTCAAAGTTGTGAGCGGAAAAGCTGCCGATATGGATTTGCAGCCTTTCGCCGAAGCGGGAGTTAATGTTGACCCTTGCCAATGTATTTTCATCGCCGGTAAAAAACACCCTGCCGTTTTCCGCTTCAATATTACCTGCGCCTAACTCTTCGAGTTCAGAAGCAAGCAAACCTTCCAAACCGAACAGACAGGGCACCGCAAAATCAAATTTCATTTAAACAGAAGCCTTTCTCAAAAAAGGACAGGCCTTGCAGCCTGCCCCCAATAGTGTTGCATTACTCAATTTCAGGTTCAATTAAACCATAGCCGCCGTCTTTCCTTTTATAGACGACATTTATTGTATCGGTAGAAGCATTGAGAAACATATAAAACTGATGCCCGAGAATATTCATCTGGAGAATAGCTTCTTCCGTCTCTTCAGGCTTTAAAAGAATTTTCTTAGATCTGACGATTTTGTAATCATCTTCTTCTACTTCCGCAGGTCCGGCATCAATAAAATCTTCAATATTGCCGCTGCGGAGCCTTTTTTCAACCCTTGATTTGTTCTTGCGAATTTGACGAATCAATGAATCGACACAATCATCAAAAGCATCGTTCATGTTTGGAGCACTTTCTTCCGCCCTGAAAATCAAGTTACCCTTAATAACGGTAAGTTCAACGATTTGTTCCGATTTTTCGACAGTTACCGTAACTTTGGCCTCAGCATCTTCGCCGAAAAATCGTTCAATTTTTGAAAGTTTTGTCTCGACGCGGTTTTTGAAAGACTCCCTGGGTGAACATTTTCTTCCGGTTATGGTAATTTTCATGAAATCTTCCCCCCGATTAATTATCAACCTTAAAATTAAGATTCAGGTTGTGCTTTTATGATAGCATATTTTATGAATAAATAACAGTCATAATATCATTTTTTTATATGAATATTACAATATAACCGTTTTATGCCTTGTAACATGACAGCCGACATTCACCGCCACGGGTAAACCCGCAATATGGGTCGGTGCCGATTCGACAGCAACCTTTAAAACGGTTGAGCTACCCCCGAAACCTTGCGGACCGATATTAAGCCCGTTAGCTCTATTCCGGATTTCTTCCTCAATCCTTCTGTATTTCTCATCATTTGTGATTTCATCTTCATTTCTGCATAATGCTCTTTTTGACATAACGGCACAGGATTCAAAGTTCCCGCCGATACCCACTCCGATTACCATGGGCGGACAGGCACTACTTCCTGCAAACTCTATAGTTTCCAAGACAAAATCAATTATGTCTTTTTCCGACGCGGAGGGGGTAAACATTTTAATTCTGCTTTTGTTCTCACTGCCGAAACCTTTTGGAGCAACAGTGAGTTTAACCTTATCACCGGTTACAATTCTTGTGTGAATCACTGCCGGGGTGTTATTTTCGGTGTTAATGCGCTCAAACGGGTCGGCAACTATTGAACAACGCAGCAAACCGTCAATATACCCCTGAGCCACACCGTCGTTGACAGCATCTTCAAAATTCCCGCCGGTAAAATGAACTTCTTGACCTATGTCTGCAAAGATTACCGCTAAGCCCGTATCCTGACAAATAGGCAGAGAGGTACTCTTTGCCATGTCGATGTTTTTTACTAAATCGGAGAGCGCTTCGGTCGGCAGCCCTTGTAATTCAGTGTTTTGAGCTTCTCTCAGCAGGCCATCAATCTCCTCAGGCAAAAATCTGTTAGCCTCAACACATGCTTGAGAAACCGTTTTTGTAATGAGTTTCAGGTCTAATTCCCGCATCTTAATGATACCTCACTCTTTAAAATACAGCCTCACCACGGGCAATCACCTGTAACGGCTTCGCCTCCAAACTGAGCGGGTTTTGCTCAAACAGCACAAGGTCGGCATCTTTTCCCGGTTCTATGGAACCGACTCTGTCCTGTATTCCGCAAATTCGGGCCGGATATATTGTTATAGATTTAAGGGCTTCAAGGTAATCCATGCCCTCACGCACCGCTAAGCCTGCACAAATCGGGAGGTATTGAATCGGAGTTACGGGATGGTCGGTAATAATAGAAGTTCTGACGCCGCCTTTGTTTAAAATACCCGGTGAGGCGGGAGTGGAATGCTTTAACTCGGGCTTGCTCCTGTCAGACATAAATGGGCCGCACAACGCTTTAACACCCATTTGAGCAAGTTCCCTGTCTATCAAGTGCCCTTGGGTACAATGAACGATAACATAGTTCAAATCAAACTCTTTTGCTATTCTTATTGCTGTATATATATCGTCAACTCTGTGTGCATGAAAATGTGCAGGAAGCTTTTGAGTAAAAAGCAATTGAAGTGAATTAAGTTTTGCGTCAAATTCCCTTTTACCGTTTTGCGCTTTTTCAGCATAATCTCGTGCTTTTTGCAGTTGTTCCCTTATTAAAGCAGCGGTAGCCATTCTTGTGCTGGGGGTACTTTTCTTCGAATTATAAACGGTTTTCGGATTTTCACCCAAGGCAAATTTTAACGCAACCGGCGCTTTAATAATTGCCTGTTCAATATTTCGGCCATAGGTCTTTATTGCCGCTATCTGACCGCCTATAGGATTGGCGCTGCCCGGACCTGTCAATACGCAGGTTACACCTGCATTGAGCCCTTCGACAAAACAGGGGTCAAGCATATTCACGGCATCAATTACCCTTAGTTGAGGTGTGCAGGGGTCCGTTGATTCGTTAAGATCATCACCTTCAAAGCCGAGGGAGTCTTCACATACTCCCAAGTGGGTGTGTGCATCAATAAATCCCGGGAAAAGCATAGCGCCTTTCGCATCATAGCCGCTTTTTTCCGGGCAGTCCTTCATATCACCTACAGCAGTTATATTTTTATCGAACTCCACATAGCCGTTTTCAATAGGCTCCCCTGCCATTGTAAAAATTTTAGCGTTAATAATCCTCATAACACACCTCATTTTATATAAACAAAAAACAAGCAGGACGGACAAAAGTCCGCCCCTATTATCAAAGAATAATCTTAATCGTCACTATCTTCTTCCGCCTCTTCGGGAATAACCTCCACCGTTTTTTGCCTCTTTGGAGTGCTTAATATCGGTCATTTTTTCCTCACTGACCTTTTTAAACCTGGCCATCATTTCTTCAAAGGTGGGGTCTTCCGGCAGTTGAGTGCTTTTGGGTCCTTGCCAAATGTTCGGGGCCGGCCTTTTCGCAGGAGCCGACTTAGGTGATGATTTTGATTCTTCGTCAAAATCTTCGGAAGCTTTTTTTATAGACAAACTGATTTTGCCGTCAGGTGTAACACCGAGAACCTTAACTTTCACCTCTTGGTTTAGTACCAAGTGATCCTTTATATCGTCTACGTATGTAGAGGCAACCTCAGAAATATGTACCATCCCGGTATCACCGGTCTCCATTTCAACAAAAGCGCCAAAATTTGTCAGCCCCGTTACCTTACCGTTAAAAACGGCACCAACTTCAAACTGCATATAAGAAAACTTGCCTCCTTAAGATTTTAGCTCAATTATGAAATGTCCCGATATACCCGTTCATCAGGATAAACATATCCTTCTTGGATTCGAGCCATTCTTTCTAAATACTCCTGTTCATTTTCAGGTTTCAGCATTCGCTCAATTTCAGCATTTTCAAACTGAAGTGCCTTACGCCGCTCTATAACAGCATTAATTTGAGCCTGTTTAGTATCCAGTTTACTTTGATTACAAAAAAGAGAAAAAATAAAATACACAACCGCCAGCAAAACTGAGGCAGTCAGTATATAACTATTTCTTCTCTTTTTATTCCCTGCTTTGCTCATAAAAGAAATATCTCCAGTAGTGTTGAACAAAGTTCCATTAGAATTATATATATAACAAAAAGATTTTTCAAGTATTATTTAGTATGTTTAATGAAAGTATTTTAAGTTTTTATAGGATTTTAACAGAAAAACACCATATTTATGCCAATATGGAAAATAAATATAATTAAATTTGCTTATACATTGACGGAGCCGATGATTTGTCGGCATGTTCTTTCACTTCTAAAACTTGAACTTTGATTAAATTGGAACCCATTGATATCTCAATTATGTCGTTGACTTTAACATCATAAGAGGCACGGGCCACCTTGCCGTTTACGGAAACATGCTTTGCATCGCAGAGTTCGTTGGCAACAGTTCGTCTTTTTATCAATCTTGAAACTTTTAAGTACTTATCAAGCCGCATAACAACCTCAAAACTTTAGGGGCACAAAAATGTGCCCCTAATTATGTTGGATAGATTAATCGGATTATTTGTTGACCTTCGCTTTAAGATCTTTACCGGGTTTAAAAGCGGGAGATTTTGATGCCGGAATTTTGATAGTTTCACCTGTCTTCGGGTTGCGGCCGTCTTTTGCTGCACGGGAACGGACTTCAAAAGTACCGAAACCGATGAGCTGAACCTTGTCACCGCCGGCAAGCGCCTCACTGATGGCCTCGAAAACGGCTGTGACGGCTTTTGCCGCTGCTTTCTTTTCTACACCTTTGGCTTCAACTGCTGCAATAAGTTCTGCTTTATTCATTTTTTTCCTCCGTAAAATATATTTTGCTAAGGCCAACAAAAGTATATCACCCTTGCTGCCGCTTTGCAATATCCCAAAGCCGATTTAATTGACTTAAATCAGCTTTTTTAAGGTTTATTCCCTCTTTTAAGGCCAATTCTTCAACAACTGCATACCTTTTAACAAATTTATCAGTAGATTCCGTTAATGCTTCTTCGGCATCGTGACCCGTAAAACGGGACAGATTAGTCAAAGTAAAGAGCAAATCCCCTAACTCCTCACCTATCGAAGTATAATCCTCCGAAGAAATGGCAGCTTTTAATTCGGCAGTCTCTTCATCAAGTTTTTCCAAAACTCCGGTAATATCTTGCCAATCAAAACCCGCCTCTTTTGCTTTCTTTTGAATCTTTGTGCTCCTCATAAGAGCCGGTAATTCCCGAGGTACGGAATCCATAGCGGAAACCGTAGTTTTATGTCCCTTCGTTTTACGCTTAATTGAATCCCAATTGCTCAAAACATCTTCAACATCATTTACTTCAACATCGCCGAAAACATGGGGATGACGCAAGACCAGTTTTTTACAAACCGCATCCGATACATCATGAATATCAAATTTGCCCTTTTCTGCCGCCATCTCGGAATGAAATACGACTTGCATCATTAAATCTCCCAACTCTTCCAAAAGCAAATCGTCATCTTTCTTGTTTATAGCTTCTATAACCTCATAGGTTTCTTCAATAAGATTCTTTTTTATGCTTTCGTGAGTTTGCTCCCTGTCCCAAGGGCAGCCGTCTTCCGAACGCAATAAACGAATAATCGACACTAAGTCTTCAAAATCATAGTTACCTTTAGTTTTAAAACTTTCCACAATAAATTTACCTCAAAATTAATCATTAACCAAGCAAGTTAAATCTTTTCAAAACTCCGGCTATTTTTGCGCCTTTGGGTAGAGAAATTACATCCTCTTCAACAATACCGCGCAACAGTAAAATACTGACTGCATAAGCAACACCGCCGGCAGCGATACTTAGAGCCAAAGAAATTGCTATGTAAACAGTTTCACCCCGGTTTAAAAACCTGCAAGCCCCGGCGTAAACCGCCCAGGCCGAAATACCGCATAAGGCAGATGATATAAAAGGTTTTACTATGGCTGTGGAAATGTCAATCTTCGACCTTGTCACTTTCAATAAATAAAACAAATTGATTGCCACGATTGCAATGTAACACAAAATGTTGCCTATGGGAGCACCTTTAATGTTATATTCGGGATTGCCGACTAAAATATAGTTGCTTGCAGTTTTAACCGCAGCCCCCAAAACCAGAGATTTTAGCGGAATATCCGCTCTTCCTATTGCCTGTAGCATATTGGTTATAGGCGACGAAACTGACACAAGCGCTGTGGAATACCCAAACATAGAGACAATCGGAGCTGCAATCGGGACGATATCCGGCCTTGAGCTATATACAACTGACAATATCGGTTTTGCCAACACCCCAATGCCTATACCTGCCGGCAAGGAAATCAACATTGTAATCCGCAATACCGAGCTGATTGTGTTGCGGATTTTTTCATCGTCACGAACAGCCCAGGCCGCTGCAAGGGCAGGGATTGAACTGATACCCAAGGAAGCAATTAATGACGGAATCAGATTTTTAAAATCAACACCGGAACCGTAAACACCCCACAAATACTTTACTATATCTTTTTCCAGAGTATCAGCCTGTTCAAAAGAGCTTGAGTACATCTTATAAATAATCCCGGGATTTGCAGACACCGCGTGCTCCAAACGGGTTTGTATTGTTACTGTATCAATAATATTGGTTATACTAAGCACCAAAGATGCAATAATAATCGGGAAAGCAATGATTACCAAGCGTTTAGAAATGGTGCGGCTTGACGATGCTTCAGGCGAGGATTCCAGTTGTTCGGTTGTGAATGTTTCTCCCCGGAACTTATGCTTAAGGATGAGATAAATCATTCCTCCCATTGTCCCTGCCGTTACACCAAAAATAGCGCCGGCTGCAGAAAAAGGGTATATTGCGCTATATGCTTCAGATAAATCTGAAACGCTCTTTCCGAAAACAACTATCGGACCTCCTGACAACTGACCGTCATTGAATTGTTTGAGTCCAAACTGCACTATTAAATATGCAGCGCTGAGCCCTATCGCAAGTTTTATGAATGCCTCAACAATTTGAGAAACAGCGGTGGGTTTCATGTTGCTCAAGCCATTATAATAACCTCTGTATACCGATGTAATGCTGCAAAAAAACAAAGCCGGAACAATCATAAGGATAGAAGGTAAATTGTCCTTTCCGGCTACAAATTTCACATAAGGGACAGAAATAAGAAGCAATAGTGCTACACCGGCAAACCCGATAAAAAAGAACATCCTGAGGGCGGTGTCAAAGGTCGCCTTTGCTTCACGATATCTGTGTAAGGCGACATTTTCAGACACCATCTTAGATACCGCAATCGGCAATCCGGAAACCGAGATTGCATAAAGCGGAGTATAAATCTCATATGCGGAATTAAAATACCCTCTGCCGACACCGCCAATCAGAGAAGTCAGCGGCATTTTATAAAAAGCGCCAATGATTTTTACAATAATTACCGCCGCTGATAAAATCAGCGCACCGTTTAAAACGGATTGCTTTTTGTTTTCTTTCAAATTACACCTCTACAAGGATAAGAGCGGTTTGCTCTTATTTTAGTTCTTCCAACTCCCGGAGTGTCTCCTCCAACTCGGCCGAAAGTTCATTAATCTCTTCAATGATATCTTCTTCATTGTCAGCCAATTCTTCGGCTTCCTCAACATCTTCCAACTCTCCGACACTTTTCCTATAAGCAATCTTACCCAATTTTTCGTACTGGTTTGAAAGCTTATTTTCCAGCTCAATGGCATTAAGTTTTAATTTTGAAATTATCAAAAGTTCCTCAGTCTTTTTACCTACGGTTCTCCCCACCGTTTTAGCAGCGGATAATGCATCATCAATTATACTCATCATTTTCACTCCAATCAGATTTTTGTAGATTATAACACTTACCAGATAATATAACAAACATTTCCCCGGCAAGTTGTTTTCACAAACCCTAACATAAACAACGCAAAAACACACCGCTTAACCGGACTTTACCTAGAAAATAGTTATTTAGTTATTAATTAGTGTAATACTGTGCCTGTGCATTCCAAAGTTGTGCGTATTTTCCGTTTATATTTTGAATAAGAGCATCGTGTGTATCAAACTGAACGAGTTTACCATGCTCTAATACCGCCACTTTGTCACAAAATCTACACGAGGCCAATCGATGAGAGATATATATAGCTGTTCGCTCACCGGACAACATGCTGAATTTTGAATATATTTCAGCTTCCGCTAACGGATCAAGAGCAGATGTAGGTTCATCAAAAATCATAAACGATGCGTCTTTAAATAGCGCACGAGCCAGCGCAATTTTTTGTGATTCGCCACCTGATATTTCTATCCCTTGACTATCATAATCTTGAAACACGTAGTTTTCCAAGCTATGTTTAGCTCCAAAATCTACTTGCTCTAAACTATGGGTAACTTTTTCTTTTTCATAATCTTCACTAACGGCAACATTTTCGCCAAGCCTCAAAGAGAATATGTGGTAGTCTTGTAAGACAACAGAAAACATTTGACGCAATGCATTAACATCGTACTGATTCAGCGGTATTTTGTCTATTAGAATTACACCATCTGTTAAAGGATACAGACCGCATAGAAGTTTTATGAGCGTTGTTTTACCGGCACCATTTTCGCCGACCAGTGCTATTTTATCACCGGCATTAATTTTAAGATTTACGTTTTTAAGAACATATTCCGAGTTCTCATTATATCGAAACGAAACATTAACAAATTCAATGTTGCATATAGGGCTTTTGGGGCATTGACTCCCGCCGGGTTGCATAGGCGCTTTGTCAAGTATTTCGTAATAACGGACTATCTTAGGTGCAACGGTTTTAAAATTACCAAACATGGAAGAAATCTGCTCACAAGCTTGCACCATGTTTATAAAGCTACCAATAAAAATAACCATGTCGCTAATACTGTAAGCACTGCTATACGCATTTATACCGATTATCAGATAGAATCCGAATGATAATACGGAAAACATCAGAGTTGATGTCGCACTACTTATTGCGCTCTTATTGGCTATTTTTTTCTGTAAGAGTACCCCTTTATCCAACAACTCCTCCGTTGCGTTTGAAAGAATTAACGGTTGTTGCTTGAAAAGGCGAATCTCCTTTCCTGTCTTATAGTCAGTTATCATGTTTCGATAATATTCGTAAATACGGTTGATATCTGCAAACTCATCACGAATCTCAGCTGATTTCTTATTGATAATTCCGCTAATCAATGCGGCTATAACTCCCGTTGCTACAGTTAAAGCGATTACTATCATTGCGAACCATGGAGTATGAAAAAATGTATCACCTGAAGAAAAGAATACGGTTTTCCAGAAAACACGTGTTAAATATAAAGCGATAGAAATGCCAGCAATGGAAGTAGTAGCGGTTTGTATAAATTGCAGTAAGTTGTAAAAAATACCGCCATCCCGCCGCGCTTCATCAAAATGCTGAAGCACCTTGCTTGCAAACGTCTGAGACTCAAGCGTAGTAAAATCAATTCCAATTAGTTTTTTACTGATAGAATTCTGCTCTTGAATATAAATAATTTCAAAATAAGTCTCTTCTAACCCCTCAAATATTCTTTGTATCAGTTTTAAAACAAGATTGATTAAAACACCTATAGTGATTAACATGACCGTTTTTCGTATTGAAGTCTTGATTATTAAGGCATCAAGCAACTTTGCAGAAAGAACAATATATACATATGGTTGCAATACCTTCAACATACTGTTAAAGATAGACACGGGTATGATTTTCTTGTTTTGTTTAACAAGTTCCTTGTATCCACGTGCGATGGGTGACTTTTTCATGATTGTAAGCTGCTTCCTTTCCGCCGTAAAACAGGGTGCAAATGAAGCCGGTAAAGATTAATTAACTAAAAACAGGCTCGCAATTCTCTTGATAATACTGTTTCTGCAACTCAAACATTTTCCAATAATAACCTCTTTTTTTAAGCAATTCTTCATGCGTTCCCTCTTCAACGATTTCTCCATTGTGCAAATATATAATACGATCACAAAATCGTGTTGAGGCTAAACGATGTGAAATAAAAAATACCATTTTACCTATGGAGAATTCTGCATATTCTTTATAAAGTCTCTCCTCCGCTATCGGGTCAAGTGCTGCTGTAGGTTCATCTAAAATAAAAACAGGAGCGTCTTTATATAGTGCCCTTGCTAAAAGCAAGCGTTGTTCTTCCCCGCCCGAAAACTCTGTGGCTTCTTCATAAAGTTGTTTAATAAATTTGCTGGAAAGCCCTTGCTCTAAACTGCAAATTTTATCCGTCAGTCCTGCCTTTTCAACTACTTCCATAACCTTTTCTGTATTGACATCCTTGGACATTGCTATGTTTGTTAAAATATCAGCAGGTAAAAAATTATAATCTTGAAATACTACGCTAAATAAATCGTAATAACTCTCTTTTTGATATTTCTCTATATTTATTCCATTTAAAATTATTTCCCCTTCATTAGGACTATACAATCCACACAACAGCTTAATTAGAGTTGTTTTTCCCGCACCGTTTTCGCCAACTATGGCAATTTTTTCCCCACTTCGTACAATCAAGTTAATTTTTTTAATGGTATGTTCTTTATCATAAGAAAAAGAGACGTTACGGAATTCGATACTCTCAACGATACTTGGTGTTAGCACATTATCAGTATCATGTTTTCTATCGGGGATATCAATAAAATCACGAAACCTCTGGCATTCTGTACAAGCCTTATTAATCTCGGAAATCTGTCCAGTTAACCCGTTTATCCAACCGGAAAAACCAAGCAGTAAGCCAAAATAAAAAATAAACTCTGAAACCGAGTAGTTTCCACCATTTACTGCAAAAATCAGCACGATTAGAATTATTACATCACGTATAGAAGAAGAAACAAATCGAATTATAGATACCGCTACACATTTTCGGTTATAACCATATGTTAATTTGCGGTGCGCTGATATGTTTTTATCCAGTATAGAAAATAGCCAGTCTTTGGCATTATACAAACGAATATCTTTGCTGGCTTTTGGATTGTTTGAAAGGCGAAAGAAATAATCAAATCTCATTTCTAAGATTGATAATTTATCATAATATCTTGCATAAAACTTCTGCAACAATTGATTACACACATATTCGGTAACGCCGGTAAGTAAAATCACTAAAATTAGCCAAGGTGAAACGAAACTTAAAATAGCGGTATATGCCGCAATGCCGAAAAGGTTAGTACAGAATTGCAACAGCAACCGAACGGAATATGCTCCGGGAGAGTAACCGCGACCGAACATAAAGTTTTTGCTGCGTTCAAATTTCTGCCGACTTTCGAAGCTTTCCAATTGTTCATAATCCATATTTAATAATTTTTTAAAACCTAAGATTGCATAATTTAATGTAACAACATATTCAGTTGCTGCTGCTTTTTTGGAAAGTGCAGGTTGCACCCAACTTAGCAAGGAAAGCAGTATGCTTATCCCGGCAATCGTTGCAACAAAATATGGCAAAGGAGCTGAAGTTTTAATTGCTTCAATCATTAATGCCGGAATTAGTGAGATAATTGTTGGAATTAATATGGTTACAGGAATATTAATCAAAACAAATAGAATATCTTTTTTACTCCAAATAAGCCAATTATTTAACATAAATAACAAATTATTTGATGACTTGCCTTTCATAAATGCAAACCTCAACTTATTTTGAAATACAAGCGTATAATACCTTTTTACTATACATATACCGACTTTCCCAATATATGTTTTTGTAAGAAGGTCAGCTTGTTTTTATTAACCTTTCAATGTCATCTATTAAACACTGCGATAAAACTCTTTAATGCGTGATTTTCTGTTAAGAATTTCGTCAAAGCGGTTGTTATATTCAAAGGGATATTTAAAGTTGAAAATTCTTTCTATAATATTTTTACCGGGAACCTTTAATTTTGTTACGGCTCCCGCCCCCGCTGCAAAAACGGTTTGACATTCTTCAATCATCAAAATATTGTACAGGCATTCTTTATTTTCAATACTCCAACCTACATTTTCCTGATTGCCCAAAGATAAACTTTGCCTGTACATATAATAGGGAATATATTCATTTTGAGGCAGGAGTTCGGAAGCACTTTTAACCATTCCATTTGCCCGGTGTTCCTCAAAAAAAGAACGGCCATGCTCCCTCAAGGCTGCAGAGCGCTTCATACATAGCGTATGAACGGTAATGTTTTCCGGGGCTAAGTCAATAGTCTTTTTTAAGGAATAGACAAAGCCGTCAGTGGAGTCCCCGGGCAACCCGGCTATTAAATCCATATTTATACAATCAAAGCCGACAGAACGGGCAATCAAATATGCGGCCTCGGCAGTATAACTGTCGTGACCTCTTCCCGCTTGGTCAAGAACCTCATCAACAAAACTTTGAGGATTTATGCTTATTCTATGAACACCGAATGATTTTAGCAGGTTTAAATTTTCTTTTGTTATTGTATCGGGTCTCCCCGCCTCAACAGTATATTCATCCACATCTTCCGTATTAAAAGAACTGTCTATACTTTTAAGCAGTGTTTCCATTAATTCGCAATTTAGAACTGTAGGCGTACCCCCGCCAATATAAATTGTTTGAAGTTCTAAGCCCAGTTCACAAGTAATATTGCCCAATTCTTCAAGCTCAAAACATAAGTTCGCAACATATTGGGGAATAGTCTTTTTTGCCCTTGCACCTGCAATTGAGTGAGAAACAAATGAGCAATAATTACATCTTGAAGGACAGAAGGGAATCGCTACATATAAACTGAACTTGTCCCTATCTATCCTGTCGAGAACCTTATTTTCATTACTGCATACACTTCGGGCAAGCTCAGTTTTATTTTCATTCACAAGCAGACTGTCTTGGAAATATTTTTTGGCATAATTCTCGCCCTGTGAATTAATAAGGCTGTGCATTAACTTTGTGGGTCTGACTCCGGTCAGTATTCCCCATTCAGGAAAATATCCTGTAACCTTCGCAAATGCGTTATATAGACAAACGGCCAGAATGCGTTCAAGCTCATTTTCATCTTCGGCCTTTTCAAGGTCCAACGTTTTTTCCTCTTGCGCATAACGCCCGTCATATTCAACACATGCCGAAGCGGTAATAACCCTATCAGCCTTGGTTAGAATTACCTTAACAAATGTTTCTTTTTCTTCAGTGTTTTCTATACCGACTTCTTCATCTAAAAGAATAATCTTTTCACCGGGTAAAAAAACTCGGCACAAGTTTTCCATCTCATATTGGTAGTTATGGCCGGATAATTGAAGAATCATCAACCGAGCCTCATAAATACATTGAACTGGCGTTCGGCAGACAGCGTAGTCTTTTCCTCATGACCGGGAAACACATCAAAATCGCCTTCCAATTTCGCCAATTTTCTCAAAGACATATTTAAGTCTTCCCTGTTTCCTCCGGGAAAATCGGTTCTCCCCTCGCCTCCACAGAAAAGAGTATCCCCGGAAAAGATTATCCTGTCTGAAAAAGAAATATAGCAAATGCTGCCCGGCGTGTGTCCCGGAGTGTGAAGCACATAAAGCTGACCGTCTTCAAACTCAATAATCGAACCGTCTTCCAGAATTAAATCGGGGGTTGGAAAAACAGGCGTCACCTTCTTAAAAAAGGGAGAAAGATTTAATCTTTTATTCGTTAAATAAACCGCATCATCTTTGTGGACGGCTATTCTCGCGCCTGTTGCTTGCTGAAGTTCATAGGCTCCGCCGATATGGTCGTAATGTCCATGAGTAAGAAGAATGAATTCCGGATCGGAGCCGTATTTTTTCAATTCATCCTTTAAGTTGTCGTCATAGACGGCAGGGTCTATAACAGCCAAAGCCCTGTTGTTGTCATCTGAAATAATATAACAGTTTGTTCGTAATGAGCCAAGTTTTACAACACTGAATTTCATCTATATACCGCCTTTTTAAACCTTGCTGTTAGGCCAAGTATCCGTGTCCATAACTATTGTTACCGGTCCGTCATTAACAATATTAACACTCATCTCCGCCGCAAATATTCCGTGCTGAACATTACTTACACCGTTTTCCCGCAGTTTCATTGAGAAATATTCATATAACCTCTTTGCTTCAACCGGTTCAGCCGAATCGGTGAACGACGGACGATTACCCTTTTTCAGGTCTGCACAAAGGGTAAATTGTGATATTAACAGTATTGAACCGCCTACGTCCAACACCGAAAGATTCATTTTACCTTCTTCATCTTCGAAAATACGCAAATGGGCAACTTTTTTTGCTAATAAATCGGCCTCTTTTTCCGTATCTCCTTTCATCACTCCAAGAAGAACCGTAAAGCCGCCGTCTATCTTTCCGACTGTTTTTCCGTTCACTTCAACACAGGACTCTGAAACTCTTTGTATAACCGCCTTCAATCTAAAATCCCTCTCCTGTTAAGTAGTTACTCTTTCTACGCTCAGCACTCCGTTAATCTTTTCAAGCTTGGTTATTACACTCTTCATATGTTCTAATCCGTTTACGGGAATGGTCACCATAAAAGAAGTCCTTCCGTCTTTGGTGCGATGGGTATTAACGTCATAAATCATAACATGGTTGCCGGCCAAATGGCTGAAAACATCCGCCAACATACCCACTCGATCCAAGCAGGTTATTAATAAGGTAGCTTTGAAATCTTCCTTAGCATCTTCATTCCAGATTACATTGACCCATCTTTCCGGCTCGCTGGAGGTTAGGATTGATCTGGGTACGTTTTTGCAGTCTCTTTTATGAACGGAAACCCCATGACCGCGAGTAATAAAACCGATAATATCATCACCGGGTAAGGGATTACAGCAATTCGAGAGTTTTGTACGGCAATTATCAATACCCTCTACGATTACCGCATCACTGCTTTTACGCTTCTTAATTTTCTGCTCTACAGGGAACTCGGCAGGAACGGGAGTTTTGATAAGTTTCGCATATTCATCTTTAATGCGCGGCATTAATCGGCTTAATGAAATACCTCCGTAACCGATAGCGGCAAACAGATCATCAATAGAGGCACAGTGTTGTCTCTCGGCGATTCTCATCAAAAACTGATTAAGTTCATCGTCGGGTAAACGAATAAAGTTTCTGCGAAACTCTTTTTCAACCTCCTGTTTGCCCATGGCAATGTTTTCTTCCCTTTTTTCCTTCTTGAACCAGGATCTGATTTTGTTCCTTGCTTCACCCGTAGTAACAATTTTAAGCCAATCGCGGCTGGGTCCTTTCCCCTGTTGCCGAGTTGTCATTATCTCTATTATTTCACCGTTATTTACTTTCTCATCTATAGGGGTTATTCGGCCGTCCACCTTTGCCCCCACCATACGGTTGCCCACCTCGGAGTGAATTGCATAGGCAAAATCTATAATCGTTGCTCCAAGCGGAAGACTTATTATGTCCCCCTTCGGAGTAAATACAAAAACCTCTTCCGGACCAAGATCGCTTTTTATTGTGCGAACGATATCCACCACATCGTCCGCATCCTTCTGGCTTTCAAGAAATTCGCCCACCCAAGCTATCGCCTTGTTAAACTTGTCTTTGCCTACAACACCCGATTTGTACTTCCAATGGGCGGCAATACCGAACTCCGCTGTTTGGTGCATTTCAACTGTTCTTATCTGCACCTCAAAAGGAATTCCGCCTTTGCCGAAAACAGTTGTATGAAGGGATTGATACAGATTGGGCTTCGGGTTTGAAATATAATCTTTAAATCTGCCCTGTATGGGTCTGAACATATCATGAATAATACCCAAACAGTTATAACAATCGGCTTCATGTTCAACAATTATTCTGACCGCATAGATGTCATAAATTTCATCAAAGTTGCGGTTTTGCATGAACATCTTTCTATATATTCCATGCACACTTTTAATTCTTCCCACTATCTTAGCATCGGGGACAGTTGCTTTAACCCTTTCCGTGATAATTTTTTTTATGTAGTCCAGAAATTCAGTTTGAGATTTAGTCTGCTCAAGCAATAAGTCATTAATGCTTTTATAACCTATAGGATCCAAGTACTGTATTGCAATGTCCTCTAACTCTTCTTTTATTGCACGAATACCGAGACGGTGTGCAATAGGGGCATATATTTCGAGGGTTTCCAAAGACTTGTCACGCCTTTTTTGAGGCGGCATAACTTCAATGGTTCTCATATTATGCAATCTGTCAGCAAGTTTAATAATTATTACTCTAATATCGCGGGACATTGCAAGCAGCATCTTTCTGACATTTTCCGCCTGTTCTTCTTCCTTGGTAGAAAGAGGAATTCTACCGAGTTTTGTAACACCGTCCACAAGCTCGGCAACTTCTTTCCCAAAAACCGATTTAACCTCTTCAATTGTGACTTTGGTGTCTTCAACCGTGTCATGTAAAATTGCGGCTACAAGGGAACTGATATCCATTTCCATCTGGAAAAGTATAAATGCGGTGGCAACGGGGTGACTTATGTAGTCATTGCCCGTTAATCTTTTTTGCCCCTCATGAGCTTGCTTGGCAAATAAATATGCCTTGTCTATAAGGGCAATTCCATCGGTTTCATAGCTTTTTGCCAACGCTGAGCGTAATTCTTTATAACCATCATCTGCCATGTTTTCCAAGCTCAAGAATCTCATTCCTTTCCCATTGTTATTCAAAACAGTTGCGTAAATCTGCTAATATAGCAGACTTGTTCAAATCAGTTTTGGGTGGATTATCCACAACACAATATGCTCCGGTTTCATCAATACAAATAATTGATGCTTCCAATAAAACATCTAAAACAATCAGAACGGCAGCAATTTTACTTCCGTCGTCACCTATAGCAAGACAAAGTTTTTCAGGGTTCCTTATTACCTCACCGCTGTCCTTAACCGCTCTGTAAACAGCGGCAAACTCGGTTCTTTCAGGATAGATTAGAACATAATGTTTCTTCTCTATACTCTCTCTGCGTTTATAATTTTCATATAGGCCGATACCAAATAAAAGTTCATCCTGATTTATGTCGGAAAACTTAATATTTACCGCTCTTATGTTAACATATAAATTATTTCTGAACACATTTTTACTAAGCTGAACCGCCAAATCAACTTTATCACCAACACTATAGGCAAAGGATTCAAAAGAAGTCTTGAAAAAAATCACACTGATAAAAGCCTTTTCACGTTTTAACCTGATTTTTGTATGTTTACCGTCCGAAACAGATTCCACATGAGTGATGGTCATACCGAACAAACCAAAAACCGGTAAATTATTGCCTGAGCCAAAGGGTTCCAATTCTTCAATTGAGTCAACTATATCAACATTAATTGCATTGGGATTAAGTTTCACATCAATTTTTTGAAGCGGAAAGGGCATTTCCACTTTTGAAGCGTATGCATTAACGGCCTTTCTCAGTTCATTTATATTCTCACTTAACAGTCCAAATCCGGCTGCCAACTCATGGCCGCCGAAGTGCGTCAGCAAACTTGAAACCGCATTGAGAGCAGCGTATAGGGAAAACCCTTCCAAACTGCGGCCGGATCCTTTTGCATTACCCTGCTCTTTTGTTATAACTATGCAAGGTTTACCGAACATATCTACAAGTCTTGAGGCGACAATACCTATTACACCGTGGTGCCAATTATCGCCGTCGACAATAATCACTCTGTCATGTTGATATTTTTGCGTAGTGTTTATAATTGATAATGCTTCTAAAAAGATTTTCTCTTCAACTTCCCTCCTCTTTGCGTTCTCGCCTTCAATTTCCAAAGCCAGAGCCGAAGCTTCTTCTTCATCCTCCGTAAGTAATAAATCCAAAGCTCTTTGCGCCTTCCCCATTCTACCGGCAGCATTGATGCGCGGTGCTAAGAAAAAGGCAACAGACTGCGAGTTTATCGGTTTGTCCAAAACCCCGGCAACAGACATAAGCGCCTTGATTCCGACCCGCGGGTGAGTGTTCAGTATATTAAGGCCGCTTTTAACCAAGGCTCTGTTTTCCCCTACAAGGGGAACCGCATCCGCCACGGTGCCTATCGCAACAAGGTCCGCATATTCTTCCAAAACTCCCCCGGCGTAGGATTCTTCAAGCGCACATATTACTTTAAAAGCAACGCCAACACCCGCAAGGGAGCAATCGTTTGTACAATCACAAAGGTGGGGATTAATAACTGCAACAGATTTCGGGATTGAGTCGCCTACTTTGTGATGGTCGGTAATTACTAAATCAATACCATATTCCGTAGCAAGTTCAGCCTCTTTAACTGCGCTAATTCCATTATCTACGGTAATAATTAAGGAGACATCCCTTTGCCTGATATATTCAACTGCCTCTAAACTCAGGCCGTAACCTTCAGTAATTCTGTCCGGTATATAGGCCTCAACATGAGCACCGCGTGCTTCAAGATGAGATTTAAGTACAGCGGTAGAGGTCAAACCGTCTGCGTCATAGTCACCGAAAACAAGGATTTTTTCGCCATTTAATATTGCCGTTTCAATTCTTTCAACAGCCTTTCTCATGTCGGGAAACGCAAAGGGATCACAAAATCCGTCATCAGAAGTTAAGAGAAAATTGCGAATACTTTCAGAATCCGAAAAACCTCTATTGAGCGCCAAAAGCGCCGTAAGAGGAGAAATACCCAACTCAGACGCTATTTCCGATGCAGCGCCTTTATCTGCCGGGGCGACAATCCATCTTTTTCTTGTCAATTAATCATACCCTTTCAGTTAATGAATATTATCACTATCGGCCTTAACAATCAAGGCTTTAGGCATCAAAATATCATTTGAACAAAAACAGATTGCTTGTAATGAGTTCAAATGATATACTTTAAGCGTAATTGTAAATTAAGAGAGGATAAAAAAATGAGGATAACATTAGAGAACGGTTATACTCGGGTGGAAATAAAAGAACTCGGCGCTGAACTCTGCTCTTTTTATTCAAAAACCAGCGGTTTTGAATACTTATGGCAGGGTGATCCGATGGTCTGGAGCGGGCAGTCCCCTCTCCTCTTCCCAATCGTTGGGGGACTGTTAAACGGGAAATACCATTATAAAGGCAAAGATTATCAGCTTGCCAAACACGGTTTTGCAAGAAACTCGCTCTTTAAATGTGAGAGAAAGACTGATGACAGTGCAATCTTTTTGTTGGAAAGCAATGAAAGCACTATGGATGTTTATCCATTTTCTTTTGCGTTAAGTGTAGAATTCAAGTTGAGCAAAAATCAGATAAGGGTAAAGCATAGGGTAAAGAATAAAAGCGGCGAGCAAATGTATTTTTCTATCGGAGCACACCCGGGGTTTAACTGTGAAATCGGAGATTATTTAGAATTTGAAAAAAACGAGACCCTTTTTACCGAGCGTATAGATAAAAATGCCGTTATAATCGACACAAAATTTCCGCTTCTAAACGACGAAAGAATACTTAAAATCACGGAGAATCTTTTTGATAATGACGCCCTGATTTTATCCGGATTTAAATCAAAGCAAGTTACATTAAAAAGCCCCGGCCATAGCCGGGAGCTTCGTTTCCATTTCGGTGATGCTCCCTTCCTCGGTATTTGGGCAAAACCCGGAGCATCTTATGTGTGTATTGAACCTTGGTACGGAATAAACGATGATTACAGTTTAAGCGGAGACTTAGTAAAAAAACGCGGAATCCAAACTTTAAACCCAGAAGATGAATTTGCTTTTGAATGGAGCGCCCAAATATTTGAACCCCAACTTCAGCAATTCTTCAACAAGAAGTAAATTATTCTTTAGTGAGAATCAAAATAATCCAAGATACCCAGAACAGTTGCCTCGGCTAACCTGTTCTGGTTTTCATTATTTTGCAGAATTTTGCATTCATTTAAATTTGTAATATGGCCGTATTCAATAAGTGTCGCCGGACAGCTTTCTGTACGCGTTACCTTAAAAGGATAAAACCTTGTACCCAAATCCCTCGGAGTATAAAAGTTCGAGCTGTAACAAGCCAGTATTTGTTTATGTATGGCGTCTGCCAGCGGGAAAGACTGGGCATGATAGTAGAAAGCCGACGTCCCTTTAACGGACGCGCTATTATTACCGTCGCAGTGTATGCTGACAAATAAATCCGGCTTCTTTTGGTAGGACATGAGTTGTCTTTCTTCAAGCGGGATATATTCATCTTTCGTCCTTGTCATCAATACCCTAACTCCCCTTGCCTCCAAGCGCTCTTTTATTTTAAGGGCAAGGGCAAGGTTTATTTGTTTCTCATACTTCATATTCTCCGGGGTTAGCGAACTGCACAAGGCTCCCGGATCCTTCCCTCCGTGACCGGGGTCTAACATTACCGTTAACCCTCTCAATGATGAAGGTTTGTTTTTGATTGTAAATTTAATGCTGCCGTCATTATTAAAAGTAATGCTGTGCCCGTAAAAAACACCGTTTCTCTTAAAGTGCAGCCTTAAGGTCATGGTATTTGCTACAGGATCCTTTATCCATTCAGAGCTTTTTACAATATTACTGCCCGAAACATTAACCGAGCCTGTAACTGCACCTGTATGGTGAAAAATGAAATCAATTGAGTGTCCGGAAAAATAGTCAAGAACATCCAAGCCTCTTCCTATACCATCCTTGTACCTTATCCCTTGAACAACTGAATAAATAGGGACCTTCCAAAGTGTGTTAAATTCAATAATTGTGTCCCCTTGCGTTGAGCAACCCCTGACCTCGAGCTGATTTTCGGGCAAGTTATACCCGTTATTAATTACTTTTACTTCTTCACGATATACTCTTTTGCCCGAGCGAAGGTTGTAATATAAATATTCTTTTCCGTCTGTATAAGACGATTCTCCATCAATATAGTCGAAAGTTCCCGCCAATAAAGGAGTAGCTTTTGGTGTCGATGAATTGTTAAAAGGAGAAAAAGGCAATGTTTCGCATAAGGGGACATTTATTTCACACATAAGAGATCTGCCCGATACTCCCGCATACTTATATGGTGTAAGCGGCTCTTTGGGCTCCGGCCGAGTCGATTGTGTTAAAGAATCGGTAGTATCAGCTGCTGAGGTCGATTCAGACGGTACGGTCAAGGATGAAGTCTGAGTTGCCGTTGTGGTTGATGTATAGGCTGAGGTTGCCGGCATAGTACTGGGCGGGAGGGCGGAAACTGTTACTTTTGCACCGGTCATGTTTTTTGTTATGCCGTTAATTCGGGCAGTAAAATTTACAGTACCCAATGTTTGTTGTGTGACTTTTCCTGCGGGCAAAACAAATTTCCCGTAATAAGTCACAAAATCGGAAAAGGCATCGGGAGCTGCCCCTTTTTTTCCGGGTTCAAGGGTCTGGCTTTGGGACAACTTGACGGTAGTCTTACCTAAAGTAGCCGTAACTTGTGCTCCTCGCAAAGCATTTGCGGTCACCTCCAATGTTATACCTCCGGGCACGGTAATTCTGCCCGTTGGAGAAACCGAACGCATAATATTAACTTTACAGGTTACGGTATATGTGAGTTTTTTATTATTTTGTTCAAAATTGTAAACGTTCTTTCCGGGCTTTAAGGCAAACTCAAGCGAAAAGGTTCCATCACTTGAAGTTTCCATTTTTTCACCGTTACAGTATAAAGGAAATGAGGGACTGCACTTTCCGATAAAACTGATTTTAGATTCATCGGTAGTTATATCTGTTTCTTTATGGTTTATTATAAAAAACTCTTTTTGTTCGTCAGTTTTATTTAAGTTATTTAAGAATTCCGAAATAGCCGAAATTCGTTTGTCATTATCCCTCCATAAATCGTGTTCAACAGAAAAAGAAAATCCTAAACAGCTTTCCTCTTCTTCCGCCACAGTTATAAGCTCAATCAACGCTTCGGCCTCAAAATACTTCAAGTCGGTCTTTTGTTCGGGAAAATGAAAACCCGAGATAAAACAGCCTTCTTTTTCTTTTAGCTGTTTACCTAAGGTTTTAAAATAACTTATATGTTCCTCTGTCGTTTTGTAGTTCGGGTTTAGGGGCACATAAACAAAACAATCTGTCGTATCATAAAGATTAACATTCTTTTCAACCGAATTTGATAATTCACCTGTTTCAAAAACGCCTGTTTGTATTTCGCTGTCAATAACTTGCAGCTGCTCTTTGAAAACATTAACTGTTTGCAAAACTTTTTCCGTCTTATCGTCGGAAATTGTTTTTGCAGACAATCTGTCTGTCAAAGAACTTAACCCTGTGAAAATAACGGCATCGGGATTAATTGCATTAAAATAATTTGAAATCAATGCTCTGTTAATATTACCCCCGGCATTAAAAAAATCGTCTGAATTGATATTTTCAACGCTAATCAGAAAAACGCCGTTTTCTCGAGCCGCATCAATAAGAATATTAAAAATGCTCTTTTCTTCGTTTCCGGCGATTGATTTGCTTTTGTTTAGTTCAGGAGTATGTTCAACTATAACACAATTGAAGCCGAAGTTGTTTATCTCTCGAAACAGCTGATCAAATTTACCATTCAGGTCGGCGCCGGATAATGTTAAATCTTTGAATGCGCTGACGCCCTTTTTTAACCATACCGAACGCAGTTTTGACGGCATCGGCGTTTTAGGTCTTGAAGGCAAGACGGGTTCCTGTGTTGTTTCTTCATTTACCGATGTTGATTCCGTTTGATGTTCCGCTAAATACGAGCCGTTATTAAGCCGGTCGTTTAATACAAAACCAATAACAACCGCAACAGCTATAATAAGGCAGGCAACCGATATAACTAAAATCTTTCTCAAGAGCATTTTACTTGTTACCTCGAAAACATCCCAAAAGCAGCTTATATGGACTCACTCCGGGCAACAGTCCCTTGATTTGGAGTTTTCTCATCCGAATCCGGCAAATCCGTAATTTCTTTTACCGTCTTACTCACTTCCAGTCGCTCAAAATATTTTCTAAACCTTACTCCGACTTTGAATTCTTTATTGCAAACATCACAAAAGAAATCAGCCCGAAAATACTGTTTCGAATACTTCCATTCTGAAATCCTTTCAGCCGGCAGACCGCAGTATTTACAGTTGTAACTAAGCTGAGTTTTGTCAACAAGGGGATGGTTTAATCTTGTAATATTGTGGGGCTTGAATTCCAGTCTGTCATAGAATTTGTCATCAGCCTTAACCGATATTTCTTTTAGTTTTTCGGCATCAAATATTCTTCTGAAAATCTCAGCACTTAACAGACTGTCGTCCAATGCTCGGTGTAAAGAGAATATTTCAACATTTATTCCGACTATTTCCGCCGCCGTAACAAGCCCCGGTTGTTCTTTCGACGGTAATTTTTTTATTCTGTGAAACAATTTCTGTAAATCAGCATAAACGCTCAAAAAAGGCAAGCGTTGAACACTGTTGATATAGCGGTTATTCTCCATTAAAACCCTGATATCCGCATCGCCCCAGGTCAGTATAATGTTTTCGCTGTCGCCGACCCATCGTCCAAACTCACTTAAGGCCTGATTAAATGTTATGCCGGAAAATACATCCTCGTTCGTTGTATTCGTCAACCTCTTTACCTTTCCGCGCAATCGTTTACTTATTTGCGGACGAATAAAGCAGGAGAATGTATCAACAACATAGAGTTCTTCATTGAGCATCACTGCTCCGATCTCAAAAACCTCATTTATGAATCCGCTGACTTTTGAGGCATAAGCATTGTTCCATTCCAAATCAATTATGATGTAGTTCATAAACTAATTTAAATTTCCGCCTCCCCTCGTCGGCAGATTCTGAAAGTGCTTCCTTTTATTGAACGGCTTTTATCCTAAACACCTTAACCCCATGGGGCGGTACTACGGCATAAACTGTCTTATTAACCTTCTCGGTTGTTTTATCCCACACGTCATACAACTCGTATTGTTCAGCGTACGGCAAATTAACAAAAAGTTGTGATACCAAATCTTGCATGTCTTGTTCAAAAACCTTCTCTTCCCCGCTTTTGTTAAAGAAACATAGTGCAAGTTCGTCGTCTTGAAGAGGTTTAACCAAAGTGTCACACAGCCCGTTGGTTTTTAAGCGGCGGCACTGGATACCTAAAGGATCCTGATTGATAGCTATCATATCCGCATCGGAAACTATTTTTAAAATTTCATTTTCAGTATCTTTCTTTCCGTCCTCATTTAAAAACTGCCTTATGTCGTTACCCAGAATAAGGGGGGCCGCCATCATACACCACAGTGAAAAATGAGCAACATTTTCATCATAGGTCAGATTGCCGTTACCGACTTCCAGCATATCGGGGTCATTCCACGAACCCGGACCGGAATTTTTGAAGAGGCGTACATTTATCTCATATATAGCGAGTATTGAAGCCCAAAAAGCTTTGATGTCGTGAGTTGTTCTCCAAAGGTTACCCGCTTTACGCCCCCATTTCCAAGGGAAATTCATACCCCACTCACATATTGAATATACAATGGGTTTTTCGGGCAAGCCGGTTTTTTCCGCAACTGCTTTTGTTGCCTTCTTAAGTTCTTGTCCCATGCGGATATATTGCTTGGCTGCACTGTACTGCCTGGAGGTAACCGGATTATAGATTTTAATTGCATTTTCGCCTTTTGCAAGTTTAACTTTCAGCTGATGTCTCCCCTGCTTTGTCCAGGCTAAAGTAGGCGGAAGAGTAGCTGTATAAACTTCAGCATCGTTTATCTTTATTTCACAATACTTGTGGCTATAACTCTTTTTGCGGATATTTAGGGTCAGAATATATTCACCCGCCGTTGTTACTTCTACATTAAATTCAGCGGTTCCTCCCCCTGCGCACAAACCCGCTATATATTGACCTGTTATGAGTTTATCATCAGAAACAATCCTTGCGGAACCTGTTAACACTGCAGAATCGGCGGGAAGAATTATTTCTTCCGCACTGCCTGCTTTGCTGATAGTGACTGTCTCAATATAAGGCGCTCTGGAGGGGATCGGTACATTGTGGCAGAAATCATATTTAAAATATTCTATACCCCATTCCGCAAAAGTTAGAGCATCAATGGCCTCATTGCCTAAACTTGCAGGCAGATCTTCGCAAGTTAATCTGCCGTTTGAAGAGTAGATACCTGTTTTTAATCCTAAAGCATTAATCTTCTCAACAAGGGCTTTGATGCCGTTAGGGAACTTTACAAAGTCACCCTGTAAGCGCCCTTTCTCGTCTCTTAAGGAGGATTGCCAACAGTCATCAAGGTTTATATACTGGTATCCGGCTTCAAGTAAACCGCTTTCTTTCATTGCGTTTGCTGTCTCAAGAATAAGGTTTTCATCAATATTGTTTCTAAAGGTGTTCCAGCTGGACCAACCCATCGGCGGCGTAAGCGCAACCCCGTTGCAATAATCTTCTCCCTCATTAACATTCAGATTAACAACTCGATACGCCCTCTTTGCCGCACTTTGCGGGTCAATTTTCTTTTTTTGGATTGAGCGGGCAAGCCCGGCCGCACCTGCTGCGGCGGCTGTTATCAAAAATATTCTTTTACGGTTCTTTTTCAATTACCTCAACTCCTAACATTTTTTTACTTTCGGCTATCATTATAAGATATTATCGTGTAAAAATAAAGAACTTGTTAAAGCAAGTTATATAAAAAAGCACATAACAATTATTTCAAGTTGCTGATAATTGCTGACAATTTGTCCGGACGCTTGGTTGTGATATTGTCTACCCCGAGTTTAATCATTTTCATCATATCCGTTTTGTTGTTGACAGTCCAAACCGACACTTTCATTCCTGCTTGATGCAGGATTTCAACCAACTTTTTGTCAACGGTTCTAAAATTCGGGTTTAGGCCAATGCATTCTAAGTTTTTGAGCTTTTCAACCATATCATACAGATATCTTTCATTATTATGTATACCCAAGGCAATACTTGCATTCAAATAATATGGAATATTCGGTGCGTTTTGCCTGACATCATTTACATTTCTTTCAAAAACTCCAGTAAAAAAAGCCCTGCTCATCAGGTTGTGTTTTTCAAGAAGTTGATGGCATAAGGGCAAATTTGTATATGACTTCAGATCTAAATTCATTTGCACTTCTTTGTAAGAGGCGACTAATGAAAGCACATCATCAAAAAGAACGCCTTGCCTTTTGCCGGGTTTTTCACAGTGGATTATTACAGGTGTTCCGTCAGGTCTGAAGGTTAGATCGACCTCAACGATATCAACCCCGAATTCAACGGCTTTTTTTAAAGAAGAAAGAGTATTAGGTTTAGTACCCAAAGCCCCCGCATGGGCTGTGATTGTCAAATTCTGTTTTATACTATCCCGATAGCTTGGGGAGTAGTCATTTACTACTTCCGACATATTATTGTCCCTCCATGTTTATATTACAAAGTGTCAACATTTTTCAATTTTGCTTGGCTGAATGGTGTTGTTAATGATTTTTTTGTGACCGTTTCCCTTCTCAGTTTGGTTCCGACACGGTCATTAGTAAAAAAGTTTACAAATAAGAAAACCGCACCTGCAAATACCGATAGAATTATCAAAAAGAGCGATTGTCACTGAAGCTATTAATAACAACTTTGAAAAATGATTGTTTGTTCGTGTTTCAGCTAAACTTTTTTCGCTTGCACTATCAGACTCATTGTGTTAGGATTTGTTGCGAGTTATATTCTGTGAGAATTTTGTATAAAGTCTTGTCGCATGTGGATTTACCATGACGGCAAAATTATCCGGCCTGTTTTTATGTACAAGACTCATGGGTAGTTCTAACTGCCCGTGAGTTTTTTTCAAAGGAGATTGTTGTGGGAATTATAGAACTGTTTATTATTGCGGTGGGGCTTTCAATGGATGCATTTGCGGCGGCAATTTGCAAAGGGCTTTCTATGCAAAAAATGAGTTATAAATACGCCCTTATTACCGGTATTTATTTCGGCGGTTTTCAGGCACTTATGCCCCTTATCGGTTATTTTTTAAGTTATCGTTTTAAATCTTACATAACATCTTTTGACCACTGGGTGGCCTTCATCCTCTTAGCATTTATTGGGGGCAAAATGGTTTTAGAATCACGAAAACCCGCCTGTGCCGCATCAGATGATTCTTTCGGTTTTTCAAAAATGGCAACAATGGCAATTGCCACAAGTATAGATGCCCTGATTGTGGGAATTTCTTTTGCCATTTGGGAGGTGAATATACTCCGTGCCGTCTTGATTATCGGGATAACCACATTTACTTTTTCATTTTTCGGGGTGAAGATCGGCAAGGTTTTCGGCGGAAAGCTCGGTTCAAAAGCTGAATTGGTGGGCGGATTGGTGCTCATAGGTATCGGCACAAAAGTACTTATCGAACATCTAATAAAATAATTATATTAATCATTAAATTAACTATCGAATTATTTCTCTAAATTAATTTCGTAGGTTTGTACCTCCGATTTTGTTCGGCGGACAATATCCTGAAACCTTATGGAGTCGTGTATGCTTGCAATAAAAGAATACGCAACTCCTCGTTTTTTTGCACGGCCTGTCCGGCCTATACGGTGGACATAATACTCATTTTCGGCGGGTATATCATAGTTAAAAACAGCATCCACATCGTCAATATCAAGTCCTCTTGAGGCAACATCGGTTGCAACAAGAATGCTTATCTCTCCTTTACGAAAATCTTCCAGCACCTTTTCGCGGTTAACCTGCCTGATATCGCCGTGAATACAGTCTACGCTGCCGCCTCTGTAGGCAATCATTTTTGCTGTTCTCTCAACCTTGCTTTTTGTATTGCAGAAAACAATGGAACGCTCATAGCCTTCTTTCTCCACTATCTGAATTACCGCCCTTGCTTTTTCCATCTCTGACAGCCTAACACTGTACTGCAATATATCGGGTCTGCTTTCCGCCTCCTGCCTTACTAAAATCTCGACTGCATCTCTTTGATATTTCCATCCTATTGTCATTACATCAGTGGATAAAGTAGCGGAAAGAAGCGCCAGATTAACCATATTAGGCATCATATTGAGAATACGGGTCACATCCTTGAAAAATCCCATATCCAGCATTCTGTCCGCTTCATCCAGAACGGCAGTACTCACCCGATTGATTGATATGGTTCTGCGGTTTATATGATCAAGAAGGCGGCCGGGAGTAGCGACAACAATTTGCGGTTTTTTACTAAACGCTCTAATTTGTTTGGAAATTGGCTGCCCGCCATAAACACAGACAACTTTTATTCCCGGTAAAAATTCGGAGATCTCTCTGAGTTCGGAACCAATTTGCAGTGCCAATTCTCTTGTTGGAGCAAGGATTAAAGCCTGCACATTTTTTTCTTGAACATCAATATGCTCAAGAATAGGAATACCGAAAGCAAAAGTCTTACCTGTTCCCGTAGGAGCCTTTGCAATTAAATCGCGCCACTCCAATAACGGAGGTATAGCCAAAAGCTGTACCTCTGTAGGCTCATAATACCCTCTGCTGTGGAGCGCTTTAATAATCTCCGGTGATATATCAAGTTGTTCAAAATTCGGTTTACTCATGCTGCCTCTTCAATTAATAATCTAAATTCATATTTCATCATTTTTTCCTCAGTATAAATCGTCAAAAAAGCAAGTCTTGTCGACAAGTGAGCCTCAAAATCTTTTACCTCAAAAGACTATGCCCTGCTTTTTTCCGCCATTTCTTGACAAATCAGGGCCACCCTCTGCGCTTCAAGTCCGTCATTTGTTTTAAGGGTTGCATCGTAGGCTGTTTGTGTAAAATACTTTAACGGATCGGTCACAAAGTTTTCAGCCGGAGATATAACCGGAACTTTTTGAATTGGTTTTTCGTCAGAATAAAAAATCACTTCATTGTTTTGAGGATCTGCAATTATTTGACCTTTTGTGCCGTGAATAATGAACTTCATTTCTCCATGATAGGGATATTGTTCCGGCGTAAGCCATGACTCCAGAATAAAAACGACACAGCCGTTTCTCAATCTGAGCATGACCTGACCGTTGTCATAAAAGTCAGTATATTCGGTAAACCTCTTATTGGAAACTGTTGAAGCTAATACTTCATCCACCGGGCTACCGCAAAGCCAGGTAGCTATATCAATATCGTGAACAGCCAAATCGTTGAGAATGCCTCCGTATTGAGCGGATGCAAACATCCAATCCGGTCTCTCCTTCGGTTTCAGCCTATGAGGTCTCATATTAATAATATTGACTATTTCTCCGACTTCACCCCTGTCAATAAGAGATTTGGCGGTAACAAGCACCGGGTTATATCGTTCGGTCAGCATAAGATGCAACTTAACTTCCGGGTTTCTTTCTAAGGCCTGTTCTATCCTGTCAAGATCCTCTATTGTGGTAACAAGGGGTTTATCAGCTACAATATTCATTCCCGCCTCAATTCCGCGGATTACTATGTCTGCTCTGTCAGAATTTATGGCAGCTGTAAGAAGAATACCGGCCCCGCTGTTGTTAACAAGGTCATCTAAGGAAGAATAAACCGGAGCATCAAACTCCTTGGATGCCGCTTCCGTCTCTTCCCTGTTTTTAGGGTCAAAAAAACCGGCAACGGTAACACCCGGTACTTTTGCTGCCGGTCTCAAGAAGCATATACCGTGTGAATGTGCTAATCCCGCCATAGCGATTTTTAATTTCATAAATTATTGTTCCTTTCTTAACGTTGTTTAAATTATGATTAAAGCCTTTAGGCTCATTATTATATTTATTGACCTTGTTTTCATATTTTACAGTATTTACCGTAAAACAAATGCAAGCCTCTCTTTCAAAAATAAATAATTAATGAATACTGCCAATATTCAGACCTATTCAATATTTATAGCAATATTGTATGCCGACTCGGTTGCGTGAGCTATTCTGCCGGTCTTGCAGGCATCACCGATTAAATACAGATTCTCAAACTCTTGCTCCAACTCCTTATAGAGAGAGTTTTCACTGTAAACACCTAAAGACAAAACAACCTTATCACACTGCAAAGTGGATTTTGTTTTTTTAAGACCTGTTGATTCAACAGCAATGAAGCTGCGGTGAATTGCCACAAGTTTTTGCCCCGTGAGTATTTCTACACCTAAATCCTTGAGTCTCGGCATAATATCATCTCTGTGCTGCATCCAAGTCCCCGGCGCTACTGTTTTTGCCATTTCAATCACGGTAACATTATTCCCCTGAGTAGCCAACAACTCCGCTGTCTCAAGTCCTGTCATTCCTGAGCCTACTACAACAATGTTCTTATTTTTCAACTCCAAAGAACCATTTAAAACATCCGTAACCGTACAAACTTCGGGCAATCCTACACCCGGAATGGTTTTAGGTTTAATGGCCTGTCCGCCGGTGGCTATAATAACGGCGTAAGGAGAATATTCCGCTATAATATCCGCCTGAGCTTTTTTGTTAAGCACAATTCTGGCGCCGGCCTTTTCTGCGGAATGAGCCAAATCTTCAATACACCAAAGAATTTTTTCTTTATGCGGAATATTCTCAGCCAGCATAACCTGACCGCCAACTCTGTCCGATTGTTCCAGAACAACGGTGTCGAAGCCTCTTTTTGCCATAACTTCCGCCGCCGTCAAACCTGCCGGCCCTGCTCCCGCAATCACTACAACCCTCTTGTTGCCGTTGCATACCAAATCGGATTTTTCCATGCCCAGTCCGGGATTTACTGAACACCGTCCGTAAGTACCCGTAAATGCGTTGTCATGCATACTTTCTATGCAGTAAAGGCAGTTTATGCAACGTTTAATGTCCGCCTCATTCCCCTGCTCCACTTTGTTAACCCAATGAGGATCCGCTATTGTAGGCCTTCCGAGTGAAACAAAGTCTTGTATATCATCTGCGAGTTGTTTTTCCGCCTGCTCAGCGCTTCTAATAAGGTTAGCGGCAATTACGGGTATGTTGACTTCTTTTTTAACCGCCTCAGCCATATAGGCCCGCCATCCGCACTCAAAAGAAGTCGGTTCCAACCAGTAATTGTAAGTATCATAAGCCGCCGAAGAAACATCAATGGCATCCGCACCGGCTTCTTCAATTAGCTTTGCAATTTTAATTCCTTCATCCAGAGAATAGCCCTTACCCGGCTCCCCGATTCTGTCATAACACTCGTCAACACTGAGCCTTACAATTATCGGGAACTTGGCGCCGCACTTTATTCGAACCTTTTTTATGATTCGTGTAAGAAATTCCGCTCTCTTTTCAAGAGTTCCGCCATACTCATCGTTCCTCTTGTTGGTATTTGGACTTAAAAACTGCTGCAAAAGATAACCGTGTGCGGCATGCAGCTCTACTCCGTCCGCGCCGGCTTTTTTTGCCCTTTCTGCCGCTTTGGCAAACTTTTCAATCAGAGCATTAATTTCACTTTTGCGCATGGCACGGTTAATACCGTCGGAAAAATAACTTCTCTCGCATTTGGAGGGAGCTAAAACTCTGGGCACCAAATGATACTTTAATAATATTTTCCCCGCAGGGACTATTTTATAGAGCAGTTTTTGAAAAGACGGGATTATTTTATCAAGAAAGACGCAAAGCGGAACCATGCCCACAAGCAGACCTAAATTTTGTCTTCCGGGATGATGCAGTTGAATAAAGATTTTTGCGCCGTGTGCGTGAACCCTGTCTACAAGCTCTTTCATCGGTTCAATATGCTCGTCCTTGCTCAATGCAAGTTGGAAAAATGCAGTAGCGCCGTTAAAATCTTCCACTCTCGTTATTTCCGTTATAACAAGCCCGACTCCGCCCTTTGCCCGTTCCTCATAATAATCCAGCAATTGCTGCGTAGGAGTTCCGTTTAATGAGGCAAAACCAACAAGCATGGGAGCCATAACGATACGATTTTTTATTTGAACCTGCCCGATATTCATCGGAGAAAAAAGTGTTTTATACATCATTTTTTCAACCTCGATACAACAAATTTTCTACTGAAAAATTTTACCATAATTATGAATAAAGAACAACAACACAACAATATTACAGGTTGAAGCGATTATTTAATTTTTTTGCTTGATTTTTTTAAAGAACATGTGTATAATTGTTTAGCGCTCAGGGATATCGCGGAGTAGAGCAGTTCGGTAGCTCGTCGGGCTCATAACCCGGAGGTCACAGGTTCAAATCCTGTCTCCGCAACCAAATAAGAACGAAAGTTATGATACCATTGGTATTGCAACTTTCGTTCTTTTCTTTTTATCGAAAACGCCCGTAGCACAAGGCTTTTCTGCTATGGGACATAAAAGAATAATTTCATTGTACCATTCTCTGGCACTCATTTTGAGGCTTTATGGGGGTGGTTTGACCCCTCGCGGCGCTGCGAAAATTCACAATGAAACTTTTCTCAAAAGAATAATTTCATTGTGACCGAGATTAGTTTCATTGTAGGAGAAAAGTTTCATTGTCCAAGAGAATAGTTTCAGTGTGAAAAAAACAGCCCTTACTACCGCTTGAGTAGGGGCTGTTTTGCTTTTGATAAACAAGTAACCGTTTATACCTTCTTGAATCTGTTTGCGAAGGTTCTTATATTCCTTCTCCTCCTCGTTGAGTTCCTTCTTCTCTGCAGTTGAAAGTGATTCTTTGCTTTTTTTGGCTTCCTTAACCTTCTCCGACTTATTAATTATTGTCTGGATGTCCTGATTTAGGCTTCGGAATCCCTCAATGCTCATGCGCCACCGGGGGTGTAACGCAAAGAGCACCCCCATAAGGAGTGCAGATGCGCCTTGGTGGTATACATATCTTTTCGGTGCAACAATGACACTTATCTTTGGGTTAAGCGTCATTGTGGGAGTTAAGTGTCATTGTAAAAGTTTAGTGTCATTGTGCTTTATACGCATAAAAGAACAGCCCTTACTACCTCTTGAGTAGTACGGGCTGTTTTGATAAATCATTAAAACCAAGATTTTCTTTGTGCCTTTCTGCTGCCATTTAGAACTTTATCGATATCACTTAGAGTTTCGATTTTCAGAAGATGCTCAAAACCATAAAAGCCTGTTTTGGTACCTCTTCTTCGCAAGGCTGGTGGCAGAATCAGATCATCGTCTTGATAATTGTTAAGGACGTCAATTGTAGCCAGGTCACAAAGTATAATCGTATCCTCGGTACGCTTAATATTAATGAGTTCGGGTCTATGTGCCACCTTGTGTATTATAGGAAACTTATTTAACTCTACAGTTTTAATACCCACATTGTAGCCAAGCATTCTCAAATCCGCCGTGTTGTAATCATTTGAATAGCCAATACTCCAATCAATAAAGGATGTTCCAAATAAAATCTCCATCGCACGTTCGCCCATCATACCGGTAAAAAAGCGTTTATACTCTTGTCCGTGGTCTATCAAATGATGTGCTTCGACAGCTTTTCGCTCTATTACAGCACGTACAAAATCATCGATTTGGGTCAAATCTTGCTGCGTTAATTTTATATAAACCATATTGGGTTTACATTTCACAACTTCGTCAACAAAATTTCGCACTATTTTCAACTCCTTCTTTCCGGTTCATATTGACTTTTATAGCGCAGTGCGCTATAATAAATCAAAATTATATAACTTGGAGGCTTTTATGATAGAGATCAAAGAGAAACTGCTTGAGGGCTATACTTTCATCGACCTGTTTGCTGGCTTGGGTGGATTCAGAATTTCCTTAGAATCGCTCGGTGCAAAGTGCGTTTACTCTAATGAATGGGATATTCCGGCACAAGAAGTTTACGCAGACAATTTTGGTGACACCCCTGAAGGCGACATCACACAGGTGGATGAAACCACTATTCCCGATCACGATATCCTTTGTGCAGGTTTCCCTTGCCAGGCGTTCTCAATAAGTGGCAAACAACGCGGATTTGAAGACAGCCGTGGTACATTGTTCTTTGATGTTGCCCGTATTGTGAAAGCAAAACAACCTCGAATTGTCTTTATGGAAAATGTTAAGAACTTCGCATCTCACGACAATGGCAGAACCCTCCAGGTAGTTAAAGCAACTATGGAAGAGTTAGGATACACTTTTTTCCAGAGAGTGCTAAATGCTGTTGACTACGGTGTGCCTCAAAAAAGAGAAAGAATTTACATGGTTTGCTTCCGCAACGATCTCGACATCACAGAGTTTAACTTTCCCAAGGCATTCAAACTTACTCGCCACGTTGAGGATTTCCTCCTCGACGATGAAAGCCTCGTGAAACACCTTTATGTTGATCGACCCGATACCTATTACAATGGCGAAGCTGATGACACCTATAGTGACAAGTCCATTAGACTTGGAATTGTGAACAAGGGCGGTCAAGGCGAGCGAATCTATAGCACCAAAGGTATTGCGATCACTCTTTCCGCATATGGCGGCGGCATATTCGCAAAAACCGGTGGCTATCTCATTAATGGTAAGCCTCGTAGACTTCATCCCAGAGAGTGTGCAAGAATTATGGGATATCCCGACAGCTATAAGATGGCTAAAAGTGCAAACCAAGCATACAAACAGTTTGGTAACTCTGTTGTAATAGATGTTCTCCAGTACATCGCCCAGGAGATTGGTCGTGCTGTTAAGGAGGAAAAATGAACGAGGTTGATTTCAGAGCATGGTTAAATAACAAAGGCTTATCACGAAAGGTGCAAGGCGACCTCGTTTCTCGCATCAAAAAAATCGAGCGAACCTGCGGAAATTGTGACATTGATGCAGAATTCAACAAGGATCGTTGTGCTTTTCTTTTATCGCTATTCCGCAACAAAGGAATCAATGCCGACATGGAGAGGTTCGGTGAAACGAGCCTCCCCATCGGTAAGTATCACTTAAGTGCTTACAAATATGCGGTTCAGAAGTATGTTGATTACCGCGAGGTTACTTCAGCAAACGAATAAAATCAGCGTCAGAAATGCTACCTCTTGTTGTTTTTAAGTCAATAGAGAAAATGACATTTGCATTAAATGTGTTCGACAGCTTACGGATTTCGTATTCACTTCCACGCTCAGAAAACATATACTCTGTACCATTAATGATGAAGCGGGTGTTATGAATATAGCGAGTTGAGGTGACGAACAATTTACTATCGTCAGTTCTCATACTGGTTACACCGTAGCCACCATTTTGGATATGGCGACTTACCGCAGCAAGATTGCTCTTTCCAACTGAACTGGAACCGCTTCTCTTAATTCTGTATTTTGCAGTAACTGTAAAGAAATCCAAAAATCTATCAATGGGAACAATTGTGTAGTTGTTCGTAATGAAGTATTCGGCTCCTTTATTTTTGTAGGTGTGGACTATCCAACCTGCAAAGATAGAGGGGCCGTTTGGCATAATTATATCCTTGCCGAAAGTTCCTGCTTCTTTGAATTCTTCAAAAGAGGCATCCATGTGATCCATTATCATCCTTGCATAACGATTGACGGTTGTCGCATTCAATCTGCTATATTCAAAGGATCGAGTCGCAAGATTGGGTAGCAAAACAAACTGACCACACTGTGCAGGACAGTGCTTGACGTCCATATAAAATACTTTACCTGACTTGGTTTTCACCTTGATATCTGGAACAGTGGAATCACTACCACCCTCGTGAACAAAAGACGCATATGCACCAAATTTACTGTTCAAATAGTCTGTGCAATCATACTCGAATTTTTCCCATACTGCCATTTTACTTATCCTCCTTGTTTTCGATGTAGTGCTTTACAGCATTTCCTATTTTCTTAATAACATTTACGGTCATAGCATTGCCTGCTTGCATAAGCAGATGACGGTCTGAAACAATGTCCTTAACTTTATCTGCATAATTTTTTGGGAAACCTTGCAACAGTAGTGCCTCGTAGCCTGTTAGCTGATAAATAACACCATCGTAAACATATAGAATTCCATCTCGTTGTGCCCGCAGGGTCGGAACTTTTCCTTCATAGATTCGCAAGTCGTTCATGCGGGTGTCTAATACCTTGCCATTCATAGCACGAAGATCGTCAACCGTATATTTGCCGTTATTAGTTGGATTTTTAAGATAATACCCAAGGATTTCCAGACGTTCTTCTGTCGCAGGAACTCTGTCGATTAAATACTCCTCAAGGTCTGGGGTTTCTTCTGTATCCGGCCACACAAAATCCTCGATTGTGTCAGTTAAATCTTTATGGACACCAACAAAATAAACACGCTGCCTCATTTGAGGAACTCCGTGTTCAAGACTTGTCATAACCTTATATGTTGTGTGATAGCCAACACGGCTTAATTCGTCAAGAATGACGGAAAGAGTCTTTCCCTTATCGTGGGTGACTAACCCTTTAACATTTTCCAATAAAAAGCACGGTGGCTGACTCTCCTCCAAAATACGAGCTAAATGAAAGATGATTTGACCTCTGTCGTCTGAAAAACCATCTTTTCTTCCCATAACAGAGAAGGTTTGGCACGGAAAGCCCGCGATCAGCATATCGTACGGCGGTAACTCATCTGTTTTTATACGCTTAAGGTTTGCGTACTTTTTTTCTTCGGAAACATCAAACATTAACTGATAAGTAGTAACTGCCAACCTACTGGTGTCACAATAACCGATACTGTGCATACCGGCTTGCTCCAATCCAAGTCGCCCTCCGCCGATACCAGAACACAAATCTAAAAAACTATTTATTTGCATGGATTCAATCCTCTCAATATATAATTTTTAATTCTCGTTAGTTACTTCCATAATATCCCCAACATCGACACTTAAGGCAGTGCACACCTTAACAATAACTTCCATGCTTACATATTCGTTTTTAGCCATTTTAGAAACAGAAGCAGGACTTATTTGTGCCACTTGTTGAAGATCTTTTTTCTTCATGTTTTTGTCTATAAGCAACTTGAATAGCTTTTTATAAGAGATTGCCATTGTGTCACCTCCAATTTATATGTAACTATTATATACCAGAAACTTCACAAACACAACAGTTTACACTTGTTTGTGAAGAAATTCTTCAAAAAGTTCAAAAAAAGAGCCGGATTAAGCATCAAACTTAATCCGGCTCTTTCTTTTTCTATTTATTTCAGAACGGGTGATTCGCTTTCTCCAGCTTTATCAAAGTAAATTTCCGAATAATCATCGGTACAAAAAATATTTAACATCATCTCTAAATGCCATAGCAGTTCTTTTTTCTTGAGTTCTTCTAACGGCATCCAGACAACCTCTCCCTCTAAGGAAGACGTGATAGTTCCAGAATACTCATTGGTCTTGTAAAGAAAAACCACATACCGTGATCCGTCTGGCTGAACCCAGTCTTTTATACCACACAATTGAGGATTAGTGATGGTTAATCCGGTTTCCTCGTAAATTTTCTAATAACAGAGTCAACAAAAGCCTCTCGCGGTTCTACGTGTCCGCCGGGAAATATTAATCCAACACCCCCTGGCGTTACTTTCTTTTCGATTAACACATTACCGTAGCAGAGCGTAAGAAAAATGTGTAAAGAGGCGGTGATTGATTGAAGCCACCGTAACGGCAATGTCGGGCTCTGTGGGGTTCGGTTAAACGACCCTGCGGAGCCGCGACGGCTGTGTGACCGACTATGGACGTGCTTTTGACAGACCTTATCATATTGTCTCAAGCGACATAATTGCAAATCACTTCAAAAAACCAAGACCAATCTTACATACTTTCAGCGACGGGGCGAAAAGCGGTTTGTATCGACATCGACCCGTGACTCTATCGTCCTTGGAGAGGGACATAAAAAACTACTACTTTATTATACGAGGTGACAATTAAATGAAAGACAATTTATCAATATAGCTTCGATGACGAAAAGCATATTGCTCAAACAAGGGGCTATGCCACTGTCCGCGACATGAGCCATTACTTGATTGAAAATAGAATTGATGAGATAAGAAACTCCTTTGTTTAAGGATGGGTGATATGGAACGACAAGAAAAAATTATTTTAACTAATATGTGCATGATATACGATGCACACCTCCTCATGTCCTTTAAGATGTTCCGGCGTGTAAGAAGCCGCCGATCCTCTGCTGCGCTTCATACCGCCTCACAGCAAAAAGCCACGGCAAGAGAATTAACTCCTGTCGTGGTTCTTATCATTGAAAGTATGTAAGATTAGGTGCGACGGTAATTAGCGGAATCGAATAGCACTAGATATCATATTTTATATAAATGCGATACACCTATGCTCACTATTTCTGATTTGTTTTATTTGCTATAAAAGCGGTCCGTTGTCTAAAAGAGGCACCTAAAGCCACAGCCAAAAGGAAAATAATGCATTTCCATATTTTCGACACGCATATAAGCATGAATTGATTAAGGCATCGTTTTAGGCGTAAAAAATGCCCTACAGCAAATTTGTTGTAGGGCATTCAATGTTACAGATACAAAACTCAAACTTCCATGTTATCGGTCCACAACTCGCACTGCGTCATAACAGTTTGGACCGCGTCCTCCATCCCTTCAGGAGGGTACTTATGCTTCTTAAGCAACTTTTTAATTAGCATACGCATTCTCGCTCTTGCGGATTCTTTCTTTTGCCAGTCGATGGTACGATTCTTACGAAGGGTATCAGAAAGTTCTTTAGTTATAGCAATTAATTCATCGTTTTCATAAAAATCTTTTATTGCTTGCGGCTTGGTAAGCGCATCATAAAACGCAAGCTCATCAGCATTTAAGCCAAGCTCTTTTCCTTCATCTTTTGCTGCAGCAATCTGCTTTGCGAGCTTCATCATTTCATCAATAACCTGCTCATTCGTAAGCATACCATTAAGATAGGCGTTCATTGTTCGCTACATTATCTCGCTGAACTTTTCGGATTTGACCACATTGGTTCTGCGATAGATCTGAACCTGCTCAGCAATCAACTTTTTCAACAATTCAACTGCAAGGTTCTTTTCCTTCATTCTTGATACTTCCTCAAGAAACTTTGGATCGAAAAGCGAAAATTCAGAGTTTACATCAGAAAAAAGATTTATGACGCCGTCACTCTTAATACTTTGCTTCAAAAGCTCATTAATGCGTGCATTCATTTCAGGTAATGAAATCTTGCGATTATTTCCTTTGTCGCTATTATTCCTCCTCTTTATCTCTCAAAAATCCCCTTCGGATACAATACTCATCCCAATCTTTTTTGTCTTTTTCGCAGAACACAGAATCGTTTTCCAGATACGTTTTAGCTGCAGTATCAACAAAAAAGTTGTTTTCGAACGGATCTGCTAACAGTCTCTTGATTGTTCTGAACGGAACTAAGATATGGGGTGCACGACAGGACCAATTGCCATTCAAAGCCACCCCTGTTGCAAAGGTATGTTTTTTGAACGACTTAATACCGTTTGGCATAGAAATGCTCTCCAATGCACCATCTAGATAAATCAAAGGGGTTCCTAATTTTACCGATCCGTCCAGTATTTGGACGTGCTTTAATTTTTCGCAGGAAGAAATTGCATAATTCCCAATTTCAACAACACCTGTCGGAAAAACAATTTCTTCTATGTCAGTGCACTGGAACACATAGCCGGACAGCACAAGCTGTGTTTTAGGAGTTTCAATTGTAATTGTTCCAAGACTTTTACAACTTTGGAAAGCTGCTTTTTCAATAATTTCTACACTGGCAGGAATAACAAGTTCTTCTAAAGCAGTTTCCTTAAATGCCGCCCCACCGATTTTCTTCAGATTCTGCGGAAACACCGCTTCGGACAACCTGGCACATTTCCAGAAGGCTTTTTCCTCAATAATCTCCAATGTTTCCGGGAAAATTATTTTTTGAAGTGTGGTATTTTTTTCAAATGCATTACATCCGATTGTTGTAACACCGTTCGGGATTGTTACAATCTCATCTTTTCCGAGGTACTTTGTTAACGTGTTTCCTGCCAACACAAAATCATTATCGACTGTCTGAATAGCTTCTGTTCCTTCTTTTGTTAATTTTTTCTTTTTTACTTCAGAACTTGTTTTCTTTTTATCTTGAATAGGCACGCCATGTTTTACAAAATCATTCTCGCTGAAATACGGACGGTAGTCATAGCCTGTTTCACTTAAATATGTTTTTGCAATGGTTTTTCCATCCGCAAAAGCTTCAGAAATCATTTGCTTCATTTTTGCTGTTTGTTCTGCAGTCAGAGTCGGCAGATACAGGCTGGCTTTTTTGAGTATATTCGATAGTGTGTTAGCTTTTTTGTCGTCTCTTTCCTTCTGCTTATCCGTGCGGATATCGAAATCCTCACAACAGTCATATATATAATAATAGTTATCAAAAAAATCCATCGGGGTGACAACGGTAACCATATCAGTATGTACTTCAATTACTCCAACACACCGTTTGGAGTGACCGAAATCTAGTCCTCCCAGCAGTTCGCTGATAAATTCAGACAGATCGTGACTTAAAATGCCAAAAGCCACAAAGCTGGAACTCGATGAATTGGTTACAAAGTCTGTTCGTATTTTCATAAACTATTCCTCCAAAACTCTTTTTTCGCTGTTGCGGAATACTATTTCGGGCATGAGCGGGCATCCACCCATGCAAAGTTCCTTTTTTTTGCATCCGGGACAAGCCTTGCGCATTTTGTTGCGGAACAGTTCAAACTGTTCACTGTTCCACGCTTCTTCGATTGTTTTGTCGGCAAGAGAAACCTCATATCGCCTCTCCTGATCAAAACTGCACGGCACCATAATCATATCGGCACCGATATAACAACTGTATCGTCCGCCTTCACAGGTATCAAGCGATTCGGGCAGAATTGATTTGCAGAACCTTATTGCCCCCGGCACATTGCAACTGTCCATACCAACCTTGAACGGATGATGGTTATCGAGCTGAGCAAAAAACTCTTCAACCCTCGGGTCATCAACCGAAAGCATATTTGCTTTTGTTCCCTGACCTGCAGGCTTGTGCAGAAGAAAAATTACCGCATTGATTCCTTTGGGGAAATCATTGTTTTTCAATCGCTCAATCGCCTCATCAATACTGTTGTTGCCGAGAACATAATGGATATTTGTTGTGACTCCTGCATCGAGAAGCATCTGAATTGCCCTGAGGGTGTATTCGCTTCTGTACCAACTTACCGCAACTGCACCACAGTATTTCTTGCAAAGTGCGGCAATTTCCGGAGTCATTCCGTATCCTGATGTTGTGAAATTCGGCACAAGCATATTCTCACAGCAAATTCTGAGAATTTCTTCAAAGTGTTCGTGCTGATCGGGGTCACCTCTGCCTCCAAGTGCAAACTGATTGCATTTGCCTTTTGATTGCTCTGCGATTTTTCTGAAATTCTCAACAGTCATATTAGGCTGTTCAACGAGCATTCCTCTTTGATAACATCCGATACCTGCCTTTGCGCAAAGACCCGTTTTACCGTGTATACAATGACCCATAATGCCCACATCAATAAGATGCGGATACGAAGCCATAAACGGGTCAACACCTGTGTCCTTGCCGTTTTCATCAAGAATCCCCGAGCGTATATATGTTCCCGTTTCGGTGTCAAATATAAATTTGAATTTGTATTTTTTATCGTGGATGATGTATTTCAATTGACAATCACTCCTGTGATTTATGCTGTTAAAAATCAATCGCACCGTTTTCAACAAAAAACTTTTCGGGCATTTCGTTTTCCTGCTATAATTTTAGATTTATTGATTTTCGGACAATATTTCCTTTTCTTACAACACGGACATATGAATCAATACGGGTTGCAATTTTCATCCCTTCTTCCGCCTTATCAGTAAGATTTTCGTTAAGGCTGATTATGTTTTTATTTAAAAGTCCGTGGATAACCTCATTTCGGTATTTACACCATTTTCCCAGCTCATCCATGCAATTCAAAACATCATCAATATCAAGGCTTTCACAGGCAAATTTGAGTTTCTGCTGATATTTTCCTTCTGCACCCTCTGTTGTTTCAACCCAACTCAGCACAGCACGGATAAGATTATATTTTGTGCTTATATTGTTCAAACAAACACCTGCACTTTTCTTGTTGCAAAACCCATTATACAATGGAATCAAAAAGACTTTTGAAGTTTTGTTATCGAGTTTTGATGATGTTCTGTTATTCATTCCTCCGATGTGATATATAAACGACCTCAATCTGTCTTTAATCATTGCATAGTCTATCATCATCGCTTCAAAAGCTACTTTCCGACATTACCGAAATACAGTGCTGTGACGGAAAATTGTATGTATCGGCAGTTCTCGATTGCTACAACGGAGAGATTCTTTCCGTAGCAATGGATAGCAATATGAAGAAGGAGCTTTGCATCCGAACCGTGACAGAGCTTGAATTGCAATACGGGAAGAAGATCCGCGGAGCAATCTTTCACAGTGACCGAGGAAGTCAGTCACCAGCGAAGCATTCAGAACCGCACTCCGAGAGGCAGGGTTTGTTCAAAGTCTCAGCGGTACAGGTCATTGCTTTGATAACGCAAGAATGGAAAGTTTTTTTGTGACATTGAAGAAGGAAAAAATCTACAGGATCTCCGCGTATAATTATAACATAGCACAATTGCAGGAAAAATGCAATAAAATTTACTGCATAAAGTCAAAATTTGGCGGTTAAATCAATTATTGATCAGCTCATTCATAAACGGCATGCGAAATTATCTCAACAAAAATTCCTGTGAAGACCATTTTCTGCGAGTTATTCCGATGAATGCTCAGTTCGTATTCTGCTAATGTACGATTGATTATTCAGGGAATGTTTGCCTCTGAATATGTTCTCGCTTTGGGTCGGTCATAAGATCGTTTTTGCCGTTTAATACAGTTGAATATAAAAGTTGAAGGGCGGTTACAATGGACTGTTGAAAATCCGCCGAAGTGTCTTTTTGTGCTCTGTATGGAAAACGCAGAATATATTTATGTATTTCTCCTCTCAACAAACCATCGACCAATGTTATTGCCAGTTAGGTTTGTGCTTCTTTCAAAAAAGAGATAGCTTTGCTTACCATGAACCATAATGGTGTAGCGGTCACCTTGACCCCCGGCTTTCATTGCGGCTGCTTGCCGGATATCGATTATTTTATCGATGGCGAACTTCTCACCATCTTCCCAGGTAATGACCCTGGGTAACAATGTGCCGTCCGCAGCGAAGTCTGCTTTAACGGCCACATACACTTTTATGGGTTTAGTTGTAGTAGTCTGCATCTTCGGGGATCTCCATATCTTTCATAAAATTACTTCGTGCATTGATGGGAGGTTCAATCATTTTGAACCCTTTCCACTTCATAACGCGGAACTTAAAATCCAACAACTCTGCCGGAACTAACAGCATTGCGGCAGCCGAAAAGAATGTAGTGTCTTGGTTTAGTACATCCAGAACCTCTTTGTCTTCCAACAGCAGTTCCGCTGCAAAAAGATTTGCGTCTTTTTCAAACTCGGAGGTCTGATCAAAGAGTGTCACCTCATGGAAAGCGTGTATACCGCTTTTGCGATGAAACTCTGCGTGACAGAGTTCGTGGGCTCCAATAATCCGCTGAATGATTTCTGGGAGGTCACTGTTAATTACAATGACACGGATGCGGTTCTTCTCAAGAAAGAAGCCCTTTACTGCATCGGGTGCTGTACCCATTGGTTGAAATATCAGCTTGATGCCCATTGCACGGCACAAACGAAAAGGGTTTCGTTCATCATATTTCTTTATCAGCTTTGCGACCGCTGTGCTGATTTCTGAATAGGTCAAAATACACCCCTCCTTTATAGTGGAATATATCCATATTAAATTTTAGCAAAGCATATGTCCCATAAAACGGACTCAAGCCTTTTTGGGACCAAACTTCTTGCTTGCTTCTTCCTTACAAGTAACATAGGCGGTCATAACAGCCTGGAAGAAAGCATCCTTCTGCTCCTGGGAAAGTTCGCCTCCGGCAAAGAGGGCTGCGTTGTCAGCAAGGAGTTCGTCCATATCACGCACACCCTTGGCACCGTATAAAGCACGAGCCTGGTCAATGTATTCATCCTTCTCGATATCTTCTAAAGGATCAGTGCAGTTATCATCGGAGAGGAACTTCACAGAAACCTTGAGGGCACGAGCCAACTTTTCAATTGTAGAGCGTCTGGCTCTCGCTCCGCCGGATTCGTAGGAGGCAATGGTTCTTTGGGAGACACCGACCTCGTGAGCAAGTTCATTTTGTGTCAGCTTCGCCACTTCACGGGCGCGCTTAATCTTGTCGGAAAAAGTCATACTTTATCCCTCCATCGAAAATTTTCAAATCATAACTTCATCAACTTCATAGAAGCTATTGACAAAACTTCATTCAGCGATTATACTTGAAAATGAAGTTTATGAAGTTACGGCTTCATTATATACCCCGCAACTTCATTTTGTCAATAGGTTTTTATGAAGTTTTTCTGAAATGAGGTGAATTTTTGATGGAAAGAGCCATTCTCCACAGTGATTTGAACTGTTTTTACGCTTCCGTAGAGATGATGCTTGACCCAAGCCTGCGTGGAAAGGCTGTAGCGGTTTGCGGTTCTACAGAGGACCGGCACGGCATTGTTCTTGCGAAATCCGAGAAGGCAAAGAAGGCAGGAATAAAGACAGGGATGCTCGTTCTCGTTCTGAACTGACCACTGCTATGAAAGAACTGACTGCTTTGGAGAACCCAAATTCGGTGCAGCAGATGAAGCTGTGGCTTGCTGATAATGGTTTGGAAACAGACACCCTCGGTAAAAAGGCTGTGGCTGAAATGCTGAAAACTGCATCCCCGGAAATGCGTAGAGTTTTGACCTTGCGTCAGCAACTTGCCAAATCCTCGGTAAAGAAATACCAGGCTATGGAAACCGCTGTATGTTCCGATGGCCGTGCCAGGGGTATGTTTCAGTTCTATGGTGCAAACCGCACCGGCAGATGGGCGGGCAGAATAATTCAGCTGCAAAACTTACCTCAAAACCACCTCACCAACCTTGCCGATGCGCGTGGTCTTGTTCGTGATGGTGACTTCGATGCCGTTGAGTTCTTCTTTGATGATGTCCCGGACACATTATCCCAGCTTATCCGCACAGCTTTCGTTCCCCGCGAGGGTGCGAAACTGATCGTGGCAGACTTTTCTGCCATTGAGGCTCGTGTCATTGCGTGGCTTGCCGGAGAGGAATGGCGACAGCAGGTTTTCGCAGAGGGCAAAGACATCTACTGTGCTTCTGCTTCTCAGATGTTCGGTGTTCCTGTAGAAAAACACGGCATCAACGGACACCTTCGCCAAAAAGGAAAAATCGCAGAACTGGCCCTTGGTTATGGCGGTTCTGTCGGTGCCCTAAAAGCTATGGGTGCTTTGGAGATGGGACTCACCGAAGAAGAACTCCCACCCCTGGTGGATGCTTGGTGACAGGCAAACCCGATGATAACGAAACTTTGGTGGGATGTTGACCGTGCCGTTATGGAAGCTGTCCGTTTCAAGCACACCAACGAAACCCACGGCATTACATTCTCGTGTAGAAGCGGAATGCTATTTATAACACTCCCGTCCGGCAGACAGCTTGCCTATGTGAAACCCAAAATCGGCACAAACAAATTCGGTGGTGATTGTATTACCTACGAAGGTGTCGGTGGGACAAAGAAGTGGGAACGCCTGGATAGCTACGGTCCCAAGTTCGTGGAGAACATTGTGCAGGCGACAGCAAGAGACATTCTCTGCTATGCTTACACATCCGCTGACAATTTCGTTCTCCCGTGTTGTAAACGGTGGTGGCATTGTTGACCTGCTCGTGACCACTCCCAACGGTAATGTGTTTAAGAACAGCGAAGTTGCCACTCTTACTGCAAAGACAGAACTGTGGCGTGGATCTACTGTGGACACCACCAATGTTACCTATAAGTGGGGCGTGATGGATAGCACCGTAACTTCCAGTTCCTCTGCCGGTTATGACGCGGCATTCGGTACTGGTTGGAGAAAGCTGTCTGACAGCACGGGTATGTACACCGGCACTACCACCGCCACCATTACCATTTACGCTGCCGCAGTTGACAGCTATGCGGTATTTAAGTGCGTGGCTACTGACTCCGATTCCACCTCCAACACCTACAACAAGACCTTCACCGATGTTACGACCTTTATTGACAACTCCGACCCTATCCAGGTGGTTATCACCTCCACGGGCGGTGATGTCTTTAAGAACGGCAGCGGTTCTACGGTACTGACCGCTGTTGTTTACCAGGCGGGTGCTGAAATCGACGCTGACGGCAAGGGCACTTACACCTGGACGAAGTACAACAAGAACGGTGCAATCGATACCAATTGGGGTACAACCGGTACCAAGACCGGCAAAACTCTGTCGGTGTCTTCTTCCGATGTTGCCACTAAGGCAACCTTTATGGTGGTAGTCACTCTGTAAGGAGGTGTTTCCATGCGGGCGATCGCTCAATTTACCATCATCAATCTTTGCGATGTTATCTCTTCTGATGTCGCACCCGAAAACCCCTATGTCGGTATGCTTTGGGTAAACACCGCCACCGTTCCGCCGGAAACAATGGTGTGGGATGGTGTCGGTTGGGTGGTTCAAAACAATCTGGAAGAACTGCGTACAACCGTTTCCACCCACACCACTCGCTTTGGTGAGTTCCAAACATCGATCGATGGCTTGAACAGCTATGTATCCAACCTTACAAAGACCGTAGAAACTGTCAGCGGTGAGGTTTCCGGGGAAAAAGAGACCGTTCTTGAAATGCAAGAGCAGATCTCCGAACTGGAACACACCGTTGAGGGTTTGTCCTTAACTATGAGTGAGCAGTTTGCGGGTGGTATCAACTTCATCCGTAATTCTGCCGGTCTTAACGGCATAACCGATGATTGGATTACTACTGGCACAGTTTCTACAGACAGTTCAACAGATGTGCAAAACAACACCACTTCCGACTCTTGCTTTGTGCTTGGAGAAACCTCCACGCTCAAGCAAGTAGTCACGGGTGTTGTGACAGGCTCATCTTATGTTCTTTCTCTCCGCGCAAAAAAGACCGGGGCGAGTTATTCTTCATACTTCCGTGTGCAGTACAACGGCACCAAGTATCTGTACCTTTTTAGCACTACTTCCACCTTTGATTGGACGGAATACAGCGTGGTTATTCCCGATGTGCAGGACAGTACTATCACCATTTACTGCTATAACCGAATCGCAAGTTTGTATGTTTCGGACATTATCTTGGCTGAAGGAACGACCGTCCACAAATGGACGCCCGCTCCTAACGAGATTTATACCACCGAGGTTAAAATCGACCGCCGTGGTATCGAGGTTTCCAATGCCGATTCCGCTCAACGGACGGTTATCAACAACACGGAATTTTCCGGCTACTACAACGAAGAAAAAATATTCACGCTGAACAAGGATGAAACCATCACCAAGAAAACAACGGTTGATGGCGAGTTGACGGTCGGCAAGACCAAGTTCGTGCCGATGCCTACGGCCTCGCAGGGACTCAATATCGTAATCCTTGATTAAGTGGGAAAGGAGAAATTATGGCTACAAGCGGTAGTTTTTACAAATACCCGGTCGACAACTTCGGTCTTTATTGCACCTGGTCGGCAAAACAGAGCGTAACGGGTAACTATTCTGATGTTACCCTCAATGTCTATTTGAAGTACTACACCATTTCTGTTGGTTCTCGCTCTGACTCCACGGTTTCCATCAACGGTGTTTCCGAAACCTACACGGCGGCAGCAATCAGCGATACTTCTGCTGACTACGATTTGACTCTTCTCAAAACCTATACCGTCCGTGTTGCTCATAACACCAACGGCACGAAGACCGGGGTTGCATTGTCTGCTTCATGGCGATTCAGCGGTACTTATGGTGGCACGAGCATCGGTACGATCACCGCATCGACTACCATTGACCTGGATGCCCTTGACCGAACTGCACCGACAGTTTCGTGCAGCACTTCAAATATCACGGCTAATGGCTTCAAAATCAGTGCCACTTCATCAGCAACAGCAGATATTTGGCAGTACAGCACCAATGGTGGTACGAACTGGACACAGTTTTCAACCACGGCAGGTACGAGTGCAAATACAACGCTTTCTTCGCTTTCTCCGAACACGACCTACTCGGTTAAAGTTCGTGCAAGAAAGAAATCTAACCAGGTCTACGGCACATCCAGTGCGGTATCCACGAAAACCCTGGGTGGTTCAACCATTGGAAGCGTATCAACACTCACAGCAGATGCCTCGTCTGTCAGTATCAGTATGAGTACCACGGTGTATGATGCTACTTACACCCATAAACTCCAAATTAAGAACGGCTCTACGGTCTATTTGGAAATAACGGGATTGACCTGGGCGGCAGGAACTGCTAATCGAACAATCACACTGACAGCTGCACAGCGAACAACGCTATTAACGGCAATGGCATCGGTAAAGTCTTTCACAGGCACCTTTGCCTTGCTGACCTACAGCGGTTCTACACAGATTGGCTCTACATCTACAAAAACGGCAACGGTGCAAACCACATCTGCCAACTCTGCTCCCACAATGGGGGCTTTTACTTTTCATGACGGCAGAACCGCCACCGCTGTGGTAACAGATAACGACCAGTTGTTCATCCAAGGGTACTCATATCTCTATGTTACCCCGGCAACGGCTACGGCAAAGAATAATGCTACCATCTCAACCTACTCGGCAACCTGCAACGGTGTGACCCTTTCCAACACAACGGGTGCAGTCATTAACCTGGGTGCAGTTGAAAAATCCGGCACGTTGGATGTTGTGGTAACAGCTACAGACTCCCGTGGCTACACTGTCAGCAACACACAGAAAATTACTGTCATTGCTTATGCAAAGCCAAAGGTATCCTCGGTAACACTTCGCCGAACCAATGATATCGAGGCAGAAATGCAGTTAACCTTTAACGGAAGCATTTCACCGATTACCATCAGCGGCACACAGAAAAACAGCCTTCTGTATGTTCAGTACCGATACAAGCTGACGAGTGCGACAAGCTACGGCTCATATACGAGCATCCTTTCTTCGGTAACGCAGAGCGGTACCAGCTTCTCGTTCTCTAACTTGGAACTGTGCAGCCTGGATGCCAACTCCTCGTATGACTTCCATCTGTACATTTGTGATCAGCTAAATACGATGTCGGCTTTGAGCCTTTACTTCACGATCCCCCAGGGAACACCCCTGGTGGCACTCCGTAAGAATATGGTCGGTATAAACACCCCCGAGCCGGAAGCAGCACTCCATGTGGTTGGTGATGCAAAGGTAATCGGCTCCATAACCGCATCTACTGTTACAGCAACAACACTAAATGGCGCACTTGCACCCTCCAAGTTATCCTCTGCGGTTACCATTGCAAAAGGCGGAACTGGTGCAACTACGGCTACAACCGCACTTTCCAACCTTGGTGGTCTTGCAAAGAGCGGTGGTACTATGACAGGGCAAATCAAAAATGCAAGCACCGCATCTTCCTGGATTGCTGGGCGTGACCACGCTATTATTTGTGGAACTGTAAATCCATCATCCAACTCATTCTACCCGCTCGCATCGGCTAAATCCGTTAACGGTTCGTGGGAGATAGGTGCATTGGGAGACAATTTCTACTTTTCTTATGCGACAGACACGAACTACAAAGCTGGTACAAACACAACTCTCACCCGATATATAAACACTTCGGGTAATTTTAGCGGAAACGCTGCCAATGTAACGGGGACGATTACTGTCAGCCACGGTGGTACTGGTGGTACAACTGCGGCGGCAGCGAGGACGAACTTGGGCATCACTTGCACTTCACTGTACAGCGGTAATTTGAGTTCCGGCTCGACCACATTCAACTACGGTAACTACAAGGGCTATGTCATTGTAGGTTTGCCGAGTTCTACCGCATCAAGGATGTCTCTTTTCATCCCAAAGAATGTCATAACGACTTCGGATGTGATTTGGCAGATTGCAGACGAGGTTAATTATCGTATTTTCAAATTGAAATATTCCGGCACTACTGTCACGTTAACTATCAGCAGCGGCTCAGGCGCCATCACTAATGTGTATGGAGTCAATTAAGGAGGTAGCATTTTGAAGATTAAAACCAACAACGAAGGTTTCATCGACAGCTACGCAACTATCGGTGAGATCCTCGATAGCACAGATATTGATGCACCCGCTGACCTTGACCATTTCGAGAGAAACTTTCGTGCCTACCGCATAAAGGATGGTGCATTGTTCTTTGATGAAGCACAGGCAACCGTCATCCAGACCGAGGAAGAAAACGAGCAACTCCGCATCGAGCGTGATGTAGAGTGCTTTTCCGTTATTAACCGTGGCTGGCTTTGGTATGACACCCTCACAGAGAAGCAGACCAAGGAACTGCGTAAGTGGTATAAGGATTGGCTCGATGTAACCGAAACAAAGAAAAAGCCGGACAAACCGTCCTGGCTGAAATAAGGAATTATGGCACTCCGCCCAGGGGTGCCTTTTTCATACCCAAATCTTAAAAGGAGGTAACGGCTGTGGAAATCAACATCACAACTGTCGCGGCTACTATTACCGCTTTGGGAGTCATTTTTGGTGCTGTGTTCGCCATTTACAAATGGTTCCTCAAGCAGGAAAAGCAAGACCGTGACATCAAAGCCATTAAGGAGGAGCAGACCGTGCTTGTTCACGGTGTCCTTGCTTGCCTTATGGGTTTGAAGGAACAAGGGTGCAATGGCCCCGTCACAGAAGCCATTGAGCAGATTGAAAACCATATTAACAAACAGGCACACAAATAAGGAGGTAGTGCTATGACAACTTTTGAAATCGCAACCATCCCCGCATTGGCGGCAATCGTGTACACCATCATCGACATCGTCAAAAGCGCTATGGGCGATGACGAGAAGTTCAAGAGGTTTATTCCTCTCATAGCCTGCGTACTTGGCGCAGTTTGCGGTGTAATCGCATTTTACTTCGTTCCCGGTGTAATGGGTACGGAGAACATTCTCGTCGCTATCGTATTGGGTTCTGCAAGCGGTCTTTCTGCGACCGGCACAAACCAGGCTGTTAAGCAGCTCATGAAGAAGGAGGAAAAGTAAGATGAATTTACAGAAACTGATTTTTACGGAAAACGCCTGCTATAAGGCGGGCAGAAAAATTACCGTTAAGGGCATTATGGTTCATTCCACGGGTGCAAATAACCCCTGGCTGAAGCGTTATGTTGGCCCCGATGATGGTAAGCTTGGCAAAAACCAGTACAACAACCACTGGAACACCTACCATCCCGGTGGTCGTGAAGTCTGTGTTCACGGCTTCATCGGCAAGCTGGCTGATGGCACGATTGCCACGTACCAAACATTGCCTTGGGACCACAGAGGCTGGCACGCCGGTGGCTCTGCAAATAACACCCATATCGGCTTTGAAATCTGTGAAGATGATTTAACCGATGCTACCTATTTCAAGAAAGTGTACCAGGAGGCAATTGACCTCTGCGTTTATCTTTGTAAAGAATACGGCCTCACCGAGAAAAATATCATCTGCCACAGCGAGGGCTACAAGCAGGGTGTTGCATCCAACCACGGTGATGTTATGCACTGGTTCCCCAAGCATGGCAAGTCTATGGACACATTCCGTGCAGAGGTGGCAGCAAAGCTGAAAGAAGGCTCTACTCCTGCAACTACCGGGAAGCCGACCACCTCTACCACTGTTACTGCCACTTCCGAAATCAAGGAGGGTAACAGGGTTGAGTTTACCGCTGATGCAGTGAAGTACAATCCTACCACCAAGGAAATTCCCGCCTGGGTTAAGAACTGGCACCACATCGTAACGCAGACCACCTACAAGGGTAAACCCGTGGTTAAGGGTGGTAAGACTTGCGTTCTGCTCGGCAAGAAAGTCAAAAAGACCGGCGGTGATGTGGTAAGCGGCATCAACACCTGGGTTGCTGTGGAGAACCTCAAGGTTGTGTCCGCAGCCAAGGCAGAAGAAACCTACCGCATCCACACCGTTGTTCACGGAGACACGCTGTGGACGATCGCCAAGAAGTATCTCGGTGATGGCAACCGCTATCCCGAAATCGTTAAGCTGAACGGTCTCAGGTCCAATGTGATCTACAGCGGCAATAAACTGAAAATCCCCAACTAACACCAAAGCCCATCGAGCCTTCATTGGTTCGGTGGGCTTTATTTTTTTTTGCTGTTTTTTAAAAAGTTTGTATATACTTCGGCAAAACGCCCATCTGATGACCAGTGGTGAGTGAGGTAGCCCCTCGGAATGGAGGAATCACTATGAACGCCACTCAAAAAGAGAAGATTATATCGATGAGAAAACGCAATGTGCCATATGCCGATATTGCTGATGCTGTCGGACTCTCTGTTGGCACGATTAAATCATTCTGCCATAGGAACAACATCACCGCAGATAAGAAGCCTATCGGCTCTGTCTGCAAAAACTGCGGAGCCCCCATAAAGGGTGCAACTAAAACAAAGCCACGACTATTCTGCTGTGACCACTGTCGGCAGGAATACTGGAACAAGCACCGCAATGAACGAGTAAGCAAGAAGATGTCTCCGCACACTTGTCCTATGTGCGGTAAGGTTTTTATGGATTACATTGGAGCTAACCGCAAATTCTGCTCCCAGGCTTGCTACCGGGAAAGGAGTGAGCGCGATGGACAATAACTACTTCCAGGCACTTATGGGCTATAAGGCATCGATGGCACAAGCCAAGATTATGCTCTCCAAAGGGCTGATAACTGCCGAAGAATACAGTGTAATAGAGACAAAAATGTGCGGTATTTTTGGTATCAATTCTGACAGTTTATTTCGGGAGAATGACTGGATATATACTGATAATAGAGGTAATATAGCACCTGTGAAGGAGGTGTTATAATGCCAAAAACAGTAACAAGAGTTGCTTATCCGCCAAGGCTTATGCGGAAAAAGAGAGTTGCTGCGTACTGCCGTGTATCATCCAGCAAAGATGCAATGCTTCACTCGTTATCTGCCCAGGTCAGCTACTACAATAACCTCATTCAGAAAGAGGACGGTTGGGAGTTTGTCGGTGTGTATTCCGATGAAGCTATAACCGGCACAAAGGAAGGTCGTGCAGACTTTCAGCGTATGCTTGACGATTGCCGTAACGGGAAAATCGATATGATAATTTGCAAGTCCATCTCCCGCTTTGCGAGAAATACGCTAACGCTCCTTGAGACCGTGCGTATGCTCAAAGCTTTGGAGGTGGATGTTTATTTTGAGGAGCAGAACATTCACACCATTAGTTCTGATGGTGAACTTATGCTGACCATCTTGGCATCCTATGCCCAGGAAGAAAGCAGATCCGCCAGTGAGAATCAAAAGTGGCGCATCAAAAAGAACTTTGAAAGCGGTATGCCTTGTTGTGGAAGGATGCTCGGCTACCGAATCAAAGACGGTCAGTACTACATTATTGAAGATGAAGCGGAAATTGTACGGCGCATTTACAGAGAGTACCTTGCCGGAGCGGGACTCAACCTCATAGCCATTCAGCTCACCGAGGACGGCATTCCCACAAGGAACGGTGGGATTTGGCAACCACAGACCGTGGCCAAGATTCTTCGCAACTACACCTACACAGGAAACCTTCTGCTTCAGAAGACCTTCCGAGAGAATCACATCACAAAGAAGACCATCAAGAACACCGGGCAGAAGCCTCGCTACCTTGCCGAGGCTACCCACGATGCCATCATCGACCCGGCCATGTTTGATGCGGTGCAAGCAGAGATTGAACGCAGAGCCAACAGCAGGAAAATCACTCCACCTGCCAAGCCAGTATTCGCTTACACAGGCTTAATACAATGTGCGAAATGCGGTAAGAACTACCGCAGAAAGACTACCAAAACCCAGGTGGTTTGGGTCTGCGCCACATTCAATACCAAAGGAAAAAGGTACTGTGCTTCCAAGCAAATCCCGGAAACCACCCTTGATGCCTTGGTTGATGAAATCACAAACGACCCTGCAAACATTAAGAAAATCATAGCCGATGATGACAATACGCTGCATTTCCACCTTACGGACGGCTCGGTGATAACCAAGACCTGGGCAGACCGCTCCAGGGCATTATCCTGGACACCTGAACGGCGCGAGGCAGCAAGGCAAAGAGCCTATGAAAGGAGACAAACACAATGGCAAGAGCAATAACAGTAATTCCTGCCACAAAGGATAAGTTCACAGCGTTGTCGACCGCTTCCATTGCAAAGCGAAAGGTCGCAGCCTACGCTCGTGTTTCCACCGACAGTGATGAGCAGTTTACAAGCTACGAAGCCCAGATTGATTACTACACGCAGTACATCAAAAAGCGAGACGATTGGGAGTTCGTCAAGGTTTATACCGAAATGTAAACACGAACTTCGATACGACTTGATTTTAGATACATTTTGATTATTGCCTACACTTTCGGCTTGGTTCATTGAACCAACCTATGCAAATATGAATCAACTTAAAGATGCTATCAGTTCTGGGGTTTCCAGACAAAAAGAGCCTCCGATTCCATTCGGTTTCGGAGGCATTTCTTACATCTTAATTTCTGTACCGTTCTTGAAGGTGAAGCGGATATCGACCTTCGAGTAGACCGTCACAAAATCGATCATGCTGTACCAAAGTTCATCGGTGTATTCCGTGACGGCATCCTGCCCGGCGAGTTCCGAAAGGAACTGCTCGACCATCTCCCTGTGAGCCTGTTTCTCGGCGATGGCCTGTTCCATTTCCTCAAGCCGTGCCTTGGTGAGGTCAAACTTCTTTGCAAGGGTATCGTAGCGTTTGCGGTAGTCATCCTGATTCTGTGCCACGGCAGCGTTCTCGGCGATGCACTTTTCAATCTGCTCGGCTACTACATTCATTTCCACCTGCAGGCCGGCTCGTTCTTTCAAAAGTTCGGAGGTATCAAAAACTGTATCCTTGATGGCTTCAAAATCCTCAATCAGAGCATCCTTGTCCGAGATGAGGATGTTCATGGCTTTTATGAAAAGCTCCTTGATTTCTTTCTCTTCAATGTTCGGAGTTCCGCATTTACAATCCCCATCATATTTGTGATTGCATTGCCAGATGACCTTTCTGTACTTGTCGTTGGAGTGCCACACCTTTGAGCCGTACCAGCCGCCGCATTCGCCGCACTTGATTTTGCTGGAAAACGGGCTGATGCTACTGCTGCGGTTCTGACCGGGATGCCGCACCGACATGAGTTTCTGCACCCTGTCAAAGACCGCGGGCTCTATGATGGCAGGATGGTTGTTCTCCACATAGTATTGCGGCACTTGACCGTCATTCTTGATTTTCTTCTTGGTAAGGAAATCCTCGGTGTAGACCTTTTGCAGAAGAGCATCGCCTTTGTACTTCTCATTTGTGAGGATGCTCTTGACCGTGGATGCAGACCAGTTTTTCTTGCCTCCGGGCGTTGGTATTCCTTTGGAGGTCAGCACCTTTGAAATCGCATACGGTGAGCGTCCCTGCAGGAATAATCCGTAAATCCTGCGGACAATTTTTGCCTCGTCTTCGTTCAGAACAAGGTTGCCGTCCTCACCACGGTCGTAGCCGAGGAACCGTCCGAAGGGAACCGTGACCTTGCCATCTGCAAAACGTTTTCTTTGTCCCCATGTGCAGTTCTCCGAAATGGAGCGGCTTTCCTCCTGCGCAAGGCTCGACATGATGGTAAGGAGCAGTTCTCCCTTGCCATCGAATGTCCAGATGTTCTCCTTCTCGAAATAGCACTCAGTACCGTGTTCCTTCAGCTTTCGTATGGTCGTAAGACTGTCCACGGTGTTGCGGGCAAATCGGCTGACCGACTTCGTAATGATGAGGTCGATCTTTCCGGCCAGCGCATCCGCTACCATGCTGTTGAAGCCGTCACGCTTTTTTGTGTTGCAGCCGGTTATACCTTCGTCAGCGTACACAGAAACGAATTCCCAATCGTCTCTGCCTTTGATGTAGGTCGTGTAGTAGTCCACCTGTGCCTCATAGCTGCTTTGCTGTTCCTCGTGGTCTGTGCTGACGCGGGCGTAGGCAGCGACCTTTCGTTTCTTTTGAGCGGAAAGAGGCGCAGCCGTATATTTGCTTTTTGTGGCGGGAATGGTTATTACACTCTTTGCCATTTCTCCGTCCTCCCTTCGTGAAATTTGTATTCGAGGCTGCCGTCATCAAGGACGGTGATCCCTTCTATCTGTTCGGAAAAGGTCTGTTCGTCAAATTCATCCAAGCCGAGGATATGAGCGGAAATCTGGCGCAGCTGATGATCAGTGAAATTCGGGCTATCGCAGGACGAGCCTTTTTTCTTCTTACCCATGCAGTACCAGTACACCCATTTGTTTGCTGAATTTACTCTGTGGTAGGTGTTGCCGCACTTGGCGCATTGGATTTTGCCCTGGAACGCATCCGTAAGCGTAGCCTTGTGCCTCGGCGGATTCAGATGCAGGTTTTTCCATCGCCGCATTTCTCCGCCGACAAGGTGAAATTCCATATCGCCGTTCTTTAAAACAGTGATGTCCTTGACCCGGCTCTCGAAAAGTTCCTCATCGAAAGAATCGGTCTCAAGGACATCGGCGCAGATGTTTTTCAGTTCTTCCTCGCTGAAGTTCACGCTGGAACAGGTCATCCCGGTTTCCTTCTTGCTCCGGCAAATCCAATGTACATAGGTCTTGCCTCTGACTTTTCCTTTCTTGCGGGTGAACTGCGCTCCGCAGGTACCGCAGCGGATTTTCTTGGTAAAGCAGTAGGTGGGATTGAGGAGCGAGGCTCTGCGTTCCATCTCTGCCTTGACCTTTGCGTAGGTGTCGCGGTCGATGATTGCCTCATGGCAGTCAGCCATGTAATACTGTGGCAGTTCGCCGCGGTTCGGAACCTTGTCCTTTTTGATTGGATCGGACACATAGCATTTCTGCCGTCTGATGTCCCCGGCGTAGACCTCGTTGAAAATAAGCTGCCGCACCGAGGCTTCCTGAAAATCGTTACCGAGGATGGTGCAGATGCCTGCGTTGTTCAGGTTATCTGCAATGTCCCGCAGGGTAACGCCGTCGATGTACATCTGAAACATCCATCTGACCGATTCGGCTTCTTCGGGAATGATGATGTACTTTTTCTGCTCCTCATCGTATTGGTAGCCGAGGATGTGCTTGTTGGCCACGCCAATCTCGCCGCTCTTGAACCGCTTGTGGATACCCCATTTCACATTCTCGGAAATGCTGCGGCTTTCTTCCTGCGCGAAAGAAGCGAGGAGCGAAAGCATCAGTTCTCCGTCCTCGGAAAAGGAATGGATGCCTTCCTTCTCGAACCGCACCTCCACGCCGATGGATTTGAGGTGGCGCACTGTTTCCAAAAGGTCGACCGTGTTCCTTGCGAATCGGCTGATTGACTTGGTAAGTATGATGTCGATCTTTCCGGCTTCACAGTCGGTGAGCATTCTCTTGAACTCGTCCCTCTTGTAGGTGAGGGTACCCGTTATTCCGCAGTCAACATACACGCCTGCATATTCCCATTCGGGGTTTTTCTGTATCAGTTCGCTGTAGTAGCTGACCTGTGCGGATGCGGAATGCAGAAGCCGCTCCGTGTCCTTCGAGACACGGGCATACGCTGCGACCTTTTTCCTTGTCGGAAGGGCTGTCTTTTTTGGCTCTAACCTGGTGATTTTCCGCATAAAATCAACTCCTTTCCGACACTATATATCACTCTAAAAGCCAGTTATATCAAGGGTTTTCCCGATAATAATGTAGACAAAGTCGGGCGATATTTTTCGAGGAGTTTTGTCTTGATCTGGTGGTATTCCTCCTCCGAGATGGAACCCTTTTTGAGAAGCGCATCCGCAATCTGAACGGCGGCCTGATACCGCATTTCACGGTCAAATTCCTGCTCACTCATGGCATCCACCGCCTTTGAACCGAGCCGTGATGTAACAATCGTGGGAGCAGTATTTCCTGTGGCTGTTTCCGTAGGCGGAGAAAGGCTTACCGCATCCGGCGCAGCGGAAATCATACACGGCTCTTTTCTTTATCTGCTCCGGGTGAGAATGCCACCAGTTCTCACGGCATTCCCTGGAACAGAAAATCCGCGTCTTTTGTTTTTCTGTCTGCACGAGAGGTGCGCCGCATTCCCGGCAGACGGAAGGAGCGGTATCAGAGGCAGGGGTATCCTGCGGAGCGGACAGATTATTTCTGCGGCAGTAGCTTTTCACGGTATCCTTCGAGATACCGAGCGCCTCGCCGATTTTTGCATAGGTCGCACCTTTGGAGCGGAGTTCCGCTATGGTGCGTTTCTGTTCATTGGTCATGAAGATTCCTCCAATCCGAGGATTCCTATCCTCATGGTTAAACAGAAAAAGGCGGCCGGGATTGAGGGTATGCAAATAAAAAAAGCCTGTGAGCATTCCGAAGAACACCCACAGGCAATCGTATGCGCAGATATAAAGTTTTAGACGCGGGTACAAAAGTCGAGCGAAATCCAGCCCGCGCCGCTTTTCAGCCGTCCCCAGCCTGCGGTCGAGCCTTTGCCAGACTTGACTTCCACGATGGTGTAGATGCCGACGGGAATGAACTGCGTCCTGTCGTAATCCGTCCCCGGTCCTTTGCGGATATTAAGGTCGGAAATGCTGACCTTCACAAGGAACGGAACACCAGCCGATGCCGCCGGAGCAGTTGTTTTCGGTGTGTAGATGTTTACACCGTCCACATCGAACACACTATATCCCGGATTGGCGTCCGCGCACTTCTTGGCGTTTTCCAGAATCTTGAACGCACCTTTCTGCGACTTGGAATCCGCCCAGGTCTTACGGACGCGGTACCATGCGATAGGCGTTTCGGACTCCTTCACATCGTACTGCGTGAGGTTCCACCGCTCGATGATGGAGCAGAGGTTCTCCACATAGGTAAGGCTCGTGGCGTAGCCGCCATCCTTGATGATCTGCACGGCTTTCTTGTAGTCCGTGCATCCCTTCAGCCCTTCGTAGCGGAGCTTGTTTCCGTTCTTTGCGCCGAGCAGATAAGCGGAATGGTCGGCGATGGAATCCTCCACGCACGGATATTTGCGGAAGTCCGCCGTGATTGTTTCGTAGCCGCCGTCCGTGTGCTGCTCCTTCGTCTGCTTGGTGTACTTGCTCTGTCCGTCCCATGTCGAACCGCTCCATGTGTTGCCGGAGAGGGAGCATTTCATACCGAACACATTATTTGCGTTCTGCGCCAGTTCGGATTTGCCGTAGCCGGATTCGAGGATAAACTGCGCCATTGAAAACGATGCGAGGATGCCCATTTTCTTCTGATCGGCAGTAAACAATGTCCCCACACTCTTTACAACATCCGCCTCGGAAAGCCCGGAAAAGGCAGAAGCCTGTGTTCCCTGTGTAGTTGTGGGACCATCGGAACCCCCGGTACCACTACCGAGAGCCGCCGTGACCTTCTCTGCAAGATCGCCCATCCTGGCATACATCCAGTTGCCGGGACAGCTTTTGTTTGCGAACCACCGATGAACGGTCAGGATCATCTCGCCGGACTTCGGCTCATAGTTAAGCGTCTTGTCCTTATCGCCGAACCACAGCAGCTTGTCCTTGCCGTTTCGCTGGCAGATGTCCACGCACAGCTTGATAAGCATCTGATAAACGATGTCGCGGAACGCATACGGCTCTGTGGTATCGGACGCGCACTCGATGGTGATTGCCCTCTGGTCGTTCGCGCTTGAGGAAGAACACCAGGAGCGGTTCTTCTCCTCAACATACATCCCGACGCGGCCGTCCTTATCAATGCCGTAATTGCTGGACGCTTTCGTGGAAGTTTTTTCAAACCACTCGCCAAGCCCCTCTGCGGTACACTGTCCCACGACACAGTGGGGAGTGATGCGGTCGATGGAATGCGTCCGCTGCCCGGAATGATTCGGGCTGAGTTTGGTGTAAGCCACCATAGGGCTGTTCGTGTAAGCCATTACTCGTCACCGTCCTTTCCATCGGTTTCGCGGTCATGGAACTGCTCCAGCACCGCCTTCAGCTTTTCGGGGATTGGAAGTCCCAGGTGCGCAGCGTTCTCCGTAAGGCTCACGCCCTCGTTGGAGATGTAAAAGAAAATGACCGCCGTGCGCAGGACGCTGCCCGTGCCGATGACCTGCACATCGAGGATGTTGGCGATCCCCACGAGCAGGAAAATAAGCACCTTGCGGCAGATGCCCTTGAAGC